>Ga0209456_10000008_pt1 | contig 95095 bp, 85 predicted proteins | sample COG_11_FD_184755 | JGI IMG/M metagenome (GOLD analysis project Ga0209456, IMG submission 184755) | Pelagic marine sediment microbial communities from the LTER site Helgoland, North Sea, for post-phytoplankton bloom and carbon turnover... | ecosystem: Environmental > Aquatic > Marine > Neritic...
CGATGGTCGGCATCCTGATGGCCGAACTGATCGAGGCCTGCGAAAAGGGCCACGATCACGACGCCGATCCCGTTCGGGTCACGTGCCCGATCACGGGCAGCGTGCTCAATGCCGGCTTCTATTCACGCAACCGTGAGATCAACGAGGACAGCAGCTTCTCCGTACTCGGATAGACGACAAGAAAACCGAACTCTGACTGGGATTCGCTCTCCGCCTTCGGCGTTGCGTGCTCACATGCGCCTGCGGCGCTGTGTGAGTCGAACAGGGTGGAGCGGCGACTCCGTCGCCTCGCGCGTCGCGCGTCTGTCGCGCGACGGTGTCGCGCTCGGATCTCATCCGCAACCGCACTCGGCGAGAAAACAAAATGGCCCCGCAAGGGGCCATTTCATTTTCTGGCGGTGCGGCGAGTCTACCGCGGATGATGCTCCCGCTTAAGCGCAGAGGGTTCGGTCGACCTAGCATTTTGCTCTGGATTCCCTCAAAGTCAGGACTCATCCCAAAGGTGCCACTGTGTAGCCTGATGCACATTCGGAGTTATTCATAATGACAAGAAGAACACTCGCCATACTCACTCTCGGCGCAATACTGTCAATGACCTCTTCTTCAGGATTTGCCACCCCTCGTACCGAAGCCATCTCCAAAGCAGCACAGTCATTCCTCGATTCGCTGGACGAGGAGCAGGCAAGTATAGCCACCATGCCGATGGACACGGATGAAAGAGCGACGTGGTCAAACCTGCCCATCATTATGGTGCGACCGGCAGGCGTACTCATCAAGGACATGACCGATGAGCAAAAACGTGCGGCACATGCGTTGATGCGGGCGACAATGTCGAGTCAGGGCTACGCCAAGTTTGCCGGCATCATGGTGCTTGAAGATCTGCTACATCAAATAGAAGCGCAAAATGAATCCCGCAGCGGCCCGCTTGCCGACGCATTTCTTGCCACGCGGGACTATGGTAATTACGCGTTGAGTATCTTCGGGAACCCCAACGATGTGAACTGGGGGTGGAAAATTGCCGGCCACCACGCCGCTGCGAACTTTACAATTTCAAATGGTCGCGTTGCCTTCACCCCGACGTTTCTGGGCAGCAGCCCGATGGAAGTCAAGAGCGGGCGATACGCTGGCCTGATGGTGCTCGCACACGAGGGTCAGCACGGCATCGACTTGATGACTTCATTGGATAGCGCTCAACAGAAGAAAGCGACCATAGCCGACGAAGCGGCAGATAATGTATTTGAAGGACCCGGGCGACGCAAGAGCCTCGATGGATTCGAAGGGTTATCCAGTAAGGAGCTAACCAAAGAACAGACGCACCTTCTCCACCGACTCGTCGGCGAGTATCTGCACAACGCCGACCATGATGCGGCCCATGCGCAGATGGCTGCCATCGAGGAAGCGGGCTGGGACAAATTATGGTTCTCCTGGCGCGGTCCCGTCGACCCGAAGGGCGTGTTCTACTACCGGGTACACGGCCCACGAATCCTGATCGAATACAATCGACAGGACGCTAACCACGATCACATGATCGTCCGTGACCCGACCAACGATTACGGTGAAGATTGGCTTGGGAAACACTACACGGAGAATCACCCGAGCATGGCTGAAGCAATGAAGAACGCTCGGCGAAATGCCACAGCTGAGTCTGCGAAGGATAAAAAGTAGTTCTACTCTGTCAGTCGAACTGGGTGGGATGGGCGCTTCGCGCCCTCACTTGCGGCTTCGCCGCTGCTTGAGTCGAACAGGGATCTCTTCCTCAACCGCACTCGGCGAGAAATCAAAAATGGGGTCACAAGGACCCCATTTTTAATTTCTGGCGGAGAGGGTGGGATTCGAACCCACGGTACGCGTAAAGCGCACACCTGATTTCGAGTCAGGCCCGTTCGACCACTCCGGCACCTCTCCACTCGCTAGTATTCTGAAGCTCGGCGCCTCACGGCGCCAGCACACCTGATTTGACTCGTCGCTATGCTCCTCGCCCTACGGGCGCCTTCGGCGTCGTGAACCGCTGCGCCGTTCGCTCGAGTCAGGCCCGTTCGACCACTCCGGCACCTCTCCACTCGGGGCGGTGATAGTGGTTAGCATTGAAGGCTTTGTCAAGTACGCATTTTGAACCTGCAAATGCAATAATATTCTCCTGGTTGCGACACGGAGTACCGCGCTTGCGCCTGTTGTACATCATCACGCTATCGGCGTTGTTGGGGACCTGCTCGTCCCCGCCGCCCGTCCTCGAGCAGGTGCTCGAAGTCGGCGAACTCCGCGTCGTGACGCGCGACAGTCCAACGTCGTACACCGTCGGTCCCAATGGACCCACGGGACCGGAATATGACCTGGCGCAAGCGTTTGCTAACGACCTCGGCGTTGAGCTGGTCATGAAGCCGGTCGACAGCGTTTCCGAAATCATGCCCATGCTCCTGTCGGGCAAGGCGCATATGGCAGCGGCCGGGCTGTCGATTACGGACACGCGCCGCGAATACCTTCACTTCGGCTACCCTTACGAGAAGGTCGATGTCCACCTCATCTACAAACTCGGCACGGGCAAGCCGCGCTCGATTGAGGAAATTCTGGATCGGTCCATCGAGATCGTCGCATCGAGCAGCCACGTCGAAATACTGAACTCGCTTCAGGAAGCCTACCCGGGGCTCTCGTGGACCGAGAACGCCGACGCGGAGTTCGCGGACCTACTGACAAAAGTCGCCATGGATGAGGTGGATCTGACCGTCGCCGACAGTCCGGACTTCAATATCCAGCGTCATTTCTACCCAAAATTGCGAGTCGCGCTGGATCTCGAGATAGGCGACCCAATCGCCTGGGCGTTTCGCAAGGGTAAGGCCGATTCCCTGCTGGCTCGAGCCGACGACTTCCTGATCGGGTCGGGCCGTTCGGGCCTGCTTGCGCGGGTCCATGATCGCTATTACGGTCACACCAAGAAATTCGACTACGTCGGCACGCGCAATTTCATTCGGCACTACGAGAAGCGCCTGCCCCGCTACCGCGCGATGTTCGAACAGGCTGGCAAGGACTGGGGTGTAGACTGGCGACTGCTCGCCGCGATCGGCTACCAGGAATCTCACTGGCGTGCTCAGGCGGTGTCGCCGACCGGCGTACGCGGCATCATGATGCTGACCCAGGCGACAGCGGATTACCTCGGACTCGACGATCGGCTCGATCCGAAGAACAGCATATTCGGCGGCGCGCGTTACTACGCCCGACAGACTGAGCGCGTCGCGGATACCGTCGGTGAACCGGACCGCACCTGGATGGCACTCGCTGCCTACAACGTCGGCTTCAATCACATCAAGGACGCGCGCATGATCGTCGAATGGCAGGGCGGCGATCCCGATACCTGGATCGATCTGAGCAAAGCATTACCCTTGCTGGCGCAGCGCAAGTGGTATACGAAATTGCCATACGGGTACGCGCGTGGCTGGGAACCCGTGCTGTACGTCAACAACATTCGCGCCTACTACAACATCCTGAAGTGGCTGACGGCGAACGAAGATCCACCCGAGAATGAAATACTCGACGAGAACGTGCCGCCACCGGACCTGCCGCAAACGGGCGAGCCCGAGGAAACCGCCTGAGTCACCCGCGAGTCGCGATACCTTCTACCGGCGTGACTTGAAGAACGCCTGCAGCACCGCGCTACACTCGTCCGCGAGAAGGCCGCCGTTAATCTCGAATCGATGATTAAGCGCCGTCGAGTCGGAAAGGTCGGTGGCACTGCCCAGCGCGCCAGCCTTGTCATCGTAGGCACCAAAAACAACCCGGCCGATTCGTGCCTGCACGATTGCGCCAACGCACATCACGCACGGTTCCAGCGTGACGTACAAGGTCGCCGCCGGCAACCGGTGGTTCCCCATGCGTTCGGCCGCAAGGCGCATCGCGACGATCTCCGCGTGGCCGCTCGGATCCGTTTTTGCCACTGTACAGTTGTGCCCTTGCGCGACCACATCACTGTCGATAACGACGACAGCGCCCACGGGAACCTCGCCGGCCCCCGCCGCAACGGCCGCCTCGGCGAGCGCCGTTCGCATCCACTCGATATCCTGATCCGACCAGTCCACGTCAGTTCGCCAGCCCGTCAATCAGCGGCTGCAGATGTCGCTCGTACCTTCTCCAGGCTTCTGAGCTGCCCTGGTACATCTGCTTTCTCACCTGCGCCGCGCTGATCGTCTTCACAGCTCGCCGCGTCTTGTGGAAATCCAGACAGAGTGGCTGCCATTCGAGATCACAGTACGCCAGCAGGTCGCGGGTCACCTGTTCCTGGTTCTCGGTCAGGTCTTCGTAACTCAAGTCATAGATCCTGTCGCCGTAGCCTTCGCGCCAGAAGGCCATGAGATCTTCATAGAGCGCATGGTACTCGACCAGGTCCCGCAGATCGTAGGCATATGCATTGCCCTCGTCGGGGAAATAATGCTTGAAGATCGACCAGCAGGTCGCCCGCGGATCACGCTTGACGTGGATAATCTTCGCCTCTGGCAATGCGGCCAGGATGATACCGATCCAGCGGAAGTTCAGCGGCATCTTGTCCGTAATCAGCTTCTCGGGAACGTCCAGGTCAGAAAGAGCGTCGAGGTACTGCTCGCGTACCGCGCGCACATCCGGAGACGTCAACATCGGCACGATGAGCTGATTCATGATTTCCAGCTCGCCGGCACCGTGAACATCGCTATGGCTCGCCAGTATCTGCTCGACGAGCGATGTTCCCGATCGCATCATCCCGACGATGAACAAGGGAGTTACGGGCGCTGGTGTGACAGAAGCACTGTCGATTGTGTCGACGCTCATCGCCTTGATACGGTCGAACAGCCGCCGATCTTCCTTGATGCCGTAATGCAGCACTTGCTTTCTAAGGCGGTTGCCCTGCTCCAGGAACTCGAAGCTCCTGTCGTACTCCCCCAGGTCCTCCTGCGCTTTCGCGAGCGCAAAACAGATTTCGCTGCGGGACGACTCCTGCAGCCGGGAACCGCTGAGCAAGCTTTCCATGACTTCGATCTGCGGATCATCTATTGCGAATGACTTGAGGGCGCTCAGGCTCCGGTGTGCTTCTGCAAAGTCGGGCCTGATGCGGATCGCCCGCTCGTAACTCGCGATGGCGTCATCCAGGTCGCCGAGGTCCTTTAGCGCATTGGCGCGATTGTGCCAGGCGTCGGCAAGCTCGGGCTTCAGCTCAATAGCCTTGTCATAGCTCGCCACGCTCTCCTCGAGGCGTCGAAGGCCTTTCAGTGCGTTGCCGCGATTGCTGTGGGCTTCCGCGAAACCCGGCATCAGCCGGATGGCTTCATCGAAAACGCCAACGGCCTCCTCGAACTTGCCCTGGGCCTGCAGCGCCGAGCCCAGTACGTTGGTGACAAGTACAGATTCAGGGAAGTCCTGGAGCATCCTTCGACAGCCCTGTTCCGCTTCTTCGATTCGCCCGGAATCGTATAGGCGGATCAGTTCATTCATCTGCTCCTGCGATGGGTTCGCACGAGCCGCCGGATGCCGTGTCGTGACTTTCTGCAGCTTGCGTAGCCCTTTCTTCGCGACCGGGTGGTTGGGGTTCTGCTGCAGGACAGCGGCGAAGAGTCCCGCAGCGACATCGTTCTTGCCCTGTTTCGCGGCCTTCTTGGCGCGAGAGAGTGCTTCTTCGATGGTTAACGGACGTGACACCGGTCTCTTTTATTCCCACTCAATCGTGGCGGGGGGCTTGCCCGATATGTCGTAGGTAACCCGGGAGATGCCGTCGACCTCGTTGATGATGCGCAGGCTCACATGCTCGAGAAATTCATACGGCAGGCGTGCCCAGCGAGCGGTCATGAAATCGATCGTCTCGACGGCGCGTAGCGCGATGACGTAATCGTAGCGGCGCCCGTCCCCCATGACGCCGACGGAGCGCACGGGCAGGAATACGGCGAAGGCCTGGCTGGTTTCATCGTAAAGATGCTGCTTGTGCAGTTCCGTGATGAAGATGTCGTCGGCGAGCTGCAACAGTTCGGCATATTCAGGCTTCACTTCGCCGAGTATGCGCACGCCGAGCCCGGGGCCCGGGAACGGATGGCGATAGACCATCTCGCGCGGCAGCCCGAGTTCCAGCCCTATCTTCCGAACTTCATCCTTGAACAGTTCGCGCAGCGGCTCGACGAGCGACATCCGCATTTTCTCGGGGAGCCCGCCAACGTTGTGGTGCGACTTGATGACATGCGCTTTGCCCGTCTTGGCCCCGGCCGATTCGATGACATCGGGATAGATGGTGCCTTGCGCCAGCCATTCGATGCCCTCGAGTTTGTGCGCCTCCTCGTCGAACACTTCAATGAATTGCGCACCGATGATCTTACGTTTCTCCTCCGGGTCGGCGACACCCTGCAATGCGGCAAAGAAGCGGTCGGCTGCATTTACACGAATGACGTTGATGTGCATGTGCTCCGCGAACAGATCCATGACCTGGTCACCTTCGTTATGGCGCAGCAGACCGTGGTCGACAAACACACAAACGAGCTGGTCGCCGATCGCCTCGTGCAGCAAAGCGGCAACCACCGATGAGTCTACGCCCCCCGACAGCCCCAGCAGCACCTTGCCGCCGCCGACCTTCTTGCGTACCTGTTCGATGGCATCGGCAACGATGTTGTCCGGCGTCCAGTCTCCGGTACAGCCGCAAATGTCGCGCACGAAACGGTGCAGGATCTCCATGCCTTTGGGCGTGTGTGTCACCTCGGGATGGAACTGCACGCCATAGAAATTTCGTTCCGCGTCTTCCATCGCGGCGAGCGGTGAGTTGGCGCTCGATGCTGTAGCGACGAAGCCCGGCGGAATTTCTTCGACGCGATCGCCATGACTCATCCACACCTTGAGCATGGCATGGCTGTCTTCATCGCTGAGGCCGTGCAGCAAGCGGCACTCTAGCGGCTCGATCTCGGCATAGCCGAACTCGCGATGGCTCGATGCTTCCACCTTGCCGCCCAGCTGGGCCGCCATGGCCTGCATGCCGTAACAAATGCCCAGCACCGGCACGCCCAGTTCGAATACGGCATGCGACACCCTGGGCGGATCGTCGAGGTTGACGGACTCCGGGCCGCCCGACAGCACGACTCCGCTCGGTGCAAACGCGCGGATATCGTCGTCCGACATGTCCCAGGGGTGGATCTCCGAATACACGCCGCACTCGCGAATACGCCGTGCAATCAACTGGGTGTACTGGCTGCCGAAATCCAGGATCAGCAGCCGGTGGGCATGAATGTCGTGATGCATGGCCTAGTTCTTCGACCTGTAATTGGGCGCTTCCTTCGTGATCGTGACGTCGTGCACGTGGCTCTCCGCCATGCCCGCGCCCGTGATGCGCACGAACTTGGGCTTGGTGCGCATCTCCTCGATGCTCGAGCTGCCCGTGTAGCCCATCGCTGCCCGCACGCCGCCGACGAGCTGGTGCACGATCGCGACGAGCCCGCCCTTGTATGCAACCCGACCCTCGATGCCTTCGGGTACGAGCTTCTCGAGTTCCTCGGTCGCATCCTGGAAGTAGCGATCGGAAGAGCCGTGGGACTGTCCCATCGCGCCTACCGAACCCATACCGCGGTACGATTTGTACGAACGCCCCTGGTACAGCTCGACCTCGCCGGGCGACTCTTCGGTGCCCGCGAACAGGCCGCCGATCATTACCGAATACGCACCCGCGACGAGCGCCTTGGCGATATCGCCCGAATAGCGTATGCCACCGTCTGCGATCAGTGGCACTTCCGATTTGCGGAGCGCGTCGGCAACTTCAGCGACAGCCGATACTTGCGGCACGCCCACACCGGCCACAACACGCGTGGTGCAGATAGATCCTGGCCCGATACCGACCTTGACGCCATCGGCGCCAGCATCCACGAGCGCCTCGGCAGCGTCGGCGGTCACGATATTGCCGCCCAGCACTTGCACGTCGGAGTGCATCTTCTTGACGCGGCGCACACGATCCAGGACGCCTTTGGAGAATCCATGCGAGGTGTCGACGACTATGACGTCGACGCCGGCACCCACGAGTGCCGCAACGCGATCGTCGGTATCGAAGCCGGTCCCAACCGCGGCGCCCACGCGCAGCGCACCGCTCGCATCCTTGCAGGCGATCGGGAAATCCTTGGCTTTCTGGAAATCCTTCGCCGTAATCATGCCTTCGAGCTTGAAGTTGTCACCCACGACGAGCACTTTTTCGATGCGATGCTGGTGCAGCAGCGACAGCACCTCTTCCTCGTCGGCGCCCTCGCGAACCGTGACCAGCCGGTCCTGTGGCGTCATGACCGTCGACACGGGTGCATCCAGCTGCGTCTCGAACCGGAGGTCGCGGTGTGTGACGATGCCGACGGTCTGCTTCCCGTCGACGACAGGTACGCCCGAGATACCCATGGCCCTCGTGAGGTCGATGACCTCGCGAATCGTCATGTCGGACGACACCGTGATCGGGTTGCGCACCATGCCCGACTCGAATTTCTTGACCATCAACACCTGGCGCGCCTGCTCTTCAATGGACATGTTCTTGTGGATCACGCCGAGGCCGCCTTCCTGGGCCAGCGCGATCGCAAGCCGCGACTCGGTCACGGTGTCCATCGCGGCCGACAGCAACGGGATACTCAGGCGAATGTCACGGGTCAGGGGGGTGCTAAGGTCCACCTCGCGCGGCAGCACTTCGGAGTAGCCGGGCTGCAGCAATACATCGTCGAACGTGAGAGCTTCCTTGGCAATACGCATGGGGTCGTCTTCGCTTGGGCTGTGGTTAATCGATCAATTGTACGCGCACGTGAATTACGGGTAAACGTTATACTCGCATCATGCCTACCGAAGCCGCGATCACCGTCAGCCAGCTCAATCGACGCGCCAGGATGCTGCTCGAACAGGGCATCGCCCGGCTCTGGGTGGAAGGCGAAATCTCGAACCTGTCCCGGCCGGCTTCCGGCCATATCTACTTCAGCCTCAAGGACGACAGCGCGCAGGTGGGTGCGGCCTGGTTCCGCCAGCGCCAGCGCGGCCCCAGCATCGGTTTCAAGAATGGCGACCAGGTGCTGGCCTACGGGCGCGTCAGCATCTACGAGGCGCGCGGCAACTACCAGCTTATCGTCGAGCAGATGGAGCCTGCCGGCGAGGGCGTGCTCAAGCGGCGGTTCGAGGCGCTCAAGAAGAAGCTGCAGGCCGAAGGACTGTTCGACGAGGAGCGCAAGCAGCCGATCCCCAGGCTACCGGCGCGTGTCGGCATTGTTACCTCACCAAGCGGCGCCGCGATTCGCGACATCCTGACCGTGATGCGCCGCCGTTTCCCGGCCGTGCCGATCGTTATCTACCCGGCCGCGGTGCAGGGCGAGGCGGCACCGGGAGAACTGGTAGATGCCATCGCATCGGCGGCTGAACGCGATGAGTGCGACGTGCTTGTCATTGGCCGTGGCGGCGGCTCGCTCGAGGATCTCTGGGCGTTCAACGACGAGCAGGTCGCGCGCGCCATCGCCGCGTGCCCGCTGCCCGTCGTCAGTGCCGTCGGCCACGAAGTCGACTTCACGATTGCCGATTTCGTCGCCGACATGCGGGCGCCAACGCCGTCGGGCGCGGCAGAGATCGTTGTTCCCGATCAACAGGAGTGGCGGCGAGTTGTTGCGACGATCGCGCTGCGGATTGCCCGGATTGGCGAGCGTGCCGTCGAGGATCGCGCCCAGCAGCTCGACTGGCTCGATAATCGCCTCGCATCGTCGATGCATCGACGTCTGCTGACGGAGGCGCATCAGCTGCAAGCCGTGCGCAGCGAGTTGCTGCAGCTGTCACCCGCACTTTCGGTACAACGTTCGATCGCGCGGCTGTCCGGGCTGAGCCAGAGACTCACAGCAAGCACGCGCAACATCGTGGCCAATGCCGAGCACCGGGTGGCGTTGCTCGGCCGTGCACTGAATTCGGTCAGCCCGCTCGCCACACTCGACCGCGGCTACGCCATCGTCAAGGATGCCGTGGCCGATAAAGTCCTCATGCGCGCACGTGACGTCGCCGTGGGCGATGACATCCGCGCTTACCTGGCGAAGGGCGAACTCATGGCGCAGGTAACCGAGGTAGTCGACGATGATTAGGCTATTGCTTCTGCTATTCCCGGTCGTCGCCCTGGCGGCGCCGGAACACTCGCCGTGGCCGGGAGGAATCGCTGTGGTTCCGGTCGGCACTGGGAATGAAGCAAGGCCCGACGTGACGTTCGGGGGCAATCCTGTGCTTGTCCTGCGCGACGAAGGCCGCTGGCTGGCGGTAGTAGGCATACCTCTGTCGACGAATCCCGGAACGCAAACCGTGCAGGTTGCCGAACGGGAACCCGGTTTCGTCGTCGCTGAACACGCTTATGCCGAACAGCGGTTGACGGTCAAGAACAGGAGCCACGTAACGCCGGATCCCGAACAGCTGGAGCGAATCGGTCGCGAACGCAAGATCATCGATGCCGCGCTCCGCAATTTCCGCGATACGCCGGTGGAGGGTGTCGACCTGGCGGCCCCCGTCAGCGGACCGCGCAGTTCGAGTTTCGGACTGCGCCGCTTCTTCAACGATCAGCCTCGGTCTCCACACAAGGGCATGGATATCGCCGCCGCCAAAGGCGTTCCGATCGTGGCCCCACGCGCCGGCGTCGTGGCGGCGACCGGGGACTACTTCTTCAACGGCAACACCGTGATCCTCGACCACGGCCAGGGCTTCGTGACGATGTACTGCCACCTCAGCGAGATCGCGGTCAGTGAGGGCCAGGAACTCGCGGCGGGCGATACTGTCGGCGCAGTCGGGGCGACGGGCCGCGTCACAGGACCGCACCTGCATTTCGGAACCTACCTGAACGGCACGGCCGTGGACCCTGCACTGCTGCTGCAGCCGTAACAACGAATTAGGGGGGACAGTGACCCTAACTCCAAGAGAGTTAGGGTCACTGTCCCCTAAATTCAAATTTGCCTACTCGAGGAATTCGCAGATCACGGGACGGAAGGCGTCCATGTCGACGAGAAACGAGTCGTGGCCGCGGATGCAGTCGAGTTCCACGAGCCGGGCACCCTCGCAAACCTCCGCAAACCCGGCACCTAGCTCGCGCTGCTGATCGAGCGGAAACAGGATGTCGGTAGTCACACCGATGACGAGCGTCCGCTCGAGGTCCAGGCGGCGGAAGCCGGCCTGCAGCGATCCCCCGTACTCAGCGAGGTCGAACAGGTCCGACGCGTGCGACAGGTAGAGGTAACAATTCGGGTCGAACGCGCCCGTGAACTTGTTCGCGTGATTTTCGAGGTATGACTCGACCGCGAACTCGGCAACGAACTGGTCCTCAATGCGCGCGTGGGTCGTCGAACGTTCGCGCCCGAACCGCTGCACCCATTCCTCGGCCGAGCGATACGTGATCATGCCGAGTTTGCGTGCGAGGCGCTGCCCCGTGGTCGGAGGATCGCCCGATTTATACCTGCCCTTCTTCCATTTGGGGTCGGAGCGGATCATCTCGCGCTGCAATGACCGGACTGCGATCGAGAACGGCAGCGCACGCGTTGCCGACGAGATAGAAATAAATGAGCGCGTTGCTTCGGGGTGACGCACACACAGTGCAAGTCCGCTCATCCCGCCCATCGAACAGCCAACAACCGAGTGTAGTTTTTCCACTCCCAGGTACTGGACGACGAGCCAGGCCGACTCCGCGACATCCTCGAGCGTGAGAACCGGGAAATCCAGTCGATAACGCTTGCCGGTCTCGCGATTGATCGACGCGGGGCCCGTCGACCCGAAACAACTGCCCAGCGAGTTGACGCAGATCACGAAGAATCGATCCGTGTCGAGCGGCAATCCCGAGCCGATCATGTCCTCCCACCAGCCGGGCGTCGGATCCGCGGCGCAGGATGAGGCATGCGCGGACGGCGACAGGCCCGAAAATATCAGTATCGCGTTGTCCTTCGCTGCGTTGAGTTCACCCCAGGTCTCGTAGGCCAGTGTCGGCGACTCCAGCATGCCGCCCGCCCGATGCATCCGGAACGGACCCTCGAAAGTGACGGTTTTCCTGGCCGAACTCATGACACGCTCCATAATGCAATCGAGTATAGCGTTACGGCTACTTCTTGACGCGCTGCATGAGCCGCTTGCGCTTGCGTTCCTGCCGTGGCGTCAGCTTGTTGCGCCTGCCCTTGTAAGGGTTGTCGCTGGTCTTGAACGAAAGGCGAACGGGCGTGCCCTTTAGCTTGAAGGCTTTACGGAACCGGTTGATCAGGTAACGCCGGTACGCTTCCGGTAACCGGTCCGTCTGGTTGCCATGAATGACGATGACTGGCGGGTTGCGGCCGCCCTGGTGCGCATAGCGCAGGCGAATTCGCCGGCCACGGACGAGCGGCGGCGAATGTGCCATGACGGCACTTTCGAGTTCACGCGTGAGCTCTGTGGTCGAAAGATTCCGCGTCGCCGCCTTGTAGGCGCGCTCTACGGCAGGCAGAAGGTCGCCTACGGCTGTGCCGTGTAGCGCGGAAATCGTGATGCGTTCGGCGAAGTCGAGGAACGGCAGGCGGCGATCGAGGTCGTCACGCACCTGCTTGCGCTGTCCGGCCGAGAGGCCGTCCCATTTGTTAGTAACGACGACCAGCGCCCTGCCCCTCTCGAGCACGAGCCCCAGGAGGCTCACGTCCTGCTCGGTGACGCCTTCCTGGGCGTCGAGCACGGCGATCACGACCTGTGCCTGTTCAATGGCCTGCAATGCCTTGACGATGCTGAACTTCTCTATCGCTTCGCTCACGCGCGAACGCCGCCGAATCCCGGCCGTGTCGATCAACAGGTACTTGCGATCGTTGCGCTCGAAGGGCACAGCCACGCTGTCGCGCGTGGTTCCGGGTTGGTCAAAGACTACGAGGCGATCTTCGCCGAGCAGGCGATTCGCGAGTGTCGACTTGCCGACGTTGGGTCGGCCGATAACTGCGATGCGCAGCTCCTCGACGTCCTCATCGACTTCTTCGTCAGCCTCCTCCGGCTCGAAGCCACTCAGGACGTCCTCGATGAGCGCGCCGATGCGATCGCCGTGCGAGGCCGAGACGGCAATCGGTTCGCCGAGGCCGAGCCCGTGGAATTCCCCACCCGCGATAGCCGCGTCCAGGCCTTCGGCCTTGTTCACAGCCAGCCAGGTCTGCTTCGCGTGCTTGCGCGCGAGCTCGGCCACATGTTCGTCGGCAGCCGTCAGGCCACTGCGTCCGTCGACCATGATGATGGCGGCGTCCGCCTCCTGCAGGGCGCGGACGGTCTGCTCCACCATCGCTTCTTCGATCCCGACTTCGCCGCCCGCGACGCCCCCCGTATCGATCACCAGGTAAGGAATCGGGCCCATCTTGCCGAAGCCGTACTTGCGATCGCGGGTCAGCCCCGGGTAATCGGCAACAAGCGCGTCACGCGAACGCGTGAGCCGGTTGAACAGTGTCGACTTGCCGACATTGGGCCGGCCGATGAGAGCGATTACGGGAAGCACAGGGAAGCACCGCGGCCGTCTAGGACTCGTCGGCGACGTCGGGAGCGGTACGGCGAGGCTTGTCCTCGACCACTTCGTAGGCCGCGATGCTGCCGGAATCCGTCTGCACATACAGCCTGTCCGCGACAGCGACGGGTGCACTACTGATGGCTGCACTGCCCAGCCTGACCCGGGCGACAGGTTCGCCCGTCAGGTTGCTGAAAAAGTGTACATAACCCTCCAGATCGCCGACGGCAACCGTCGTGTAAAACGACGCGGGTGCCGTAGGCTCGCGCCGCAAAAGGTCATTGTTACGCCAGGTCTCGGTGCCGTCGCGCCGCGCCATGGCGATGATCTCGCCGTCGTCGCGCGTCGCGTAAACGCTGTTCCAGTCGACGGCCACGCCCTCATAGGACGACACCTCCCGGCTCCAGAGCACCTGGCCTGACTCCGACGCCAGCGCGCCGATGCGTCCCTGGTAGCCGGCCGCGTAGACGTCCTGTCCAACCGCCGCGATAGCGCCGTCGATGTCGGAAAGTCGCTCGAGGGCCGAGCGACCGGTTGGCGGCGCCAGCATGGCCTCCCAGAGGACGTCACCGGAATCGACATCGACTGCGGTGAGGCGGCCATTGTCGAAGCCGGCGACGACGGTGCTACCGACGATCACAGGGCTCGCCGACCCACGCACCGTCAGTGTCGGTGTCGATCTCACAACGTTCCACACCGTCCTGCCGTCGAAAAGGGACAAAGCCATGAGCCGGTTGTCGATTGTCTGAACGATGGTCAGCTCGCCGCTGATCAACGGGCGCGCCAGGGACTCCCCGCCAATCTTGGCACGCCATTGCTCTGCACCGGTTGCAGCATCGAGCGAGATCGCCATGCCGTCTTTGGCGGTGACGACGACATGGCCTTCACCTATCCCGGGGCCAGCCGAGAGTTCGACTTTCAGCTTCGTGCGCCATGCGTGTTTGCCTGTCCTGGCATTGAATGCTGTGACGACACCGTCGAAGCTCGCGGCGTAAACACGGTTGCCGTCGCTGGCCGGCTGCAAGCCGACGCGGAGGAATTCGGCGTCGCCGCCGACCTTGGCGCTCCAGACTCGTTTGACCTTGACAGTCGGCTCGAATTTGACGAGCTCCTTGGGCTCGAGCTCCTCATCCTTATCACTGAAAATGCCACAGGACGAGAGCAGCGCGGACGCCGCGACGAGTCCCGCAAGGCGCCACATAAGTCTCACTCGACAATCTCTTGTGCAGTGTCGGACTCATCGGCAGCCGCGTCGGCGGCGGGCTCGCCAGTGGTTTCCTCAACAGAAGAGGCTTCGTCGACGATCTCGGGCAGATCCAGCACTTTCCACTGCACGAGGCGCTGATCGACGGTGCCCTGCGACAGCGGGTCCATGAGCACGCGCTGGTAGGCGACCTGGGCGTCAGCCGTGCGGCCAAGCGCGTGGTAGGCGTCGCCGAGTAATTCAGCATAAGCGGCTGAGAATGCTGGATTGTCTTCACTTTCGAGCAGGTCCACGACCTCCTGGGCCTTGTCCTGGTAAAGCAAGATCCTGGCCAGGCGTGCACGTGCGACGTGTTTGATGGCCTCTTCGCTGTCGCCTGCCAGCAATTCGCCGAGCACATCGGCGGCATCCTGATCGCGATTCTTGTCCATGTAAAGGCGCGCAAGCGCGAGCTTCGATTGCGCGGAATACGTCGTGTCGGCATAGGCCGTCCCGATCTCGCCCGCGACCACCTCGGCTTCTTCGAGACTACCGCCTACGACGTGCTCGGTCAGCGTCTCGTAGAGCGCCGACGCCTCGAGTTGCGCAGTCAGCTTGCTGTTCTGATAGTAGTTCCACCCGAACAGCAGCAGTGCGCCCGCGGCCACGCCGAAGATCACATAGCCGCCGAACTCGGACCACCAGTTACGCATCTGTTCGATCTGTTCTTTTTCTGAAAGTAAGTCGTCCACAAAACTGCCTTTATCGCTGTTGCGGCGAAAATTGCCGCTACTTGTTCAACCTGTCTTTAAGTGTCGTCGCGATGTCCTCGAGACGAACACTTTCCTGATCTGCATCGCTGCGCAAGGGCTTGAAGCCAATTCGCCCATCGGCGAGCTCCTGTTCACCCAGTATTAACGCAAACTCCGCGTTGCTCTTGTCTGCGCGCTTCATCTGCGACTTGAAGCTGCCGCCACCCAGGTTCATTTCGACCTGGATACCCTCGATCTCGTCGCGCAATTCCTCGGCCAGCGCAAACGCGCGTTCCTCGGTTCCCTCGCCGAGGGCCGCAACGTACACGTCGGCCACACGCGGCGGCGCCGTGCCACCGCAGGCCTCGAACAACGCCACGAAGCGTTCGATACCCATGGCCCAGCCAACCGCCGGTGTCGCCCTGCCGCCGAGTTTCTCGACCAGGCCGTCGTAGCGCCCGCCCGAACAAACAGCGCCCTGCGAACCGAGCGCGTCCGTCACCCATTCGAAAACGGTGCGCGAGTAGTAGTCGAGTCCACGCACCAGCCTGGGATTGATCTCGTACTCGATACTGGCGGCGTCAAGCAGCCGTTTCAGCCCGGCAAAGTGCTCGGCAGACTCATCGTCAAGATGCTCCAGCATGACCGGCGCGCCTTCGACAATGGACTGCATCTCCGGGTTCTTGCTGTCGAGAATCCTGAGCGGGTTTTGCTCGAGGCGGCGAATACTATCCTCATCCAGCTCACTTTTCACGCCATTGAAGTACTCGACGAGGGCCTCCCGGTAGCGCGCACGCGACTCGGGCACGCCCAGCGAGTTGATTTCGAGCCTGATCCTGGAAATTCCGAGGCGCTGCCACATGCGGGCGCTCATGATGATGAGTTCAGCGTCGACATCGGGCCCCTCGTATCCGAGCGCCTCGACATCGAACTGGTGAAACTGGCGGTAGCGGCCTTTTTGCGGCTTTTCGTAACGGAACATCGGCCCCGCCGTCCAGAGCTTTTGGCGCTGATTATGGAGCAGCCCATTGGTCATTCCCGCGCGTACCACGCTTGCCGTCGCCTCGGGCCGCAGTGTCAGGCTCTCGCCATTGCGGTCAGCAAACGTGTACATCTCCTTTTCGACGATGTCGGTCACTTCGCCGATCGATCGCTTGAAGAGTTCGGTGTACTCGAGCAACGGCAGCCGGATCTCCCGGTAACCGTAGGACTGCACAATGTCGCGCACGACAGATTCCAGATATCGCCACGTGCCCGAGACCTCGGGCAGGATATCGTTCATTCCGCGAATGGCTCTGGGTTTCAATGGACTTTCCGTGATGGCTCAGGTGCCAGCAATCGTCAAACGAGCCGTGCGACCCCGACGATCCGTCGCCGCGACCGCGTAGTCGGCCCCGTTTACCTTGAGGCTTACGTTTTCCGCATTGCCGAAGAGCACGTTGAAAGGCGGCTCACCGCTGAGTTCGACGGTTCGCCCTGCCTTGCCGAGATCAAAAAACAGGCGGCGTCCGCTCGCATCGGTGATCTCGGTCCAGCAGTCGCCGCTGTAGGTCACCGAGAGGCGCATCGCACCCTCGTCGACCACCAACTGCTCGACCTCGGGTTGCTCGGCTCCGGGTTGCTCGGCCCCGGGTTGCTCGGCCCCGGGTTGCTCGGCCTCGGGTTGTTCGACTGCGGGTTGCTCAACTTCGGCTTGAGGGGCTTCGCGGTCCGACTCATTGGCCATGAGTGCATCCGTGTCATCCGGTTCCGCGGGAGCGACGTCCTGCTGTATTGCAGGTTGTTCCGGCGCGGGTTCGGGTTGTACTACGGCCGCGGGTCGCGACGTGAGCCACCAGTAGACACTTGCCAGGATAATGATAACGACGATGACGGCGATCCAGGGCCCGGGCGACATCTCACGACGCGGGCGCGGGCGCACCGAAACCAGGGGCGGTGCGCTGGCCGAGCGATTGAGCTCATAGTAATCCTTGAGCACATCGCCTTCGTCCACGCCAACGAGCTGTGCGTACTTTTTCAGGTGCCCCTTGGCAAAAACGGGCGCGCCGATCGAATCGAACTCATTGCGCTCGAGAGCAAGGACCTTGGGTTCGTCCAGGTGGAGTTCCTTCGCGATCTCGAGAACCGAAATCTGCTGCTCGCGACGGGCTTCGGCCAGTCGCTCGCCGGCGAGAGGTCCTGGCTGCTCTTTCTCCGCCAGTTCGTCACCCTGCTTGTCGTTTTGACCGCTCATACTATCCGGATTCCAGGACCTGTCTCGCCTGGTCCGACTGCGGGAATTCGCGGAGCAACTGGTTCACGTATTCGGTGCGGCCACGGTCGTTGCCGAGCTGCTCCTCGATCTGGGCCGCGAGGAACAGCACGCCCGCTGTCGTCTTACTGACACCCATGAACCGCTGCAGGAAGGCTCGTGACCCGAGGTAGTCCTTCTGCCGGTACTTGAGCAGGCAGAGTTGCAGGAGCGCATCCGGATACTCGGGTTTGCGCTCCAGGGCCTGCCGGAAGTAGTCCTCTGCCGCCTCGAGGTCGGGCTCCCCGAACATGCACGTGCCCGCATTCGTCAACGTAATTTCGGCATTGTCATTCTCGGGGTTCGACGCTGCCTTGTCGAAGTATCTCTTCGCCCCCTTGAAGTCTTCCTGGTTGCATAGAAAGACAGCATACGTATTCTGCACATCGAAGTTATGCGGCTCGACACGAACGGCTGCTTCGTGCGACTCACGCGCCAGGCGCTCGTTACCCATCGCCTCGTAGGTCAACGCCAGTGTCGAATGTGCGATTGCCTTTTTCGGATCGAGTTTGATAGACAGCAGCAGCCGATCCCTTGCGAGATCATACTTGCCGTTATTGTAGTAACGCGCACCCAGCTGGTAGTTCAGCTCGGCCGCATCTTCCTCGTCGGCTTCGGGAGGCGACGATCCGGTGGTCGTAGATATGCAACCTGACAACAGCAGAAGCAACACCATCCCGGACCATACCCGCTCACTTGTATTCACACTGACACCACCCTGGTTGTTGCCTTGTCCTGTTTGCGCCTGGCCATGTTCTTCTGGCCGAGCGGTTTCTGAACACGATCGCTCACCTTACCTGCCAGCTGACCGCATGCGGCATCAATGTCCGCGCCGCGGGTCTTGCGGGTGGTCGCCACCAGCCCGCGCTGCCGCAGACGGTTTTGAAAGTGCGTGATCGTGTCCGCTGACGACCGCTGAAAGCGCGTGTCGGGAAATGGATTGAACGGTATCAGGTTGACCTTTGCGGGCTTCCCGATAAGCAACTCCGCCAGCTCGTCCGCGTGTGCCAGCGAATCATTAACACCGCGCAACATCACGTACTCGAAAGTAATGAAGCGACCGGAGTGTTTCTCCGTATAGGCCCAGCAAGCGTCCAGCAGCCGGGCGATCGGGTGCAACTTGTTGACCGGCACGATTTCGTCACGCAGCTGGTCATTGGGTGCGTGCAGGGACACGGCCAGGGAAACATTGCACTCATCGCCGAGCTTCTCGAGGACCGGCACCAGGCCCGAAGTGCTAATCGTGACACGGCGCCTGGACAGGCCGTAGGAGTAGTCGGAAACAAGCAACTTCAGCACCGGAACGACGTTGCGGTAATTGGCGAGCGGCTCACCCATGCCCATGAATACGATATTCGTCACGGCCGGGTCACCGTTTTCGCGGCGCGGCAGTTCATTGATCGCATGCCAGACCTGGCCGATGATCTCGGCACTCGTGAGGTTGCGATTGAACCCCTGTGCGCCCGTCGCGCAGAACGCACAATCCAGCGCGCAGCCGACCTGGGACGATATGCACAGAGTGCCCCTGCCCGGCTCCGGTATAAAGACGGTCTCAACGGCCTGACCCGAGCCACTGTTGAACAACCACTTGACCGTACCGTCCGCTGAGTCGTGGCGGGACTGGATTTCGGGCAAACTGATCTCCGCTTTGTCCCTGAGCCAGGAGCGCAGGGACTTGGACAGGTCGGTCATCTCGTCGAAGTCGGTAACGCCACGCTGGTATAGCCACTGCAGGACCTGCCGCGCACGGAAGGGTTTGTCGCCGTGATCGACAAAATATTGCTCGAGCATGTCTTGCGACATCCCGAGCAGATTGGTTTTCGAGTCAGTGACGGTCACGGCGGGTTGTCCCTCAGCGCGTCCTCGGGCAAATGCCGTCGTCGCCGAAGAAGAACGCGATCTCTATGGCTGCGGTTTCGGGTGCATCGGAACCGTGCACGACGTTCTCCTCGATGCTGGCCGCAAAATCCGCGCGAATCGTGCCGGCGTCGGCATCGGCAGGGTTCGTGGCTCCCATAATATCGCGGTTCTTCGCGATGGCATCCTCGCCCAGAAGTGCCTGCACGACGACCGGGCCCGACGTCATATAGCTAACGAGGTCATTGAAGAACGGGCGCTCCTTGTGCACCGCGTAGAAGCCCTCCGCCTGCTCTTTGCTCAGGTGCATCATGCGGGCTGCGACGATCTCGAGTCCGGCTTTCTCGAAACGGCTGTAGATCTCTCCAATCAGGTTTTTTTGCACGCCATCAGGCTTGATGATGGAGAGCGTCTGCTCAACGGCCATGTATTGAATCCTTTTGTTTTTTCGCTGGTGATAGTCAGCGCCCGGCGTAGTGCCGGGCGGTCAGATGTAAACCTTTAATTCTACTACGGTACTTTCAGACGTTGAAGCTTTCGCCGCAGCCGCATTCGCCCTTGATATTGGGATTGCGGAAACTGAAGGCCTCGTTGAGGCCGTTCTTGACAAAATCCACCTCGGTACCGTCGATCAGCGGCAGCGCCTCGGGGTCCACGACAACCTTGATGCCCTTGTCCTCGAAAACGATGTCCGTCGCATCGATTTCCTCGGCATAGTTGATGACATAGGAGTATCCGGAGCAGCCGGTCTGGGTAACGCCGAGGCGCAGGCCCACGACCGCACCACGCTTGTCGAGGTAGGTTCGGACGCGCTCGGCGGCCGACGATGTAAGCGAAATCGCCATTAATATCTCTCTTTGCTTTACGACACCTGAGGTACAGAACCGTCGCAAATACTTCGCCCAAGCGACCGAACCGCATCTTCAAGTACAAGTATACGTCCGGTTTTCTCCACAGGTATAGACAGATTCCGCAAAATTTCAGTCACCGTGAAGTCACCGAGGTCGCTGGCCGGACGGCCTTCGTACTCCGCACAGAAGGCCTCACACGCCGCGAGCAGGTGCGGGCAGCCCCACGCGCGGAAGCGCAGGGTCCGGAGCAGCCCGTTCTCGTGCCCCGCGGCGAGCTGGATTCGGACCCCCTGGTCATCAATACGGGCCAGGGTCGCGCCCTCGAAATCGCCGGCGTGCTCGAGATCGGCGAACAATCCGCGCACAGTTGCGCTATAGGGACCTGTTGTCACGCCGCCGTCCCCGGGGCGAGGCTGCGCAGTCGTTGGACGGCCGTGACGTAGCGGCTGGCTGCGTACTCGACATCCTCGCTTCGCGTAGGCCGACCGAAACTGAAGCGGATGGAGCTCTGCGCTTCGAGATCACTGCGACCGAGCGCGCGAAGGACATAGGACGGTTCCTGGAGCTGCGAGTTGCAGGCGGATCCTGTCGCGACGCAAATTGGCTCGAGACTGAGCAGAAGGCTCTCGCCTTCGACATCAGCGACGCTCACATTCAGGATGCCGGGAAAACCCGCATCGAACTCGCCATTGACGAGCAGGCCGTCGACCTCGCGGATACCGCCCCAGAATAGCTCGCGCAGGCTCGCCAGGTGTTCGAGGTCGTCCTCTATGCGGTCAGCCGCTATCTTCGCGGCGCGGCCGAGACCCGCGATCATCTCGGCTGGCAGCGTGCCTGGCCGGATACGCCGCTGCTGCCCGCCGCCGAACAGCAGCGGCTCGACGTGGCAACCCGGGCGGTCCGCGATGTACAGTGCCCCGATTCCCTTGGGCCCGTAGAACTTGTGGCCGGTCAATGACAGCAGGTCGACGGGCAGCGAGCCCAGGTCGATGGGTATCTTGCCCACGGCCTGGGCCGCATCGACATGAAACAGCACCTCGCTGTCGCGGCACAAATGGCCGAGCGCCTCGATGTCCTGGATGACGCCCGTCTCATTGTTGATATACATGATCGACGCGAGCTGTGTGTCGGGCCTAAGCGCGGCGGCAAATACGGTGGGATCGAGACGGCCAGCGTCGTCCGGCTCGAGCCAGGTCACCTCGAAACCCTGATTTTCGAGCATCGAGCAGACATCCGTGACGGCCTTATGCTCGGTCGGCATCGTCACGAGGTGCTTGCCGCGGTGGGCCCGGTGGCGCGCCGCGCCGGCGATCGCGAGATTGTCGGACTCGGTAGCACCCGACGTCCATACCAGGGTATCGGGATCGACGTTCAGCAGTGCGCCTAGCTCTGCGGCCGCCATATCGATAAGCGCCCGGCTGCGCCGACCAGCCGCGTGATTCGAAGACGGATTGCCGTACGAGAGTTCGCGGCACTCGCGCATGTAGTCGGCCACTCGCTCATCGACGGGCGTAGACGCCGCGAAATCGAGATACACGATGTCGTCTGTCATCGGTCGGAGTCTCGCGTCCGATCAACCGCGGTCAGTATGCCGCGCAGGATATTGACCTCATTCTTATCCGGCCGCGCGCGAATAAACAGCCGTCGCAACCGGCGCATCAGGTGCCGCGGATTTTCGGGATCGAGGAAACGTATGTCCTCTAGCACCGTTGCGAGATGCGCGTAGAAATGCTCCATCTCCTCGCCCGTAGCCGGCGGCGCCTCGGTCTCGAAAGCCGGTCCGGCGTCGAGCATGCTCGCGACCCGCAGCTCGTAAGTCAGCACCTGTACGGCCATCGCGAGATTGAGGGAGCTGAACTCCGGACTGGTCGGAATCGTCAGCAGCGTATGACACAGGTCCAGGTCTTCATTGTTCAGGCCCGACTTTTCAGGTCCGAACACGGCCGCGACTTTGCCCGTCTCGCTCTCCGCGATCATCCGTTCTGCGCAATCCCGCGGCCCCATGCTCGGCCAGCTGATGGTGCGTGCCCGCGCGCTCGCGCCGGCCACGTAGACGCAGTCTGTCAGCGCTTCGTCCAGGCTGGATACGACGCGCGCGTTGTCGAGCACGTCGGTCGCGCCCGACGCCCGCGCCGTGGCCTCGTCATGCGGGAAATGCCGCGGATTGACGAGTGCAAGGTCGCTGAGCCCCATGTTCTTCATGGCGCGCGCTACCGCCCCGATATTTCCGGGATGGGTGGTGCCAACAAGTACGATTCGTATCGGCAAAGCTCGGGACTGTCCTCTAAAAGTCCGGTATTCTAGCGCCCCGGCCACCCGCTCCGACAGTATTCCGACGTATTAATCGGGGCGCGACGCCACAGTTCTTTGACAATGACGGAATCGTTCCAATGCACGCACTACTTAATGTGGCGGTAATAGCGGCGCGCCGCGCCGGCGCCGTACTGATCAGGAACCTGGTCAAGCTCGAGAAGCTAAAGGTCGAGAAAAAGGGCCACAACGATTTCGTCAGCGAGGCCGACCGCGCCGCGGAACGCGCCATCATCGACGTCATCCAGAAGCACTACCCCGATCACGCGATCCTTGCCGAGGAGTCCGGCGCCCAGGGCGAAGCGAGCGCGGACACCGTCTGGATAATCGACCCGCTCGACGGCACGACCAACTACCTGCACGGCTTCCCGGTCTTCGCGGTGTCCATCGGCGTGAAGGTCGATGGCCGCATGGCGCACGGCGTCGTCTACGACCCCATGCGCCAGGAACTGTTCACGGCCACTCGCGGGTCCGGCGCCCAGCTCGACGAACACAAGATCCGCGTCAGCGGACAGACGGAGATGAGCCGTGCGCTCATTGGCACCGGCTTCCCGTTCCGCGAGGGTGGTGCGGATATAGAACCGTATCTCGGCATGCTCGGGAAGGTGGTCAGGAACACGTCCGGCGTGCGCCGCCCGGGCGCTGCTGCACTGGATCTCTGCTACGTCGCCGCTGGACGCCTCGACGGCTTCTGGGAGACCGGTCTCGCGCCATGGGACCTCGCAGCGGGTTCGTTGATTATCCGCGAAGCAGGCGGCATCGTGAGCGGTCTTGACGGCAGCGAGAATTACCTCGACAGCGGCCATATCCTCTGCGGCACACCGAAGATTTACTCCGGAATCGCGAAGCTCTGCGCCAACGATATCAAGGCGATACTCCACAAACCGTAAAGCACCACGCCTCAACGTCACCACCCATCTTCTGCATGGCAGCGACGATCACGGAGATGTCCCAGTCGCTCGGACAATCTTCGATAACTCGCTTTGTGTGACATCTCCGTGCTCGCCGCAATCATCCGTGTCATGGATTGCGGGCGAGCGGACAAGATGTTCGTTGGCAGGACATAAAGCGAGCGCAGCGAGACAGTCCGCCAACGAAGCATGTTGGCCGCTCGCCTGTAACGAAGAAGATGGGTGGTGACGTTGAGGGTTGGTGCTCTTAAGGCAGATCGTCGATCAGGGAAGGATCCTTGACCGGCTCGAGCAGATCCTGCGCATTCACATCGAGCGCCAACGCAGTCGCGCTGGCCGTGTATATCGACGAATAGGTACCGACGATGATGCCCACAATCAGCGCGATCGAGAACGGCGCAATCGACTCACCGCCCAGCGCCAGCAGCGCGACGAGCACGAGCAAGGTCGTAAGGCCCGTGATCAGGGTACGTGCCAGCATCTCGTTGATCGAGACGTTCATTGCCTCTTCGGCCGACATCCCACGCAAGCCGAAGAAATTCTCGCGAATACGATCAAATGCGACGACCGTATCGTTGAGCGAGTAACCGATGACCGCGAGCACAGCCGCAACGACCGTCAGGTCGAAAGGCAGGCCAAAGACGGAGAAGAATCCCACGGTCACGATCGCATCGTGGGCGAGTGCCGCGACAGCACCCGCCGAAAACTTCCACTGGAAGCGGATCATCACGTAAACGAAGATCATGAGCAGCGCAATCACCATCGCCAGCGCGCCGCGCTCGGCGAGTTCGCTGCCGACCTGCGCGCTGACGAACTCCACGCGCCGGAGTTCGATAGAGTCTCCGCCCGCGGCGAGGACCTGCTGCAATTCCGCACGTACTTCGCTGGCCTCGGTGCCGGGTTGCGGCGGCAGGCGCACGAGCACGTCGGTTTCACGGCCAAACTGCTGCACCTGGGCATCGTCAAATCCTGCTGCTCCCAGGTTGCCGCGAATCTGCTCGAGGTTCGCGGCCTGCGGATAACCGACCTCGAGCAGGATGCCGCCCGTAAAGTCGATGCCGAATTCGAGCCCGCGCGTGGCGAGCGATCCCAGCGATACGATGACGAGTAACGCCGAGATGGTCAGTGCAATCTTGCGGCGGTTCGCGCCGAGGAAGTCGATATTGGTCTTTTCTTTGATCAGTCTCATGAATCGATTTCCTAGATCGGTATCGACTGCAGCTTGCGCCGGCCGAATACGAGGTTAACGATGGCCCGGGTTCCCACGATCGACGTGAACATCGACGTAATGATGCCGAGCATCAGCGTGATCGCGAAGCCCTTGATCGGGCCCGTACCAACACCGAAAAGGACAATCGCCGCAATCAGGGTCGTAATGTTGGCATCTGTAATCGACGACAGCGCTTTCTCATAACCCGAATGGATGGCCGCCTGCGGCGAGGCACCCGCGGCAAGCTCTTCGCGTATTCGTTCGAAGATGAGTACGTTGGCGTCCACGGCCATGCCGACCGTCAACACGATACCCGCGATACCCGGCAACGTCAGCGAGGCCTGCAGGAACGAGAGCATGGCCACGATAAAGACGAGATTGGACAGCAGCGCTACGTTCGCGATCAGGCCGAACGCCCGGTAGTAGATCACCATGAACACGATGACCGCGAGGAAACCGATCTTGATCGCGTTGAAGCCGCGATCAATGTTGTCCTGGCCGAGACTCGGACCGATCGTGCGCTCGTCGATCTTGTAGACGGGCGCCGCCAATGCGCCTGCTCGCAGCAGCAGCGCCAGGTCGCGCGCCTCGATGGGTGTCAGACCCGTAATCTGGAAACTGTTCTTGAACACGCCGCGAATCGTCGCGGTATTGATGACTTCCTCGATCTTGATCGTCCGCTGCTCCTCGACGCCATCGCGGATAACAGTCTCGCGCTTGCTCTCGATGAACAACGACGACATCGGCTTGTTGAGGTTGTTCATCGTCGTCTCGAGCATACTCTCGCCACCGACAGAGTCGAGCGTGATGAAAACCGCGGGTTGTCCTTCGCTGAAACCGGATTTCGCGTCAATGATCTGGTCGCCCGAAGCGATGACCTGGCGCTTTAATACCTGCGCCGCTTCACCGTCGCGACCAGGATAGCGCCGCGAACCGGGCTCATCACCCGACAGATCGACGAGCCGGAACTCGAGCGTCGCCGTTGCCGTGAGAATCTCGTCGAGCCGATTGGGGTCCTGCACGCCGGGCAGCTGCACGACAATACGGTCGACGCCCTGCCGCTGCACGAGCGGTTCGGCGACACCAAGCTCATCGACACGATTACGCAGCGTCGTCAGGTTCTGCTCGATCGCAAAATTCTGTCGGTCCTGAATCTGCGTCTGCGTCATGCGCACGGTCAGCGAATTGCCGTCGGCCCCGTCGGACACGAGCAAGTCGGGATCGGCCCGCTCGATAATCTCGCGCGCTGCCTGCATATCCTCGCTGCCCGTCAGGCGGACCGTTATGGCCTGGTCGTTCAGATCGACCCGATGGCGGATTCTCGCTTCGCGCAGGCGGTCGTCGAAGTCCTGCTGGTACAGGGTCATGCGGCTATCAATGGCCGTATCCATGTCGACCTCGAGTAGCACGTAGACGCCGCCCCTGAGATCCAGTCCCAGGCTCATGGGGCTCAGGCCCAGCCCGCGCACCCACTCGGGCAGTTTCGGCGTCAGCGTCAGCGCGACATTGGCCTCACGGGAATACTGCCCGCGCAGCCGTTCGCCTGCCTTTTCCTGGTCCTCGCTCGAGTCGAAGCGGATGACCACCCGGCCGTCCTGCAGGTAGCTCGCCTCGGGCGTGACGCCCGTGCTCTCGACGACGCGGACGAATTCTTCGAGCTTTTCCTCGTCGAAATCGGAGCCGTCGTTATCGGCGATCTGCACCGCGTCGACGCTGCCGTAGATGTTCGGCAATGCCAGCAGGCAGCCCGCCATGAGAATCACGAGCACAAGCGCGTTGAGCCACAAAGGGTATCTGTTCATTTATAGGGCCCGTGTGTCAGGCTTCGTCGTAGGTACCTTTCGGTACGACCATCGACGCGCTGCCTTTCTGGATCTTGATCTCGGTGTTATCGCTGATCTTGATGACAGCGTAGTGCTCGCTCACGCCCGTGATCTTGCCGAGAATGCCCCCTGCCGTAAGTATTTCGTCGCCGACCTTGAGGCTCGCGACGAGTTCCGTATGCGCCTTCTGCTTCTTTTGTTGCGGGCGGATCAGGAGGAAGTAAAAAGCGGCGAACATCAGCACCATCATGATGATGAAGCTGGTGGAGTCACCTTGCTGCGCGCCTTGCGCGTAGGCGTTTTGAATGAAGAAATCCATTAGCTGTCCCTGAAAATTAGCGCGGTATTATGGCACAAGCTCGGGAACTTGGGGCGACTTCCCGGATCGCAAGGCCAGAACGAGCTCCGACAGCGTCCCGTCGCCGATGGCCGCACGAATATCACTCATAAGTTTCTGATAGTAATGAAGATTATGGATCGTCGCGAGACGGGGACCCAGGATCTCGCCACATTTCACGAGGTGTCGCAGGTAGGCGAGGCTGTAGTGCCTGCAGGTGTAACACGTACACTCGGGGTCCGGCGGGCTCGTGTCGTCGCGATACGTCGAGTGCCGGAACTTGATCGTGCCGCGTGATGTGAAGAGCTGGCCGTTACGCGCGTGCCGTGTAGGAATCACACAATCAAACATGTCGACGCCGCGCAGCACTGCCTCGGCGATGTCCAGGGGTGTGCCCACGCCCATGAGATATCTTGGTGCGTCCGCCGGCATCTTTGGCAGTAGCGCGTCCAGTACGTCGTGCCGCTCGTCCTCGGGCTCACCAACGGCGAGGCCGCCGATCGCATAACCGTCGAAACCGATCTCTGCGAGTCCCGCCAGCGACTCTTCCCGCAGGCTGTCGAAAATGCCGCCCTGCACGATACCGAACAGGGCCTCGCCGCGATCGGGTTCGGCGTACTTGAGTTCATCGAAACGCTTGCGGCTACGCGCCGCCCAGCGCAATGACAGCTGCATCGAAGTACTGGCGTCGCCCTCGCTGGCCGGGTACGGCGTGCATTCGTCGAAGATCATCGTGACGTCGGCATTGAGATCGTGCTGCACCTCCATCGAGCGTTCGGGCGTCAGGAAGACCTCGTCGCCATTCACCGGCGACCTGAAGCGCACACCTTCCTCGGATAGCTTGCGCATGGCCGCCAGCGAAAACACCTGGAATCCTCCCGAGTCGGTCAGGATCGGTTTGTCCCAGTTCATAAACTCATGCAGGCCGCCGTGCTTGCGCACGATCCCGGCGCCGGGGCGCAGCATCAGGTGGAAGGTGTTGCCGAGTATGATCTCGGCACCGTCGTTGGCGACCTCCTCGGGCGTAACGCTCTTGACCGTACCGTAGGTACCGACCGGCATGAACGCAGGCGTCTGCACGACGCCACGCCGGAACTCGAGGCGGCCGCGACGCGCATGCCCCGACTGCGCAATAATCTGGAACTTCATGCTTCGTCGCCCGGCGTCAGGAACATGGCATCACCGTAACTGAAGAACCGGTACTTCTCACGCACGGCGTGCGCGTAGGCGCCGAGAATCCGGTCCTTACCCGCGAATGCGGCAATCAGCATGAGCAGGGACGACTGCGGCAGGTGGAAGTTCGTGATCATCGCATCGACGCTGCGGAACACGTACCCGGGCACGATGAACAACTCTGTCTCACCCCCGAAAGCCTGCAGCTCCCCACCGGCCGACGCACACTCGAGTGCCCGCACCGACGTGGTGCCAACTGCGATGACGCGACCGCCGGATGCGCGCGTCTCGCGCACAGCATCGACACAGTGCTGGCTCACTTCAACACGTTCGCTGTGCAGTCGATTCTTCTCGACGTCGCGCTCTCGGAGCGACTGGAAGGTCCCCGCGCCGACGTGCAGTGTCACCCACGCGTGCCGCACGCCAAGTTCAAGCGTCTCTGCGAGCATGGCTTCGTCGAAATGCAGGCCCGCCGTGGGCGCGGCGACGGCGCCCGGGTCCTTCGCGTACACGGTCTGGTAACGATCCAGGTCCGCATCGACCGCGGGACGATCGAGGTATGGAGGTAACGGGACCTCTCCATGTTGATCGAGAAACGACAGGACATTTGCCGAGAACCGGAGCGCGAACAGCTCCCCGTCACGGCCTTCGACCTGGGCTTCGACACCTTCAGCCAGCAGCAGGCGGCCGCCCGGTTTGGGCGACTTGCTCGAACGAACGTGCGCAAGCGCGCGCCGTTCACCGGTCACGCGTTCGACCAGGACTTCGGCACGACCTCCCGTCTCCTTGGTGGCCGCCAGTCGCGCTTTTATGACACGCGTGTCGTTGAAGACAAGCAAATCGCCGCGGCGCAACAGCCGAGGGAGGTCAGGAAAAACGAGATCCGTAATTCCGTCCGTCACGGACAGCAGGCGACTGCCGCGACGATCCGGTGGTGGATACTGCGCGATCAGGTCCTCGGGGAGCGTGTAGTCGAAGTCCGAAATCAACATGGGCGCGCATGGTAGCAAAGCCATGCGCGCCCGGGTCGTTTCGGACGTGAAAGCGCCTGCTTGTGGTCAGGTCCTCTCGCTGACCGCGCGCGGGGCCAGCGGTGGCAGTGTGGCTCGTACGGGCCGCAACATGGCGGGTTCCTCGATGAGCATGCCGCGATAATCGGCCGGAATCTCGATATCGAGCGTGCGCTTTTTCTTGTCGCGCATTATGCCGAGCGCGAGTTCTTCGCCAGCCTGGTAGGAGCTCAGGATGCGCATCGCATGGCGCACATCCTTGGGTTCGCGCCCATCGATGCTCTGGATGACATCGCCCTCCTTGAGCTCGAAGGCATCCGACTCGGGCGCATTGACCACCAGCAGACCCTTGTCCGTGCCAAAGTACCGGCCGAGACCCTCGTTCAGCTCGACCAGTTCCAGTTCACCCCAGGCACTGCCGGCCCACGGGAACGCGAACTCCATCCTGAATTTCTCCACCTTTTCGGGCGAGACATGCATCTTCGGTACGTGGAACTCGTAGCCGCCCTCTGGCCCGGCCCAGGCCCACATCTTGCCTTCCACCACGCGCGGTTCGACCTCGACCGAACCGACCTTGCCGGCCCTCAGGTATTCAAGCTTGACCACATCGCCTTCCTCGACGCCTTTCATAAAGTCGAGCAGGCGCGCGTTGGCTTCCTCGCAGCTGGCGGCACTCAGCGATTCATCGTTTACGGCCGTTATCGTGTCACCCGGTCGCAGGCCCGCGTCGCTCGCCGCGCTGCCCGGCGAAACGCCGAGTACGACCACGCCCTCGACCGGGCCAGGTGCGCTGTCACTTTCTATCGTGACACCCAGCCGCGGCTTGTCGGAGAGCTCAAAACGCCGCTCGATCTCGGCCATGCGCGGCAGGCGCTCGCGCGAGATTTCCGCGATCTGCCGGGCCGCCTCGGCCATCTTCCTCTCAGCCTCGGCCATCTTGCGATCCATTTCCGCTTCCCTGGCCTCGACTTCGCGCAAACGCTCTTCGTTATCCGTTTGCGCAACAGCCTGGCCAGCAAGCAACAATACGGCTGCAACAGGCAATAATATTTTCCACATCTTCATCTCAAAACTACTCCTGGTTCAAAACGCTGCCCGTTGCGCCTGCGCATAACGCAACTGCAGCAGCAATTTCATCAACCTGACGCGTTCGCGCCAGAAAAGCTCCCTGTCCCCAGGCGTCATGAGCACCTCGGGGTCGTTCAACTGGTAATCGATAGCGGCGATCCGGTCTTCGAGATCCGAAATCGTGGCCACGGTGCCCGCACGCATGACGCGCGGCTCGGTCGGCAATGCCCTGAGATCGCTCTCGAGCTGCCGTGACTCGACCATGAGCGTCTGCAGCGCCGTCAGCTGCGCGACCGGATTCTCGGCCACGTTGTTGGGCACGACCGGGAAAGCCTCGCCCGGCGGATTCAAGAGCCCGGGCAGCATCAAGGCGGCCATCAGCGCTGCGGCGGCGATACCGGCACCGGCGTACCAGGTTGAACGGCGTTGCATGCGCGGCTGATGCATCAACCCCTCGGCCTCGGCCTGTGCGCGGATGCGGTGCCACACGGCTCGTGGCGGCATCGTGTCTGGCAATTCCCGGAGGCCGCGCTGCAACGCGTTGTATTCGTTGGCTGTCAGTGCACAGATCATCTCTTTTTCCTTCCCGTCACTGCTCATTTCAGTAACTCCTTGCCACAGCGCCGTCGGGCTCTGTGCTCTCATCGACCGCGAGCAGTGGGCGCAAGCGCTGGTACGCCCGCGACAACTGCGACTTCGAAAAACTTTCCGTCTTGCCCATCAGTCCTGCTATTTCCTTGTGAGTAAATCCTTCGACATCGTGTAGCCAGACCACTGCCCTGCTCACGTCCGTCAGGTTTGCGAGCGCGGCATCGAGGTCCAGGGCGTCGTCGGGATGACTCGATATCCCGTGACTGACGGCCGGCCCTTCGGTGACGTCGTGCCAGTCGTCGGCCAGCGACTGCCCGCGCTTGGTCCAGGCAGAGCGCAGGAACATCAGTGACTTGGTCACCGCGATGCGCCGAATCCAGCTTCCTAATGCGGCTTCGCCCCGGAACTTGCCGATCGAGCGCATGATCTCGATGAACGTCTCCTGCACGAGATCCTCGGCATGCGCCGGCACCTTCGTGAAGCGCAGGCAGATCGAGTACACGGGCGTCGCGAACGCCCGGTAGATGATCTCGTGGGCGCGCGAGTCACCACGTGCCGCTCGTTTGACAATAGCCGGATCGATCTGAATGTCGGCAAACTTGCTCATATCTGCAATCTTAGATGCTTATGGCCGGCAAAGGGTCGCAAGCGTGTGAATCCGCGCATATACTGTGCGCCTTTCGGGCGGGGCCTGGCCCCTCCTTACGCCCAGAATGCCGGGGTGGCGGAACTGGTAGACGCGCCGGATTCAAAATCCGGTTTCCGAAAGGAAGTGGGGGTTCGATTCCCCCTCCCGGCACCAAGATACGAAGTATCACGATGAATTATTGCTCGAAGTGCGGGGCGACCGTCAGCCGCAAGATCCCTGACGGTGATACCCACGAACGCTGGATATGCGACGACTGCGGGACGATCCACTACCAGAACCCGCTGATCGTCGTCGGCTGCGTGGCCGAGCGCAACGGCAAGATACTGCTCTGCAAACGAGCGATCGAGCCGCGCTACGGCTACTGGACGGTCCCGGCCGGATTCATGGAACTGGGCGAAACGCTGGCCGGCGGAGCAGCGCGGGAGACGCTCGAGGAAGCCTGTGCCACCGTCGAACTCGGCCGCCTGTTTGCGTCGGTCGACGTGATTGACGCGGGCCAGGTTCACCTGTTCTTCGAGGGCAAGCTGGTTAGCGATTACGGGGTCGGGGAGGAGAGCCTCGAGGTTGCCATGTTCGCCGAAGACGAGATCCCCTGGGATGACATCGCCTTCCAGAGCGGCAAGTTCGCGCTAAAAAAATATTTCGAAGACCGTGGCAACGACCACGGCGTGCACTTCCACGAGTTGCGGCGCGCGCCTTCCTGAGGCTATTCGGTCGAAGCCAGTTCCAGGCGCATTGCGAGCTGCGCGGGCGGCATGTAGCCGCCGATCAGCGTGCCGTCCTCGAGCACGATCGCGGGCGTGCCGCTTAGCCCGATATCCCGGCCCAGCATGTAGTGGTCCGATACAATCGAGGCATCGCACTTCGCGCTCTCGAACGAGCGATCGAGCTTGGCGGCCGTCAGCGCCGCATTGCGGTCCCGCGAACACCAGACTTCTTCCGACGTATTCCAGGCCTTGGACGCAGGCCCGTTGCGCGGATACAGCACGTAACGTACCTGTATGCCCTTGTCCATGTACTGGTCGATCTCGCTGTGGAGCTTGCGGCAGTAACCGCAATCGATATCGGTAAATACGGTCACGGTGTGCTTCACTTCATCCGGCGTGAATACGATCGAACGTTCGTTTTCCAGAGACATCATCAGGTCGCGGCGCGCATTGTTGCGGCTCTTTTCGGTCAGGTTGACCTGGGTCTCGAGGTCGATCAGGTCCCCCTGCAGCAGGTAGCGACCGTCTCCCGATACGTAAGCGACAACCGAGCCTTTCTGGACCGTGTACCAGCCGTCAATGGGACTCTCGCTGACATCCTCTGGTGAAATCGATTCGAACCTGGCCGACATCTGCTCGCGCACGTCTTCGAGGGTCGCGTCATCTGCTGCGGCGAAGCCCGCCCATACGAATGTTGCGGCCACGAGAGCCAGCAGGCGGATTCCAAAGGTTCGCTTGGTATTCATCACTGTTCCTGATTCGGGGTACCGGAAGTAAGACCCGGATTTCCTGCGCCGGTTCCTCTGGCGCGCGGCAAGTTTAGCAGACGCAAGCGCCCGTATCAGCCGCGTGGGTGGTGCTCGCCGTGCAGGTCTTTGAGGCGCTCGCGGGCCACATGCGTGTATATCTGTGTCGTCGACAGGTCGCTGTGCCCCAGCAACATCTGCACGACGCGCAGGTCCGCACCGTGGTTCAGGAGATGTGTCGCGAACGCATGCCTGAGGCTGTGCGGCGACATTTTCTGCCGCACGCCGGCTTTCTCGGCATACCGCTTGATGATGTGCCAGAAAGCCTGGCGGGTCATGCGGTCGCCGCGCCGTGTCGGGAACAGGTAGTCGGTCTGACGCTCGAGCAGGATCTCCATACGTGGTCCGTCGATGAACTCGCGCAGCCAGCGCTGCGACTCGTCGCCGAGCGGAATCAGGCGTTCCCGGTCGCCCTTGCCGACGATACGCAGCACGCCCTGGTTGAAATTGATCTGGGACTGCTTGAGGTTGATCAACTCGGAAACGCGCAGGCCAGTGGCATAAAGTAATTCGAGCATCGCCCGATCGCGGTGGCCGAGCGGCTCGTCCGTATTCGGGGCATTCAGAAGCGAATCGACCTCGTCTTCAGACAGGGTCTTGGGCAGCGAGCGCCCGATACGCGGCATTTCGATCTCTGCCGTCGGGTCGGAATTGCGCATGCCCTCGCGCATGATGTAGCGGAAGAAACGACGAAAACTCGATAATTGGCGAGCGGTTGACCGTGGCTTGGCGCCACTCTCGACACGTTTCGCGATGAAATCGAGAAGATCCGACTTGTCGGCCATTTCGATGGATTTGCCGTGTTCCGACAGCCCGCGACCCAGCGTCATGAGATCCGCGCGGTACGCACCCAATGTGTTCTTCGAGAGACCGCGTTCCATCCAGATCGCATCAAGGAAACGATCGACAAGCTCTTCCGAGCATTGCACGAGGTGCGATTCAGACTTGCTCTGTTTGTTGCTGCTACCCATAACGTCCAACTTGTCTGTCGCGCAATCCTTTGCTGCGGCGAAGGTTCTGCCAACCTGGCTGGCAGACTGGTAGCATACGCCGGTCTGCAAACCGGATGTGCGTATCAGTCGAAGCCGGCCTCGTGGCCCAGGCATCGCCAAGCGACGGATTTTTCAAGGTTTATGAGTATGCTGACGAAGCAGGGGGTCGGGCGTGACCGCTGTCACAGATTACAGAAGGCATTAACATAAAGTGAACTGGGTCACACGAGGCCTCTACGGCCTATGGGGCGTGTTCGCCTGGCTGGTCTTTGCGGTCGCCGTGATTGTCGCACTGCTGTCCGCCACATTCGTGCCCGGCATGCAGCGGCGCCAGCGAATCGCGGCCGCCGTGGCCAAAGCCCTGTTCGTCGCAACGGGAACCCGCGTTGCTGTTACCGGGGTCGACAATCTGCCGACCGACCACTGCATCGTGGTCGCCAATCACGCGAGTTACGTCGACGGCATCTTGCTCAAAGCATACCTGCCCGGGCGTTTCAGTTTTGTGATCAAGGGCGAAATGCGGGACATTCCCATTGCCCATTTTCTATTGCGCCGCTCGGGCTCCAAGTTCGTGGAACGCAACCAGTTGACGGGCAGCGCACGCGACGCCCGGCAGATCGTCAAGGCCGCCCAGGAAGGCGAATCGCTCGGGTTTTTCCCGGAGGGCACGTTTCTCAAAGAGCGCGGTGTCGGCCGGTTCCGTGCCGGCGCTTTCGTCGCGGCGGTGCGTGGAGAATTGCCGGTCATCCCTGTCGCGATCAGCGGCACACGATTCATGCTGCCGTCGGGACGTATCCTGCCTCGCCCGAACAGGCTGCGCATCGACATTCTCCCCGCCATTGCGCCCGGCGACCCCCAGTTCGGCGACAGCCGCGAGCTTGCGGAGGCCGCCCGACAGCGTATTCTCACGATTCTCGACGAGCCCGACCTTGTGCCGCGGACCGGTGATAAGGCGGAGCCGGCATCTAACTGATTCGTAGTATTGCGCCGCCTGCGAATATTGAGGAAAGTACCGGTCCCCGGCTCGCCCGCGCGTTACCAGGAGACCAGATTATGAATGCTGAATCAGTCGTCATCGTTGCCGCGAAGCGAACTCCGATCGGTGCGTTCCAGGGCACCCTGAGCGGGGCGACCGCGCCGCAGCTTGGGGCAACCGCGATTCGTGCCGTCGTAGCGGAGACCGGCTTCGACGCGTCCGATATCGACCAGGTGCTGATGGGCTGTGTACTGCCCGCTGGACTCGGTCAGGCGCCGGCGCGCCAGGCGGCCCTTGGCGCCGGCGTTCCGGATGGCGTCCCGTGCACGACCGTGAACAAGATGTGCGGCTCGGGCATGGAGTCGATCATCCTGGGCCACGACCTGATCAGGGCCGGCAGTGCCGCGATCGTCGTGGCGGGCGGCCTCGAATCGATGAGCAATGCGCCGTACCTGCTGCCGAAAGCACGCAGCGGTTACCGGATGGGACACCAGGAAACGCTCGACCACATGTTTTTTGACGGCCTGCAGGACCCTTATGAAGGTCAGATGATGGGCCACTTCGCGCAGGTCACCGCCGACAAGTACGAATTCACGCGCGAGCAAATGGACGATTTCGCGATCGAGTCGGTTACGCGGGCGCAGCAGGCCGTTGCGGATGGCACATTCGCCGGGCAGATTGCCCCGGCCACGATCAGTTCGCGTCGCGGCGAGACGACGGTCACCGAGGACGAGACGCCCGGCACCGTCAGCATCGAAAAGATTCCTTCATTGCGGCCCGCGTTCAGCAAAGACGGGACCGTGACAGCCGCCACGTCTTCGTCCATTTCCGACGGCGCCGCGGCGGTCATGCTCATGACGGCCGGGGAAGCTGAGAAGCGCGGGCTGGCACCACTCGCCCGCATCGTCGCTCACTCGGCTTATGCACAAGAGCCCGCGTGGTTTACCACTGCACCGGTATTCGCGCTCAAGACGCTGCACGAGAAACTCGGCTGGTCGACGACTGATGTTGATCTCTACGAAATCAACGAGGCGTTCGCAGTGGTCACGATGGCCGCAATGCACGACGTCGGCATCGATCATTCGAGGGTCAACGTAAATGGGGGCGCCTGCGCGCTCGGCCACCCGATCGGCGCCACCGGCTGTCGCATCACCGTGACCCTGTTGCACGCACTCAGGGACCGGGGAGTGAAACGCGGCATCGCAACACAGTGTATCGGTGGCGGCGAGGCAACCGCCATCGCTCTCGAAATCGATTGACAGGGGAATAACATGCAACTTTCGAATGCAAGAGCCGTGGTCTCGGGTGGCGCATCCGGTCTGGGTCTGGCGACGGCGCAACGCGTCATCGAAGCCGGCGGCCAGGTCGTGCTGCTCGATATCAATGACGAACAGGGAGAAGCCTGTGCAGCGAATCTCGGTGACCGTGCGCTGTATGTGAATACGGACGTCTCCAGCGAGGCGTCGGTGCAGGCTGCCATCAAGGCCGCCGCCGGGTTCATGGGCGGCATCACCCTCGCGGTCAACTGCGCAGGCATTGCCACGGCAGGCCGCACGCTGGGCCGCGAAGGCCCCTGGCCTGCAGACAACTTCAATCGCGTGATCCAGGTCAACCTGGTCGGCTCCTACAATGTCACCAAGGAAGCCGCGGCGGTCATGCAGCTCAACGATCCCAGCGAGGATGGCGAACGCGGCGTGGTTATCAGCACCGCATCGATCGCCGCGTTCGAGGGCCAGATCGGCCAGGCGGCCTACTCGGCCTCTAAGGGCGGCGTTGTCGGCATGATGCTGCCCCTGGCTCGTGAATTCGCACAGTTCGGGATCCGCGTAAATACGATCGCACCGGGCATCTTCATGACACCGATGATGGCTGGCATGCCCGAAGAAGTTCAGGAGTCACTCGGCAAGCAGGTACCCTTCCCGCCGCGCCTGGGCCGACCCGAAGAATACGCCGATACGGCGGCGTGGATTTACGGCAATACCATGGTGAATGGCGAGACCGTCCGCATCGACGGCGCGATCCGCATGCAGCCCAAGTAACTCCGCAATCCAGATTCCCGGATCGACGTCATGACAACGGCGCCGATCCCGGCAGTGGGTTCGGACGGGGCACGTCCTGGACCGTTACATATTCGCGTAGTTGGGACCGCCGCCACCTTCGGGTACATCCCAGATGATGTTCTGCCGCGGATCCTTGATGTCGCAGGTCTTGCAGTGCACGCAATTCTGCGCGTTGATCTGGAATCGCTTCTCGCCGCCCTCTGTGACGATTTCGTAGACGCCGGCCGGGCAGTAGCGCTGCGCCGGCTCGTCGAAGTTCGGCAGGTTGTAGTCCAGCGGTACGGTTTCGTCCTTGAGCTTGAGGTGTGAAGGCTGGTCTTCTTCGTGATTGGCACTCGACAGGAACACCGATGACAGCTTGTCGAACGTGATGACACCGTCGGGCTTCGGATAATCGATCGGTTTCGCGTCACTGGCCTTTCGCAGTGACTCGTGGTCGGCAACGCGGCTGTGCCAGGTGAACGGCAGTTTGCCGAAGAAGATGTTCTGGTCGATGAAAGCGAATGCGGCTCCGAGGAACACGCCGAGCTTTTTCAGTGCTGGAGAAAAGTTGCGGCCCTTGTGCAGTTCCGCGTGTACCCAGGACTCTTTGACGGCGGCCGCATAGTCACCGAGTTCCGACTGCCCCTGGTCTCCCGACGATAACGCCTTGTGAATGCTCTCGGCCGCCAGCATGCCGGTCTTTATGGCAGTGTGCGCGCCCTTGATCTTGACAGCGTTCAGGAATCCGGCGCTGCAGCCAACCAGCATGCCGCCCGGAAAAACGAGCTTGGGCAGCGACTGCAGGCCGCCCTTGTTCACGGCACGGGCGCCGTACGCGACCCGCTTGCCACCCTCGAGGTAGCGACGAATCTTCGGATGCAGCTTCCAGCGCTGGAACTCATCGAACGTCGACAGGTGCGGATTGCTGTAATTGAGCGCAATGATCAGACCAAGGTACACCTTGTTGTTGGCCGCATGATAGAGAAATCCGCCACCGTCGGTGCGATTGTCCAGTGGCCAGCCGGTGGTATGAACAACCAGGCCCTCCTCGTGCTTGTCGGGATCAATCTCCCAGACTTCCTTGATGCCGATACCGAAATGTTGCGGGTCCACATCCTTGCGCAAATCGAAACGCTGCATGACCTGTTCGCTGAGACTGCCGCGGACGCCCTCGGCGAAGACCGTGTACTTGCCGAGCAATTCATAGCCAGCCTGGAAAGATCCCTTCTTTTCGCCGTTCTTGCCGATCCCCATGTCGCTCGTCGCGACACCCCGAACCCGGCCCTCGTCATCGTAAAGCACTTCGGACGCGGCGAACCCGGGAAAGACGTTGACGCCCATCGATTCCGCCTGCTCGCCCAGCCACTGGCAGAGCTGGCCAAGGCTGATGATGAAGTTGCCCTTGTTGTGCATCGGCCGCGGCAGTAACAGCCCCGGCACGCGAACTGCGCCCGATTCGCTGGTCAGGTAATGCACGAGATCGCCCGTAACTGCCGATTTCACGGGCGCGCCCATGTTCTTCCAGTCGGGGAATAACTCGTTGAGACCCGTGGGCTCGAATACGTTGCCGGACAGGATATGCGCACCGATCTCGCTGCCCTTCTCTACGACAACCACCGAAAGACTGTCGTCGAGCTGCAGCAGGCGGCAGGCGGTTGCGAGCCCGGCCGGCCCGCCGCCAACGATGACCACGTCGAATTCCATGGATTCGCGATCGCTTCTGTCTGACATACCGGGGATATCTCCTGACGATTGAACTGGATGTTAGCAGGCTCTGTGGCGACGGCCATATCAGCCATGTAATCTTGCCGAGGCGCCTTGGGGCCGCAATACAGGATTGAGGGTAGCTTGAAGATACGCGAAGCGTACGAGAACAGCCTGTCCCGTGAGGGGCACGTCGAGGATTCGGCGCAGCTCGAGATTATCAGCCGCTTCGAAGACCTGGCAGAGCGGCTCGATGCGGCCCAGGCCAGCGGCAACCGACTCCGACAGCTGTTCCGCCGCAACGACGCACGCCCGATCGTCCGCGGCCTGTACATCTGGGGCGGTGTCGGCCGCGGCAAGACCTTCCTGATGGACCTGTTTTTCGAGAACCTGGCGATCGATGCGAAAAAGCGGATTCACTTTCATCGCATGATGCACGAAGTGCACGACCGCCTGAAATCGCTGGGCGATGTCGAGGATCCGCTCGACCAGGTCGCAGCGGATATAGCCCGTGAAACACGTGTCCTCTGTTTCGACGAGTTCTTCGTCAGTGATATCGGCGACGCAATGATTCTCGGACGTTTGCTCGACGGGCTGTTCCGCCGGGGCGTGACGTTGATCGCGACGTCGAACTCGCGGCCGGACGAGCTTTACAGGGGCGGGCTGCAGCGGCAGCGATTCCTGCCCGCGATCGACCTGATCGAGACGCACACCGACGTCGTCAATATGGACGGCGGTATCGACTATCGACTGCGGCTGCTCAGGAAGGCCGGCACCTACCTGACGCCGGACGACGAGCAAGCAGCCGGGAAGCTCGCCTATTTCTTCGATGAATCAGCCTCGAGCCAGATCGCTATCGACAGGATGCTCGACATCAACGGACGAGACGTGCGTGCGCACAAGTGCGCCAAAGGCATCGCGTGGTTCGATTTTGACGACATCTGCGACGGGCCGCGCAGCCAGGCAGACTACATCGAGATCGCCCGCTGGTATCCGTCCGTCATCGTGGCCGGTGTACCGCAGTTCGACAGCACGCTCGAGGACCAGGCGCGGCGCTTTATCGCCCTCGTCGACGAGTTCTACGACCGACGCGTCAAGCTGATCGTATCTGCGCAGTGCGATGTACACTCGCTGTACGCCGGCGAGCGCCTCAGGTTCGAATTCGATCGTACGAGCAGTCGCCTGATCGAAATGCAGTCGACCGAGTACCTCGCTCTGCCACACCTTGCGTGATAGATTGGGCGACAGGAGTGTTCAATCGATGCAAGATGAGCTGATTCTCGAAAACTTCCTGCCTTACAGGCTGTCAACCCTGTCGCACAGGGTGAGTACGACGATCGCGCAGGTTTACGAGAAGCGCTTCGGGCTCTCGATACCCGAGTGGCGCGTCATCGCGATACTGGGTCGCTTCCCGGGATTGTCCGCGGTCGAAGTCGCAGAGCGCACGTTTCTCGACAAGGTGGCGGTCAGCCGCGCCGTCTCGAAACTCCTGAAGAATGGCCGTATCGACCGCGAGTTTGCGGACGCCGACCGCCGCCGCTCGATACTGAACCTGTCCGACGAAGGCCGACGCGTACATGACGAGGTTGCGCCGCTCGCACTGCGGTTCGAGCGCGACCTGCTGGCGGGTCTGGACGAGGACGAACGCGCATCGCTCGACCGCACGATGGAGCGCCTGATGGAGCGCGCTGACGAGCTCGGCAAGTCCTGATCAGGCGTCGCTGCCTATCTCGGTTCGCACGGTCAGGAGCTCGGGAAAAAACTCTGTATCCAGTGCTTTCTTGAGGAAAGCAACGCCTGACGAACCGCCGGTGCCTGGCTTGTGGCCGATAATTCGTTCCACGGTTTTCATGTGGTGGAAGCGCCAGAACTGGAAATTACTGGCGATGTCCATCAGCGCTTCGCAGGTCTCGTAGCGCGACCAGTGGTCCGCGCGGTTCTCGTAGATGATACGCAGCACGGCGACGACGTCGGGGTCTTCTTCGCGTATCTCGCCGAAATCCCGATCGAGCGCGGTCTGTGGCACCGGCATGCCCTGCCGTGACAGGTACGCGAGAAACTCCTCGTACAGGCTCGGCGATTCGAGTGCCGCGACCAGCCTGGCGTGCCACTCCGGCTGGTGTTCATAGTAGGTCATCATCGCTCGGTTCTTATTGCCCAGCATGAACTCGAGGATCCGGTACTGCGCGGACTGAAACCCCGACGCCTTACCAAACACGTGGCGAAACTCCGCGTATTCGCTGGGCGTCAGCGTATCGAGCACCTTCCACTGGCTGTAGAGCTGATTCTGAATGTGCCGCACTCGAGCGAGCTTCTTGACCGCCTGGGGCAGCCCGTCCTCGCGAAGGTCGCCAATAGCGCCACGTAATTCATGAATTACGAGCTTGATCCAGAGCTCCGCGACCTGGTGCTGGACGATGAACAGCGTTTCGTCGTGGTGTGGCGGATCGCTGAGCGGTACCTGCGCCGTCAGCAGCTTGTCGAGCTGCAGGTACCCGGTGTAATCATCATCGCGCGAGAGGTCCGTATGGATCGTTCGTTCGAGTTCGCGTTTTTTCGTTCGGCCCACGATTCGGCGCCTTCGGGAAGGTCGTTACAGATGCAATTACTGTATCATGCGCCGTAGTCTTCACAAGCATTCGGATCACTGCTTCAGGCCGGAGAATCCAGGGTGACAACAAAAGAAAAACGTCGCGGCGGAGACGTCCGGCAGATGATCGTCGAAAAGATCACTTCATCGCGCGTGTCGACACCGTGTCTCAAGACTCCGCAACAGACAAAGCTCTATTTGCAGCAGTATTTCGCCGATGTGCCGGTCGACGACATGCAGGGCCGATCCGAATCAGTCATGGCGCGTGTGGCGCTCGACCACCTGGAGTTTGCCGCGTGCCGTCGCAAGGGCCAGGCACTGATTCGCATATTCAACGCGAATGAAAAGGAACACGGTTACACGTCAGCCTATACGTTCATCGAGATGGCTAACGACGACATGCCCTTCCTCGTCGACTCGGTGGCCTCCGCAATCAATCGGCACAACATAGCCGTGCATATCACCGTGCACCCCATCATCTTTATCAAGCGTGACAGTAAGGGGCGCATTGCCGCGATCACGGGGCCGGACGACGAGGACGCCGTTTCCGAATCATTCATTCGCTTCGCGATCGATCGCGAGACCGACGCCAGTGAACTCAAGATTATTCGCCAGGAAATCGTCAAGGTCCTGGCCGATGTGCGACTGTCTGTGCGCGACTGGACCAAGATGCGTCAACGCATGTCCGAGACTCGCGACCTGCTCCAGTTTGGCCCCAGGGGTGTCGACCCTTTACTGCGTTCCGAGAGCCAGGCGCTACTCGACTGGATGGTCGACGAGCATTTCACGTTCCTCGGTTATCGCGAATACAGGCTCGCGCGCCGGGGCAAGCGGGTCTTCCTGAAGCCCGTCGCTGGCACCGGGCTGGGCGTCCTGAGCCGCGATGACCGTGGCTCTAAGACCGTGGAACTCACGGCCGAGATGCGGCGGCTCACGCGCTCGAAGGACTGGCTGGTTCTCACCAAGGCGAACTCGCGATCCACGGTCCACCGCCCGGGATTCCTGGACTACGTCGGAGTCAAGATTTATGACGACAAGGGCGACGCGGTCGGCGAGCGTCGCTTCATCGGCTTGTTGACGTCGGTCGCCTATAGCGAGAGCCCCCGCCATATTCCGCTGCTGCGCCACAAGGTGCAGAAAATCTTCGAGCGCGCCAACGTTGACGAAGACGGTCACCGCGGCAAGGCGCTCATGCACATCATCGACACGTACCCTCGAGAAGAGCTGTTCCAGAGTTCTATCCAGGACCTGACCAGGACCACGATCGGCATTCTCAATCTGCAAGACCGCCAGCGGGTCAAGTTCTTCCTCAGGCGAGACGCGTTCCGCCGCTTCTTCTCCTGCCTCGTTTACGTGCCGCGCGAGAAATACACGACGGCGATCAGGCGACAGATCGAGGAGCTTCTGCGAGCCGCGTTCGCGGGATTCTCGGTCGATTCCGCCGTACAGATTTCCGACTCCGCCCTCGCTCGCGTGCACATTATCGTACGAACGGCCGAGGGCGATCAGCCGCGTATCAGCATCGATCGCATCGAAGAACAGATAGCGGATCTCGTCGTGACGTGGTCGGATCGGCTGCACAAGGAACTGCTGGACGCATTCGGTCCTGACGAAGGTCCGCGTCTGTATCGCGCCTATCGCGACGTATTCCCGGCGGGTTTCCAGGAAGATACTACGCCGTCGGAAGCCTGCTCCGATGTCCGGGTTATCGATGACATGCTGCAGAGCGACGTCACCCGGGCGGTCGACCTGTACCAGCCCGATGGTGCGGAACCCGGCCACATGCACTTTATGGTGTACAGCCTCGATGAGCCGATCGTATTGTCCGAAGTAATGCCCCTCCTCGAGGACATGGGGGTGGACGTCTACACCGAGCGTCCGTACGAAGTGAATTTGCCCGATGGCGCGTTCTGGATACAGGATTTCCACCTGCGCCACGAAAGCGGTCTGGCCATCGACGTCGTGGACGTATCGGACAGGTTCGAGGCCTGTTTCATGGCGGCACTCGAAGGCCGGACCGAGAGTGACGGCCTCAACCGGCTCATCATCAGCGCCGGACTGGACTGGAGGCAGACCGCGTTGCTGCGCTGCTACGCCAAGCACATTCTGCAACTCGGGGTGCCGTTCAGCCAGGCCTATATGGAAGACGTTCTGGTCGCGCACGCCGGGCTGACGGGACTGCTCGTCGAGCTTTTCGAGACGCAGTTCGACCCCGATATCTCGAAGACCAAACGCACTCGCGAACTGAAACGCATCGATGCCGCGGTCAAGCGCGGCCTGATGCGGGCCCGCAACGTGGATGAAGATCGCATCCTCTCCGCGTTCGCCGGCGGTATCGACGCGACGTTGCGGAGCAACTACTTCCAGCAAGTTGACGGCGAACCGAAGAGCTACATTTCGATCAAGCTCGATCCGGCGCGTTTGCCCGAAGTGCCCCTGCCGAAGCCGCGGTTCGAGGTCTTCGTGTATTCCCCCGAAGTCGAAGGCGTACACCTGCGGGGCGGCGAAATCGCTCGCGGCGGTTTGCGCTGGTCGGATCGCCGCGAAGACTTCCGCACCGAGGTGCTCGGCCTGATGAAGGCACAGGTCGTCAAGAACACCGTCATCGTCCCGACGGGCGCGAAAGGCGGCTTCTTTCCGAAACGTGCCCCCGCGGGCGATCGCACGAAGATCCTCGAGAACGCCATCCACTGTTACAAGACGTTTATCCGCGGACTGCTCGACGTGACCGACAACGTCGTGGATGACACAGTGGTTCTGCCCGACCGCGTCGTGCGGCGGGACGGCGATGACCCCTACCTCGTGGTGGCCGCCGACAAAGGCACTGCCACGTTCTCCGACATCGCCAACGGCATTTCGGCCGACTACGGCTTCTGGCTGGACGACGCCTTCGCTTCAGGAGGGTCGGCCGGCTACGATCACAAGAAGATGGGCATCACGGCGCGCGGCGCCTGGGAAGCCGTGAAGCGTCATTTCCACGAACAGGGATTGAATACGCAGACCGATCCGTTCACGGTGGCCGGAATCGGCGATATGAGCGGCGATGTCTTCGGCAACGGTATGCTGTTGTCGCGCAAGATCAAGCTTGTCGCAGCATTCAATCATCGCCGTATTTTCCTCGACCCAGACCCGGACATGGCGGCCAGCTTCCGCGAACGGCAGCGGTTGTTCCGCAAACCGGGTTCTACCTGGGACGACTATGACGAGGCGCTGATCTCCAAAGGCGGTGGCGTATTCTCGCGCCAGGCCAAGTCTATCCGGCTAAGCAATGAGGCGCGCAAGTTGCTGGACATCGATGCCGCTACTTTGAAGCCCGACGAACTGATCCGCGCGATCCTGAGAATGCCGGTTGACCTGTTGTGGAATGGCGGCATCGGCACCTACATAAAGGCCAGTAGCGAAGGGCACTCGGACGCGGGCGATCGCAGCAACGACTCGGTGCGGGTTAATGCCGACGAACTGCGCTGCAAGGTAATTGGCGAAGGCGGTAATCTCGGCCTGACACAGCGGGCCCGTGTCGAGTACTGCCTGCAGGGCGGGCGAGTCAATACCGACTTCATCGACAACTCGGCCGGCGTCGACAGCTCGGACCGCGAAGTCAATATCAAGATCCTGCTCAGCGATGTCGCGAAGAAGAAGGGCATGTCGCGCAGCAAACGCGACGAACTGCTCGCATCGATGACCGATGACGTTGCCAATCTCGTATTGCGCAATAACTACCTGCAGACGCAATCCATCAGCATGAGCGAATCGCTGTCCGTCAAGCGTCTCGATGAAACCGCGAGGGTTATCCACGACCTCGAGCGCGCAGGACTGCTCGACCGCGACCTGGAGTGCCTGCCTGACGAGGCGGAGATCGACGACCGGCGCACCCACAAGCAGGGATTGACGCGTCCGGAACTGGCTGTCGTCCTGAGTTATGCGAAGATCGATCTCTACAACGGCCTGATCGACTCCAACGAATCGCTCGAGGACTTCCTGCAGATCGATCCGCAGCGCTACTTCCCGCCCGTGCTGCGACGCCGTTACATCGACCTCATTGCGAGTCACCGTCTTAGCCGGCAGATTCTCGCTACCCTGATTGCGAACGCGCTGGTCAACCGCATGGGGCCGGCGTTCGCGAAGCGTGCGCAGGTCGATACGGGGGCCAGGGTCGTGACGATCGCCCGGGCCTACGAAGTGGCCCGAATCCTCTGCCGCACGGGCCCGCTGCTCGGGACGATCGAGTCTCTCGATCACCAGATCCCCGCGAGCGCGCAACTCAAGATGATGTTCGAAGTCAGCCGCACGCTGCGTCATGCCTGCTACTGGCTCATCGAGCAATTTGGCGATGACCTCGACATCGTCAAGACCGTGGACCGCCTGAAGGATGGCATGGCGCGCATCTATTCGCGCTCGAATTCCTACCTGTCGGCCGCGAGCCGCGCGCGCCACGACCATGCCGACCAGGCCTGGATTGCGATGGGTGTGCCCGAAAAACTCGCTAATCGCATGTCGCTGCTGCTCGTGACGCGGGCGGCCCTCGACATCGCGGACCTGGCAGCGGACCGCAAGCGCGACGCGCTGGAAGCCGCGCGCCTTTACTCGGTTTGCAACGATGCCCTCGGGCTTCACCGGCTACACAACTGCGCTGAGGACCTGAAGGTCAGCGGCCGCTGGCAGGCGATGGCACGGAGTCACCTGCGAGACGAGTTCTACCGAATTCGACGTGACCTGGCGTCGCAGCTGCTCTCGCGCCGCGGCAAGACAGACCCTGCAGAAGTGGCCCGGAAATGGCTGGCAGGGCGCGACGACGAAGTTCAGGGTTTCCTCCACATGTTCGAGGAAATGGAACTACGCGGCGACATGGATTTTGCTACGCTTTCCGTGGCCGCACAGGAACTGCGCGATCTGATATCAACGTGAACACGGCCCGACCGGGCCGCAGACAACCGGAGAGAAAATGGCTGGCAAGCTCGTACTCTGCCGTCACGGCCAGAGTGACTGGAACCTGAAGAATCTCTTTACAGGATGGAAGGACGTCGACCTGACCGAGAAGGGCAACGAGGAGGCCATCGCGGCCGGCAAGTTGCTGCATGAACTCGGCTATGAGTTTGACATCGCATACACCTCGGTCCTCAAGCGCGCCATACGCACGCTCTGGCACGTGCTCGACCAGATGGATCTCATGTGGATTCCCGTCGTACGCGACTGGCGTCTGAACGAACGCCACTATGGAGCGCTGCAAGGACTCAACAAAGCGGAAACCGCCGCCAAATACGGTGAGGACCAGGTCCATATCTGGCGACGCAGTTACGACATTCCGCCGCCCGAGCTCGAGGCCGACGATGACCGGCATCCTTCCTTCGACCCGCGTTATGCGGGCGTCGAGGGCCTGCCGGGCGCGGAGTCGCTATTGCTGACGCTGGAGCGCGTCAAGCCATGCTGGGACGAGCTTATCGCACCAGATCTCAAGGCCGGCAAGGACATCCTAATTTCGGCTCACGGTAACAGCCTGCGCGCGCTCGTGAAGATGCTCGACGAGGTATCGGACGAGGAAATAACGGGTTTCAACATTCCGACGGGCATTCCCCTGGCGTACGACCTCGACGACGATCTCAAGCCTTTGTCGCGCGAATTCCTCGGCGACCCGGAGGCCATCGCAAAAGCCGCCGCCGCGGTCGCGGCACAAGGCAAGGCGAAGTGATACGGGCGCTCGGCGAACGAAAACCCGTCTTCGAAGGTGGCGGACATTTCATCGCCGAGACCGCGACCATCATCGGCAGCGTGAAGCTCGGTGACTGTTCGAGCGTCTGGTTCAACAGTGTGCTGCGCGGCGACAACGACTGGCTCGTGGTCGGCGAACGCAGCAATGTCCAGGATGGCTGCGTACTGCATACCGACCCGGGCATGCCGCTGACCATTGGCGAGGGCGTCACGATCGGTCACAAGGTCATGCTGCATGGCTGCAGCATCGGTCGAAACACGTTGATTGGCATCGGTAGCACGCTGCTCAACGGCTCGAAGATCGGCGTAAATTGCATCGTCGGCGCGCACGCGCTGATTACCGAGAACAAGAAGTTCCCGGACGGCTGCCTGATCCTGGGCTCGCCCGCCCGCGTCGTCAGGGAACTGGAATCCGAAGAGATCGCGAAGATAGGTCTGGCGGCGGATACCTACGTCGCCAACGCGCGTCGTTTCAACGAGCAGCTGGCTACTCCTGCAGACGCGGATCCGAGCGCGGCTTCCTGCGATCCGGGTCCACGACCCTGACAAGTCCTTCCTGCGCAGTCGATGCGACGAGCGTCCCGCTCCTCGTAAACAACTCGCCACGCGCGAAACCTCGCGCGCCGGCCGCGTTGGGGCTGTCCATCGAGTAGAGCAGCCAATCGTCGATCCGGAAATCGCGATGGAACCACAGCGCGTGATCGAGACTCGCCATGATGACATTGCCGCGCGTGAACGAAAGCCCGTGCGGCAGGGTAGACGTGGCCAGCAGCTCGAAATCGGAGACATAGGCGAGCAGGTTCTGGTGCAGCGCCCGGTCATCGGGCAGCCTGTCGACGGCGCGAATCCAGACGTGCTTCTGTGGCGCGAGTTTCTCGGGAGAATCGAAACTGACGGGGTCCACGGGGCGAAAGTCGAACGGCCGCTTGTCGGTCATGAAACGTCGCAGCTTCATCGGGATATTCTGTTGTACGCCGCTCGCCACCTCGGTCAGGTCTTTGAGCCCATCGGGCGGCGGCACATCCGGCATCGCGGCCTGGTGCCCGAGGCCATCCTCGGGATTCTGGAAGGACGCAGCGAGATTCAGGATGGGTCGGCCATGCTGTATCGCGACAACGCGCCGATTGGAAAAACTGCCGCCATCGCGCGCGCGGTCCACGTCGTAGATGATCGGGGCATTCATGTCGCCACGGCGCAGGAAATAAGCATGCAGGGAATGCGCGACGCGTCCTTCGACCGTATGCTGCGCAGCCGACAGCGCCTGGCCAAGCACCTGGCCACCAAACACCTGGGGGCTGCCGATGTCGCGGCTGTCGCCACGGAAGATGTTGTCTTCGATGCGCTCGAGCTTGAGCAGCGTAATCAGGTCGTCGAGAACCGGGTGCATCGTGTCGCGATTCAGTCCGGGTGTGTGCGGCCACCGTCGACCGCGATGCCGGTTCCGCTGACGAATACGGCATCATCGCTGGCGAGGAACAAGGCGACTTTGGCGACATCGACCGGTTCGCCGAGCCGCCGGGCAGCAGAACCCTCGATGCAGTAATCGCGAAGTGTCTTGTCTTTACGGAAAACTTCCCGGCTCGATGGTGTCATTACGGCACCGGGCTGGATGTAATTGGCGGTGATCCCGAACTCGCCGGTTTCCGCGGCCAGGGCACGTGTCAGGTTCCGGAGGTCCTGTTCCGCCCGCGCGCTCGCCTGGGCGCCGTCGGCGGAGAAGATGCTACGGAGGAAGCCGATGTTGATGATCCGGCCGGCGGGACTTTTCTTGATATGCGGCAGTGCCGCACGGCACGTTTGGAGCATCAGTTCCGCACGTAGCTGCAGGAGGCGCTCGAGTCGATCGTCCGCATGCGCCAGCGGCGTTTCCGGGTGCAAAGGAAAGTCGTTGACCAGGATGTCGATGCCGCCGAGCTTCTTTGCGGCTTCTTCGACGACGGCAGGCATGCGTTCGGGTTCCGTCAACGTAGCGGTCACGCCCGTAATTCCCTTGACCGACGCGAAGTGCTGCTGCACCCCGCTGTTTTGCGAATCGACGGCCAGGACCGTGGCGCCATGCTTGATGAGCGTGCGGGCGATGGCTTCTCCGATGCCACCCGCGGCATTCAGGACAAGCGCGTTAAGTCCGTAAAGGCGCAAAGGGTCGCCCATTGCTACTCCTTGATCGCGTTCTGCTGCAACGCCGGCCAACTACTCCGGAAAGGCATAGTCGGCGAATTGCTTGCGCAATTCAATCTTCTTTACCTTCCCGGTCGCCGTGTACGGGAGTTTGTCGACGAATGCCACATCATTCGGAATCCACCAGGTCGCGACCTTGCCGTCGAAATAGGCAAGCATGTCCTCCTTGCCGATTTCCTGGCCCTCAGCTCGCACTACGACCAGCAGCGGCCGTTCAGTCCACTTGGGATGCGCTACGCCGATGACGGCCGCCTCGGCCACGGCCGGATGGCCCATGGCCGTATTCTCGAGTTCGATGGAACTGATCCATTCTCCGCCCGACTTGATCACGTCCTTGGTCCGGTCGGTGATCGCCATGTAACCCAGCGGGTCGACCGTCGCAACGTCGCCCGTGTCGAACCAGCCGTCCTCGGTATGCGTGCCGGCGCTACCGTTGAGCTTGAAGTAGTCGCTGCAAATCCAGGGCCCGCGAACCTGCAACGCACCGTAAGCGACACCGTCCCAGGGCAGTTCGTGGCCCTCATCGTCAACGATGCGCAGCTCGCAGCCGAAGATTCCGCGGCCTGCCTTGGTGGCAAGATCGAGCTTCTCCTCGCCCGACAGCGACTCGAGCCCGGCCTTCAACGAGTTGCAGGTGCCGAGCGGACTCATCTCGGTCATACCCCAGCCCTGCCGTATCTCGACGCCGTGCTTGTCGCGGAACGCCTCGATCATCGAGCGCGGCACGGCAGCACCGCCTACGAGTGAGCGCCGCAGTTTGTCCAGCCGTTTACCCTCACTCTCGCAATACTGCAGCAGGGCGAGCCACACGGTCGGGACGCCCAGCGCCATCGTGACGTCCTCGGAATCCATGAGCTCGTACAGTGCGGCGCCGTCACCCATCTTGGGCCCCGGGAGGACGAGTTTGGCGCCCACCATCAACGTCGAATACGGCACACCCCAGGCGTTGACATGAAATAACGGCACGACCGGTAGCACGGTATCGCAGCTCGACAAGTCCATGATGTCCGGGGCGGGAGCCACGTAAGCGTGCAGGACCGTCGAGCGATGATCGTACAGTACGCCCTTCGGGTCGCCCGTCGTGCCCGACGTATAACACAGCGCAGACGCGCTGCGCTCGTCGAGTTCGGGCCACGCGTATTCCGATGATTCTGCCCCGATCAGCGTCTCGTAACAGACCGCATTGGGCAGCGACGTCTCCGGCATGTTCGCTGCGTCGGTCATCACGACGAAACCCTCGACATTGCCTATGTGTGGCAGAATCTTCTCGAGCAGCGGCACGAACATGAGATCCGTGAATATCCACCGATCTTCGGCATGATTAATGATGAAGATCAGCTGCTCGGGAAACAGGCGCGGGTTGATCGTGTGGCAGACATAGCCGGCGCCGCTTACACCGTAATAGATCTCGAGATGCCGGTAATCGTTCCAGGCGATCGTCGCCACGCGGTCACCCTGCTCCAGGCCCAAACCGTCGAGCGCGTTGGCGAGCTGTCGCGAACGCGCGATGACATCGGATATCGTGCAGCGATGCCGGGGATTGTCGGCCGTCACCGATACGACTTCCCGGTCGCCGTGAAACTTGTCGGCGTGCTCCGCGATCGAAGAGATCAAGAGCGGCGTGTTCATCATCAGGCCGTGCATGCGAGGCTCCTGTTTGGGCTGGAGGTTCTTCTTGCGTCACCGTGTTCTCCCCCATTGTACCGCCGACATGCGTGATAATCTTGCGCTGGCCTTCAAGCGGAGCACGTAAATGAAGAATAACAACGGGAACCTGAGGGTCGGCATCGCGCAGATAGCCCCGTGTTGGCTCCGACGCGATGCGACCGAGGCGAAAATCATTACCTGGCTCGAGGACGCGGCCGGCGAGAACTGTGACCTCGTGGTATTCGGTGAGGCGTTGCTGCCAGGCTACCCGTTCTGGGTCGAAAGAACCGGCGGAGCCAGGTTCGAATCCGAGCTGCAAAAATCTCTTTATGCGCACTATGTGAGCCAGGGTGTGTGCATCGAGGACGGTGATTTGCGAGCCGTCTGCGAGGCCGCCCGTGACAAGGGGATCGCGGCCTACGTCGGCATCATGGAGCGCGCCGCCGATCGTGGCCGCCACAGCCTTTACTGCTCCATGGTGTATATCGATCAGCAGGGCGAGATACGCTCAATACACCGCAAGTTGATGCCGACGCACGAAGAACGCCTGGTCTGGGCCATCGGCGACGGCAATGGCCTGCGGACCCACCCGCTCGGCGCCTTTACGGTCGGCGGACTGAATTGCTGGGAAAACTGGCTGCCGCTCGCGAGATCGGCACTGTACGCCCAGGGCGAGGACCTGCACGTCGCTATCTGGCCGGGCAACGTGCGCAATACCGAGGAAATCACGCGATTCATAGCTCGCGAGAGCCGCTCCTTCGTGGTTTCCGTCTCGGGATTGATGCGCAAAGACGATATTGACGAAACGCTACCGCACGCCGAGCTGCTGATCGAGTCTGCCGACGCCGTCATGGCCAACGGCGGCTCCTGCGTCGCAGCGCCTTCGGGTGAATGGCTGTTGCGCCCGGTCGAGAACGAGGAATGCCTGCACGTTGTGGAGCTCGATCACAATCGTGTCCTCGAGGAACGGCACAGCCTGGATCTCGTCGGCCACTATTCTCGCCCCGACGTCACGCGACTCGTCGTTAACCGCGAGCGGCAGACCACGGCCGAGTTCGAGGACTGAATCAGAGCACCACGCCCGTGTCACCGAGCATAGCGACAGAGAGCATCATTTCAGCTCAATCTGCGAAAAAGTACATGCCCAGTGTTTCTGCCACGCAGGCCGGTTTCCTGGCATCTTCGACCTCGATCCTGATCTCCGATGTCAGCATCAGTGCACCCGCTCTCCGTCTTGCCTGCAGCACCGTGGCCCTGGCCCGGAGACGGGCGCCGACAGGCACGGGCGTGTAGAACCTCACCTTGTTCAGACCGAAGTTGATGGCGCGCTCGAGGTTCTTTACTTCGATAAATTTCACCGTCAGGGCAGGAATCAGGGCGAGCGTCAGGTAACCGTGGGAGATCGTCTTGCCATCGGGCATCTCGCGGGCGGCACGCTCGGTATCGACGTGGATCCACTGATAGTCGCCCGTCGCCTCCGCGAACTGGTCGATGCGATGCTGATCGATGACGACCCATTCGGACAGACCGACCTCTTCGCCTTCCAGCGCTTTTGCATCCTCGATGGACGATACTTGCCGCAAGCTCTTATCCTGACCCCAACGCCTGCGCTAGTGATACCTGATGCACGATCAATCTGCAATCCCGGCGCGCGTTGACGTCAGCCTGAGCCGTGTTCGGCACACCGCTCGCAGTTGACCCAACCCGAGTCGCCGTCGACATAGTGCTCTTTTTTCCAGATCGGCAGCCGCACCTTGAGTTCGTCGATAATATAGCGGCACGCCTTGAATGCTTCGTCGCGATGCGCCGCGGCGACGCCGACCCAGACAGCCAGGTCTCCGATCTCGAGCAGTCCGGTGCGATGCACACAGCGCGCTTCGAGGAATGGAAATTCCCGCATTGCTTCGGCAAGCACTTTCTCACCTTCGGCGATTACCAGCGGCTCATAAGCTTCGTACTCGAGCCGCTCGACCGTGCGGCCATCGTTCACGTTCCGCACCCAGCCTTCGAACGCGCAGTAGCCGCCCGCTCCCGGGTTCCTGAGGATGGCCTGGAGGAGCGCGGGATCGATCGGCGCCGAGGTAACCTCGATCATGTCAGCCGCCGGCAACCGGTGGAAACAGCAGCACCGTATCGCCGTCGCTGACCGGCGATGTCCAGTCCGCCATCTCGTCGTTGATCGCCACCTTGCAGTGGCCGTTGGGTTCTTTCGAGCCATGACGCAGTCGGGTCTGCTCGAATACGTCCCTGGCCGTGGCCACGTCGAGTTCCAGAGTTTCCTCGTCGATGCCCGCGTGCTCGCGAAACATCGCAAAGTAGCGAACCGTCACGGTTTTCATGACGTCGTCTCCAGCACGCTGCCTGCAAGATCCTCGGGCGTGTTGACGTTGTCGAGCGCACGGGGATTCGGCTGGTCGAGCAGCAGCGTGTCGGAGCGAATCAGGATCTTGCGGGGACAATGAATCCCGTCGTTGACGAAGTCGCGTACGATGCGATCGCTGCCCTGCCTGTAGACTGCGCACAAAGGCTCGGGAAGCCCGTCGTAGCTGCTCGAGTAAGCGACGAAGGGCTTGCTCGTTGCCCGGTGATCCAGGAGATACAGAACAGTCCTGGCGTCGATGTTCGGGAGGTCGCAAGCGACGACGAACCAATCGACGTCCGGGTGTTCTTCCATCGCCGACAGGATACCCGCTACGGGCCCGATATCGTCATATCGGTCGACGATCTGGTCGAACTGGCGGCGCTCCTCCTCGTCTTTCTGCTCGTCACGGGTCGAGACGAACACGCGGTCGACACAGCCACGCAGCAGGTCAGCGGCAAACGCGAGCTGTGACACCCCGCCGCGATCCAGCAGCGCCTTGTCGCGGCCCATGCGACGGCTTTGGCCGCCGGCGAGCACGAGTCCATGGACCGGCCATTTCTTCGAATTACCCGCCACGTTCGAAGTCCCGCTTGCCGCCGCTCTTCGAAATGAGCCGCGTGTCACTGATCACGATGTCGTGGGACAGCGCTTTCAGCATATCGTAAATCGTAAGGGCCGCGACGCTCGCTCCGGTCAGCGCTTCCATTTCCACGCCCGTCTTGTGGCGTACCTTGCAGCGACAATCGACAATGGCGTCGTCGCCGTCGATCGCGATCTCTACCTTGCAGCTCTCGAGCCCGAGCGGATGGCAAAAAGGAATGAGTTCATGCGTCTTCTTGGCGGCCATGACGCCGGCAATGATCGCGGTCGCGAACACGGGACCTTTCTTCGTCGTGATCTCATCGCCCGATATCTCTCGCACAACGATGTCGGGAAGGTGCACGATCGCTCTCGCGTGTGCCGCTCGATCCGTCTTCGTCTTGGCACTGACATCGACCATAGTCGGCTTGTTGTCAGCATCGATGTGACTTAGCTTACCCATTCATCCACCGATCCGGTACATCTCTACTTTGCGCTGCATATGAGCTTCGGCAAGCTCAGGGCTGCGAAGTTCACTGTAACGATCACCACGCTGCAGCCAGATCCGCGACAGGATATCGGTCAGCTCTTCGCTGTCGGCGTCGTTCCTGAGCGACTCGCGCAGGTCCGTGCCGTGAGTCGCGAACAGGCACGTGTAGAGCACGCCGTCGGCCGATAGTCGTGCGCGGCTGCAATCGCCGCAGAATGGCTCGGTCACTGAAGAAATGAACCCGATCTCGCCATTGCCGTCCACGTACTCGTAGCGACGCGCTACTTCGCCGGGATAGTTCTTGTCAATGCGCCGCAGCGGCCACCGCCGCGTCACGTCATCGAGCAGCTGCCGCGACGGCACCACCTGGTCCATGCGCCAGCCGTTGCGATTACCGACATCCATGAACTCGATGAGCCTGACGATGTGCCCGGTGCCGCGGAAATGATCGAGCAGGTCGATAACGGTATGGTCGTTCACTCCTCGCTGTACGACGACGTTGATCTTGATCGGTGTCAGCCCCGCTTTCTCGGCAGCATCAATAGCCTCCAGCACGGTCGCGAGTTTGCCGCGTCCGCCACTCATGCGGGAAAACACGGCCTCGTCCAGGCTGTCGAGGCTGACGGTAACCCGATGCAGGCCCGCGTCGGCAAGGCGCTGCGCCACCGGCGCCAGCAGCATTCCATTCGTCGTCAGCGCAAGATCCTCGACGCCGTCCAGGCCGGACAGCCCGGTCACGAGCTTCGCGAGGTTCTTGTCGAGCAGCGGCTCACCGCCAGTGAGGCGGATCTTGCTGACACCGAGTCCGACCGCGACAATGGCTACCCGCAGGATCTCCTCGTAAGTCAGCCTTTGCTGGTTGCGCAGAAACTCGTAGTCGGCGTGAAATTCCGCCTCCGGCATGCAATAGGGACAGCGAAAATTGCACTGGTCCAGCAGCGAAATACGCAGGTCATGCAACGGCCTTTGCAATGCATCGCGTGTTACCAGCGGCTGGCCGGGGGCGGCCGTGTCGGGGTTCGGATCGGTACTCATCAGGGCATTTTGCACGAACTGGACCGTGTTACAAACCACAACAGACGACGCATGCCAGGTTTGTTAAGCTGCGCTGCTCTCCAACAATGGAAAATCCCCCAATGCACGTCACTTTCAGCAAGGACGAACTCGCTTTCCGGGATGAGGTCCAGGCTTTCTTCCGCGACGAGTTCCCCGAAGATATCCGGGAAAAACAGGACAAGGGCATCGAGCTTTTGCCCGAGGACCTGGTCCGTTGGCAACAGCTGCTCAACGCGAAAGCATGGGCAGGGATCAACTGGCCAGTCGAGTACGGCGGCACCGGCTGGACGCCCGTGCAGAAATACATATTTGCCACCGAAGAGGCCAATGCCAACGCGCCGGTAATCGTACCGTTCGGCCTGAGCATGGTCGGGCCCGTCATCTACACTTTCGGCAACGACGAACAGAAAAAGCGCTTCCTGCCGGATATTCTTGCCAGCAAGGTCTGGTGGTGCCAGGGATACTCCGAACCCGGCGCCGGTTCCGATCTTGCATCATTGAAGACGCGGGCTGAATTCGCGGGCGACCACTACGTCGTCAACGGCACCAAGACCTGGACGACGCTCGGTCAACACGCGGACTGGATTTTCTGTCTCGCGAGAACGACGACGGATGTCGCGCGGCGCCAGGAAGGCATCAGTTTCATCCTGATCGACATGAAAACCCCGGGTGTATCGGTCAAACCGATCATCCTTCTCGACGGCGTTCACGAGGTCAACGAGATTCACTTCGAAAACGTCGAGGTTCCGGTGGCAAACCTCGTCGGCGAGGAAGGCAAGGGTTGGACCTACGGCAAGGTGCTGTTGCAACACGAACGCGCCAACATCGCTGGTGTCGCACGTTCGCGATATCGCCTCCGGCGATTGCACAAACAGGTCAGTGAATCCGTAAGAGGCGCTGCGCCACTGGCAGAGGATCATGGCTTCATGCGCGAACTCGCTGCGCTCGAGGTCGAACTCAAGGCACTCGAGTACACCGAGTTGCGCACGCTCGCCGCTGTTGCCTCGGGCAAAGCGCCCGGGCCGGAATCGTCGATACTCAAGGTCAAGGGCACCGAGATCCAGCAAGCCATCGACGCGCTGTACATGCAGGCGGCCGGTTACTACGCCCTTCCTTATGTGCCTGACCAGCATGAACCCGACTTCTCGGACGATACCGTCGGAGAGGGAAGCGAGACGCTGACGGCGCTGCGTTATTTCAATAATCGCAAGGCGTCGATTTACGGTGGCTCGAACGAAATCCAGAAAAACATCATTGCCAAGCACGTGCTTGGCCTCTGAGGAATCTCAATGGACTTCTCACTCAATGAAGTACAGGAGATGCTGGCGGACAGCATCGACAAGTTTATCGAGAACGACTACGACTTCGACACGCGCCAGAAGTATGCAGCCAGCGACAGTGGATTCAGCGACGAAGTGTGGAAGATGTTCGCAGAACTCGGCTGGACTGCGGTACCGTTCAGCGAAGAGGACGGCGGCTTCGACGGCGGCCCGATCGACATCATGGTCGTAATGCGGCGCTTCGGGCGCGGTCTCGTCGTGGAACCCTACCTTGCCAATATCGTGCTCGCGGGCGGTATCCTGAAGCGCGTCGCAAACGCCGAGCAGAAAGAACGATGGCTGCAGCCTCTCATGTCCGCGGAAATGCAGGCGACGCTCGCGTTTACCGAACCCCAGGCGCGCTACGACCTGGCGAACGTCACGACCATGGCCACCCGGGACGGCGCCAGGTGGACTTTGAACGGGCACAAGGGCTTCGTGCCGAATGGCGGAACTGCCGATATTGTCATCGTTCCGGCGCGTACGAGCGGCGGCACCTCAGATAGCGACGGCATCACGCTGTTCGTCGTCGACGCTGCGGCAGATGGCGTGTCGCGCAGGAGCTATCACACCGTGGACGGCCTGCGCGCGGCCGAATTTTCGCTCGATGACGTCCGTGTCGATGGCGCCGCCCTGCTCGGTGAGGTCGGCAGCGGCTTCGATGCGCTCGACGCGACCATAGCGGATGCGACGCTCGCGCTCTGTGCGGAAGCTGTCGGCATCATGCACCTGCTCAAGGACAAGACGGTCGAATACTCGAAGAGTCGTTCGCAGTTCGGCATGCCGATCGGCGGATTCCAGGCGCTGCAACACCGTATGGTCGACATGTTGACGGCCTGCGAGCAGGCGGAGTCACTGTTGCTGTGGGCTACTATGACCTATGCGTCAGGCGGCGACGACGCGCGGCGCGCCGTCAGTTCCATCAAGTACCTGGTGGGTACCAGTGGTCGACTCGTTAGTGAGGAAGCCGTGCAGATTCACGGCGGCATGGGCGTGACCTGGGAACTCGATGTCGCGCACTACTTCAAGCGACTGACGGCTATCGGGCAGATGTTCGGCAACGCAAACTGGCACCTCGACAGGCTCGCGTCCTGACAGCGTAGATGTTCCCTCAGTCCATCGTCAACTTCTACGCGGCCAACCAGGAACTCCTGTGGTTGACCACGCTGGTCGCCGATCTGGGCTGCACCTTGTTGCTGTACCGGCTGTTCGGCAAGGCGGGCCTCCAGGTCGCGATCGCGACAGCGATAATTCTCGCGAACCTGCAGGGACCCAAGCTCACGATGATCTTCGGGCTGCAGACCAGCCTCGGCGTCATCTTCTATTCGAGCATTTTCTTCGCGACGGACGTACTCAGCGAAAACTACGGTAAGGCCGCAGCAAACAAGGCTGTGCGCATGGGTTTCGCGGTCAGCGTTATCGTGTTGCTCATGCTGAGCCTCGCATTGCTGTACCTGCCCAGCAACAAGCCCGGGACGGCGGAGTTCTCGGCGTCGATCCACAATGCTTTTTCGACGATCGTCAATTTCACGCCGAGGTTCATATTCGGATCACTGCTTGCCTATTACATCAGCCAGCATTTCGATGTCTGGGCATTCCACAAGATCAAGTCGATCACCGGCGGCCGCTGGCTCTGGCTGCGCAATAATCTCTCGACGGCGAGCTCGCAGGTCGTCGATACGCTGATCTATTCGCTCGTGACCTGGTGGGGAATCGTAGACCTGCGCACAGCGCTGGCGCTTGGTGCTGCCAAGTACATATTCAAGTTGGCGATTGCTATGATCGACACCGTGTTTATCTACTGGGCAAGGCGTCTCTACCGCCTGGGCCACCCGGCCGAGGCGACGTGAAACCATCGGGCGTCATTACGATTACGACCGATTTCGGTCACAAAGGGCCGTTCGCCGCCGTGATGAAGGGTGTGATACTCGGTCGCTTCCACGAAGCTCGGGTCGTCGACCTCGCACACGACATCCCGGCCCAATGGCCTCCCGAGGCCGGTTTCTGGGTCAGCCGGTCTTATCGCTGGTTCCCGCCCGGCACCGTGCACGTGGCGATCGTCGACCCCGGTGTGGGCACGGAGCGCGACATTCTCATTGTCGAACATGACGGCCACGTGTTCATGGCGCCGGATAACGGCCTGCTTGCGCAGCTCATTGACGGTGCCGACGGTGCCCGGGTCCTGCGCCTGGACGCGACGAAGCTCGAGGCGCTCGACCTGCCATCGCCAAGCGCGACCTTTCACGGGCGCGACATTTTTGCGCCCCTGGCAGCCGAACTCGCAGCGGGCAGGATCTCGATAACAGACATCGGGGAGCCCGTGAACGACTGGGTACCCGGCTGGCTGGACGAGCCCGAGATTCTGGCGGGCAAGGTCAGCGGCGTGATCGTGACAATCGACACGTTCGGCAACCTGATCAGCAACATCGACGCGAGTCTCGTTGAATCGTTCAAAGAGCCTGTCGCCGAAATCGCCGGCCACCAGATCCCGATGCTCCCGACCTACGGCCGCGCGCGGCCAGGCGATTTCCTGGCGCTGGTCAATTCGTTCGATGTGGTCGAGGTTGCACGGGCGGAGGGCAGCGCCGCCGACGGTCTCGGCTCGGAACGCGGCGCCCCGCTGGTCATCTGCGACGGCTACGGAACCTGAATCAGCCCTGCTGTTGCAGCGCCTGCTTTTCGAGTTTCGCCCATGAATCGCGCAACGTAACGATACGATTGAAGACGCGCGCGTCGCCGGCGTCGTCTTTCTCGTCGGCGCAGAAGTAACCGAGCCGTTCGAACTGCACGGACTGCCCTGCGGCAAGCTCTTCGAGCGCCGGCTCGAGCCTGGCGCTTACGGTCTCGAGTGAGTTCGGGTTCAGGACACTGTGGAAATCATTCGCCGCATTCGGGTTCGCCTCGGTAAACAGGCGATCGTACAAGCGCACCGTGGCTGCAGCCGCGTGCTCGCACGATACCCAATGGATAGTGCCTTTGACCTTGCGGTCGCTGCTGCCGGTGCCGCTGCGAGTATCCGGGTCATAACTGCAGCGGAGTTCGACGATATTGCCGCCCTCATCCTTGATGACCTCGTCGCACTTGATGATGTAACCGAAGCGCAGGCGCACTTCGCCGCCGGGCTTCAGCCGGAAGAACTTGCGCGGCGCCTCCTCCATGAAATCGTCCTGCTCGATCCAGAGCTCGCGTGAGAACGGCAATTCTCTCGTACCCATCTCGGGGCGTGCCGGATGGTTCATCGCCTCCATCATCTCGACCTGGCCCTCGGGGTAGTTGGTCAGGACCACCTTGAGCGGCCGCAGCACGGCCATACGCCGCTCGGCGACGTCGCCCAGCGTGTCTCGAACGCAGGTCTCGAGCGCACCCATCTCGATCAGTTTGTCTTTCTTGGTGACGCCCGCGCGCTGCACGAACTCTCGCAGGGCGGCCGATGGATAGCCGCGCCGCCGCATGCCCGCAATCGTCGGCATCCGGGGATCGTCCCAGCCCGTGACGATGTTTTCGTCGACCAGTGCGCTGAGTTTGCGCTTGCTCGTAATGGCGTACGCAAGGTTGAGTCTAGAGAACTCAATCTGGCGTGGTCGGTGCTCGGGCTGCAGCTGATCGAGAAACCAGTCGTAGAGTGGCCGATGGTCCTCGAACTCCAGCGTGCACAGGGAATGCGTAATGCCCTCGTACGCGTCGGAAAGTCCGTGGGCAAAATCGTACATCGGGTAGATGCACCATTCGTCGCCCGCGTTCTGGTGCGGGATATGACGAATACGATACAACGCCGGATCGCGCATGTTCATGTTCGGCGACGCCATATCGATCTTCGCCCGCAGAACGTGCTCACCATCGCCGAACTCGCCCGCATGCATACGGCGAAACAGGTCGAGATTCTCTTCGATGCTGCGATCCCGATACGGACTGTCGGAGCCGGGCTCGGTCAATGTGCCCCGATGTTGGCGAATTTCGTCGGCGCTCAGGCTGTCAACGTAGGCGACGCCCAGTTCGATCAATCGAACGGCGGCTTCGTGCAGCTGCCCGAAGTAGTCGGACGCGTGCGTGAGCCGATCCTCCCAGTCGAACCCGAGCCAGTGCACATCGCGCTTGATCGCGTCGACATACTCGGGGCTTTCCTTGCCGGGATTGGTATCGTCCAGGCGCAGGAACGTCCGTCCGCCGGTCTCGGCCGCGACGCCGAAGTTCAGGCAGATCGACATGACATGGCCGATATGCAGGTAACCATTCGGCTCCGGCGGGAAGCGCGTGACGATCTCCCCGTGCTTTCCGGATTCGAGGTCATCGTGGATAATCTGGCGGATAAAATCCCGCGTCTGGGTTTCACTCATTTACGGTGGTCTGGCTGCTTGATCGAAGGGGCGGTATTGTACGCGAACTGCTTCAATTCGCGTACAATACCGCGCCGTGCCGGCTGGTACTCGCGATTTTCTCTCGAACTAAAGTCCTGGAACATGCCAAAAATTACATTACCCGACGGATCCGCGCGGGAGTACGACGACGCCACGAGTGGCGCCGAAATAGCAGCGAGCATAGGCAAGAGCCTCGCCCGCGACGCCGTGGCCATTCGTGTCGATGGCACGCTGTGGGACCTGACGCGCCCGATCGCGGACGACGCCAGTGTCGAGATACTCACGCGGGACGCCGAGGAAGGACTCGAACTGCTGCGGCATGACGCGGCGCATGTACTTGCCGAGGCGGTCAAGGAACTGTGGCCGGACACGCAGGTAACGATCGGACCCGCAATCGAAAACGGCTTCTACTACGATTTTTCTCGCGACGAGCCGTTCACCGACGCCGATCTCGAGACGATCGAGGCGCGTATGAAAGACATCGTCGATCGGGACGAGGTCATAGAGCGCGAGGTCTGGGAGCGAGACAAGGCCGCCGCCTTCTTCCGCAGCATCGGCGAAGAATACAAAGCCGAGATTATCGAGGGCATTCCTTCAAACGAAGACCTGACCCTGTATCGCCAGGGCGAGTTCATCGACCTGTGTCGTGGCCCGCACCTGCCCTCGACCGGCAAGCTGGGCAAGGCTTTCAAGTTGACGCACGTCTCGGGTGCCTACTGGCGCGGCGATTCGAACAACGAAATGCTGCAGCGCATCTACGGCACCGCCTGGTCGCACGAAAAGCAGCTGCGGCAGCACCTGCACATGCTCGAGGAGGCAGAGAAGCGCGATCACCGCCGCCTGGGCCGGGTCATGGATCTCTTCCATTTCCAGGAAGAGGCGCCGGGCGCCGTATTCTGGCATCCGAAGGGCTGGAACCTGTTCCAGAGCCTGATCAACTTTATGCGCGAACAACAGAATGCCGCCGGCTACCAGGAGATCAATACGCCCGAAATCATGTCGCGGTCCCTTTGGGAATCCTCGGGGCACTGGGATACGTTTGGCGACAACATGTTTACGACCGAGACTGTGGATGGGCGGCAGTTCGCGATCAAGCCCATGAATTGCCCGGGCCATGTACAGGTGTTCAAGCAGGGCATCACGAGTTACAGGGACCTTCCATTCCGCCTGGCCGAGTTCGGCAAGTGTCATCGCTACGAACCATCGGGCGCACTGCACGGGATGATGCGCGTGCGCGCGTTCACGCAGGACGACGCCCACATATTCTGCACGCCCGGACAGATCACCGCAGAATCGATTGCCGTCTGCAACCTGATCCTCGCTATCTACCGCGGTTTCGGATTCGAGGACATCCGCATCAAGTTCGCCGACCGCCCCGAGGTCCGTGTCGGCGAAGACGCCGTCTGGGACCAGGCCGAGGCAGCGCTCGTGAAAGCGCTCGAGGCGGCGGGTCTCGAGTACACCCACAATCCCGGCGAAGGCGCGTTTTACGGGCCGAAACTGGAGTTCGTGCTGCGCGATGCGATCGGCCGGGACTGGCAGTGCGGCACGTTGCAGGTCGACCTCAACATGCCGGGACGCCTGGGTGCGAGCTACATCGGCGAGGACGGCGAAAAGCATCTGCCCGTCATGTTGCACCGCGCTATTTTCGGCTCGCTCGAGCGCTTCATGGGCATCCTGATCGAACATCATGCCGGCAATCTGCCGCTGTGGCTCGCTCCCGTGCAGGTCAAGGTCCTGACGATCACGTCGGATGCCGACGATTATGCCGCGGAAGTCGCAGCCATGCTGCGGGCCGCCGGCCTGCGCGCCGAGACCGATCTCAGGAACGAAAAAATCTCCTACAAGGTCCGCGAGCACAGCGTCGCAAAGGTGCCTGTGCAGTTCGCCGTGGGCCAGCGAGAGCTCGAGAATCGCACGGTAGCGATCCGGCGCCTCGGTTCGAAAAAGCAGCAGGTAATTCCGCTCGAAGAGGCTATCTCCAGCCTCAAATCGGAAATCGACAGCCATACCTGAGGCCAAACGTGACGCGGCCGTCACTTCGACTGTGCGGCGTGTCACAGATTCGAATATCTGTCTCCGCACGCCGACAAATCGGCTCTAGCCCAGGGATATACTCGTCGGACGCAAGGACCGCGTACGCGATTCGACATAAGGCCCTGGAGGAGACGAAGTGCCCCTGCACGAATACAAAACACAGGTATTGTTGCTGCACAGCGAGCAGACGACTCTGGACAATCTGAGTTCAGGGTTCAGCGACCGCTACACCGTGCATTGTGCGACCAGTGGCAGTGAAGCCCTGAATACGCTTGGCGAAACCCCCATTAACGTCATCGTCTCCGCGCAGGACTTGCCGGGAATGAGCGGCCTCGAGGCGCTTCGCGAGGCGAAGAAGCGCTCGCCCGACACGGTCGGGATTCTCCTGGCCGGCAACGCCGACGACGGGCTGGAAGCCCTGGTCGGAGAGAAGGAAGTCTTCCAGGTCGTCCGCGGCAATATCACGAGTGAGATCGTTTCGAAACTCGTCGACGACGCCTGGCGCCAGATGCGCCTTATGGCGCTCGCCGAATCGGCGAACGACACGACAGCCAACGTCGACGAACCGGCCGAACACATCGTCATGGAGACTTCGGAAAATGGCGCAACCATCATCAGCGATGGCACCGGGCAAATGCCGAAGCTGGATCCCAAGAAAGTCTCCGCAGCGGCCGCTGTCGGCGCCAAGGCCGTCGACGTACTTGTCCTGACCAAGGACCAGGAATTTCTCGCAACCATCAAGGACTCTTCGCGCGGCATGCATAACGTCCACTATGCAACGACGCTCGCGCAGGCGGACGAGATGATCCGCAAGCACGAAGTCGGCGTCGCTGTCGTTGACGCGGCAATGGTCGGCGAAAAAGTCGAACAGTTGACACAGCATCTGCGCAAGGGATCGGCGCGCCTCGTTGCAATCGTTGCCGGTCGCCGTGACGACGGCGAGATGCTCATGGACCTGATCAACCGGGGCAAGGTGTATCGCTTCCTGCTGAAACCGGTATCGCCGGGGCGTGCGCGCCTCGCCGTCGAGGCGTCGGTCAAGCACCATCTCGAAGCTCCCGATTCGGCGTTCAAGCTCAAGGGTGCCGCGGCCGCACCCCAGCCCGCTGCCAAACCGGCGCCGAAAGCCAAGCCCGAAGCCAAAGCCAAAGCCAAAGCCGGAGAGCCGAAACCCGCCAGGAAATCCGCTACAGCGAAAAAGGCCGACGCGCCGAAGCCCGTGGCTCCGCCCGACCCGCCACTGGGGTCTCCCGGCGCCGTCGAGCCGGGCTCGCCGGTCGATACGGGCCTCGATAGCGCGTTCGGCGAGGCCGACGCGAGCTTCACGGAAACCGTCACGGGCCTGATCAGTTCGGTTGGCAAGAAATTCTCTTCCGGAGAAGACAAGGACAAGCCCGAGAAACCGGAGAAAAAGGCGTCGCCCGCCGTCGAGTCGTCGCCCCCCATCGAAGCAAAAGTAGCGGATTTCGGCGAATCGTTGCTCTCCAATCCGAGGATCCTGGGTATCGGAGCCGGCGCCATCGCAATCCTCGCGGCTATCCTGTTCTGGGTACTCGGCGGCTCGGACGAGCCCGCGCCTGTCGGCCAGGAGCCGGTCGTACAGGGTCCGGTCCAACAGGAGCCGGCGGATTTCGCACCGGCTATCACTGAAGGGGACGTGGCCATCGAGGAACCCGTCGCCGACGCTACCGGCCCCGACGTCACAGGTTTGGTCGAGGAAGCACGACTCGCGCGCGACGCGGGCCAGGTATTCAATCCGCTCGGCAGCAACGCCCTGGAACTCTACGCGGCCGCAGCGAGCGCCGACCCGGGCAATACCGAGGTTGCAGCGGAGTTCGAGGCCGTAGTCGCCGAGGCCCTCGGCATGGCCGAGACAGCCTTACTCGACGCACGGCTCGACGACGCCGATGCGGCGCTGCAGAGAATCGCCATGGTCGATTCCGACAACGCGCGCTTGCCATTCCTGACCGCCCAGCTGACGCAAATGCAGTTGCGCGGCTATCTCGCGGATGCGCGGACCGCAATTCGTGACGCTCGCTTCGAAGACGCGGGCAACTTCATCGCGGCTGCGGAGTCGCTGGGAGTCGACAACGACGCCGAAATTATGGCCATCGGTGCGGAACTCGACGCTGCCCGCAACGCGCAGCAGGCGGACGAAGTCCTCGCGCTGGCGAATGCCCGCCTCGAGGAAGGCGACCTGCTCAGCCCGGCCAATGACAATGCCAGCTACTATTATCAGCTGGTCCTGTCCGATGACCCCGACAATACGGCTGCACTACAGGGCCTGACCGTCATTGCGAACAAGCTCGTCCTGCAGGCACGCGGTGAAATCGACAACGATAATTTCGAGGCGGCACAGTCCCTGCTCGATGACGCGGGCGCGGTCGACCCCGGCAACGCGGAACTAACTGCCGCCGTCGCGGCGCTGGTCAGCGCCCAGGACGACCTCGCGGAGCAGGAACGCCAGGCCGAAGAACGGCGACTTGCCGAGCAACAGCGCCAGATCGAGGCCGAGCGCCTGGCAGAGGCCGAGCGCCTGGCAGAGGCCGAGCGACAAGCGGCTGAGGCGCGTGCGGAAGCCGAGCGTCAGGCGGCTGCGAATCGTGCCGCGCAGGAAGCGGCGGCTGCAGCAGAGGCCGCGGCCGCGGCCGAGACAGTGCCCGACAGCGTGGACGACGAAGGCACGGTAGACGAACCAGCCGTCGCCGTCGCCGCAGCTGCCGAGAACGACACCCCCGACAATGCTGGCAGTTCTATGGTTGCCGACGAACCTCCCGCCCGGCAGACGAGCACGCAGAGCGCACCTCCTGCCGAACCGGGTCCGGTTGCGATCAGCTCGCTGAATCGCGTCAAATACGTTGCGCCTAAATACCCGCGCTCCGCACAGCGTCGCAATCTCTCGGGCTGGGTCGACGTCGTGTTTACGGTCGCAATGGACGGCACGGTCAAGAACGTTAATGTACGTAACTCCGAACCCGGCGAGACGTTCGTGAACGCCGCGCTCAAGGCCGTCGAGAAGTGGAAGTTCGAGCCCGTCTACGAGAACGGCGTACTCGTCGAAAAACGCGCCGGTGTTCGTATGATGTTTGCGCTGGAGTAAAGTTGACATTAGTCGCGCATCGCGCGGTTTTTACACCCCCACTGGATTGAGTCTAAGAATCCCGCTAGTCTAGGCGGGATTTTTTATTGCGGGGGAAATTGTGTCACAGGAAACTGTTCCGGCCAGCAACCGGGCCCCGCGCAAGCAGCAACAACGCAGCATCGTCACCCAGCACAAATTATTGGACGCGGCGATCGAGGCATTTTCCGAGAACGGATTCAAAGGCACGTCGACGCGCGACATTGCCGAGCGCGCTGGCGTACATCACCCGCTGATCACCTATCATTTCAAGAACAAGGACCAGCTTTGGCGCGCTGCGGCCGACAGGGTATTCCGTGACTTCACGCGAGCGCTGGCCGGGGCACTCGAGAACAACAAGGAGACCTGCCCGAAGAAGCGCATGGCTTCGCTGATACATGTTTACGTGCATTACGCGAAAAGCCAGCCCGCGCTGCACAAGGTGATGGTGCAGGAAGCCAGTTATCCGAATCCGCGCCTCGACTGGCTGATCGAGAATCACCTGCGGCCGTTGTTCGAGTCCACGTTCGCAATGATCGAGGAATTGCAGCAACTCGGCGTCGCACCAGCCGGCAACCCGAGACTGATTTTTAACATGATCCGACTCTCGTCGGGAGGGCTGCTGGCCCTGGGCAACGAACTGCGGACTTCGAGCGACATCGACATCGATTCCGAGGAGACCCTCAACGAAATCGCCGACATGATCATCAACGTGTTTCTGCCCGGCGAGGTCAGGCAGTCCGACTAGGCCGGCCGCACGCATACAGGTACAGCATTTCCATCGCGACGTGCGTTGCCGCCAGCGCCGTTATCTCGCCGACGTCATAGGCGGGCGCGACTTCGACAACGTCCATCCCGATCACATTGATGCCCTTTAGCCCGCGCAGCAGCGACATGGCCTGGTGGCTCGTGAGACCGCCGCAAACGGGTGTGCCCGTGCCGGGTGCATAGCTCGGATCGAGGCAATCGATGTCAAAGGTCACGTACACGGGGCGATCACCAAGATGTTCCCGGATCTTGTCGACAGCCGCGCTCACGCCCGAAGAATGTACTTCGTCGGCATCGATGACGTTGAAGCCCAGCGTGTCGTGATTGGTCGTTCGCAGACCGACCTGGACGGACGTCGCAGGCTCGACGATGCCGTACTTCGCGGCCCAGTAGAACATCGTTCCATGGTCGATACGGTCGTTTTCGTCGGACCAGGTATCGCTGTGCGCGTCGAAGTGCAGCAGCGACAGCGGCGCACCGTGCTTCTTCGCGTGTGCCTTGAGCAACGGGTAAGTAACGAAATGGTCGCCGCCGAGCGTCAGTAACGCGGGGCCTTCCTTGATGATCGCGAACGCATGTGCCTCGATCTGATCGGGCACGTTCTCGGGCCGGCCGAAATCGAAATAACAATCGCCCACATCGGCGACCGCCAACTCGTCGAAAGGATCGAACTCCATCCCATAGGGCCTCTCCCAGGCCATGATCGTCGACGCGTTGCGAATAGCCCTCGGGCCGAACCGGCTGCCCGGCCGGTTCGTCGTCGCCGTGTCCAGGGGCACCCCCGTAACGGCAACGTCGACGCCGGTGAGTTCCTTGGTGTACTTGCGACGCATGAACGACGTGACGCCTGCGTAGGTGGGCTCGGGCGTCGTGCCATACAGACTCTCGCGTGTTACAGCGTGGTCGCTCTCGTTTTTGTCCAAGGGTCCTCTCCCCGATGTCCGTCAGGCGAACAGAGTCTTGTGGGCCTGGTCAAGTGCGATCCAGGTCTTGTCGATGAGCTCATCGGCCTCGGCGTGCGACAGTACGAATGGCGGCGCACTGATAATCGTATCTCCGACTGCGCGCAGGCAGACGCCGAGGTCCATGAGCGCATCGCGAAACACGACACCCGCGCCGCGCTTCTCTGCGAAGCGCTCGAGCGACTGCTTCTGTTTGACGATCTCGAACGCACCCATCAGTCCGACCATGCGCGTATCGCCGACGAGCGCATGGTCGCGCAGCGCTCGCCATTTTTCCTGCAGGTAAGGACCGATGTCGGTCTTGATACGCTCGACGAGATTCTCGTCGCGGATCAGCTTGAGGTTGGCAATAGCCACGGCGCAGGCTGCCGGATGACCCGAGTAGGTGTAGCCGTGAAAGAACTCGCCGCCCTTCTCGATCAAAACGTCGGCAACACGATCACTGACGAACACGCCGCCCAATGGCAGGTAGCCGGACGTGACACCCTTGGCGAACGGCATGAAGTCCGGCCGCGTTCCGAAGTAGTCCGCGCCGAACCATTCGCCGAGTCGGCCGAAGCCCGTGATCACCTCGTCGGAAATGAGAAGGATTCCGTACTGGTCGCAGATACGCTGCACCTCGGGCCAGTAGGTGTCGGGCGGCACGATGACTCCGCCGGCGCCCTGGATGGGTTCAGCGATGAACGCCGCCACCTTGTCAGGCCCGACCTCCCTGATCTTGTCTTCGATCGCTCTTGCCGTTGAAAGGCCGAATGCTTCGGGAGACTGGCTCTGGTCGCTGCCGAACCAGTAGGGCTGCTCGACGTGCACGATCCCCGGGATCGGCAGGCCACTCTGTTTGTGCATGGGTTTCATGCCGCCGAGGCTCGCGGCCGCGACCGTCGAACCGTGGTACGCGTTTTGCCGGCTGATAATCGTGTGCCGGTCCGGTTGGCCCATCAGGTCCCAGTAAGTCCGAACCATGCGCACGATCGTGTCGTTCGACTCGGATCCGGAGCCCGCAAAAAACACGCGATTGAACTGCGGCTGGCTGAGGTCCTTGAGCATGGCCGCCAGCTCGATGGAAGGCGGATGGGCGCACTGGAAGAAGTTGTTGTAGTAGGGCAACTCCTGCATTTGTTCCGTCGCAGCGTCAACGAGTTCCTGGCGACCATAGCCGGCGTTGACACACCAGAGACCCGACATGCCGTCCAGAATGCGGTTGCCGTCAGCGTCGTAAATATAGACCCCTTCCGCGCGCGAGATGATACGGGATTTCTTCTTGTGCAGATTCTTGTGATCGGTAAAAGGGTGCAGGTGATGCTCTTTGTCAAGTTCCTGCCAGTCCTTGCGCGACCGTGTTTGGATGGCTGCCATTGCTTTCCTCTCGCGTAATCAGGGTCAGACGTTGAACATCAGGATCTCTCGCTCGTAAGGCGTGATAATCTCCTGGAATTGCCGGTACTCGTCGTCTTTGAGCGCGGTGTATAGCGTTACGAACTCGTCGCCGAGCATGCTGCGCATTGCATCGCTCGCACGCATCGCGTCGATGGCCGCGTAAACGTGCCGATGCAAGCCGAAATCGGTCCCGTACCCGCTGCCTTCGATGGGCTCGCTTGGCTTCAGGCCTTCAACCATTCCCAGGTAGCCACAGGCCAGTGACGCCGCGATCACGAGGTAGGGATTAACGTCGGAGCCCGCCAGGCGATTCTCGACACGGCGCGCCTCCGGCCCCGAGTCAGGCACACGCAGGCCGACGGTACGATTGTCGGTTGCCCAGGCGAGATTGACTGGTGATGCCCATGGATCCATGAAACGCCGGTACGAATTTACGTAGGGCGCGAAGATCAGCATCGCCTCGGGCATGTACCGTTGCAACCCGCCGATGAACCCGTGGAACAGATCGCTGGCTTCCCCGTCCGGCGACGAGAAGATGTTGTTGCCCTGCTTGTCGACCACGCTCTGGTGAATATGCAACGCACTGCCGGCCTCGCCCGCCATGGGCTTGGCGAGAAACGTCGCGTGCATCTTGTGCTCGATCGCGGCCTCGCGGACCGTCCGTTTGAACAGGAAGACCTGGTCCGCGTTGCTCACCGCGTTGCCATGCAGGAAGTTGATCTCGAACTGCGCGGGTCCCATCTCCTGCGACAGGGTATCGATGCGGATGCCCTGCGCTTCGCAGTACGCGTAGACGTCGTTAATGAAGGGATCGAAATCGTTCATCGTATCGATGCTGTACGGCTGGCGCGCCCCCTCGGTCCAGCCGAGGCGGCCCTCCGGCGGTTCCGCTTCCTGGTTCGGGTCCGAATGGGGACTCAGCAGGTAGAATTCGACCTCCGGCGCGACCACGGGCACCCAGCCGCGGGCTTCGAATTTCGCGAGCACGTTGCGCAATACGTTGCGCGGTGACTTGGTAACGGCCGAACCATCGCGGTGATAGCAGTCGACAAAGACGGAAGCTGCCGGCTCCGTCGCCCAGGGAACCGGCCGCAAGGACTGTGGATCCGGCACGAGCAGCATGTCGCGGTCTTCCACGTTATTCTTGTCGTCGATGTAGTCGCCCGAGATCGTCTGCGAAAAAATCGCCTCGGGCATCTTCATGTCGCCCGACCCGAACTTGTCGGCGGGCACTACCTTGCCTCGGGCCGAACCGGCCATATCCGGCACGAACGCCTCGACGTCCTCGATGTTGCGTTCCTGTAACCAGGTCTGGAATACGTCTTTCTTGCTCACACTACACCTGTCGCTCCGCGGCGCGTGCCCTGCACGCGTCGCCGAACGCCTTGAAAATCTGCCGGAAGAATTCGTTTTCCATGACGCGCCATTCAGGATGCCATTGCACAGCCAGCGCGAAGCTCTCCGCATCGTCGACCCGGAATGCCTCGATCAGGCCGTCGTCGGCGACGGCTTCGACACTGACGCCGGCGGCGAGACGAGAAACACCCTGTGCATGCAGCGAGTTGACCAAAACACTGTCTTCGCCCGAAAGCCTGTGCAACACTCCGCCGTCGACGAGGTTGACCGGATGCGACGGCCCATACTGCACGTCCAGCGGGTCCGACTTGTTCTCGAGGTGATTGTGATAGCCGGCCACCTCGTGGACCTTCTGGTGCAGGGAACCGCCGAGTGCGACGTTGAGTTCCTGGAAACCGCGACAGACCGCGAACAACGGCACGCCCGTTTCGAGTGCGCGCCTGGCCAGGGGCAGCGTGACTGCATCACGGTGCGGATCGTGCAGCGTACCCTCTTCGCTCGGCTCGCCGTCGTAGTGATGCGGTTCGACATTGGAGTAACTGCCTGTGAGAAAGATGCCGTCGAAGCGACCCAGCAGTTCGTCGATATCCACGTCATCGGACAGTACCGGTGTGATCAGCGGCAGCGAATCCGCGGCGCTTATCAGGGCCTGGAGGTACTTTTCGCCAACCATCTGGAATGGATGAGGGTCGACCATGCGTCGATCTGCCGGCACACCAATGAGTGGTTTCGAATGCATACGATTCAGTTCGACCCTTACCGGCCAATGGCCGGAAATACTAACATGGCACCTTTGATCATTAGCGCGGTTGCAGGCGCTCTGCCGCGTCCATCAGTATCATTCCGAGCTGGCTGCGCCGAGGTTCGGACAGGCGTTGTGTCGGGCCGCAGATCGATAGTGCACCGAGCACGTCCCCCATCGAGCCGCGGACGACGGCGCCGACACCAGAGAAACCGTGTTCGAGTTCGTCGACCGTCTCCGCATAGCCACGCCGACGAATTTCAGCAAGCTCCGCCTCGAGCACGGTCCGGTCGGTGATTGTTCGTTTCGTGAGGGCCTCCAGCGTGTCATCAATCACGCCGACATACTGCTCGTCGAACGCCAGCAGCACTTTGCCCGTCGACGTCGCATGAATCGGCCAGCGGGTGCCGACATTTCCGGCAGCCCCGACGAAATGACTGCCCGTCACTTCGTCGAGAATCAGCATCGTATTCTCCACCGGAATCTCGAGTGTCGCCGTCTCGCCCGTCTCTTCCGCCAGCCGATTCAGCAATGGCCGCGCGCGCAACCTGAGGTCATTGCTGGACAGCGCCTGCACACCCAGTGCCATGAGCGCGGGACCGAGGCGGTAGGCACCGCTACCCGGATTCCTGTCGAGCAGCGATTCGCTGTGCAGTGCCTGCAGCAGCCGATATGCCGTGGTCTTGTTGAGACCCGCCTGCTTGCTGACCTCCGCCAGCTGTAATTCGGGCCGTTCCGGCGTGAACAGCTTCAGGAGGCGGACCGCACGCAGCGCTGCCTGCGCGCCCTGGGGAGGAGATTTCTCGAGCATGATTCCATATTGTGTTTATTGGTTTCATATTATGATAACAGGTGCCGTCTTGCGGTACACCCCGAAATCGCCGATGCTCGCAGCCTGACGCCGAACAGGGACCCCGAATGGCCAGAACGACCGCCAGCGAGCTGCGTGCCGTACAACGCAAACACGGAGAATTCGAGGGGCTCGAACTCCTGGTCCCGGACCTCAACGGGATTCTCAAAGGCAAGCGAATCCGCACCGAGGATTCTGCCAAGGTCATGAAAGAGGGATTCTGGTTCTGTGCAGGCACCACGCTGCTGACGGCGCTGGGAGAGACCGTGCCGGGCATTCCGTTCGGAGAAGATGACGGCGACCCCGACGTGGCGGCCCGGATCGTGCCGGGCAGCATCGCGCCCGTACCCTGGTCGGAGCGACCCCTGGGTCAGGCTCTTTTTCGCCTCTATGAACACGAGGGCGTGCCGCTGTTCTCGGATCCGCGTCATGTCCTCGAACGTGCCATGCAGCCGCTCGAGAAGATGGGGCTCAAGCTCGTCATGGCGACCGAACTGGAGTTCTACCTGCTGGATGCGAAAACGGACCGACCCAAAGTTGCCGGGCCACTGGTTCCCGGTGTCGGGCGCCTGCAGCCCGGCGCACAGGTCTATCATCCCGACGATCTCTGGGAGATCGAGCATTTCCTCAACGATGTCTACGATTTCTGCGACGCGCAGAACATCCCGGCGGACTCCGCCATCGCCGAGTACTCCCAGGGACAGTTCGAAATCAACTTGCGACATCACGATGACCCTGTCCTTGCGTGCGACCATGCCGTCCTGCTGAAGCGTGCCGTCAAAGCGGCCGCGCGCAAGCACGGCTTCGTCGCCTGCTTCATGGCCAAGCCGTTCGAGGAAGATGCGGGCAGCGGCCTGCACATCCACATGAGCCTCGTGGACCGCAACGGCAACAACTATTTTTCCCATGGTCGCGACAGCCTCGCGAGCCCGCCGTTCTCGGCCAGGCTGCGGCACGCCGTCGGTGGGCTACTCAAGACCATGCCCGAGGCGACGGCCCTGTGTGCGCCGAACGCCAATTCCTACCGGAGACTGCGACCCGACATGTTTGCGCCCGTCGAACCCAACTGGGGTGTCAACCACCGGGTCGTAGCCATTCGTATCCCGCAGTCCGACGCAACTAACCTGCGCTTCGAACACCGCACGGCGGGTGCGGACGCGAACCCGTATCTCGTGACAGCGGCCGTCGTAGCCGGCGTGCATTACGGACTGAAAAACAAGTGCGTCCCCGGGAAGATGGTCGAACAGGGCGAGTCGATAGTACCCAGGCTCAGGATCCCGAATCGCTGGGACGCGGCGATCGACAGGTTCGAGCGCAGCAAGATTCTTCCCGACTACCTCGGAAAAGACTACTGCAAGTACTTCGCGATGAACCGCCGCGAAGAAAGCCGGCGTTTCCACAACACGGTGAGCCAGCTCGACTTCGACTGGTACCTGCGTTCGGTCTAGGCGCTTACCTTTGCGGTGCGTAGCTGCCCGCATTAGGGCGGCGCGGGTCCGACGCGCCGCGGAATACTCCGTCCCTGAAGCCAGCGGTCTGCAGGCTGCCCATCGAGAACCTGGAATCCTGCACGACGTGACCCCGTTCCCTGAGAATGCGGATCGTGTCGGGGCTGAATCCGGACTCCAGTTGCAGGACGTCGGGAAACCACTGGTGGTGCATGCGCGGCGCACTCGTCGCCTCGGCGAGGTTCATGCCATGGTCGATCACATTGACGATCATTTGCAGCACGGCAGTAATGATACGACTGCCGCCGGGACTGCCCGTTGCGAACCACGGCTCGCCATTGGCGAACACTATCGCGGGTGTCATCGAACTCAGCGGGCGCTTCAGCGGCTTGACCGAGTTGGCCTCTCCGCCGAGCAACCCGAACGCGTTCGGCACCCCGGGCTTCGCGACAAAGTCGTCCATCTCGTTGTTGAGCAGGAAGCCGGCCCCGGGTACGGCGATGCCGGAACCGAACGAGAAATTCAGCGTATAGGTGTTGGAGACGACATTGCCATCGGCATCCATGACAGAAAAATGTGTCGTGTCGTCGCTCTCAGGCAGGGGCGCAACGCCGGCAGCCACGTCTTCCGAGTTCTTCGCGACCTCCATGTCGATCGTCGCCGCCAGCTGCACCGCGTACTCGTCACCGGTTAACCAGTCGACAGGCACCGCGTAGAAATCCGGGTCGCCCAGGTGCCTGGAGCGATCGGCATAAGCGAGTCGCGCAACTTCCGCGAGCAGATGCACGTTGTCGGCACCGCCCGCACCCAGCTTCGTGATCGGGAATCGTTCGAGGATATTCAGCATCTGCAACAAATGTACGCCGCCCGAACTCGGCGGCGGCATCGTAACGATTTCGAATCCACGATACTCGCCGCGCAGCACTTCACGGACCGTCGGTTTATAGGCTGCCAGTGAGGCTTTGTCGACGTAGCCGCCACCGCGTTCCATCTCGGCATCGATCAGGTCCGCGATACGGCCCTCGTAAAACGCGGCCGGCCCGTGCCTCGCAACAAGTTTCAGGGTCCTCGCGAGATCCTTTTGCACCCACCTATCGCCCGCTTCGTACGGCACTCCACCGGCCTTGTAGAAGTAGCCGCAGGTGGTCTCATTGCGGCACATTCTCTCCTTGCGTGTCTTCAGGAGTTCCGCCAGGTCGTAGCTGACGACGATACCGTCCCGCGCTTGCCGTATCGCCGGCTGCAATAGTCGCTTCCAGGGCAGGCGGCCGTATTTCTCGTGAGCATAGAACAGGCCGGCCACCGTGCCCGGCACGCCGGAGGCAAGGTGACTGAACTTCGAACGGCTCGAGTCGACGTCGCCATTCTCATCGAGGTACATGTCGCGCGTCGCCCGCAACGGCGCCATCTCGCGGTAGTCGATCGCCACATCTTCGTCATCGGCTGCGTCGTGGACCAGCATGAAGCCACCGCCGCCGAGATTGCCGGCGCGGGGCAGCGTGACCGCGAGGGAAAAACCGACAGCAACGGCCGCATCGACGGCATTGCCGCCGTCGGCCAGCACTTCGGCTCCGGCCCGGGCCGAAAGGCTGTTCTGTGCCGCCACCATCCCCGCCGCGCCGAACGTCGGGTGGGCAAGATCCTGGTAACGAATGACCGGGCTGTTCGTAAGCTGGCCGGCGGACGGTAGTGACCAGGCTGCTGCAATGATTGCAACGAGTATCTTGCGCATGAAGTTCCTTTACGGCAGTACCGACCTGAAGATGAAAAAGAACACGATCGCGAGGAATGCTCCGGCCGGAATCGTTACCACCCATGACACGAAAATCCGAACGACGACGCGCAGGTCGATAGCCTCGATGCCGCGCGCCATGCCCACACCGAGCACCGCGCCGACCAGGGTGTGCGTCGTCGAGATCGGAATTCCCGTTCCGGACGCGATGACAATGGTCGTCGCGGCCGCCAATTCGGCCGCGAATCCGCGGCTTGGAGTGAGCTGCGTTATCTTCTTGCCCACGGTCGCGATAACGTGGCGACCGAAGGTTGCCAAACCGACCACAATTCCGGCACCGCCGAGTATAAGAACCCAGAAATCCAGCGTGGACTTCGCCTCGATCGCGCCGGTACGGGCGATGCTCAACACGGCCGCGACGGGCCCGATCGCGTTGGCCACGTCATTCGAACCATGCGCGAAGGCCATCCCACAGGCCGTAATGACCATCAGGACACCGAACACCCGCTCCACGGTATAAAAGTGCTGGCCCTTCTCGGCCTTCGGATCGGGCTCGATGCGTCGGATGATGAATGCACCGACAAGTGCAATGCCGAGCGCCACGACAATCGCGAGCAGGTAGCTGTCCTTGATACTGATTTCGAGGCCAACGTGTTTGAGACCCTTGAGTATCGTCACGAGCGTTATCGTGAATGCCGCCAAAAAGATATAGACCGGCACGAAACGTTTGGCCCGCTCCAGCGGATCCTCCCGGCTGAGTATCAGTCTTTGCACGCTGCGGTAGATCAGGTAGGCGATAAATCCGGCCGTGACCGGGGACACGACCCAACTCATAACGATCGTGCCAACCTTGGCCCACTTCACGGCATCGACGCCGATACCCACGGCCGCGAAACCAACGATGGCGCCGACGATCGAGTGCGTCGTCGAGACGGGCCAGCCATTCTTCGACGCGATCAGCAGCCAGGTACCCGCCGCGAGCAATGCTGCGAGCATTCCGTAGACGAGCAATTCGGGCGTTCCCGACAGCTGGTCTGCATCGACGATGCCCTTGCGAATCGTGCTGGTTACCGCACCTCCGGCCAGTACGGCTCCGAGAAACTCGAAAACAGCCGCGACGAGTATTGCCTGCTTGATCGTCAGCGCTTTCGATCCCACCGACGTCGCCATTGCGTTGGCAACGTCGTTCGCGCCGATTCCCCAGGCCATGAAGATACCGAATGCTGCCGCAAGCCCGATATAGATGTATTGTGCTTCCATACGTTTGCCCCCGCGGAGCCCCTGCAGAACGCCGCGATTTGTTAATTATTATTGGGAGAGCAGCAGCTCGAGCCGGCGACCGACGCGTTCGGCCATGTCGGCAATTTCGCCCGTCAGTTCGATGACCTCATAGAGGAATATCGCGTCGATCGGGTCCAGCGTTTTCTCGATCTTGAACAGCGCCGTTCTAAGTACGGTCTGTTGTTCGTCGGTATCCGTCTCGATGCGATCGAGTTCCTCGATAAGATCCGATACGAGCGCTACCTCGGCGCCCCGGAACCCCGCCGTGAACAATTCGTCGAGCTCCCTGACACTCTTGCGAGCCTGCTTCGCCGCATCGACGTTGCGATCGACGAATTCCAGAAACAGCTCGGCGAGGGGCTCAGGAATTCGCATATTGCGCCCCACGATTACACCCGACACGTCTCTCGTGCGATTCGCGATCTTGTCCTGGACGAGCAACAGTTCGAGCAGGTCCTCGCGTGGCACGGGCATGAACAGGCTCTTCGGCATGTGCAGGCGAATCTTTTTCTTGACTTCATCGGCCTCGTTTTCGAGCGCCTCGATGTCGGCTCGAACAGAGAGCATCTTCTCCTGATCCTCGGCGATTACGGCCGCGATAAAGGGCCTTAGTTTCTTCGCACAGCGAAAAGCGATCTCCATGTGTTTTTCGAGCGGCTGGACCGGAGATGAGCCGAAGATATTCGCCATGATGCTGGCCATCTGAAATTACCTCTTATTAAACGGGCAATACGGGGTGAGGCGCAATCCTAGCACAGCATCACCCGCAAACCGCAGCATTCAAAGATGCTAAACTGCGCGGCCCCGAATGCTCGAATACCGACGGTGACATGAAGTACTGGTTAATGAAATCCGAACCCGACGCCTACAGCATTGACGACCTCGAGCGCGACGGTCGCGAGATGTGGGACGGCATCAGAAACTACCAGGCTCGGAACATGATGCGCGACGATATGAAAATCGGTGACGAGGTGCTTTTCTATCACTCGAATTGCAAGGAACCGGGCGTTGTCGGTATCGCCCGCGTAGTCAGCGAACCCTACCCCGACCCAACGCAGTTCGACTCGAAGTCACGGTACTTCGACCCCAAGAGCGATCCCGACGAGCCGCGCTGGTGTCTCGTGGACGTCGAGTTCATTCGCAAGTTGAGCCGCAACGTGACCTTGACAGAGATCAAGTCGCAGAAGAGCCTCGAAGACATGATCTTGACGCGCAAGGGCAACCGTCTGTCCATCATGCCTGTCAGCAAGAAGCACTGGAACAAGATCCTGAGCCTCGAATAAGCGGGGCCTTTGCCAGGATGAACAAGCGGAAGATCATCTACCTTTGGTCGCCGATCGTCGTCGGCGCACTACTGTGGATGCTGACGCCGGCCCGGCTGCATCACATGCCGGAAGACATCGAGGTTCCCCGGGACATCGCCACATCGCTCGCGGCGAGCGAGCGCACGGTCGCGGACCGATTCGGCCTGGTCCCGGGAACAGAGAAACGCATCACGTGGATTTCGGAGGGCGTACGCACACCTTGGTCGGTTGTCTACCTGCACGGCTTCTCGGCCACACGACAGGAAACGGCGCCGCTGTCCGGGATCGTCGCGCAAGCACTGGGAGCAAACCTGTTCGAGACGCGGCTGAGCGGACACGGACACCAACGCGAAGCCCTGGCGAACGTAAGCGCCGAAGACTGGCTGCGGGATGCTGCCGAAGCGCTGGCGATCGGCGCCGCAATCGGGGAACGTGTCATCGTAATCGGCACGTCGACCGGCGCGACACTCGCGGCGGCACTGCTCGACGATCCGGCAATGAGCACAGTCGATACGATCGTCATGCTATCGCCCAATTTCGGTCCCAGGGATCCCGCCGCCGCCTGGCTGACGCGGCCCGCCGGTCCGCTGCTCGCACGCCTGCTGGTCGGCGAAACCCGAAGTTGGGAGCCCTACAACGATGATCAGGGGCGCTACTGGTCGACCAGCTACCCGATGGCGGCCGCCGTCGAAATGATGCGACTGGTCGGGCTCGCGAAACGCCAGCTTCCCGGTACGATCACGCAGCGACTGTTGCTGTTCTATTCTCCGGAGGATTCAGTCATCTCACCGACCGCAGCGCTCGACGTGATCGAACGGACCGGTGCGCCGCAAAAAGCGATGGTTGAAATCGGTGACCCTGGCGATCCGAGTCATCATGTACTGGCGGGAGATATTCTGTCAGGAGGCGCGACACAGACTATCGCCGACCGGATCGTAGAGTTTATTTCGCACCCAGCGCCCTGAGATGCTCGTGAACGGGCGCCGCACCGCCCAACGCCAGCATGATAACGAGGTCTCCGCTCCCGGCCCATTCCAACGCAGCCGTGAACGACTCCATCTCCGTCTCGTAGTGCGCAATCTGGTCGTCATTCATACCGCGGGCGAGTAGCTCGTCCCTGATGATGCCGAACACGTCGCCGTGTTCACGGCCGCGATGATACGCCGCGAGTTCCGACACGATCACGCGATCGAGCCCGATCTCCCAGGCATCGCGCGCAAGCTCGCGAATCAGGTCGTCGGGGCGATCGCCTGCCTGGCCGAAACACAGCACGCGGCGCTCTGCAGGCACGGCCCGGGCCATATCGAAGAGCGCGGCCATGGCGGCAGGATTGTGTGCGAAGTCAACCAGCACCTTGTAGTCGTCGAGATCGAAGATATTGCAGCGTCCCGGGTTCTCGTCCTGTCGCATGGTCTGCAACCCGCGACGAATGTCTTCGATCGAAATGCCGAGGCAGATCGTGAGTGCGGCCGCCGCGAGGGCGTTGGCAACATTGTGCCGGGCGACACCACCCATCGTGATCGGGATCTCGTCGCTACGGCATATCATTTCGCGTTTGTTGCCCTCGATCATCACGAGATCGTCGCCGTCGAGCACGAAACCAAGGCCACCGTTGCGAATGTGCTGCGTGAATCTCCCGTTCCCCGGATCGAGGCTGAACCAGACGAGTTCCCCGCCATAACCCTCGGCCTTGGCACACAGGCGCGCGTCCTCGGCGTTCAGGATCAGCTTTCCCGTTTTCTCGACCGCCTGGCTGACGATCCACTTGACGGCAAGCAGCTCGTCGAGATCCTGTGAACCGAAGTCTCCAAGGTGGTCTTCGCTGATGTTGGTGATCAGCGCCGCGTCCGCACGATCGACGCCGAGTCCCCGGCGCAGTAGACCGCCGCGCGCTGTTTCGAGTATCGCAACATCCACGTTCTTCTGGCGCAACACGGCGCGGGCGCCGCCCGGCCCTGACCAGTCACCACGATCGATGACCTCGTCGTTAACGGCGATCCAGTCAGTCGAACTGAGCCCGACGTTTTGTCCGGCAGCACGCAGGATGTGCGTCGCCAGCCGCACGCTGGTCGTCTTGCCGTTCGTGCCGGTGACGATACCAATCGGCACGTCGTGGTAACTGTCCCACTCGGGCGCGTCGGGGATTTCACCGACCGGCCAGGTGTCCGATCCTCGCCCCAGGCCGACCGACACCTCGTCGTCGTCCCAGAGCAGCGTCTTGCCGCGCGCCTCGGCCTCATCGATCAGCCACATCAGCTCGACGTTTGCCTCTTCTGCCGCGGACGCCCGTATCGCAGCCAGGGCCTCATCGAAGTCCGGTTCGTCGGTCGTAACGCCGAGTTCGAACGCGCTCGCCGCCCAGGCCCATTCGTTGATCTCGGACGCCGCGTAGAGTGCATCGATCGACGCCGAAAATGCAGTGCTGACGCCGCCAATGAGCTTCCTGGAGGCGAACTGCGCCGACGGCCATTCCAGTGCCTCGAGCATACGCGCGACATTGTTCGCCCACACGGGAACGAAACGATCGGCTTCCTCGGGAGTGCAGCGCACGTCGAGGATAGAGCCCGCCCCGTCGAAGATCAGATTCGGCCCCGTCAACCTGCGAGCGTCGAGAAATTCCATGACGTCGGTCAGTCGCCCTCTTCGCGGGCAATACGAACCCCGCGTTCATCGCTGATGATCTCGAGGTCGTCGTCGAAAGTGAAGTCGCCTGTATCGGGCAGATCGATCGAGTTGTTGGTCTTATTACCGCCCGTGTCGACCCTGGCTCCCGAATTGAAGTAGATGATCTGCTTCCACGTGCGCTTCGTGTTATCGCCGAGAACGAGCAGCAGGTCGCCCGTCTGAGCCAGTTCGAGCGCCCGCGTCGTCGCCTCCTGCTCGTCGGGAATTACTTCGATCTGGTCGGCCGCTACGCCTTTCTCGAGCAGGCGGTTCTTCAGCATGACCGCAATCTCGTCCTGGCCACGGCCCCGGCGGTTGTCGTCGCAGCGACAGACGAAATGATCGAAATGGCCCGCCGCGATTTCCGCGATTTCGCGAATATCGTCGTCGCGGCGATCGCCCGGTGCCGACAGCACGACGGTACGCTTGCCCTCAACGTCAAACCGATCCACGAGGTCGCACATCACTTTGACGGCCGCCCCGTTGTGCGCGTAGTCGAGGATTACGCGGAACGGATGCTCATCGTAGATATTCATACGGCCCGGCGCCTGGAAGAACGTCGAGTCGAAGGTGCGCAGCCCCTGGCGAATATCCTCGATGCCGATATCCAGGTTGTACGCGAGTGCCGCCGCGAACATCGCATTCTGTACGTTGTGCAGGGCGCGTCCCTCGATCGTCGCAGGTATCAGGTGTGTCCACAGCAGCGGCGTATGCGTCTCGCTGTCGTAGATCGTGATCAGGTGACCGTTCATGCCCTGTTCCAGTACGAAAGCCTGGCCACCCGCCTGGATGTGACGCTTCACGAGTGGGTGGGCAGGGTTCATCGTCACGTAGCAGACCTTCTCGGCATCCGTATAGTCCGCCATCTGCAGGCACAGCGGGTCATCAGCATTGAGCACGGCCGCGTCGGTGGCGATCTCGATGGGCACCCGCTTGACTTCGGCAAGTTGTTCGAGCGTGTCGATGCCGCGCAGGCCGAGGTGGTCCGACGCGATGTTCAGACAACCGGCGACATTGCACTCGTGAAATCCCAGGCCGCTGCGAATCATGCCACCGCGCGCTGTCTCCATGACGGCTGCGTCCACGGAAGGGTCTCGAAGTATCATCTGCGCGGATACGGGACCCGTCATATCGCCGGGCACGCTGAGCTTGCCGTCGATATACACGCCGTCAGTCGAGGTTAGCCCGACCGTCAGACCCGACATCTTGAGAATGTGCGCCAGCATGCGCGAGGTCGTCGTCTTGCCGTTCGTCCCGGTCACGGCGGCGATCGGGATGCGGCTTGGTGTTTCGGGCGGGAACAGCATGTCGATGACGGGGCCCGCCACGTCGCGCGGCGTGCCTTCACTGGGCGCGACGTGCATGCGAAAACCCGGTCCCGCATTGACCTCGCAAATTCCACCGCCCGCTTCGCGATACGACTCGGTAATGTCCTTGGTCAGGAAGTCCACGCCGCCGATGTCGAGATCGATGGCATTGATCGCGCGAATCGCCATCTCGCGGTTGTCGGGATGGATTACGTCTGTAACGTCAATCGCCGTGCCGCCCGTCGACAGGTTCGCAGTCGATCGCAGGTACACGAACTCGTCTTTCTCGGGAACGGTCTCGTGATCGTAACCGAGCTTCGCGAGCAGCCGTTCCGCCTGGTGATCAAACTCGAGCCGGGTGAGGACCTTCTCATGCCCGACGCCGCGGCGCGGGTCCTCGTTGACGATGTCAACGAGCTCCCCGATCGAGTGTTTGCCATCACCGACCACATGCCCGGGGACGCGCTTGGCCGCCGCGACGAGATCACCGTTTACGACAAGCAGGCGATGATCAAAGCCTTCGATATAACTCTCGACCAGGATCGTCTTGCCATGTTCGCTGGCCTTGTCGAAAGCGGTCTCCACTTCGTCGGGCGTGCGCAGGTTGATCGACACACCGCGACCATGATTGCCGGCCAGCGGTTTCAGAACGACCGGGTAACCGACGCGTTCTGCGGCACGTATGGCGTCGCGCCGTGTGCGCACGAGCAGCTGCTGCGGCACGGGCAGACCGAGGTCTCGCAATATGCCATTGGTCTCTTCCTTGTCGGAGGCGAGATCGACAGCGATATTGCTCGTGCGCCCGGTCGTCGTTGCCTGGATACGCTGCTGGTATCGCCCCTGGCCGAACTGTACGAGACTGTACTGGTTGAGGCGCAACCACGGGATGTCGCGTTCCTCGGCGGCCTTGACGAGCGACCCCGTGCTCGGGCCGAACTCGCGGCGCTGCGCGTAGCGGATGAAGCGATCACGTTCCTCTTCGAAATCCCAGTCCGCGCCCGGCGCTTCGTCGGCCCTGAGCTCGTCCGGCAACAGGCTGAAGATAAGCTGCAGGGCGAGTCTGCTGGCCTCGCGGCCGACCGCGGCGTCCTTGTACTGGAACACCATGTTGTAGAAGCCGGGCTTGTCGTCGATCGATCGCGTCCGCCCGTAGGTTACGTCTGACCCGGCCACGTTCTGCAACTCGAGGGCAACGTGCTCCATGACGTGCCCCATCCAGGTGCCTTCGTCCTCTCGCAGGCGGCGCACGAATCCGCCCGGTTCACGGTAGGAGCAGCCGTGTTCATGCAAGCCCGGCAGTGTTTCGAGCAGCGGCTCGATAAATTTGTCACCGAGCCTGCCCGTTGGCCACTGCTCGAGCTCGCCCAGGTTCAGCTCGTGGCGAATGACCGGAAAACGGGCGAATGGGTTCGGCCCGACATAAACGTTTGTAGCCTCAATCTTCATCTTCTTCGCCCTTCTTAGAGTTATTCGGCGTGCGCCTCACGCGTGGTGATGTCGAATCGCCCCCCGGCGATAAGGATATGCAATTTTACACCGATCAGGCTGACAGGGTCGCCGCGCCGCGCCTGGTCCATCGAGGAGTAACTGAGATCGGTCGGATCGATGACCGTGATGCCGCCAGAGCCGACGACGTCGAAGGCGTCCCCGGGAAGTATGAACGCCGCCGTGTCCTCGTCCAGCCCGATACCTACGGCAAACGGATTGTAGGCCAGCGCCGTCAGCAAGCGCCCGAGGCGATCGCGCTCGCGAAAATGCTGGTCGATGATGAAGGCGTTCGTCAGGCCCAGCCCAGGCGCCATCGTGACCATGTCCGGATGCGGTGTGCTGCCTTCCATGCCGCCCGCGATCATGTGTTCGGGCATGAATGCGGCACCTGCGGAGGTGCCGGCGACGTGCATGCCTTCCGCATTGCGGCGACGTATGACCTGGGCGACGGCGGTCCCGCCGAGCGTGGTCGACAGGCGCAACTGGTTGCCTCCCGTCATAAACACGCCATCGCATTTCTCGATGTACTGGACATCTTCTCCAGACTGGCAGTCTTCGCGCGATATGAAATTGAGAACCCTGGCATGCTTGACGCCGATGCGGCGAAACAGCTTTTCATAATTGCGGCCCGTGTCATCGAGCTCGGATGCCGTCGGTATTATGCCGATGCGGGCTTCCTTGCCGCCGCATACGTCAATGAATCGATCCAGAATCTCCGGGTTTTTGAACTTTTCTTCGCCGCCGCCGATCGGAATGACGTAGCCGCGATTGTTACCGGAGACGTTATTTGCAGGACTCATTATTTTCAATACTCTTGTATGGGCCGCCCAGGGACTCGATCGTCGCCGGGCGGAAACGCAAAAAGGCGAGTATTTTACACAAGATTACGGCATTTCCGGCCCCTCTTGCTGCAAAATAGCGCCCCTGTGCCGGCTGCAGGTGGCAGACGCGGGATCACGAGGACAGACATCTTGGAAAACAACAAGCTACCGTTAGGCCGGGAGACCGGCTATCCGGACAAGTACGCACCGGAACTCCTGTTTCCTATTGCGCGCGCCGACAATCGTGAAACTCTCGGCATTACGGGGAAGCTGCCGTTTCGCGGCGTCGATATCTGGAACGCCTGGGAGTTGACGTGGCTTGGAGCCGGCAGCCACCCCGAAGTTGCGACCGCGGAGATCATCGTGCCGGCCGAATCGCCGCACATCGTCGAGTCGAAGTCGCTGAAGCTGTACCTGAACTCGTTTGCGATGAGCCGGTTCGAGTCGCTCGCCGCTGTCACCACCGCGATCCACGACGACCTGACCGCCTGCGTCGGCAGTGACGTTGGCGTACGCGTGGCGTCGCTCGCGAGCACCGAGTCCCGCCGCGTGTCGCGGCTCGCCGGGATGTCACTCGATTCTAGCGAAGTCAGCTGCACGGACACAGACGTCAATGCGGATCACCTGCGCGCGGATCCAGGAGCGCTGGTCACCGAGGATCTTTTCACCCACCTGCTGCGCAGCCTGTGCCCCGTTACGGCACAGCCCGACACGGGCAGCCTGCAAATCAGCTATAGCGGGCCGCGCATCGATCGGGCCGGCTTGTTGCAGTACATCGTGTCTTACCGCCAGCACAACGACTTCCACGAGAGCTGTGTGGAACGCATGTTCATCGACATCATGGAGCGCTGCGCGCCCGTGTCGCTCAGCTTGCATGCACGCTACCAGCGTCGTGGCGGTATCGACATCAATCCGTTCAGGAGCAACACGTCAGAGAGGCCGATCAACCTGCGGCTCTGGCGGCAATAGACTCAGCCGATATCCTCGGTCGACAGCTCGTGGCCCCAATCCTGCTTGGCGCTCAGGTAACGCCGATTGCTGTCGGTCACTCCCGTGACGTGCTTGACGCGCGTTATCCTTTTGAGACCCATCGCCTCGAGATCCTCGACCTTCTTCGGGTTATTGGTCAAAAGGCGAAACGCCGTGTCGCCGATGAAGAAGCGGATCAGCGAACCGGCGTCGCTGAAGTCCCGCGAGTCATCGGGCAGCCCCAGGGAACGATTCGCCTGGTAGGTATCTTCGCCGCCATCCTGCAGCAGGTAGGTCGCCGCCTTCGCCCATAGCCCGATGCCGCGGCCTTCGTGGCCCGACATGTAGATGACCATTCCGCCACCGCCGTCGTCCCGGATGCGCCGCAGCGCCATTTGCAGCTGCGGGCCGCATTCGCAGCGCTGCGAGCCAAAGACATCGCCTGTCAGGCAACTCGAATGTACCCGCACGAGCGGCTTCGTCCACTTCGCCGGGTCGCCGACCATGAGCACGCTGTTGACGGCCATGGAGGATGCGAGCGTCGCGAACGAAGCCTGACCCTGCTGCGCCCTGAGTTCGTCCGCAATTTCCTCGATCTTGCCGAGTTCCGTGCGGCGGACACAAGCGTACCAGTCGACCTGCAGCTCGTCGTCGCACAGCCTTAGCGGCAGGGGTATGGGGCCAAGAATGGCGATGCCGGGCCCGCGGGCGGCCGTGTGGTCAGGCGCAACAAGCGCACCATCGCGGTCGATCTGGAACAGCTTGCCCTGCGCCACGAGGCGCTCGCGGACAGTCGGGTCGATGTACGTAAACATAGGGCGGGATTATGCGGGAAATGTGACGAAGGACGCTAATTGGGCTTGCTGACCACCGGGTCATTAATTATACTTACTGACCAGTGAGTCAGTAAGGTTCCGGAGATGGCGAGATTCCAGCGACGCAAAGAGGACAGGCCGCAGGAGATCACCGCAGCCGCCTACGCGGTCTTCGCCGAGAAGGGCTACGCCGCGGCGCGTGTCGCCGAGGTTGCGGAGCGCGCCGGTGTGAGCAAGGGCCTGCTGTACCTCTACTTCCGCACCAAGGAAGAGCTGTTCAAGGCCGTCATCAAGAGCGTCGTGATACGGCGGGTCGATGCACTCGTCGCGGCGGTCGAGACGACGGAACTGTCGTCAGAGGAGTTCCTCCGCGGACCCCTGCTCGACTTCATGAAACTCGTGCCGGGCTCCCCTGTGGCCATCGTCATCCGGTTGCTGATTTCGGAAGGACAGCGTCATCCCGATCTCGTCGACTTCTATTGGGAAAACGTCGTGTCGAAAGGCCTGACCGCGATATCGAAGTTCATCGAACGCGGCGTCGCGCGCGGGGAGTTTCGAGAGACAGCCGTGACCGAGCTGCCGCAACTCGTGCTGGCACCGATGATGTTGTCGATGATCTGGAGAATCCTGTTCGTCAAACGGGACCTCGATACCGACCTTCTGATGACCACGCAGATTGACATGCTTGTCGCCTATATCAAGGCGTGAGCGGAGAACTGAATATGCGAATACAGTGGATGTTTGCCACCCTGGCGATGCTGTCGGCCTGCGATTCGACAAACGACGACAATCGCGTCGTCGGCGAACTCGCTTCCGATCGTATCGAGTTGACCGCGGAAGTCGACGAACCGATCGTCGAGATCGTCATCGCAGAAGGACAGATCGTGACGCCGGGCCAGGTACTCGTGCGTCAGGACAACACGCGCGCGACAGCGCGTCTCGCCGAGGCCGAGGCCGCACTCGCAGAGCAGCAGGCGCGTCTCGACGAACTCGTGCGCGGTCCGCGCAGCGAACAGATCACCGCAGCGCGGGCAAACCTCGAGGGCGCCGTGGAGGATCTGCGTTTCCGCGACAGCGAGTTCACGCGCATCACCGAGGTGCACGCGCGCGGCCTCGCCTCGCCCGAGCAGCTGGACCGTGCGCAAGCGGCCCTGGACGCGGCGCGAGCCAATCGCAAGCTGCGCGCGGCAGAACTCGAGGAGCGTCTCGCGGGCACAACCGTCGAGGAACTTGCGCAAGCCGAGCAGGCCTTGCAGCAGATGATCGCTCGGCGCGATCTTGCCGCTATCGACCTCGAACGACACGCGCTGGTCTCGCCTGTCGACGGCATCACCGACAGCCGCCTGTTCGAACTCGGGGAACGGCCGGGCCGCGGACAAGCCGTCATGATCGTCCTGGGCGGCGAGCAGCCCTATGCCCGCGTGTATGTTCCGGAGCGCCTGCGAGCACACATTGTGCCTGGAACAGCAGCACGGATCTTCGTGGACGGCATCGCGGAACCCGTCGCAGGCCGCGTGCGCTGGGTATCGAGCGAGGCGGCCTTCACACCCTACTTCGCGTTGACCGAACGCGATCGCGGGCGCCTGAGCTACGTTGCCAAGATCGATATCGCGGAGTCGCGAGCGCGCCTGCCCGACGGCGTGCCCGTGGAGGTCGAATTCCCGGTCGACAGGGACGAGTAATGCCCTCGAACTACGCCATCGAAGCACGCGGCCTCTCGAAGCACTTCGGAGAACTGAAGGCCGTCAGCGGACTGGACCTCAAGGTACCGAGAGGCCAGATCTATGGCTTCCTGGGCCCCAACGGCTCGGGTAAGTCGACGACGATTCGCATGTTGTGCGGACTGCTGACACCGACCGAGGGAACCGCAACCGTGCTCGATACCGAGATACCGGCCGACGCGCGGATACTGAAACCCAAGATCGGCTACATGACCCAGCGATTCTCGCTGTTCGGCGACTTGACCGTGTTCGAAAACCTGCAGTTCATCTCGGAAATCTATTCCTACCCGGCCGCCGACCGGGCGCGCCGCATCGACGAATTGCTCGGTAAGTACGACCTCGAGGCGCAGCGTAAGCAGCTTGCGGGGACGATGAGCGGAGGACAGCGGCAGCGTCTCGCGCTCGCCTGTGCCGTCCTGCATCATCCGGACCTGCTGTTGCTGGACGAGCCGACGAGTGCGGTCGATCCGCAGAGTCGTCGCGATTTCTGGGAAAACCTGTTTCGCCTTGCCAGCGACGGCACAACGATCCTGGTGTCCACGCATTACATGGACGAGGCGGAACGCTGCCACCGTCTCGCGATCCTCGACCACGGCTTGAAGGTTGCGGACGGCACGCCCCGGGAACTGCAGGCGGCGACGGGCATGCATATCGTCGAAGTCGTTGCAGGCGACCCGTACGCCGCACAGGCCGCGATTCACGACCTCGAACCCGTTGCCAGCGTCACGCAGCTCGGCGTGCGCCTGCGTGTGCTCATACCGGAGCGATTCGAGGATCCGATCGCGCTCGTGGAACGCGCGCTCGCAGACCAGGGTCTCGCAGCAACGGTCAGGTTGAACGACGCGTCGCTCGAAGACGTATTCGTTGCCGTCACGATGGAACCGGAGGACAAGGCATGAAGTCACTGTCCCGCCTCTTCGCGATCATCAAGAAAGAAGTTCGGCAACTGCGCCGCGACCGACTGACCTTCGGCATGATCGTGGGTTTGCCCGTTGTACAGATGCTGCTGTTCGGCTACGCCATCAACACGGATGTCCGGAACCTGAAAACCGCCGTCTCAAACCTGGCCGATACGCATCTGTCCCGCGAATTCGTGGCGCAGCTCGGGCAAACACAGGTTGTCGACATCATTGACTTCGTTGCGACGCCCGAAAAGCTCGAAGAGGCTTTGCGACGCGGCAGGGTCTCGATCGGCGTCGTGATCCCCTCCGACTTCGACCGACGTATGAACGACCCAAAGAGACCGGCCGTGCAACTGCTCGTTGACGGCAGCGATCCCACGATCCTTGGCGTCGCCAACCAGTTACGTGTCATGCCGTTGACCTTCGCGGCGGGGCAGCCGTTTGCGACCACAACACAGGAAATCGAAGTGCGGCCATACTACAACCCCGAACGACGCACACCGGTCAATATCATTCCCGGTCTCATGGGCGTGATCCTGACCATGACGATGATATTGTTCACGGCGGTCGCGATCGTACGCGAACGCGAACGCGGCAACCTGGAGCTGCTGATCAACACGCCCGTGAGTTCTGCCGAGCTCATGATCGGCAAGATCGTGCCCTATATCATCATCGGCATGCTGCAGCTGGCGCTGATTCTCGGTGTCGGCCGCCTGCTGTTCGACGTGCCCGTCCGCGGCAGCGTCATCGAACTCTACCTGGCCGCGTCGGCATTCGTGGCTGCCAACCTGGCGCTTGGGCTGTTGATCTCCACGGCAGCCAGGACACAGTTCCAGGCCTTCCAGATGATGGTGTTCATCCTGTTGCCGTCGATCCTGCTGTCGGGCTTCATGTTCCCGTTCGACGGCATGCCCGAAGCAGCGCAGTATCTTGGCGAGATCCTGCCCAACACGCATTTCATCAGGCTCACGCGCGGCATCATGCTACGTGAGGCCTCGCTCGGCGAATTGTTGCCCGATCTCTACTACCTCCTCGGTTTCGCACTCGTCGCGATGACACTGGCGGCGAAGCGCTTCGCTCGCCGGCTCGACTAGGTCCGCGTGCGCCGCTTCGTACAATCGACCACGAAGACTCGACCGGGCGCTCAAAAACTCGCAAAATGACGCTCTTTCTGGTCCAATCAGCGCCCATGACGCCCCAAAACGAAAAGACACCGACAGTTTTTATCGTCGACGACGATGCCGCCATCCGCTTCGCCATGCAGGCGCTCATGGATTCGGTCAACCTCAACCACGAGATATTCGCGTCGGGCGACGAGTTCCTCGAAAAGACGACGGACCAGCGTCCCGGCTGCCTCGTACTCGACATTCGTATGCCGGGGCTTGGCGGGCTCGAATTGCAGGAAGAACTGATCAAGCGCGGCAATACGCTGCCGATCATCTTTATCACGGGTCACGGCGATGTCCCGATGGCCGTCGACGCCATGCAGAAAGGCGCCGTCGATTTCATCCAGAAACCGTTTCGTGACCAGGAACTGCTCGACCGAATTCGTGAAGCGCTGGCGACTGACGAGGAACGTCGCGAACAGCAGCAACATCACGCCGAGGTCGCGAATCGCCTGGACCGGCTGACGAATCGCGAACGGGAAGTGTTCGACCTCGTTGTCACTGGCAAACCCAACAAGGTGATCGCGTACGAACTGGGCGTCAGCCAGCGCACGGTGGAGATTCACCGTGCCCGGGTTATGGAGAAGATGCAGGCCAGATCGCTAGCCGACCTGGTCAAGATGCATATGACGGCCTGAAACTACGGTCGCGCCCGGCGCCGTTCATCGAACTCCGCACACTCAATGCATTCGTCGCCGTACGGATACGCCTTGATGCGTCCTTCATTGATGGGCAGTCCGCATTCGACGCAGATTCCGAAGTCACCGTTGTCGATGCGCTGGAGAGCGGCCGTAATCTTTGCGATCTCCTCGCGCGCCTCGTTACCCAGCGCGTCGACGACCTCGTTGTCTTCGAGCTGCTTGGCACGCTCCTTCGAATCGGCTTCGTAACCGCGACGCAGGTTCTTCGAAATGCGATCGAGGCGATCAGACAACTCGCGTTTTTTGCGCGTGAGTTCCGCTCGCAATATCTCGTATGTCGGGGTTGACATCCCGGTCTCCTGATCGTCACGTAGAGCCGTATCTAAGCCTATAAACCGATCATTCGAAATTAGTAAATTCACTTACGGCTAAATAGGTAGTAACCGATAGGCGCTAAGGATCACGCCTTATGGAATGGCGACTTGCCGCGCGTATGCTCTGAATGAAGCTCAGTCAACCTTAGAAAACACTGCTTCAGGTGCGAAGATGAAAGAAATTTCCAACATCCTTGCGGTCGTTGATCCGACTGCGAAGGATCAGCCGGCCGTGCGTCGTGCTGCCTGGCTGGCCAAGAGCAGCGGTGCAGAGCTTGAGCTACTCGTTTGCTATTACAACGAGTACCTGAGCGGTGACCGCCTGTTCGACTCGCCTTCGTTAGAAAAGGCACGTGACGAGGTCATCGAAAGCCACGAAAAGTACCTCGAAACCCTGGCCGAACCACTGCGCGCCGATGGCATCGTCGTAAAGTCTTCGGCTGTCTGGGACCACCCGCTCTATGAAGGTATCGTCCGGCGTGTTGCCGAAAGCGGGGCCGATCTTGTCGTCAAGGATACGCACCACCACTCCGCTGTCACGCGTGCCCTGCTGACGAACACGGACTGGAACCTGATTCGCACCTGCCCGGTACCGCTGTGGCTCGTGAAGCCACAGGACCTCGCGGACAAGCCCGTCTTCGTCGCGGCAATCGACCCTTTGCACCAGCACGACAAACCCGCGGCGCTCGACGACGAAATCCTGCACGTCAGCAGGTCGCTCGCCAGCAAGGTGGGCGGTGAACTGCACGCGTTTCATTCCTACGATCCCCGCATTGCCGTCGCGACGGCAACTGCAAACGCCTACATCCCGGTTTCGCTGCCGTTCGACGAGATTGAACGGCAGATGCACGAGGATCATCAGAAGCGCTTCCGCGAGATTACCGAGTTTCATAAGGTTGAGGATGATCACGCGCACCTGGTCGCCGGCCTTACGCACGAAGAACTGCCGCTCATCGCAGAGAAGCTTGAGGCAGACGTCGTGGTCATGGGTGCCGTCGCCAGGAACCGCTGGAAACGCCTGTTCATCGGCGCAACGGCTGAGCGCACGCTCGAACACCTGCCCTGCGACCTGTTGATCATCAAGCCCGACTGGTTCCAGACGCCGGTCGATCTCGACAATCACGAAGCCGCCTGATTCCTACCAGGATCGCCGGAGCGGAAACGCTCCGGCGCGGCACCATCAGCCAACGCCAGGGTTGGGCTGAGTTCTGCTAGTCCTGCGGTACCCCGCCCGTCCGTATCGCGTGGCGCGCGGCTGCCAACAGCCGATTCGTGTCGATGGGTTTGCACATCAAGGTGCAGTTGTCGAGCAGTCGAGCGTCCTTGACCACCTTGGACGTATCGCCGCTGACTATGAATGACGGGATGTCCCTCTCGAAGAACTCGCGAATGCTGCTTACGGCCTCGACGCCCGTGGAACCATCGAGCAGGTGGAAATCCGAGATCAGCAGGGCCGGCACTTCGTGAACGTGCTTGATCAGGGCGCGCGCCTCCGTTGCGGAGGCAGCCGTTGCGACCTCGAAGCCCTCGGCTTCGAGCAGCAGTCCCCAGGCATTGGCGACGTTGACATCGTCTTCGATCAGGATCACGAGACCCGCGGCATGATCGGTATCGCTCGCTTCTGTCGGAGTATCATCCGGCCGCGAGACCTCGGCACCCGACACGACGGGAATGGTTACGCTGAAGCAGGAACCTGCGCCGAGGTCGGATACGACATCGATGTCGAGTCCCAGCAAGTCGGCGAGTCGTTTAACGATGGCAAGTCCGAGCCCGAATCCTTCCTTGCTCGCGCCCGGCGCCTTGCACTGGTGAAACTCGCGAAAGATCGCATCGAGCTGGTCCTCGTCGATGCCGATGCCTGTATCGATCACCCGGATATGGCAGAGCCCGTCGTCGTCGATGCATTCGAGCCGGACGCTGCCCTTGTCGGTATAGCGAATGGCGTTCGAAACGAAATTCTGGATGATCTCGGCCAGCAGATTGGGATCGCTGTTGACGATCGCATTGCTGGGCGCTGACGTGAACTCGAGGCCGTTGTGTTGCGCCTGCCTCGCGAACTCGTCCGACAAACGGTCCGTGAGTCGCCGGATAGGAAACTCCTCGAGTTCGGGCGACACGGCCCCGGCATCGAGGCGGCTGATATCGAGCAGGGAGTTGAGCAGGTTGGTCATGGCCGTTAGCGAATACTGCTGGCTATCGATCATCTGGAGCGCGCGTTCGTCCTTGACGGTGCGCCTGAGCGCGCCGTTCAGGAGGCTCAGCGCCTGCACTGGCTGACGCAAGTCGTGGCTTGCTGCTGCCAGGAATGCACTGTTGGCTTTGTTCGCGCGCTCGGCCTCCTGGCGCGCAGCGATGATCTCGTCCTCCATGCGTTTGCGTTTCGTAACATCGCGGATCACGCTTGATACGAACCGGCCGCCTGCCGCCGTGACCGGGCTCAGGCTGATCTCCACGGGAAATTCGCTGCCGTCGCGGCGCCGCGCGACAAGCTCCCTGCCCAGACCCATCGGCCGCAGCCTCGGGTCAGCCAGATACTGCTCACGGTGCCTGGTGTGCTGCTTCCTGAGCCGATCGGGCAGCAGGACTTCGATGCTCTGGCCGAGGATGTCCTCGCGGCTGTAGCCGAACATGGTTTCAGCCTGCGCGTTGATAATTGCGATCTTTGCCTGCTCGTCGATGATGATCATCGCGTCGGGCGCCGATTCAAGCAGGTTCCTGAAATAGGCCTCCGAATCATTGGCGGCGCTGGCCTCACGTATCGTGCTCGTGACGATCAGCCCGTCGTCGGTCTCGATCGGGTTCAGCGCGATCTCGGCCCGAAACGAGCTACCGTCCTTGCGCCGGCCAAAGATTTCGAGCCCGGATACCATTGGCCTCGCCCTTGGTGATTTCTCGTAGCCTTCGCGCAGGCCCTTGTGACGATCGCGCTGGTCTTTCGGAATCAGCATTTCGACGGGCTGCCCGAGCAATTCGTCGGCTCCGTAGCCGAACATCCGTTCGGCAGCCTGGTTGACGACCTGGATGGCACCGTTCTCATTCGAAATGATCGTCGCGTCGGCAGACGCATTCAGGATTTCGCTGACGGTATCGGCGGGCAGCGGAACTCTTTTCATCGGCTTCTTCGGCAAGGGCGGATTCCCGATTATAGGGGTTTAAAGCGCCCAATCTGGACATTTCTTGTACTTTCAAATCCATACGTATCCTCCCCTATACGATCGCTGCCGGGCGGCTGATAGCCTCCTCCCCGATACGAGGCTATACTGCTTCGGCACTTCTTAGACCCGACTATTTCCAACAAGACGAAGGGGTCCTCATTTGGACACAGCAGCTTCCTATAACGACAAGGTAGTGCGCCAGTTTTCGATCATGGTCGTGATCTGGGGCATCGTCGGCATGCTTGTCGGCGTGATCATCGCCGCACAACTTATCTGGCCGCAGCTCAATTTCGACCTGCCCTTCCTGACGTACAGCCGCCTGCGGCCATTACACACCAATGCCGTCATATTCGCGTTCGGTGGCTCGGCCCTGTTCGCGACGTCTTACTACGTCGTGCAGCGCACCTGCCACGTGCGTCTTGCGTTCGACAAATTGGCCGCATTCACGTTCTGGGGCTGGCAGCTGGTGATATTACTCGCAGCCATTACGTTGCCGCTCGGGATCACGCAGAGCAAGGAATACGCCGAACTCGAGTGGCCGATCGACCTGTTGATCGCGGTCGTCTGGGTCGCCTACGCCGTCGTCTTTTTCGGCACGGTCGCCAAGCGCCGCATCAAGCACATCTACGTTGCCAACTGGTTCTACGGTGCCTTCATCATCACGGTCGCCGTGCTACATATCTTCAATAACCTTGCGATCCCGGTATCGATGTGGAAGTCGTACAGCCTGTACACGGGTGTCGTCGACGCCATGATGCAGTGGTGGTATGGCCACAACGCGGTCGGCTTCTTCCTGACGGCCGGCTTCCTCGGCATGATGTATTACTTCGTGCCAAAGCAGGCCGGTCGACCAGTCTATTCGTACCGCCTTTCGGTCGTGCACTTCTGGTCGCTGATCGCGGTCTACATGTGGGCGGGCCCGCATCACCTGCATTACACGTCACTGCCCGACTGGGCGCAGACCCTCGGCATGGTGTTCTCGGTCATCCTGCTGGCACCGAGCTGGGGCGGCATGATCAACGGCGTCATGACGCTGTCAGGCGCCTGGCATAAGCTGCGCTCGGACCCGATCCTCAAGTTCATGATCGTCGCGCTGTCGTTCTACGGCATGTCGACTTTCGAAGGTCCGATG
>Ga0209456_10000009_pt1 | contig 87221 bp, 88 predicted proteins | sample COG_11_FD_184755 | JGI IMG/M metagenome (GOLD analysis project Ga0209456, IMG submission 184755) | Pelagic marine sediment microbial communities from the LTER site Helgoland, North Sea, for post-phytoplankton bloom and carbon turnover... | ecosystem: Environmental > Aquatic > Marine > Neritic...
TCGTTTCCTGGAGCACTCCCGAGTTTATTACTTCCTGAACGACGGGGAAGAGGAATTCTATTGCTCGAGCGCGGACTGGATGGAACGCAACATGTTCCGCCGCAACGAATCGTGTTTCGAGATACGGCAGAAGGCAATGAAAGACAAGCTGCGGCGCCACCTGGAATTATTCCTCGCCGACAACTGCCAGGCCTGGGTATTGGATGGGGACGGCAGTTACGAACGCCTGTCGCCGGGCAAGGATGAGCGCGTCTCCGCACAGGAGACGTTCCTCGAGCACCTTACCACGCCTGTCTAGGCGTCACGCAACCCGCATAGGACGCCTATCGAATGACGAGGTCGTAGCCGACCTGTTCCAGAAACTCTTTCTCGCGCTCGAGATCGGCGATGGTCAGGGGGTTGGCGGCGAGCCAGTCGGCATCGAAAGCAATATTGATCCGCTTCTCCGAGACGTCGATCCTTACAGGCGGTTGCTCCGTGCCCTTGCGGCTGCGATTGAGTAACACCGCGAGCCTCAGGATCATGAGTAATCTCAGACCCGCCTCGCGCCACGCCTCGGGCAGCGCGTGCAAGCTCGACTTGTCGATGCGGTGGCGCTGACCGCCGATCAACACGGCCAGGAATCGCTGCTCCGCGCGCGGGAAGCCCGGCATGTCGGCGTACTCTGCGATGTACGCGCCATGCCGCTGGTAGCCGTCGTGCGAAATATCGAGCCCGATCTCGTGCAGGCGTGCAGCCCAGTCGAGAACGCGGCCCGCGATCTTCTTCGAGAACCCCCACTCGCTCTTGCACTGCGAATAGAGTTCGGCCGCCGTGTTCGCGACGCGCTCGGCCTGTTTCTCGTCAACCTGGTAGCGTGAGGCCATGGCGCGAACGGTGCGCTCGCGCGCGTCTTCATGCTGCAGGCGGCCGAGCAGGTCGTAAAGCAGCCCTTCGCGCAACGCGCCGTCCGATATTTTCAGGTTCTCGATTTTCAGCACGTTGATAAGTTCGGCAAGAATCGACAGTCCGCCGGGCCAGACCTGTGCGCGCCGTTCCGACAGCCCACTCATCGACAGTTCCTCGATCGCATCAAACTCGAGGACCTTCGCAATCAACTGCTCGACAATCGCCAGCGTAAGGCCACCCTCACCAAGGCCGATAGCGCGAGCTACGGCCTCGGTGGCCCTGATGGTTCCCGAGGTACCGATCGCCTCGATCTCGCTCGCGTTACGGAAGAATTCCTTGACGGGCCGTAACTCCAGGCGCGCCGCCAGGCGGGCCATGTCGAAGCGCCGCTTTGTCACCTTGCCATCGGGGAAGAATCGCTCGGTCATCGATACGCACCCGAGATGCAGGCTTTCGAGCGCTTTGGGCTGCGACGCCTGGCCAAGGATCAGCTCGGTACTGCCGCCGCCGATATCCATGACCAGTCGCACGCCATCCGTGGGCGGCAGGCTGTGAGTAACCCCCTTGTAGATAAGGCGCGCTTCCTCGATGCCCGAGATGATCTCGATCGGGTGGCCGAGCGCCGCCTCGGCTTCAGCCATGAAGGTCGAGTCCTCGCGGGCGCGGCGTATCGTGCTCGTGCCGGCTGCGCGGACGTTGCCCGCTTCTACCTCACCAAGGCGCTCGCCGAAGCGTGACAGGCAGTCGATCGCGCGCTTGCGTGCGTCGGGCGAGATGTCGCCTTTCTCGGAGAGACCCTCGGCCAGCCTGACCGTTTCACGGATGCGATCGAGCACGGCGAACTGACCATGCCGTAGCTCGCCGACGATCATGTGAAAGCTGTTTGACCCGAGATCGACAGCCGCGATTATCTCGGGCGGGGGAAGCTCAGACAGTGAATGACTGTCCGCAGCCGCAGGTGGTCTGTGCATTCGGATTCCGGATGATGAACTGCGCTCCCTGCAGGTCTTCCTGGTAGTCGATCTCAGCGCCCATGAGATATTGCACACTCATTGGGTCGATCAACAACATGACGCCCTGGTTTTCTACCTGGCTGTCACCGTCCTCGATATCTTCGTCGAACGTAAATCCGTACTGAAACCCCGAACAACCGCCGCCCGATATAAATACGCGGAGCTTGAGCCTGGGATTGTCTTCCTCGGCGATCAGCTCACCCACCTTGCTGGCGGCAGCGTCCGTGAATACCACGCTCGGTGGTGGCTGTTGTACTGTTGCTGTTTCCATAGTCCTTCCCGGGCCGTGACGCGATTCAGGCTTCTCCCGCCACGGCGGCTGTTTCGTCGATGCGACTGGTCTGCTCGAGCAACGGTACCTGCCCTTCCGGCTGGTGCACAAGCTTGCCGTTGATTTCGGCGCCGATCGCCATTTCGATCAGATTGTAATACACATTGCCAATGACACGCGCGGTCGGCCCAAGTTCCACGCGCTGGCTCGCGAAAACGTCGCCTTTCACGATGCCGTTCAATACAACATAAGGAACCGTAACACCGCCATCGACGCTGCCAATATCACTAATGCTCAGCGCGGATTCTGTATCCGGATCGGCCGTGACGCTACCATTGACGATACCGTCGATATGGCAGCCTCCCTTGAAGTGCAGGTCGCCGTTGATCTTGCTATTGCTGCCGATCAGTGTCTCGACGACAGTGTGTCTGTTTTGTTTCCTTCCAAACATCGGGTTCTCCAAATCATCCCTGGCTAGTAACCCAGGCGAAACTTTCTTCAATACTCGAGATCGAGCGGGTGCGCGAGCGCACTTCGACGCGAATCCGCTCGGGTGTAAAACCGTCGGGCAAAACCAGCTGTCGATCAAAATCCTGGAAGTACCGGAACGAGAAAGCCCAGCCCGTGTCGGCCTCGGGCGGAATCAGTTGATTGAAATCGTAGCTGGTTTCAACCCCGTCCTGGTTGCCTACGACGCTCAGGCTGACGTCGCCCGAGACTTTGCGGTCGTGCTGCATGGCCTGCACCAGGACGAGGCGCAAAGTGAACTGGCGCTCCTCCTTACCGCGGGTCAGCCTGAGATCCTGTACGCGCAACCCGGACTTGCCGTCCGATGGCGACACGATACCGCGGTAGAATGCGATCGCGTCACGCTGCTCCTGGATCTTCGCCTGCAACGCCGTGAGGCTGGTTTCAACCTCCTTGTAAGCCTCGCGATCGATCTCTCGATGCGTTTCGAGCAGTGCTACCTGCTGTTCGAGCTCGACGATGACGTCCTCGAGCCCCTCTATGCGATCTTCGTACTGGAGGCGCTCTTGTGCCGCATCGACGATGTCATATCCGCCCTTGATGCGCCCGTACTCAAACACGAGGTAGCCAACCACAGCGACCAGGCCGAGAAGCAGGACACGAAACACCCAGGTACGACCAGGTCCATGCATTTGTAGGTGGGGCTTAGACGCCACTGGGCAATCCGTCGTCGAAAAGACGTTATGTTACGCGGTGACCCGGGCAAACAGAAGTGCGCCAGGTCACGGATTGGGCAGCTCGTGGGCCACTTTCTCCAGGGCCGCAATATCCTTGTCGAACGCGGCACGCCAGCGTCTCGGCCACCATCGTGGCCTGTTGGGCAGCCCCTCGGGGAATACGTGCGGGCCCAGCTCGTGCAGCGCACGGGCATAGACACGTCGCTTGAAATAGATCACTTCGTTGACGGGACGCCAGAACGGCACCCAGCGCGCGCGGTCGAATTCGGGTTTCTCACAGCGGTCGAAGCGAACACGATCTTCGGTACCTACGAGGCGCAACATGAACCAGCGCTGCTTCTGGCCAATGCATAGCGGCTTGCTGTGCCTGCGGATGAACCTGTTGGGCAGGGTGTAGCGCAGCCAGTCGCTGGTTACGCCGAGGATTTCGACATCCTCGCGTTCGAGGCCCACTTCCTCGTGCAATTCACGATACATCGCGTCGACGGGCTCCTCGCCTTCGATCATCCCTCCTTGCGGGAACTGCCAGCCTTTGGCTCCGGTCCGGCCGCCAAGCAGCAGCTTGTCGTCCGTGTTCGCAAGGATGATGCCGACGTTCGCGCGAAAGCCCTCAGCGTCAATCCAGTCGTTGCCCATAGCAACCGTATTCAAACTCCTATTGCCGATTACTTTACACTATCCGTCGCCTTGCGCCCCGGGAGATTGTCTTGTTTGCAGGTCGCCATGCAGCCCTGTTCGCCGCGCTTTTCGCGGCCGTCGCCCTCGCGTTCGTTTTCGCGCTGGCATCGGGCAGTGCGGATGTGAGCCTGTCCGAAGCGATCGACGCGCTCCTTGGCAAGGGCTCGACAAAGACCCACTCTCTCGTCGTCGAACTGCGTCTCCCCCGCGCGTTGACCGCGTTCGCAGTAGGGGGACTGCTGGCCGTTGCGGGCGTGCTGATGCAGGTGTTGCTGCGCAACCCGCTGGCGGAGCCATACATCCTCGGCAGCTCGGGCGGCGCGGCTGTTCTCGCTTTGCTCGCCATGATGTTCGGCCTCGGCAGCGCACTCGTCGACCTCTCGGCATTCGTGGGCGCGATGTCTGCAACACTGCTGGTGTTTGCCATCGCACATGGTTCGGGCAGCTGGACGCCCGCGCGGCTGCTGCTGACGGGCGTCGTGCTGGCGGCGGGATTCAGCGCTGCTACAACCCTGCTGCTGGCGCTGAGCCCGGACCAGAACCTGCGCGGCATGTTGTTCTGGCTTATGGGCGACCTGAGCTTTGCGTTCGATCCGGACCGTTGCCTGTGGCTATTGCTGGTACTTGTCGCCGGCGGCACTCTCGGCGCACGCCATTTGAATGTACTGGCACGCGGCGAACTGCAGGCGGCCATCGTCGGCCTGCCCGTGCGGGGTTTTCGCTACCTGATCTTCGCGGCGTCGGCGCTCGCGGTCGCACTATCTGTAACGACCGTCGGTGTCATCGGCTTCATCGGGCTCGTCATACCGCACCTCGTACGACTCCTCGCCGGCAGCGATCATCGCGTGGTGCTGCCCGCTTCGGCACTGGCGGGCGGCGCATTACTCGTCATTGCCGACACGTTGGCCAGGACCATCATGGCACCACGGCAGCTCCCCGTTGGCGCACTGACCGCGGCGATCGGCGTACCTTTGTTCCTCGTGCTGATGAGCCGGGTTCGCCAGGACCGCTATCGGTAGCCGGCGCGCTCGGCAAGCAACACGGCATCGGTGTCCTGCCAGCCTGCGAGACCCACATTTTTCCTGCTGATCTTCGCGCGCAGCGGCGAGTCCGGCTGGTTCGCCAGGACGGGATGAGCCTTGGTGCCGCTCGCGTGCCGGACCTGCACGTCGGCGGAAAGCAACCAGTTTACGAGCTTCTCCGCGGATTCGGGGTAGCGTGCGTGCCGCGCGATGCCGATGCCCTCGATATCCACGTAGGCCGTGTCGGGCAGGATCCGTCCTGTGGCCACCACCGAATCCGAGACAATGGCATAGTCACAGGTGCCGGCCGCGAGAGCCTCGACCAACGCATCCTCGCTCTCGAACACGGGCACGGCCAGGTTGCGGACCCATCCCCTCACGATCCTCTCGGCCGGTTTCAGACCCAATTCGGAAATCAGCATCGCGATCAACGCCCGGTTGGCCGACAACGACGACGACGACAGGCAGAGACTGCCGCTGTAGATTGGCCTGGCCAGTTCGGAATAGGTCGTCGGCGGCACCTGCTCGGCATCCGGGCCCCCTGCGATTGTGATCACGCTCATACTCATCGCCGTCCACAGATTGTCGGGATCGCGCAGGTTCGCTGCGACCCCGGCCACGTTCGCGGCGGCGATCGGCCGCAGCCCGCCCTCATCCGCCGCGCGCCAGGCATCCGCCACGTTTGTCGTCAACAGTACGTCGGCGGGTGGCGAACCCCTGTTCGCGATCACCTCATCAACGAGCTGCTTCGCATCACCGTAACGAACCGTAACGGGAATGCGCGATTCGGCCGTAAAGTCGGCGAACAACGCCGGCAGGTAGTCCTTGTCGTCATAGGCCGCATACACGACGACAGTCTCGTACCGCACCCGCGGCTCCTCCGGCTCGGAATCGCAAGCGGTCACCAGGAGTATCGCCAGCAACATCGGCATTCTCGACATGGCCATTAACTTTGCTCCACGACGACGCGATCGCGGCCCGCCGACTTCGCCGCATACAGCGCGACATCGGCCCGGGCGATCAGCGAGTCACCCACGGTCTTCAGATCTTCGGCTTCGGGCGCGGGATGCACGTCGGCGATGCCGATTGAGGCCGTTATGGTAATGGACTCCTCGTTCGGCAGGTCGATGGGCGTTGCGGAAATCGCCGTCCGAATGCGTTCGGCGAGCAGTTGCGCGGCCGCGACGTCGGTGTTCGGCAGCAGCACGACGAACTCCTCGCCCCCGTAGCGCGCTGCGACATCGCTCGCGCGGACCTGGCCCTCGACGCGCTGCGCGATCTCGCGCAACACCAGGTCGCCGGCGGCATGACCCCAGTTGTCGTTCACGCGCTTGAAATGATCGACGTCGAGCATCAGGCACACGAGCCGCGAGCCGTCGCGGCGCGCCCGTGCGAGCTCCTCGCTGAGCCGCACGGTCAGGTAGCGGCGATTGTTCCAGCCTGTCAGCACGTCAGTGAAACCGCTGCGCAACAGGCGAGCACGGTTAACGACATTTTCCACGCAGAATGACGCGATGACGCCGAGATGCGCGAGGAAGTCCGTAGCGTGCGCGCGTGTGAATCGAGCCGCGTCACGGCTACAGAAATTGACGCTCCCGAGCAGGCGGCCACGGTGCGTCAGGGGGATCATCGCGATGCTCTGCATATCGATTGCACCAGGGCAGATCAGTTGATGGTCGCAGGCGGCGAACGCACCGAGCCATGGTTGGCGCAACGCAATGTACTGCGGCGCAAGACCCGACATGGACTCGACTATGACGAGCCGATCAAAATCTTCGGCAGGAGTGCCGTTGGCCTGCAGCAGGTGACGGATATCATGATCCGGATCGCAGATCACCAGGCTCACGTATTCGAGCCCATAGCTGACGCGCAGGCCGTCGATCAGGGCATAGACGAGGGCATCGAGCGTCTCAGCCTGCAACAGCCGCAGCTCGCGCTGCTGCGTGCGCCGCATCTTCTCTTCGTTGCTCGCGACCTCTGCTTTGACCTCATCGAGCTCCTGCCGCGTAGCTTCGAGTTGCGCTTGCAGCTCTTTTGACGCCGACATCGAATCAGCCCCGCAAAGCGAGGTAGTCGCGGCCCTTCTGCATGAGGTCCACGAACGCTTCCTCATCGCCACCGGCGACCGTCTCACGGATCCTGCTCGCGGCCTCGCAGAGTGCGTCCAGTGGCCCGAGCCCGAACTTGTTGAGGTTCTGGATCTCGAAATACAGGTGTGGATTGTCCTGTGCGACCGCGGCGGATACGAGTAGCTGCGAGTCGAATGTCGTAGAAGAGAGTTGCGCAAGTTTCGGGGCCGCCTCGCCGCTTTCTGCGAGCGCCGTGAAAAAGGCAATGTTCAACGCATGGGACAAGCCGAGCACATAGGCGATCAACCGGTCATGATCCTCGAGCCCCATGTCGAGCTGCTCCACCATGGTCGCTGCGAACAGCTCTTTGGCTGCGGCCGTAGCCGCGGCGCTGCCAACGTCGCAGAAAATCAGGTGTCGGCCGGAAAGCAGCCGTGTGTCGGGACCGAACATCGGGTGCAGCGAGGTCACCCGGCAGCCCGCCGACTGCAGCTCGCGGAGCCCGTCGATGAGCGGCGATTTGAGCGACCCGATATCGAAAACGAGCCCCTCGGGCTTGAGAACTGCGAGCTGCGCGAGGATGCGGCCCGACACGGCCAGCGGGGCCGCGACGACGATGACGTCGTAATCGACGCCAGCGTCCGTCCAGTTATTGTACTGTCCCGGCCCGTCTTCGACCGCGCGATCCGCAACCGTGGTCGCGAACCCCTGGGACGCGAAGAATCCGGCAAACCAGCGGCCCATCTTGCCGGCGCCGCCGATAACGAGCACACGTCGGCCGTCGCCTTTGCCCTCCGCGATGACGCGATCGCGTTCCTGGCTTTCGAGTGAGGTGCGAATCAGCTGCCGCAGTATGCCCTCGACGAGGTCCGGATCGACGCCGAGATCGTCCGCTTGCGCGCGACCCATGTCGAGAACATCTTTCTCGCGCGCATAGTCTCGCGTGCCGGTTCCCGAGTCGAGTTTGCTCTTGCCGATTTCGCCGACGACCTGCTGTCGTTCGGCAATGAGTTGCACCAGCTTTTCGTCGACGTTCGATAGCTTGTTGCGGAGTTTGTCGAGATTCATGTGTAGGAGCGTTATTCCGTTGGCCTGAGGGCTAGAGTATTACAGCACAGCAGGACACAGGGGAAGCCGGCCCGAACATAATCGGGCCGGCCTCGTCATGGATCGCTCCAGGTGCTAGTGCCTGTCGCGGCGACGTTCGCCGCGGCGATGGTCATCATGGCCGCGATTGTCGCGATAATCGTGGCGCTGGGCGGGACCGCGGTGATCGTGATCGAAGTAGAAACGATCGCCCCGCCGGCGACTGTCGAAGCGCTCCCACAGGTAGACGTCATAGAGCCGGTGCCAGGTCATGCGCCGGTACTTCCTGAGGTGCGTGCGTTTGTACCAGCGGCGAAAGGCCTTGTCGCGTTTGAGCCAATACGGCATGTGTCTGGCGCGCCTGTGCTCTACACGGTAGTAGGCCGCGGGCGCGTGCACCGCGTGCACATTGCGTACCTGTTTGTGGGCTGCGGCCTCGGGAGAATCCAAAAGCAACAGGCCACCGGCGATAAGCGCTACAGTAATGATCTTGTTCATATCAATCTCCGGTTTGTCCTAGTGCGGCTCCAGAGTAGTTCCAGCGACATGAACTCAATATGAACTTAAATTATTGTTTTTATTAACTTTATGAACCGCAACTGAATGCCCTGGCTGCTCGGCCGGGCAACACACTGTCGCGGACGCAGCAATCATGAGAATATTCGGCGATTAGCCTAGACAATCGCTCAAGACCCTAAGCGGAGTTCCTTGTATATGAAGACACGTGCTGCCGTTGCCTGGGAAGCAGGCAAACCACTCGAAATCGAAATGCTCGACCTCGAAGGACCCAAAGCCGGCGAGGTCCTCCTCAGAAACGTCGCGACCGGCGTCTGCCACACGGACGCTTTTACGCTGTCGGGCGAAGACCCCGAGGGTCTGTTTCCGGCCGTGCTCGGTCATGAGGGAGGCGCGATCGTCGAGGAAGTCGGCGCGGGCGTCACATCGCTCGAGCCTGGCGATCACGTGATCCCGCTCTACACCCCCGAATGCGGCGAATGCAGTTTTTGCACCTCGGGCAAGACCAATCTCTGCCAGGCGATCCGCGAAACCCAGGGGCGGGGCCTGATGCCCGACGGCACATCACGATTCTCGATGAGCGGCAAGACCATCTACCACTACATGGGCACCTCGACTTTCAGCGAGTACACGGTGCTGCCCGAGATCGCCGTGGCCAGGGTCAGCAAGGAAGCGCCGCTGGAAAAGGTCTGCCTGCTTGGCTGCGGGATCACGACCGGTATCGGTGCCGTGCTGAACACAGCGAAGGTCGAGCCGGGTGCAAGCGTGGCCGTTTTCGGACTCGGCGGCGTCGGTCTGAGCGCCATACAGGGCGCGACGATGGCAAAGGCCGGCCGTATCGTGGCCATCGATATCAATACAGACAAGTTCGAACTCGCGAAGCAGCTGGGTGCGACCGACACGGTCAATCCCAACGACTACGACGCGCCAATCCAGGATGTGATCGTGGAACTCACCGATGGCGGCGTCGACTATTCGTTTGAGTGTGTGGGCAACACGACGCTCATGCGCTCGGCGCTCGAATGCTGCCACAAGGGTTGGGGCGAGTCGGTTATCGTCGGGGTCGCTGGCGCCGGACAGGAGATCGCGACGCGGCCGTTTCAGCTGGTCACGGGTCGCGTCTGGCGGGGCACGGCATTCGGCGGTTGCAGGGGTCGCTCGCAACTGCCGGGCATGGTCGACCAGTACATGGACGGCGAGATCAAGATCGATGAGTTCATTACGTACACGATGCCGCTCGAAGACATCAATCGCGCGTTCGACCTGATGCATGAGGGCAAGAGCATTCGCTCCGTGATCCACTTCTAGGAGCGCCTTTCCTTAACGAAGGCCTGGTATTTGAAGTGAGCCATATTGCTGTCGCTACAACTTCGCAGCTCGCTGCGGACGCGGCGCGCGAAGTTGCGGCTGTCGGAGGCAACGCGGTCGACTGCGCGCTCGCGGCTGCGCTCCTGACAATCAACGCAGAACCGGGCGTTTGCGCGCTTGGCGGCAGCGCGTTCATCACGATCTGGCCAGCTGGGCAGGACCCGGTCACCGTGGACGGCAACGTTGCGATTCCGGGAAAAGGGCTCAGCGACGAGCAACGCGGACACGGCGCGGTCGAAGTCACGATGGACTACGGCGGCGGCATCAAGACGCTGGTCGGCCCTGGTTCGGTCGCAGTACCGGGTACGCTCGCGGCAATGGAGCATGCCTGGAAGAAGTTCGGCAGCGTGCCATGGCGCACCATCTTCGAACCGACGATTCGCGCCTGCCGTGAGGGTTTTCCGCTGTCCGCAGCCTGCCGGTACTACCTGGGCTACTCCGGCAGGTGCATCTTCGATCGTTCGAAAGACGGTTTCCAGGCGCTGCACCGTGACGATGGCTCGCTTCTCGACGCCGGTGACCGAGTGATCGTGCCGCATCTGGCCGACAGCCTCGATGCAATTGCTACGGACGGAGCGCGAATCTTCTACGAGGGCGAGATTGCCAATGCAATCTCGCAACACTGCCAGAACGGCGAAGGCATGCTAACGGCCGAGGACCTCAGCAGTTACCGTCCCGTGGAGCGCGCCGCTCTGATCACCGATATCGGCGACTGGCACCTGGCGACCAATCCGCCGCCTGCCGTCGGCGGCAGCGTGCTAACCGCGATGATACTCGCGTGTGCCGACCTGCCGGAACAATCCTGGAGCCAGGACTCGCTGGCGCAGCTGATTGCTTCTCAGCGCGCCTGCCTCGACTTCCGGCGCCGCAACCTGGACCTGGCTGAGGATGTGTCCCCGGAAGCCTCCCGCCTCGTCGAGGCGGCACGCAGCGGCCAGCTCCTCGCTCGCTGGACCTCGGCGTCTACGGTCCACACATCGGTCGTCGACAGCGAGGGAACGGGCTGCGCTATAACCGCCTCATCGGGCTACGGCTCTGGCGAAATGCCCGACGGCACCGGACTCTGGCTCAACAATTGCCTGGGGGAGATCGAGCTGAACCGGCGTGGTCTCGAGGCGGGGCCGCCGGGCGCCAGGCTGCCGTCGAATATGGCACCGAGCGTCGCGCGTAAACCGGGCGCGGTTCTCGCCGTCGGCTCTCCGGGCGCCGATCGAATCACGACGGCGCTGCAGCAGTTCCTGATCAATCACCTGCAACTCGAGATGCCACTCAGGGACGCCATTTCGCATCCGCGCGTCCACGTCGACACGAGTGGCAAGGAAATCAGGCTAATGGCCGAAGCAGGGCTGGACCTGCCGGAGGTCGACCTGCCTGTCACGGTTTTCCCCGAAATCGTCATGTATTTCGGGGGTGTTGGTGCCGCCGTCTGTGACGGCAACACTGGCCTCGATGCGGCCGCAGACCCGCGCCGCGAGGGCGGCGTCTACGTGCACGGCGTCTGAACATGATTCGTATCGCTACCGTCGCGGGCCTCCTGCTGCTCGCCGCCACCCCGTTGCATGCACAGGAGTCAATCAATCGTGGCAACCACCTCTCTGTGGATGTTACCGGCGACGGCCGTATTGCCATCGATCTCGTCGGCGACATCTGGATCGTACCGCCGGGGGGCGGCGAAGCCCGACAGGTAACGCGCGACTCCGATTCCGCGACACGCCCGCGATGGTCTCGGGATGCAACGCGTATCGCGTACCAGTCGAATGCAGGTGGTGTACAGGGAATCCGGGTCATTGACCTGGAGAAGATGCAAAACCGGAATATCAGTGCGGAACCGTCGTTCGACATGCAACCTGACTGGCATCCCGACCAGCAACGACTCGTGTTTGCCCGGGACAAGACCGGCACAGGGTTCGACCTCTGGGAGATCGATCTGCCGACCGGCCTGCAGTGGCGGCTGACCGATCGGGCCGGTGACGAAACTGAACCGGCCTGGTCCGCGGACGGGCGCGACCTCGTCTATATCCATCATTACGAGGATCGCTGGTCGCTGGTACTGCGGCGCTTCGGCTTACCCGATGAAATACTCGTGGCGACCACGGACCGGCTTGCAGCACCAGCGTGGCGCCCGGATGGCAGCCTCATCACATTCTTGCGGGACAGTGAAGGCACGACATCGCTCGACATGGTGATCCTGTCGCAACCGCGGCTCATCCGAAGGTATGCCAATGGTGAGAGCTTCGACAGATCCCGCGTGAGCTGGCTCGACCGCCACAGGATGTTCTACGCCGTCGACGGCAGCATACGGCAACGCTTGTTTGATTCGCGGACCTCGGCGCCGCTCTTGTTTCGGGCGACATTACAGGCAGCATTTCCCGCGACCGCCATCGCCGACGAACGGCGTGAGCTGCCGCGCATCGATGAACCCGCGGGACGGCTCGTGATCCATGCGGCGCGGCTGTTCGACGGAATCGGCAACAGCTATGAATCAGACCGGGACATTGTTATCGACGGCGGGCGCATCTCCGCGGTCGAACCACATCGCGAGCGACCGGGTGACATCGTCATAGAGATGGGCGACCTGACCGTGATGCCCGGGCTGGTCGATGCGCGAACTCATCTTTACGGCGTCTCGAGCGATCGATTCGGTGCACTGTTGTTGACCACGGGTGTAACCACTGTGGTCGCCGGAGACGGGGATCAAGAACATATCGACACGGTCTGGTCGAGCAAGGATCAGCCCGGGCCAAGGGTTATGGCGGACGACGAACGTCTCGACGGGAAAGTGCGTGCACTCGCTGATTCAATGACACCAGGTATGCAGGATCTGCTGCGATCGCGACAGTCGCAGCTGATTGGATCCCCCGGCCCCATAGCACGTCGTTTTGCCGAACCACCGCGGATCGACGCAGGTATGACGTCGATGGTCGTGGCCAGCCGGGGGAACGGACTCCCGCCGGGCCTGGCGCTGCACGCCGAACTCCGCGCACTCACCGCAGCGGGGCTCGAACCCGACCAGGCGCTGCGCGCCGCAGGCGTGAATGCAGCCGCGGCGTTGGGAGTCGATCCCTACCTGGGCCGAATCGCCGCAGGCTCCGTCGCGGATCTTGTCTTCGTCGACGGTGACCCGCTTGGCGATATCAACGATGCGCTGAATGTCGTGGCAGTCGTGAGAAATGGCCGCTTCTTCAGTGTGGCGGGCCTGATCGAGCGTGCCGCAGCACCCGAAAGTGTCGAATAATTTGACAAAACAACCCGAAAGGGCCGAAAAATCGGCCGCCCACCGTCAATTGGACATAATCCAAAAAGTGATCAAACGACCATATCGCGTAGCCGGTTGATGCCAATTTCTCTTTTCCAAGCAGTTTCAAAGGCTTGCCGCATGCTCTTCGCTAGCCGGATTATGTTTGACCGCAAAAATCGTCGGATTATTTTACATTTCCGGGTCGATTTGTCCCTCAAGTAAGATTGAGCAATCGCTAAACCCTGTAGTGACGCTGTCCCGAAGCAACTTGGCACAGGTCTTGCTTTTAATACTCTGCCCAAGCGAAGTGTAGCTGCGTGGTAATGTCAACGGTAAGACACAGGATTTAGACGCCAGAAGAAAAATAACTATAAAAACAAGAAGATCGAGATCCAATAACAATTAAAAAACGCTTCGTCTCCGATTACCGATTTCGCAGTTACCTCTTTTATAAAAAGAGAAGTTAGCCCCGCCAAGCCGCGGGGCTTTTTCTTTGGCAGAATGGTCATGCAAACCATTGGCGCCGCGCTACTCACTTACCGGGGGAACCAACCATGCGAATCAGACTCCTGCTGCTTTGTGCTGTGATACTGGCAGCTTGCGGCCAACAAACTGATGAACACCAGGAAGACGCGGCTGCGACTGAGTCCGCCAAACCCGGCTTGTCGATCTATGCTGCGGCCGTCTCCAGCGAAGCGCGACCTGATGCTGACCGGAGCCGCGATGCCGGCCGCAAACCTGCCGAAGTCCTCGAATTCCTAGGAATCGCGGAAGGCATGACCGTGCTCGACATGTATTCGGGTGGCGGCTATTACACCGAGATACTGTCGTATGTCGTGGGCGACGACGGGAAGGTTGTTGCTCACTCGAACCAGGCCTATCTCAACTTTGTCGGCGAAGAATTCGAGAAACGCTATGCCGATGATCGACTGCCGAACGTCGAGGTGCTCATGGTCGAGAACAACGAGCTGTCGCTCGAGCCCAACTCGTTCGATGCGCTCACGCTCGTGCTTACGTTTCACGATTTCGTGCTCGACGACGCGGACAACGGCTGGCCGCTGATCGACGTGCCGGCGTTGCTCGCAGAATTCCACAAGGGCCTCAGGCCGGGTGGCATCGTCGGCATCATCGATCACCATGCCAGGGCCGGCGCGCCAGCCGAAACCGGCAACACGTTGCACCGTATCGATCCCGCGATTGTCGTCGCCGCGATGGAAGCGGCGGGTTTCGTGCTCGAGGAAGAGAGCGACATCTTGCGCAATCCTGACGACGACCTCGACGTAAACGTTTTCGATCAGGCACTGCGTGGCAAGACCGACCGCTTCCTGATGCGTTTCCGGAAGCAGGAATAGAGTTTTGAGGCGCACGCTGCTCGTTTGCCTGGTGCTCGCCGCGTGCGGCGGCGGGGAGCGCGACTATTCTGAGGCGCATATTGCCGACCTGCATGATCAGCTGCAGCGCGGTGAAGTGAGCTCCGAACAGCTCGTCGCCTGGTACCTCGAACGCATCGATCGAATCGACCGCAACGGGCCGCAGCTCGCTTCTGTTATCGAGGTCAACCCGGACGCTCTCGATATTGCGCGTGCGCTCGACGACGAGTGGCAGAACTCGGGGCCGCGCGGGCCACTGCACGGCATCCCAGTCGTGCTCAAAGCCAACATCGACACAGCCGACCAGATGTACACGAGCGCCGGTTCGCTGGCGCTCGCGGAACATGCAGCTTCGAGCGACGCGTTTCTCGTCAAGCGACTGCGCAACGCCGGCGCCGTCATACTGGGCAAAGCCAATCTCAGCGAATGGGCAAATATGCGGTCGGACAGGTCGTCGAGCGGCTGGAGCAGTGTCGGCGGCCAGACGAAGAACCCCTACGACACGACACGATCGCCCTGCGGCTCGTCGAGCGGCTCGGCCGTCGCCGTCGCCGCCAACCTCACCGTCGTCGCGGTGGGAACCGAGACCGATGGGTCGGTCGTCTGCCCGTCAGGCATCAACGGCATCGTCGGCATCAAGCCGACGCTCGGACTGGTCAGCCGCACTGGAATCATCCCGATCGCACATAGCCAGGACACGGCCGGGCCGATGGCTCGTTCCGTGCGCGACGCCGCGATACTGCTGACCGCTTTGACCGGTGTCGACGCGGACGACCCGGCGACCGCCGGCGCCGAGATTCATCACGATTACTCCGCGAACCTGACGGCGGACGGGCTTCGCGGCAAACGCATCGGCGTCATTCGCTCTTACTACGGTGCCGGTTCGAACCCGCGCGTGGAGGCCCTGTTCGAGGAGAGCATCGAGGTGCTGAAGTCCCGGGGCGCAGATATCGTCGATAACATCGTGTTCGAAACGCCCGGCATGAATGATGCGGAATTGGAGGTGTTGTTGTTCGAATTCCGCACCGACCTGAATACGTATCTCGAAAAATCCGGGGCGCCGATCGCAAGCCTCGCCGAGCTGATCGAGTTCAATGATGCCAATGCCGATCGGGTCATGCCGTACTTCGGCCAGGATATCTTCATCAAGTCCGAGGCCAGGGGACCGCTGACGGACCCGGCGTATCTCGAGGCCCTCGAGACGAGCAAGCGCATTGCTCGAAGCAGCATCGACGGTGTAATGGATCGCCATGAGCTGGACGCCCTGATCGCGCCGACAAACGGACCGGCATGGGTGATCGATCTCGTGAATGGCGACAGCTACCATATCGGCAGTTCGTCACTGGCCGCGATTTCAGGTTACCCGAATATTTCAGTGCCGGCCGGCTTCGTATCCGGGCTACCAATCGGCCTGTCGTTCATGGGAAAAGCCTGGAATGAGAAGCAGCTCATAGAGATCGCATACGCATTCGAGCAAGCTGCGGAGGCAAGACAAGCACCCGTGTTCGATTAAGCGGCGGTCCGCCTCATGTTCAAAGTTGTTCGAATCTCGATATTGCTGTTCGTCCTGTTCTTCGTGACGGTCAGCACATGGCTCACCCAGGCGAGGAGTACCGACTGGAACGAAAGCCTGTGGGTCAAGATTTACCCGATCAATGGGGACGGCAGCGAGAGGTCGACGAATTATATCGAGAACCTCGAGCTCGGCGATTTCGCGGGCATCGAGGCCTTCCTCGAGCGCGAATCGAACCGTTACGCAAGGAGCATAGCGCGCCCCGTGCGCATCGAACTGGGGCGGCCGATTCGCGAGCAGCCACCCGAACTGTCAGGCGCGCCAGGCGCTTTCTCGAGCATGAAGTGGTCGCTCAAGATGCGCTGGTGGGCCAACCGGGTTACTGACGACCAGGACCGCATCGACCCGGATGTGCGCATATTCGTCCGCTATCACTCCCCTGACGCAGCACTCGTTCTCGAGAATTCGGTCGGCCTTCAAAAAGGCATGGTCGGTATCGTAAACGGCTACGCCAGTCGCCGGCATCGTGGCAGGAATAATGTGGTTATCGCGCACGAATTTCTGCACACACTGGGCGCCACCGACAAGTACAGTCCAGCCGACGGTCAGCCCATCGGGCCCGACGGACTGGCGGAACCCGACAAGAGGCCGCTCTATCCGCAAGATTATGCGGAGATCATGGGAGGGCGTATCGCCCTGGCCGAGGACGACTCGGTCGTTCCGCAGAGTCTCAGGTTCGCCGTGATAGGCCCGCTGACGGCGAGCGAGATCAACCTCGCCGATTGACCGCTCTTTTTCTGCACGGCTTCGTGAGCTACGCTCTCGACATGCAGCAAACGCTATTTTCCTGCCAGGGCCTTCAGGTCGGCGTTGCGGGGCGCACACTCGTTGATGATCTCGGCTTCGAAACGAACGGCGGCGAACTGATCGCCGTGCTCGGCCAGAATGGTTCCGGCAAGACGCTGACCATGCACACGCTCGCCGGCCTGCGAAAGGCCAATACCGGAGCCGTATCCATCGACGGCACAGATGCCACCCGGCTGTCGCGACAGGACATCGCGCGGCGACTCGCATTACTGCCGCAGCATGTCGACGATATCTTCCCCGCCACGGTTCTGGACACGGCCATGATAGGCCGTCACCCGCACATCGGGCGATTCAGCTGGGAGACCGAACAGGATTTCGAAATCGCGGCCGGGGCGCTGTCATCGGTCGGCCTCCATGCGCTCGGGTCCCGCGACGTGCTGACGCTGTCGGGCGGTGAGCGCCGCCGCCTCGCGATCGCCCAGGTATTGACGCAACAGCCACAAATCTACCTGCTGGACGAGCCCACGAACCACCTCGACCCGCAGCACCAGCTCGATGCACTGCAACTGTTTCGCGACAAGGCGAATAAGGGCGCGAGCGTTATCGCGAGCCTGCATGACGTCAACCTTGCAGTACGTTATGCCGATCGCTGCCTGCTACTGTATGGCGACGGTCGCTGGGACCTCGGCAACGCGGACGAGATTCTCGACGCGGCGAGACTTAGCGAGGTCTACGATACGCCCATGGAGGCGGTTGGCTGGCGCTCACACACGCTCTACGTCGCGTCAGGCCACGAAGCCCTTTAGCATCGCCAGGTACTTGCCGTGCAATGCGGGGTTCGCAGCCAGCACGGAACGTGTGTCCAGCTGTGGCTCCTTACCGTTCAGGTCGGTAAAAACGCCACCGGCTTCGCGCACGATAATCGACAGGGCAGCGATATCGAGGATATTGACGTCGGATTCGATGACTGCCTCGATCTTGCCGGCCGCCAGCAGATGGTAATGATAGAAGTCACCATAACCGCGAATACGGTCGGCACGTTCGACTATGCTGCCCAGCTTCGGCCAGCCAGCGCCCGCGGCGAGCGACTTGAGATTACCCGTGGATACGGCAGCGCGGTCCGGCTCATCGATATCGCTGATCGATAGCCTGTCCCCGTTCAGGAAAGCGCCCCGACCTTTCTCCGCCCAGGCGATCTCGTCCATCATCGTGCCGCTGGACACGCCGACGATGATCTCGCCCCCGTGCATAAGCGCGATCTGCGTGGAGAAGAACGGGTATTGGCGGACAAATCCCTTGGTACCATCGATCGGGTCGACGAGCCACAGGTAAGGGGCGTCTGCCCGGGTACGCCCCGTCTCCTCGCCGAAGAACCCGTGCTCGGGGAAATGCTCGAGAATAATCTCGCGTATGGCTTCTTCGCACTCGACGTCCGCCTGGGTGACGGGCGTCAGGTCTTCCTTCGTCGTAACCGTGAAGTTGCCAGAGTAATAGTTGCGACTGATGTCGGCGGCCCGTTGTGCCGCGGCCAGGGCGACTTCGAGATACTTCGATCGCGTTTCTTGTGAGTGACTCGCCACGAGTTGTCCCCGGCTTTTTTGCAACGGGCCGAACTATGGCCGCAAGCTCGATTATAAACAAGCCTCAGCTTGACAGCCTCCCGGTACCTGCCTATCGTCGGGCCTTCATCAGGTGAACCCGAAATGGCGTGTTTCGGGTGAACGGGAAGCCGGTGAGGCGTGTACCTCGCGCAAATCCGGCGCTGCCCCCGCAACGGTGATCGAGTCAAACCGTAGCCCCCGTGTCCTCCCGGACACGGAGCCACTGCGAATTCCGCGGATCCACTCCCCGGACATCGCGGGAAGGCGCTACGGCAGGAGAAGTCCGCTCGTCAGCCCGGAGACCGGCCTGCTGGTAACGAAAATAGAGCGTGCGGGCGGCATGCAAAGGACGAATAGAATGAAACTTCCGTTGCTGGTGGTTACAGCGATTTTCCTCTCGGGATCGCTGTTCGCGGCGGACCCGTCTCCGGCCGATACGATCATCGTGACGGCTACCCGAACCGAAATCCCGCTGCGCGATGCCACGGTTCCCGTCACTGTCATCACGCGCGAAGACATCGAACTCTCTCTGGCTTCGGATCTGTCCGAACTACTGCGCTACGAGGCAGGTATCGACATCGGCCGCAACGGCGGGGCCGGGCAGGCGACTTCGCTGTTCCTGCGTGGCACCGAAAGCAACCATACGCTCGTCATGATCGACGGGGTGCGTATGAACCCGGGCACGATCGGCGGCGCGGCCATACAAAACATCGCGCCGGAGCTCATCGAGCGCGTCGAGATCGTCAAGGGCGCGCGCTCAGCACTGTTCGGCACGGACGCGATCGGCGGGGTGATCAATATCATCACGCGACGCTCGCAAAGAAGATACTTCGAGGGCGGTGTCGGCGCCGGCAGCTTCGACTCGCGTTCGGGGCAGCTTTCCGGAGGCAACCGCAGTGACGACGGCGAATTCGGCGTGAGCCTGGATTGGCAGGACACCGCCGGTTACGCGCCGCGAACGGACTCCGACATCGAACGTGGCTTCGATAATCTGTCGGCGAACGTCTACGGCGCTCGCCGCCTGGGATCCAGCGAGCTGAGCCTGCGACACTGGCGCGCCGAGGGTAATGTCGAATACCTCGACTTTTTCCTGGCTCCTGTCGACCAGGACTACAAGAACACCGTCACGGCGATCGGCCTCGATACGAATATCTCCGGATCGGGCAGCAGCAAGCTCGTTTTCTCATTCATGCAGGACGAAGTCGAGCAGCAGCAGTCGCCGGACTACGTCGAGTCGGAACGTTACAGCCTCGACTGGCAGTACAGCCATGCGTTCGAGTATCACACGGTAACGGCCGGCGTCTATGCTGTCGCCGAGGATGCAAGTTCGCTGTCTTTTGGTTCGGGGTTCGACGAGGACACCGACGTGCGTGCCGTGTTCGTGCAGGACCAGGTCGCAATTGGCAGGCATAAGGCGTTCGCTGCCGTCCGCCTGACAGACCACGATGCGTTTGGCGACCATACGACCTGGAACGCCGAGTACGCGGTCGAACTCAACGACGCCTGGACGTTGCGCGCCGGCCTCGGCCACGCATTTCGCGCGCCCGACGCCACGGACCGCTTCGGCTTCGGCGGTAACCCGAACCTCGAGCCCGAGACGGCCGACGAAATGCAGATAGGCGTTGTGTACGCTCCAGGCCGACGCCATCGCATCGATTTCGAGCTGTACTCCAACGATATTGACGACCTGATCGAATTCGACCTGCAGACTTTCACGCTGCGAAATATCGACAAAGCCGAGATTCGCGGAGCGCAACTCGGCTATGAGTATCGCAGCGAAGATTTCTCCCTGCGGGCAGATTTCGTGAAGCAATCGGCCGACAATGCCTCGACGGACAGTCGGCTGCTGCGACGTGCCGAAGAATCCGCAACGCTCGCATACACCCAGAACATCGGCGAGCATCGATTCGGCCTGACCGTTCTTGCCAGCGGCGATCGGGAAGACTTCGGCGGCGTGAAACTGGCAGGCTATGTGCTCGCGAACGTTACCGGGCAGCTGCAGCTCGGCGAACAATGGCAACTCAATGCGCGCATTGAAAACCTGTTCGACACCGATTACCAGACTGCGGAAAACTATCGCATGCAGGAACGTAGTGGTTTCGTCGAACTAAAATTTCGCTGGCGCTAGAACGGAGCAAACACTTGGGTAACCGACTCAGCAAAATCTATACACGCACGGGCGACGATGGTACGACCGGACTCGGGGACGGCAGCCGCACGCCGAAGGATAGCGTGCGCGTCGAAGCCTACGGCACGGTCGACGAGGCCAACAGCGCTATCGGCGTCGTACTCGCCGTTGACGCCGTGCCGGACGACGTACGCCGCTGCCTCACGGAGGTACAGCATGACCTTTTTGAACTCGGCGGCGAACTTTGCATTCCGGGACACAGCGCCGTCACGCAGTCTTTTGTCGAGCGCCTGGAGCGAGACCTGGATGCTTTCAATGCTGACCTGCCGCGGCTCAAGGAGTTTATCCTGCCGGGCGGTGGACCTGCCGCGGCAGCGTGTCACCTGGCTCGCACGATCGTGCGCCGAGCGGAACGCCGAACGCAGACCCTGGCCGGCAGCGAAGACGTGAGGCCTGAGGCCATTCGCTACCTGAACCGCTTATCGGACCTCCTGTTCGTCATTGCTCGCGTGCTTGCTCGCCTCGAGTCGGGGCAGGAAGTTCTCTGGGATCGCTCTCGGATCCCGTAGACGCTGCGCGATTGAGCCGGGCCTGCTGCAGGGCGAGGCACATTGCACCTCCTGCGAGTATCAGGCGTGGTGTCGCGCGTGCGACCTCGTCGGCCGGCAACAGGAACTGGTTGCCGTAGAGATTGGCCGGGATTGCGGGCCAGCGACGCCACTCGGCGAATGCATCGTCACCAGCATCCGTGCTCGCGAGCATGACCTCGGGCGCACGATCGACGACGGCTTCGACCGAGATGGCGGGCGCGAGATCGACCAGATCATCGAAGATGTTCGTACCGCCACAGATCTCTATGAGCTCGCTGACAAAGTGTTCCCGATTGACCGTGTAAAGCGGCCTCCGCGAAACCTGGTAGAAGACCGAGATGGGCTCGGCGTCGCCGTGCATGTCCCTTAGCATGGAAAGCTGCGCGCGAAACGTGGCGGCCGCGGTTTTGGCCTTGTCGACGCTGCCCGTGAGTTCTCCTACCTGGACCATGGCAGCGGCGACGTCCATGAGTCCACGCGTGCGCACGACCTCGACGTTATATCCGCTACGTCGCAGCTCGTCGACGGTGTGCGCGGGTGTGCCGCTCTCCCAGACAAGCAAAAGGTCGGGGTCGAGTATCGCCAGCTGCTCCTGGTCCACTGTGAACGCATCGCCGACAACCGGGAGCCCCATGACTTCGGCAGGGTAGTCGGACCACTCGCTGACGCCGACAACCGAGTCCCCGGCGCCTACTGCAAAGACGAGCTCAGTGAGGTTCGGAGCCAGCGTGACGATTCGTTCGTGGCTATCGCTGCGGACCGATTCTTTGCCGGTATCCGAGCAGGCCGAAAGGGCTAGCAGGAGCCACGCGAGCGCGAGCGCTCGCGTCACCGCGTAAGGCCATACAATGTCATTGCCGCGATGACCACGGCCCAGATCAGGAGCAATCGGAAAACGAGACGATTTGCGGCGACGGCGCCGCGGACGCCTCGCTCTGTGATCGTCTCATCGGGCTTGTCCTGCAGGGCCAGCGCAGCCACGCCGACCCGGGCGAGCAGGTTCTCGCTCTGTTCGGATTGCGTTGCGTCACGCTGCTCAGTCGGCGCGCGCATCGCAGCGATTGCTTCGTCGAAATGCCCTGCCGTTGCATAGCCGACGGCTGTAAGGCGTGCCGGAATCCAGGCAAGCCAGCCGTGCAGTGTAACGGCCGCATCGCGGATCAGCGGCGTGCTGTCTTCGGGCGTTTCGGTGCGGGTAGCCGTGAACACGGCGCGACGCCTGATCAGGTCCGTGGCGCGATAGGCCCATGCTGCCAGCGGTCCGAGAATCACGAACCAGAAGATCACTGCAAACAGGCGGTTATTGGCCTGCACACAGATCGACTCCTCGACGCGGTGGATGCGCTCGCGCGGGTCGCCTGGAACCTCGCCCTCGACAATCGCCTTCGCAGCATGCTGCACAGTCTCTTCATCTTCGGACTCGAGCGCCTTGCAATACTCGGTAGCCTCTTCGCCGATATCCTGCGGGCCCAGCGAGAAGAACAGGACGACGATCGCGAGGAGCAGGTAAGTGAATCCAGCCAGCGTGCCACCGAGGAACCAGATGACCGCATAGACGGGCAACACGAGCACAATCGCAAGCAGCACGACCGGTATCAGGGCCGGCCAGTTTGCAACCCGCTGTGCCTGCGCAAAGCCAAAATCGATGATGCGATCCATCCAGCGCATGCGCCGCCAGTGAAACAGCTGGGTTGCGAGCCGTTCGATGACGAGGCCAATGAGCAGTGCGATGAGATTCATAGGTGGTCAGCCCTGTATTCGGTGTCGCGCGTGCGATCAACGCCGCCCGCTAAGCCCATCATACAATCGCAGCCAGTCGAAAGCAGGACCTGGGTCGACCTTGCGCCCGGGAGCGATGTCACAATGACCGGCGATTTCACGCGCCGAGATCGCCGGGTAGGCGTCGAATACCGCGCGGAGCACGGCCTGCAGGACCTCGTACTGCCTGTCGTCGTACGCCGTTTCGTCCTCGCCCTCGAGTTCGATGCCTATCGAAAAATCATTACAGCGGTGCTGGCCGCGAAAAAAAGACTCGCCTGCATGCCAGGCGCGCTCGCTGAAGGGTACGAACTGTATCACCGAGCCATCGCGGCGTATCAGCAGGTGGGCAGACACCTCGAGCCCCCTGATCTCCTGGAAGTAAGGGTGCGCATCGAAATCCAGCGAATTCGTAAACAGCGCCTCGATCTCCGGACCGCCGAACTCGCCCGGCGGCAAGCTGATGCCGTGGAGCACGACGAGCTGCGGGTCAGCACCGCCAGGCCGCCCATCCCGGTTCGGGCTGAGACGCTGCTCGGCGGGCTCGATAAGCCCGGCATCGGTATTGATCCTGAAGCTCTCTTGCATGGTCTGCTGGCACCGGGTTGCACGACGTTTTAGGAAGAACGATAGTAAACCATGCCTCGAACAAGACTCTACATCGACGGGGACTACTCGGCCGGTAGTAAACTCGAAATCGATGCCGACAAGACACGTTACCTGGTTCGCGTATTGCGGCTGCAGCGCGGCGACACACTTCTGGTTTTCGACGGTGCCGGGAAAGAGTATCGCGCGACGCTGCTTCAGGCCGGCAAGAATGACGCGACGCTGGGTATTGAAGACCAGACAGACAATGCGACAGAGTCGCAGCTGCGCGCGCATCTCGTGCAGGGGATTTCGCGCGGCGAACGAATGGACTTCGTCGTGCAGAAGGCCACCGAGCTCGGCGTCAAGCGCATCACCCCTGTTCTCACAGAGTACGGGGTCGTCAAGCTCGATCCGGAGCGTAGAAGGAAGCGCCGCGATCACTGGCAGAAGGTCGCTGCCAGCGCCTGCGAACAGTGCGGCCGCGTCCGCCTGCCGCTCGTCGATGCACCCATCACGCTCAAGGAATGGTTCGGCAGTGCGCCCGAGAGTGTCGACGCGCAGTTCATACTCAGGCCCGGCGCGGCCATGTCGCTTGCGGACACCGACGAGCCGATCACGAAGGTCTGCATCCTCATTGGGCCCGAGGGCGGCTTCAGCGACAGTGAATATGCCGACGCGGAGTTCGCCGGTTTTCAGTCCGTCTCGATTGGCCCGCGAGTTCTTCGTACTGAAACGGCGGCGGTTGCCGCGCTCGCGATCCTGCAGTCGCGGTGGGGAGACCTGGGCGGATCAGGCCTGTAACGCGTCCTCGGCGAGCATGGCTTCGAGTTTCTCGAGGTCCGGGATCATCGGGTATTCATTAATCATGCGCACGCGGCAGAGCACGGGCGCACCTTCCGGCCAGCCTTCGGTGGACTCCAGCTTGAGTACGTCCTCGTTGACGCGCACGAGCTGCGGGAAGCCCTGGGTCAACACGCCGAAATAACCAGCCTTCAGCCGACCCGAGCTGGCGTAAAAAACGACGATCCGCGTGCGCCCCGTGGCGACCGGCACATCATTCCCCAGTGCGCCTTCGAACGACACAACGGGCAGCGGCCGGCCGTTCCAGTTCACGTTGCCGAGCATCCAGGCCTCGGCGCCCGCCTCGTGCTCGGGCGGCGTGAATCGCACGACCTCGGCCACGCAGGCGCGCGGCACGATCAGTCGGTCCTCGGACAGTGGCACCAGCAGGCTATAGAGTTCTTCCGCGACCGCGCTCATGTCAGCTCAATGCCTCTTTCTTCAAGTTGCCGCCGAATGGCCTCCAGTAACTGGGCGTCCTGGTAAGGCTTTCCTAGATAATCATTGACCCCGAGTTCGATCGCTCGCGCGCGGTGCTTATCGCCAACGCGCGACGTGATCATGATAATCGGCACGTCGGCGACGCGTTCGTCGTTGCGCACATGCGACGCGAACTCGTAGCCGTCCATGCGCGGCATCTCGATATCGAGGAGTATCACGTCGGGCTTGTTGTCCTGCATTACGCTTATGGCATCGAGCCCGTCCTTGGCTGTCGCGACGCGCATTCCGTTTCGTTGCAGGAAGCGTTCGGTCACCCTGCGCACCGTGATCGAATCGTCGACGACGAGTGCCAGGGGGCGATCGTCGCTCGGCGTCGGCGCCGCTTTCTTCAGTTCCACGACGGGCGCGCCGGTCCTGACGAGCGCGTGAATATCGAGGATCAGGATGATAAGTCCGTCGCCGAGTATGGTTGCGCCGGCAATGCCGCGAATACTGGCGAGCTGCGGCCCCACGGCTTTGACGACGATCTCCCGGCTGGCCAGCATCTCGTCCACGAGCAGCGCCGCCGAATACTCGCCAGCCCGCACGAGGATCACGGGCACCGACGCTTCTTCCTGCGGCAGCTTGGCTGCCTGGCCACCGAGGTACATTCCGAGGTGGCGGAATTTGTAGTCTTCCTCGCCGTACTGGAACGACGGTTCGCTCTGGCTCAGCAGGTTCTCGAGTTCCGCTCGTGGTATACGTGCAACGCCTTCGACGGTGGGCAGCGGCAACGCGTAGACTTCCTCACCCGTGCGCACGACCAGGGCCTGCGTGATTGCGAGCGTGAATGGCAAGCGTACCGTGAAATTTGTTCCCTGCCCCGTAACCGACGAGATCCTCAGTGACCCACCGAGCTTCTTGACCTCGTTGGCAACCACGTCCATACCCACACCACGACCCGCGGACTGCGTGACCTGGCCGGCTGTAGTAAAGCCCGGAGTCAGGATCAGCTGCATGATCTCTTCGTCGGTAACTTTACTTTCGGGTTTGAGCAGGTCGAGCTCGTAAGCCTTGCGGCGAATGGCCTCGACATCGAGCCCTTTGCCGTCGTCAGCTACGTCGATGACCATCTCGGCACCTTCGCGATGTAGCCGAATCGTGATCCGTCCGGTCGCGGGTTTACCGGCCGCCTGTCTCTCGCCTGCATCCTCGATACCGTGGACGACCGAGTTGCGCAGCATGTGTTCGAACGGCGGCAGCATTTTTTCGAGCACCTGCCGGTCGAGTTCGCCCGAGGCCCCTTCGACGGCAAGCTCGGCGCGTTTGTCGGCTTCCTGTGCTGCCTGCCTGACGAGGCGTGTCAATCTCGGGACGTGCCGGTCGAATGGCACCATACGCGTGCGCATCAGGCCATCCTGCAGTTCGGCCGTCACCCTCGACTGCTGCACGAGCAGTCCATCCGCCTCGGTCGTAACGGCCTGCAGCAGTTCCTTGAGGCTGGTCAGGTCGTTCGCCGACTCGGCCAGTGCTCGCGACAGCTGCTGGATGTTGGAATAACGATCGAGTTCCAGTGGATCGAAGTCCCTTGCCACGAGCGTGTCCTGGTGCCCGTGCATGATTTGCGCCTCGGTCTCTATCTCGAGCTTGCGCAACTGCTCGCGCAGTCGCGCGATGGTCTGCTCGAGTTCGTCGACGTGGAACTCGAACGAGCTGACCTGCTGGTTCAGGCGCGAATGATAGATACTGATTTCACCCGCCGCGTTGATGAGATCTTCCAGCAGCTCGGCGTCGATCCTCGCAAACTCCTGGCGCTGCTCCGCCGCTCGCAGCGGTCGAACCTCGGCGGCAGGTCGTGCCGCCGGTTCGGGCTCGGGCTCGGGTTGGGGTTCGGGTTCGGGCTCGGGTTCGGGCTCCGGCTCGGGTTCGGGTTCGGGTTCGGGTTCAGGCTCGGGCTCGGGTTCGGGTTCTGGCTCTGGCTCGGGTGCGAGTTCGGGCGGCGCCTCGACGAGCGGTGGTTCCTCGGCGGACGGCATGCCAATCTCGGCCAGTTCGTCGGCAAGGGGTGAATCGACAATCACCATGCTGATCGTGTCATCCGGTTCGATCGTAAATTCGGCCGGTGGCGCTGCCATGACACTCGTATCCTCGGGCGCCACTTCGACCTGGGTTTCTGCGGCGACCTCGAATCCGGCATTCGCATGCTGGATGCTTTGCTCGAGTTCGGCGGCGGCCCTCACTCCCTTGCCCGCGATAACCATGTCACGCATGCGATGCAGCTCGTCAATACTGCGCTGCAACAGGTCATCTACGGCAGCCGTCGGCTTGACGCGCCCTTCATCGAGCGAGATGAGCAACGTCTCGATCTCGTGGCTCAGGTTGCCCATCGCCATAATGCCGGCCATCCGCGCGCCGCCCTTGAGCGTATGCAGATGCCGCTTGAGCTCGTCCATGGGCTGTGCGGAACGGTCTTTGACCCAATCGATGAGCGCCTGGTCGGCTGATTCCAGGAGCTCGGCCGATTCCTCGGTGAAGATCGACGCGATCTCGGCGTCGTATTCAGGCTCTTCCGATACCTCGACGGTCTCGATGGGCGCCGCCGGCTCGGGTGCGGGTTGCGGTTCCGGCGCCGCCACTTCCAGGGGCCTGACCGCGTCGGACAGTTTTGTCAGGTGCTCGATCAAAGCGCCGTAGTCGGCGCGTTTGCGGTTCGGGTTATTGATGTCGCCGACGATCGTCGCGAGCGCCCGAGCGGCTGCACGCAGCCCGTCGAGACCCGCAGCCTGGAAGCCGATCTTATGGTCATAGACCCGGCGCACGAAGCGATTCAGTGCCGCGGCCACCGCCACACCGCGCTCGACGTTGGCCATATTGGCGCTGCCGTGCAGCGTGTGACAGGCACGGTGCAGTTTGTCCGTTACGTCGAATGGCGGCTGGTATCCTTCACATGCCGCCAGGTAATCGGTGATGACCTTGAGATGCCCCGCCGTCTCCTTCGAGAAGATGTCGTACAGAACCGGATCCATCTCGAGCGCGGGCTTTTCCTCGACGAGCGGCACCTGCGCAGGACGCTCTATGGTAAGGAGTGCCGCGTTCGGATCGCCGTCGGCGAACGCATTGGACCGCGCAATGAACAGGCTGATATCGGTTGCAGGCTCGGTACCAATCTCGAGCTGCTCGACGAGCTCGGGAACGGCTGCCGCAGCCTGCTGGATGAAGTCAACCATCGGCGGTGTGCGGGTCAGCGTCCGGTTGATGAGACGATTCAGCAGGTTCTCCACGGCCCAGCAATATTCACCGATGCGTTCGGCGCCCACCATTCGGCCACTGCCTTTGAGCGTGTGGAACGAGCGCCTCACGGTAATGAGCATTTCCATGTCATCGGGCGCATCGGCCCACCCGGGAAGGTGCCGCTTGATCGATGCAATCTCCTCCTTCGCCTCTTCAATGAAGAGCTCGAGCAGTTCCGGATCCATGTGCTCGGAATCTTGCGAGACCACGGGCAGCGGCATGACGTCGGTCGACTGCATGGCCTGCGTATCGGTTTGCGCGGCCTCCATGGCCTCCATCGCCTGTGCTTCGATTTCGGCGGCCGGCAACCTCATCGTCTGGCCCACCGATTGGCTCTCTTCGGCTGCCTCCTGCACGAGTCTGTCCTCGACATCGCGCAGCACGGCGAGGCAGGCCTCCGCATTGTCGAGCATGTACCAGGGCTCGCTGCGCCCGGCTTTGACCGTCTCCATGTAGTACTCGATGCTGACGATGGCATCCGCAAGCCGGTCCGTCTCCTTCTGCGTCAGCTGCGCCGGGCCGCCGCCGTTCAGTATCGCGGTAATCAGGCTGCCGATTCGCTCGACGACCTCCATGGCGCGCGGCTTATCGAGCATCAGGAGGCCGGCCTTGATGCCGCGAATCAGCGACGGCAGGCTGTCGAGCCCCTGCGATGGCGCTTTCGACGCGATGCTCTGGCTGATCGTCTCCTTGATACGTGCCAGGTTGATAATGCACTCGCGCATGACCGATTCGGAGACCTGGCGAAATTCTTCATCGTCTTCGGGCACTTCTGCTGCGTCTGCCTGCTGCGGCATCGTAAGCCGCAGCAGCTGTTGGTCGAGGCGGTCCTCGACGCGCAGCAACGTAGAGGCAATATCGAGAATGACCTGGTCGTTGGCAACGCCGCTGCGCTCGACGACGGTCTTGAGACGGTCTATCTCCCCGTCGATGTCGCCACGCAGCTCGCCCAGCCCGAGCACGCCGAGCGTGTCGCTGATCTTCTTGAGCAGCTCCAGCTGCGGCACGAGCTCGGACGACTTGTTCATGCCCGTGCGCACGAAAATATCCAGCACGTCCTTGACGCGGCCAAGGTCTTCCTTGATAGCCGAGCCAACCGTTTCCATCAGCTTGGCGCTCGGCGCAGACAGGGCTTCGCGCGCATGCTCGACCTGCTCGTCGCTTGGCAGCAATTCCTCGAGATTAAAGGCGCCGCGGATCGCGCTGATGCGTTCGCCCGCATTGCTTGATCGCGCTACGTAGTAGAGCAGGTTGTTCAGCAGATCGTCGACGGGATGATTGTCGAATGCGAGCAGGCCCTCGTCGATTACATATTTCAACTGCCTGTCGGCCTGCCCGAGAAGTCGCTTGATCGAGATGGACGTTTCCAGGCCACCGTTCCGCAGCGACTCCAGGACGCCGCCGACGACCCACCAAAGCTGGTAGCTGTCGTCTCGGGTCGCCGAATGCTCCAGTGCGGACGCGACCTTGCTCAGCGTTTCCAGGTGGCGCGTGTTATCGCCCCCCTTGATCCAGCCAAGCAGTGCGAGCTGAAACTTCGGTCGCAGGCGCCTGGTAACGACGACCGGGTCTTCGCCGCTGCCCTCGCGATCCACGACCTTCTTCTCGGCTCGACTGGGTGACAAGTTGAGCAACAACAGCGTCCCTTCGGACAACAGCGGCTGCCCGCGCGCCGCGCGCAGGTCGTTGAGCATGGGCAATAATACGAGCGCAATATCGCGCCCGCCGCCCAGGAGCCTCTCGATATAGATAGGCAGCTGCACCATCGAACGCGTCAGCGCGTCGAGGCCGTCCTCGCGGCCTTTACCCGAACGCAACGCGGTCAGGTACTTGCACGCGAGTTCCATCTCTTCCACGAGCAGCGCCGCGCCGTAGGTTTCCGTAATCTGTAATGCACCGCGCGCCTGGTGCAGCAGTTCGCCAGCACGCGTCAGCGCCGCCGTTCCGCCACGACCGTCGACGCAGTCCTCCAGCGCAAGGTGCGCATTGCGGATTGTCTCCATGAGCTCGTTGCTGACGATCGCCAGCGCGCGAACGGGACTGCTTTCGTCCACGCTCGCCTGCTCATGAATGCCCGTTTGGCCCGTCATCTAGTCGTCCGTGTCAACTGCGAAGATCCGCACCCGGCTCGCTTTATCCTGCTTTTGCCTGCGGCTTCGCCGGTGCCGCCTGCGGTGCCGGCGCAGCAGGCGGCGGCGCGGGCGCAGCACTCCGAGCCAGCGCACTCGCTTGCATCATGTCGGCCGGCAGTGCAAAACCTTCGACCGTCTTCCTGAGCTGCGTCGCGAGTTCCGAGAGCTTGGAAATCGACGATGCCGTCGCCGTCGTTGCTTTACCCGTCTGGTCGCCGATCTCCCTCAGGCGCGTTGTGCGCCGCGTAACGTCCGCTGCCGAGCCAGCCTGCTGCCGCGCCGAGCTCGAGATGTTCTGAACCAGGCTTGCGATCTGGTTGGACACCTGCTCGATCTCATCGAGGGCGGCACCCGCATTCTCTGCAAGCAACGCTCCGCCGACCACATCCGTGGTACTGCGCTCCATCGAGACCACGGCTTCATTGGTGTCGGCCTGGATCGTACGCACGAGCACCTCGATCTGCTTTGTTGCGTTCGTCGAGCGTTCGGCCAGCCGCTGTACCTCGTCGGCGACTACGGCGAAGCCGCGGCCTGCTTCGCCGGCCATCGAAGCCTGGATCGAAGCATTGAGCGCCAGGATATTCGTTTGCTCGGCGATGTCGTTGATGAGCTCAATGATGTTGCCGATCTCCTGTGAACTCTCGCCGAGACGCTTGATGCGTTTGGACGTCTCCTGGATCGTCTCGCGAATCGTATTCATGCCGTCAATCGTGCGCCGCACCGCTTCGCCGCCTTTGTGCGCAACCTCCACTGAGTGTCGCGCAACGTCGGAGGACCGTTCGGCATTGCCGGACACTTCTTCAATGGACGCCGCCATCGAAACAATCGACTCGGTCGCGGCGTTGATTTCCTTGGCCTGGTTATCCGCTGCTTTCGCCAGGTGCGCGGCCGTGTTCTCGGTCTGTTTAGTCGCCGTGTCCACCATGAGTGCCGTATCGTTCACGGTTGCAACCAGTTTGCGTAATTCCTCGATCGCGAAATTGAACGAGTCGGCGATCGTGCCCGTGATGTCTTCCGTGACCGTGGCTTCGACAGTAAGGTCACCGTCGGCGAGGCTGCCCATCTCGTCAAGCAGGCGCAGGATGGCCTGCTGGTTGCGTTCGTTCTGCTCGGCCTGTTCCTTTGCCGTTCGCTCGAATACCGATGCCTTGGAATGCAGGAACATCAACACGAAGATCAGGGCCAGCGCCAGCCCCACTGCGCCGATCGGAATCCACATCACGTTAAGGAAAGCCGGCAGCGCGCCAGGCGACGAGCCGAATGCCGAGCCCAGGAGGCTGTCAGCCGCTGCCGCAAGCTCCGCCTCGGCGGCGGACAAGTCGGCAACCTGGGTAAGATTGCCTGCAAGGGTTGCAGATTGTTCTTCGAGACTCGCCAGATTGCCGAGTATCGGCACCAGGGCGGCTTCACGACCCTCGTCATTCAGCGGCCGGACGTCCAGGTCGGATGAATCACCCGAGAGTGCATTGACAACATTCCTCAGGTAGGCCACATCCTCGGCGATGTCGCCTGCAGCCGTGTCGGCCGAACCGGGCAAAGACCCGGACGCCGTCCGGACGCGATCAGCGCGTTGCTGAAATTCCTGGATGACGGCAGTCGATCCCGAGCGGTCGAGCAGCTCGTTCGAAAGTTCGAGTATGGCGGTTGCGTCTGCGCCCATCTGCGCCGCTGTCGCACTCAACGCTTCGAGCTCAGCTCGTTTCGCGAGTATCGCCGCCGCGCGGGACTCCAGCTGCTGCCAGTCTGCCGAACGCCCTGGCGCCCCTGCGCGCCGCAATGACGCGACTCGCTTGACGCTATTGTCGAGCTGGTCCAGTGCCCCACCGGCGCCTTCCAGGGCGCGCGTGGCCTGCACGGGAATGGCCTGTGACAAAGCAGCAAGCTCCGTCGTCGATGACCCTCCGCTTCCGGCCTGCAGGTATATCAGCGCTCCTGCACCCACGAGGCACAAGGTAATCAGCGCTGCAACGGTTTTGAATGCAGAAGCATTTTCAGATTTGTTGGCCATGGTATATCGGACCTTTTACTCCGCAGCTGCCTGCAGAAACATTTTGCTTTCGACTAGATCGAAAAGATTAAAAACCGGCCAGGCTTCTTCGCCGCGCCGGTATGTGCCGCCGAGGAAGCTATCGCAACGGACAATGGTCTTCGCCGTTTCCTCGCTGTACTCATGCTCCATGAACCGGCGAAAGCCCAGCACTTCGTCGACGACAAGGCCCGCCGGCACCTCGCGGTGATTGACCGAAATGACGCGTGTCGTCCGCCGGAGTGACGTTCGGCCGCTGCCGAGCATCAATTTCACATCGATCAACGGCAGCAGGTGGCCACGCAGATTCGCTATTCCCAGTAACCAGCGGTTAGCGCCCGGCACGCGTGTCATCGCGTCCGGCAACATCAGGACTTCGCGAACCTGCTCACGATCTGCAGCGAATTGCTCCTCGCCGATGCGAAAACCGACGCCGACCCATTCGGATGTACCGGCAACAACACCCTGCCCCGCATGAGCAACGCGGCTGCGCGCCTCCATTTCCTGCAGCAGAGCGAATGGCTGCTCTACCAGCGCTGCAAGATCGGCGGCATTACTCATTCAGTCCGCCATCACCGAGTCGATCATCGCGATGAGCTGTTTTTCGGCGACCGGTTTCACGAGGTACTCGACGGCGCCCTGGCGCATGCCCCAGATCTTGTCGGTTTCCTGGTCCTTGGTCGTCACCATGATCACGGGTATGTCCGATGTCTTGGGGTCTTTGGTCAGACGCCGGGTCGCCTGGAAACCGTTCATGCCCGGCATGACGACGTCCATGAGAATGCAATCCGGCCGCGCCGTCCCTGCCGCCTTGATGCCCTCTTCCCCGCTGTCGGCTACGAGTGTGTCGTAGCCGGCTTTCTCGAGCATATTCTGAAACAGGTGCAGTTCTGTCGGAGAATCGTCGATGATAAGAACAACAGCCATCCTTAATCTTCCTTAGTTGATCTGGTTTGAGATAGCGCCAAGCAGTTCGTCCTTCGTAAACGGCTTGGTGAGGTACTGTTCCGAGCCCACAATGCGACCGCGTGCGCGGTCGAACAGCCCGTCCTTCGAGGACAGCATAATCACGGGAGTTTCCCTGAACATCTTGTTGTGCTTGATGAGCGAGCACGTCTCATAGCCGTCGAGCCTCGGCATCATAATGTCGACGAAGATAAGGTCGGGCTGGTGATCCGCGATTTTCGACAAGGCGTCGAACCCGTCGATAGCAGTGAAGACCTGGCAACCCTCTTTGGACAACAGGGTTTCAGCGGTACGACGTATCGTCTTGCTATCGTCCACGACAAGGATTTTGAGACCGCTTAATGAGCGGGACGCGCTAGTTGACACCGAATTTCCCCACATTGAAAACCGACTTTTACCATATTGACATAACTCCTGCTACGACGCTCGCCACGTTGGGCAAAATGGCCAGATTTCGGGCGCTTACGGCGATTTTCGCTGTATAGTTATGCGCTTTCCGCAGAAACGACCATTGTCCAGGCAGACATGACTCGAAACCCATTGAAAATAGGCATCGTCATGGACCCGATCGGCGCTATAACGCCGAAGAAGGACAGCTCGTTTGCGATGCTGCTCGAAGCCGAGCGTCGTGGCGCAGAAATACACTATTTCGAGCAGAAGCATCTCAGTTTGGTGTCGGGTAAAGCCATGGGCCGGTCCACACTTTTGCATGTGCGTGACGAATATGAGGACTGGTTTACGTTTGGCGAGGAGCAGCACATCGATCTCGGCGGGCTCGACGCGATCCTGATGCGCAAGGATCCGCCTTTCGACATTGAATATGTCTATACGACCTATATCCTCGACCGCGCAAAACTGGCCGGCGCACTGATCGTCAACGACCCCCAGGCGCTCAGGGACATGAACGAGAAGGCCTACACCGCCTGGTTCCCCGACTGCACGCCAGTCACGCTGATCACGCGCTCGATGGCCGAAATCAAGGCGTTCCTGTCGCAACACGGTCGTATCGTCGTGAAGCCGCTCGAAGGCATGGGCGGTCGCTCGATTTTCGTTGTGAACGACGGCGACAAGAATGCCAACGTCATCTTCGAAACCCTGACCGATTACGGCAAACAGTTTGCGATGGCGCAAGACTACATTCCCGAGATCAGGCTCGGCGACAAGCGCATCCTGCTCATCGATGGCGAGCCCGTGCCCTATGCGCTGGCGCGTGTGCCGACCGATGACGATAATCGCGGCAATATCGTGGCGGGCGCCGATGCGAAAGGCCAGCCGTTGTCCGCGCAGGACCGGGCGATCTCCGCGGAGGTCGGCCCCGTGCTGAGGGATGCAGGTGTCATGTTCGCTGGCATCGATGTAATCGGCGACTACCTGACCGAGGTCAACGTCACAAGCCCGACCGGCATACGCGAACTGGATCGCCAGTTCGAGATCAATATCGCCGGCCTCCTGTTCGATGCCATCGAGAACAAACTCGCATAGGCGTTGCTCCGAGCGGTGACCTGGGTCTCATTTCGCAGCCGCCCCAGCGTTTACACTGGCTGAGAACGCTCAATCCCTTGTTTATGTAAACAAAAAAGCGGAATATTTGCGCGCGTATGGCCAATATCGCCCTGAATCCGGATCCCCTCGACGAGCTGCGGCTCACGGCACCAGAGGTGCCTGACCGGCTACCTGCGATGCTGTTTCTTGCGGCGCTGATACACGGCATCCTGATCATCGGCGTGACGTTCAATCCGAATATCGCCGACCAGTTTGCGGAAGCCATTTCGCTCGAAGTGACAATCGTCGCGGACCCGGACCAGCAAATCGACGCGCCCGAAGACGCCGCTTACCTTGCGCAGGCCAACCAGGAAGGTGGCGGCAATACGGCCAACCAGGTACGACCCGCCGCGCCGCTGCAGAGCGCGATGCCTGTGGACAACCCCGGACACGAAGACGGCACATCACTCGTCGATGCTACGGCTCACGAACGCGCCGCCGACGATGTCATTGCGTCCCGCCAGCAGAGCGATCGTGCCATTACGCTCGACCCGCGTACCGAACCGCAAGCTGCCGACAGTCGCGCGATCGCGATGGAGGCCGGTAGTGAAGTGACACTGCCGTTGCCGCAGGAAGAGCGGGCATCGATGTTGATTCATGACGATGAGCCGCGCGAACTCATCGTCAGTGCCGATACGCGCGAGTCCGTTGTGGCCGCTTATCTCGACAACTGGAAACGCCGCATTGAAGCGGTTGGCGCCTCGTACCTGCCTGAACTCGGGGATATTGGCGGCATTTCGGGCAGCCCGACCCTGATGGTCAGTATCAGCGCGTCTGGCGATCTCGGCGACGCCGTTATTCGCAAGACCAGTGGTTCCACGATTCTTGACCTTGCGGCGCTCGATATCCTGCAGCGCGCGTCTCCTTTCAATCCGTTCCCGCCGGAGATCGCGGCCGAATACGATACCGTGCGATTCGAATACAAGTGGCTGTTTGCCGACTCGCTGATCCCGACGGCCGCCAACAACGAGTAAACGCCGGCGCGAACGCTTGTACCCGAAGTCACTTGGGCAGATACTGACGATATGGTTCCCGAGAGCTGTCTCACAAATCAATTACTTATCGCCATGCCGGGTATGGAAGACCCGAATTTCAGCACGACGGTTACACTGGTCTGTGAACATAACGACGAGGGTGCGCTCGGGATCATCATCAACCGTCCCCTGACGCTGAAGCTCGCTGGCCTGTTCGAACAGCTGTCGGTAGAGGACCCGGATCCGGATTCTGCGAAGGAACCCGTACTCTCGGGAGGCCCGGTCGGCACGGAGCGCGGATTTGTGCTCCATGGCCCCGATCACAGCTTTGAGAACACGCTGCCCGTGTCGGACGACATACGTCTCACGCTGTCGCGCGACGTCATTGATTCAATGGCCATCGGCGCAGGACCGGACAAGTCGCTCGTCGCCCTGGGTTACGCCGGCTGGGAGGCCGGCCAGCTCGAATTCGAGATGCTTGCAAATTCCTGGCTCAGCGTGCCCGCCACACCCGAGCTGGTCTTCGAAACACCATTCGCCGAACGCTGGAATTCCGCGGCGATGACACTCGGTATCGATATCGCACGCATGTCACCGGATTCGGGCCACGCCTGACTTGGCCTTGCCGAGGACCATCCTTTCCTTCGATTTCGGACTACGCCGGATCGGCGTCGCAGTCGGCCAGGATGTGACGGGGTCGGCCAGTCCGCTGGGCGTCGTCGCCAACCGCGACGCTGCCGTTGATCATGGCCAGATTGCCGCGCTCATCAATGAGTGGCATCCGACCGTTCTTGTCGTGGGCATGCCAGCGCATGCGGATGGCTCGCCCAGTGATATGCAGGCGCACGTCCGCGCGTTTGTTGCCGAACTCGAACGCTACGGTCTGCCGATCGAGACGGTCGATGAGCGTTATACCTCGATCGAGGCCGAACGCGTACTCAAGGAGGCACGCGCAGCGGGCACGAGGGGCCGTATCTCGAAGGACATGATCGACAGTGCCGCCGCGGTATTTATCGCTGAAAGATACCTTTCATGCGAGTAGAATTGCGCCCGGATGAATGCCGTCGAACCGACAGACAAGCTTGAAGACGAGGCGTCCCTGCAGCTCGACGCCCAGGGCAACCTGCGACACCTGCTGACGCTCAAGGGTCTCGGCAGGGGTTTGCTGGTCGACATCCTCGATGATGCCGAGAACTACCTGACTGCGCCGGGCAGCCCGCCCGCCCGCAGCCGCTCGCTCGCGGGCCGTACCGTCGCCAACCTGTTTTTCGAGGCAAGTACACGCACCCGGGCATCGTTCGACCTTGCTGGCAAACGCCTCGGGGCCGATGTCCTGAACCTCGACGTCAACACCTCGTCGCGCAAGAAGGGCGAGAGCATCCTCGATACGATCTATACGCTCGAGGCCATGCAGGTCGACGTGATGGTCGTGCGCGATGCGAGCGCCGGTGTGCCGGCCTACATCGCGCGGCATGTGCTCGATCACGTGAGCATCCTCAATGCCGGCGAGTCCGATGTCTCGCATCCGACCCAGGGACTACTTGACGCACTGACGATTCGCCAGCACAAAGACAAATTCGAAAACCTGGCGGTCGCGATCGTCGGAGATATCCGCCACTCGCGTGTCGCGATGTCGGCTTCGCAGGCGCTGACCACACTCGGCGTCGGCGAGTTGCGTTTGATCTCGCCGGCGGTTCTGGCCCCGGATCCCGAGAGTGTCCCGGGCGCGAGAATCAGCGACAACCTCAGGGATGGCCTCAAAGATGCCGATGTCGTTATGGCGCTCAGAATCCAGCGCGAGCGCATCGGTAACCTGGACGGTATCCCGGGCATCGACGAATATTTTGCCAACTACGGGATCAGCCACGAGAGCATGATGCATGCGAAGCCCGATGCGATCGTGATGCACCCGGGCCCGATGAATCGCGGCATCGAGATCGAGGGATCACTGGCCGACGGCCCACGGTCCGTAATCACGCACCAGGTGACGAACGGCGTGGCCGTGCGCATGGCCGTTCTCGACCGGGTCGGCAAAACCATGGCGGCGCGGTGACGACGGCAGCGCAAAAAAAAGCGCAGCGTAACAGGGGCACCATCTTCGTCGAGGACGGCGAGGTGCTGACCGTAGACGCATTCCCGGGCGATCAGTTCGTGATGCGCATTCGTGCACCGAAATGTGCGGCGGCGGCCGAGCCCGGGACATTCGTGCACGTCAGGTGCGACGAAACGCTGCCGATGCGGCGACCGCTTTCGATCATGCGCGCGAACGACGACTGGATCGAGATTCTCTACAAGACTCATGGTCACGGTCTCGAGTTGCTGGCCCGCAAGGCGCCCGGCGAGACCGTAAGTGCGATGGGGCCCATCGGTCAGCCCTTCAGGGCATCGCCCGAGCGACCAAATACACTGCTCATCGGTGGTGGCGTCGGTATTCCGCCGATGGTATTCGTCGCCGACTGGCTGCGCCGCAACGCCGGTGACTGGAAGCCGCTGGCGATCCTGGGTTCCGAGATTCCATTCCCGTTCGACCTCGTGCCGTCGCAACTCGACACGGCCTGGCTCGATACGGCGAGCAATGCCACGATGCCGTTGCTCGAGAGCTGGGGTGTGCCGACGCGACTTGCAACACTGGCCGGTTTCGACGGCTGCTTTGACGGCTACGTGACCGACCTTGCTGACAAATGGCTCGCGACCCTTGGGGCCGACGATCTCGCGAAGACAGAAGTTTTCGCCTGCGGCCCGACGCCGATGCTCAAGGCCGTCGCCACGCTGGCCGCACGCTATGCGCTGCCCTGCCAGGTGTCTCTCGAGGAGTTTATGGCCTGCGCCGTCGGCGGCTGCGCGGGTTGCGCGGTCAGGATTTCGACGCCCGACGGCGATGCGATGAAACGTGTCTGCGTGGACGGGCCCGTATTCGATGCCGCGACGGTCATCTGGCAATAGGTAAATCCGGTGCACGAGGCGTTCCGGCCAGCAGCACTCGTTCGAGCGTGGCCAGTCGAGAACTTCATGCCGCACTCCCGCGAACCGTAATTGGAGATTGATATGGCGAAGAAGGCAGTTTTCCAGTACCCGGGAAAGGAGGCGACGGTTTCCTGGCATGGCCGCCTTTGTATTCATATTGGGGAGTGCGGTCGGGCAAAAGGCGAACTCTTCGTCGGCGGACGTGATCCCTGGTGCCAGCCGGACCTCACTGGTAATGAAGAGGTCGCCGATGTCGTAAGCCGATGCCCAACGGGTGCACTGACTGTCGACTTCGCGGATGGCTCGGGCAGAGAGAAACCTGAACCCGTAAATACGGTCAACGTTGCTTACAACGGGCCGCTTTTCGTTCGTGGTCAGCTCACCATCGAGAACGCGCCTGCCGACGCGCCGGGACTCGCCTTCCGTGCTGCTCTGTGTCGTTGTGGTAAATCAGCAAACAAGCCGTATTGCGACAACTCGCACGTGAAGGAGGGTTTTTCCGACTATGGTGCTGTCGGCGAGACCGGTGCGGACGAGCCCGGCGCCGGAGGCGAACTCAGCATCAAACCGATCAAGGACGGTCCGCTAATGCTGGGCGGCAACCTGACAATCAGAAACAGTAGCGGTCGCGACGCCTGGCAGGGTAAGCGCGTTGCGCTCTGCCGCTGCGGAGAATCCGAGAACAAGCCGTTCTGCGACGGCACGCACAAACGAGCGGGTTTCAAGAGCGACTAGACTGAGGTCGGCGGCTTTGCCCGGAAAGCGATCCTGTAGCTTGAGGGCCCGGCCCGCTCGAGCAGCCCTGAAAAACTAGCCGCCGAAATTGACCTTGGCCTCGAGATTGGCGCGCGAATCGGCATGCGACATCGCCTCTTCCATCGTGATAGTGCCGTCCTTGTAGAGCTGCAGCAGAGCGTCGTCGAAATTGCGCATGCCCTGCTCGGAGCTATCCCTGTGCGCTTCCTTGATGCCAGTGATGTCGCCTTTAAGAACCAGGTCCTTGATGTGCGGCGTATTGAGCAGCAGTTCGACAGCCGCGACGCGCTTGCCGTTGCGCGCGCGCACGAGTCGCTGCGAAAGGATTGCTCGCAGGTAATGCGCAAGGTCCATGAACACCTGTGAGTGCTGTTCCTGCGGAAACAGGTTGATGATGCGGTCGAGCGTTTCAGCCGCGTTGTTGGAATGCACGGTCGCCAGCACGAGGTGACCCGTGCCTGCCATGTCGAGCGCTGCTCGCATGGACTCAAGATCTCGTATCTCGCCAATCTGAATGACGTCCGGCGCTGCGCGCACGGCGCTCTTGAGCGCTCGGCCGTAGGATTCGGTGTCGAGCCCGACTTCGCGCTGGTTGACGATGGACTGCTTGTTCGGATGCAGGAACTCGATCGGGTCCTCGATCGTAATAATGTGTGACGAGGTCTTCTCGTTACGGTGATTGATCATTGCTGCAAGCGTCGTCGATTTGCCGGCGCCCGTCGCCCCGACCATGAGAATCAGGCCACGGCGCAACATGACGAGCTCCTTGAGCTGGTCGGGCATACCCAGCTCATCGAGCGTGGGCAGATCGCTGGTGATGTAGCGCAGCACCATGGCAACGCTGCCGCGCTGGTGGAACACGTTGACGCGAAAACGCCCCAGCCCCTCCTCGGAGAGCGCGAAATCGATTTCCAGATCGCGATTGAACTGGTCCATCTGCTCTTCGGTCATGAGCTCGAACGCGGCCTGCTTGACCATCTTGGGCGTCATCTCGAGCTTGTTGACCGGAATGATCTTGCCCTCGATCTTGATCTTCGCCGGTGTAAACGGCGCAAAGAAGAGGTCCGAGGCCTTCTTCTCGACCATAAGCTTGAATAGCGGTTTGACGTTCATCTGACCAGGGTCCTAAATTGTGCTCAGAAGGTCTGAGCCGTGTCTTCTTCCATGATATGCAGGCTGTCGGACTGCTGATCTGCTATCGCCGAATCGCGCTTGCTCTCGAGCTTGATACGTAGCCTGAGTTCGTTCTTCGAGTCGGCATTGCGCATTGCTTCTTCGTAGGCAATGGTGCCTTCCTCGTAAAGGAAGAACAGCGCCTGGTCGAAGGTCTGCATACCGAGACGCGTCGACTTGGCCATGATCTCCTTGATCTGCCCGACCTGGCCCTTGAAGATCAGGTCCTGTACGAGCGGCGTATTAAGCATGATCTCCATTGCCGCGACCCTGCCGATGCCCCCCTCTCGTGGAACCAGGCGTTGCGCGATGAATGCCTTGGTATTCAGCGAGAGATCCATCAGGAGCTGCTGGCGGCGCTCCTCCGGGAAGAAGTTGATGATCCGGTCCATTGCCTGGTTCGCGCTGTTCGCGTGCAGAGTTGCAAGGCAGAGATGGCCTGTCTCGGCAAACTGGATTCCGTATTCCATGGTCTCCCGGTCCCGGATTTCGCCGATCAGGATTACGTCCGGCGCCTGGCGCAGCGTATTCTTGAGCGCCGCGTGCCATGAGTCGGTATCGACGCCGACCTCGCGCTGCGTTATCACGCAGCCGTGGTGAGGATGAACGTATTCGACGGGGTCCTCGATCGAAATAATGTGGCCACGCGAGTTCTCGTTACGGTGGCCGATCATCGCCGCAAGCGTTGTCGACTTACCCGAGCCCGTGCCGCCGACGACGATACACAGGCCACGCTTGTTCATGACCACGTCTTTGAGAATAGGTGGTAGCTCCAGCTCCGCGAGCGTGGGAATCTCGGTCGTGATGGTCCGCAGGACGGCACCGATCATGCCTTGCTGGATGAACGCGCTGACACGGAAACGCCCAATGCCCTGCGGTGCAATGGCGAAGTTACATTCCTTGGTCGCGTCGAATTCCTTGATCTGCTTGTCGTTCATGATCGAGCGCACCATCATTGCCGCCTGGTCAGGTGACAGCGGTGTGTCGGTCGCCTTGTGAATCGTGCCGTCGACCTTGATCGCGGGCGGAAACGCAGACGTGATGAACAGGTCAGAGCCCTCGCGCTCTACCATCTTCCTGAGCAGGTTCTGTGTCAGTCGTACCGCTTGTTCGCGTTCCATAGTCTAGTCTCCCAACAGACCGGCGCCCTTGTCGCCGCCCTTAGAAATTCTCTTTGTTGACTGCACGGAAGCGTGCCTCTTCCTTGTTGATCAGTCCCTTCGTGAGCAGTTCGGCCAGGTTCTGGTCTAGCGTATGCATCCCTGCTCCCTGTCCCGTCTGAATCGCCGAGTACATTTGCGCAATCTTGCCTTCGCGAATCAGGTTACGGATCGCGGGCGTGCCAATCATGATCTCATGCGCCGCGATTCGGCCGCCGCCGACTTTTTTGAGCAATGTTTGCGAGATCACTGCACGTAACGACTCGGACAACATGGCCCGGACCATCTCTTTCTCCGCGGCGGGGAACACGTCTACGACGCGGTCGATGGTCTTTGCGGCCGAGCTCGTGTGCAGCGTCCCGAATACCAGGTGACCGGTTTCGGCGGCCGTCAGGGCGAGTCGAATGGTCTCGAGATCGCGCAGCTCGCCGACCAGGATGACGTCGGGGTCTTCGCGCAGCGCCGAGCGCAGCGCCTCGTTGAAGCCGAGCGTATCGCGATGCACTTCGCGTTGATTTATCAGCGACTTCTTCGATTCGTGTACGAATTCGATCGGGTCCTCGATCGTGAGAATATGATCGGGCTTGTTCTCGTTGATGTAGTCGACCATGGCCGCCAGCGTCGTGGACTTACCGGAACCCGTCGGTCCGGTTACGAGTACGATGCCGCGCGGGTGCATCGACACGTCCTTGAAAATCGCCGGGGCACCCAGATCATCGAGCGTCAGGATCTCGGAAGGAATTGTCCTGAATACTGCCGCAGACCCGCGATTCTGGTTGAACGCATTGACGCGAAAACGCGCGAGCTTCGGTATTTCGAAGGAGAAATCGGTCTCGAGGAACTCTTCGTAGTCTTTCCGCTGCTTGTCATTCATGATGTCGTACACCATGCTATTGACGTCCTTGTGGGTCAGTGCCGGCATGTTGACGCGCTTGATGTCACCATCGACGCGAATCATGGGCGGCACCCCACCTGACAAATGCAGGTCGGAGGCGTTGTTCTTCACCGTGAACGACAGTAGCTGGGCAACGTCGACGGCCATATTTCTCCCTCATTTACGGACGTCCGGACTTACCATAACCCGGACTAAACTGAGCCTAGTATAGCGAAGCACCCGGACCAAAACGTGATTAGAGTCACGAAAAACTTGGCGTTAATCAGCGATTTGCTGGCGACTTCGGCCTCGGAGGCCGGCCGCGACCCCGATACCGTCAAGTTGCTCGCCGTCAGCAAGAAACAACCGCTGGACAAGATCCTCGCCGCCGCCGCCGCGGGGCAGCGGGACTTTGGCGAAAACTTCGTCCAGGAGGGCCTCGAGAAGATCCAGGCGACGGCCGCAGACGGCCTTACCTGGCACTTCATTGGCCACCTGCAGAGCAATAAAACACGTGTCGTCGCGGAATTCTTTGACTGGGTCCACACTATCGACAAGCTGAAAGTGGCAACCCGGCTCAGCGGGCAGCGGCCTGACGATCGGCCGCCGCTGAACGTCTGCCTGCAGGTCAACGTCGATGAGGAAACCACAAAGTCCGGCGCCAGTGTTGACGCGTTGCCGGAGCTTGCGGCAGCCTGCAGTGAACTACCGAACATCCGCTTGCGGGGCCTGATGTGCCTGCCGGCGATGAGACACGAGTTCCAGGCCCAGCGGGAGCCGTTCGCGCGTCTTCGCAATCTGGCCGAAGATCTCGAGCGACAGGGCATCGTGATGGATACGCTTTCCATGGGTATGAGCGGAGACTTCCGGGCGGCGATCTTCGAGGGCGCAACGATTGTACGCATCGGGACAGCCCTGTTCGGCGAACGAAACTGAGAGCAGGACCAGAGTATGGACTACGGAAAAGTCGCTTTTGTGGGCGGTGGCAACATGGCCCGGGCACTGGCCGGCGGCATGCTGGCGGCGGGCTACGAAGCCCGACACATACTGATTTCGGACCCCCTGGCCGAGCATCGCGAGAGTCTTGCCGCGGAGTTTCCGGGGACCGTCATTAGCGAGAGCAACGAGGACGTGGTGCGTGAGGCTGAATGCGTGCTGCTCGCCGTGAAACCGCAGATACTTGCGGACGTGTGTAAGCCGCTGGCGGCCACGGTGCAAAAGACCAGGCCGCTGGTCATCTCGATCGCCGCGGGTGTACGCAGCGACGACATCGACGCCTGGCTCGGCGGTGGTCTCTCGGTGGTGCGAGTCATGCCGAACCAGGCCGCGCTGCTGCGGCTCGGCATCTCGGGCATGTACGCCAACGTTCGCACCACGAAAAAGCAGCGGCGCGCAGCAAGCAACATTATTTCCACGACAGGGCCCGTCATTGCGGTGCCGACCGAAGAAGACATCGACACCGTGACGGCCGTGTCGGGCACAGGCCCCGCCTACTTCTACCTGCTTGTCGACATGCTCGTTAAAGTCGCTGAGGAGATGGGGCTCGACCACGACTCGGCGCTTGCGCTGGTGCTCGAGACCGCGCGCGGCGCCGGCGAGATGGCGGAGCAGTCGGGCGAGAGCATGGACACGCTGATTGCGCGGGTGCGCTCGCCCGGCGGTACCACGGCGGCCGCCTTCGACTACCTGGACGCTACGGATTTCCGTGATATCTTCAGCGCTGCCGTCATCGCCGCACGCGACCGTGCGGTCGATCTCGCAGACCAGGCGCATCGCGCCAACCAGGACTGATCCATGCCATCGAACGTTGCAACAGCCATCGTCTTCGTCATCAACGCACTGACGAGCCTCTACCTTCTCGTCCTGCTCCTGCGCTTCTGGCTGCCCTGGTTACAGGCGGACTTCCGCAATCCACTTGCCCAGGGGATATTGCGCCTCACGTCGCCGCTCGTAATTCCCGTGCGGCGCATCGTGCCGCCGTTCGGCCGGCTCGACACGGCAACCATACTCGTGGCGTTCATCATCCAGTACGTTGCGGTGCTGCTGATGATGCTCGTCATCGGGCAGACCGCGGGCATCGCGCCGATAGCTGTAACGGCTATCGTCAAGCTCGTGGTGCTGTCGATCAATCTGTTCGTTTACGCGATCTTCATCAGGATCATCCTGAGCTGGATTTCACAGGGTGGCTACAATCCGGCAACAGCCATCATCACGACCCTGACCGAGCCCGTCCTGCGGCCGTTCAGGCGGCTCATTCCCCCGCTGGGCGGCTTCGACATATCACCGATCTTCGCGATCATCTTGCTGGTGGCCGCGACGATCATCGTCAACGGATTCAAGCCGTTAGGGATATAGCCGGCCCCGCCGCAGCGGGCAGATTCTTGCGCACGGGCCACTCTGAGCGCTTCGCGACCGACCGTGAATGGTTTATAGTGAAAGAAAACGGGGGGCCGATTTGATGACGATTTCCAAAACACTGATCGCATTATCTTTTCTTGCGCTGGTCGCGGCGTGTGGCGGTCCCGGCGGTTCCGCCGACGTGCCCGAAGCGCAGCCGGCCGAAGCTACATCCGCGGATATCGGCAATCACGTCGTCCACTTCAGTGCGCAGACCACTGACCAGTTGCCCCGCGAGGTCGCTCGCGCCTACCAGATTCAGCGTAGCCCCGAGCGCGCCATGCTCAATATCTCGATTATCAGGAAGTCCGACAGTGCCCCCGTCGGGGCGGACGTTTCGGTCAAGACACGCAACCTGACTCAGCAATTGAAGAACGTCGAGATGCGTCGCATCGACGAGCAGGATGCGATTTATTACATCGGTGAAACCAAGGTCGCCAATCGCGAGACACTGATTTTCGAAATCACCGTAACACCCGAAGGCGAAGAGAGACCGTCCGAGGTCATCCGCTTCCAGCGACAGTTTTATACCGATTGAAACTCAAAGATTGCGAGACCAGACGGGCGCTACTGCGCCCGTTTTTCTTACTGTGTCCGGATCGCAAAAAAAACCGCTATAAAACGCGTTTTTGCGCTTACGCGCCCGCAAAACATGTGTTATCGTCGCGCTGCATTTGACGCGGGCCAGGCCCGCTTTTTGCCGCGAGCTCTCGCTCGTTTTTCTTTTTTCAGGAGTCAGTTTTTCATGGCAACAAACACCAAAAAGCCACCCACCAAGTCCGAGATCTACGCAAAGATTGTTGACGACACGGGTCTTACACGCAAAGACGTTGCGGCCGTTTTCGAATCGCTCAACGGCCAGATCAAGAAGAACCTCGGTGGTCGCGGCGGCCCTGCTATGTTCACGGTTCCCGGTCTCTTGAAGATGCGGGTCGTGAAGAAGCCGGCCCGTAAAGCCCGCAAGGGTGTCAACCCGTTCACGGGTGAAGAGATGATGTTCAAGGCGAAGCCCGCAACCAAGGTTGTCAAGGTTTCGGCCCTGAAAGGCCTGAAAGACATGGTCTGATTCGCGGCTCTCAGCCCGAAGCAAAAAAAGCCGGGTCTGCCCGGCTTTTTTTATGCCTGCTCGGTCTCCGCTGTTTCGACAAACACGGTCACGGCATTGCGCAGATCAACCAGGCGACCGTGGAAGAAGTGTTCCGCCCCGTCCAGCACCAGCAGCTCGGGCCCGGGTTGCAGTCCATTAAGCCAGTCGACGGTCTCGTCGATACTCACGAGTTCATCCTCGTCACCCTGAACGACGAGCCACGGGCAGCGCGGCTGCGACTCGAGCCCCGAAGCAAATCGGGATACGGCCGGCGCAACGCTGATTAGCCCGTCGACCTGCCGCGCCACCGCGGCGCGGACCGCGATCGCGGCACCGAATGAGAATCCGGCGAGCCAGAACGGATAACCGGGCAGGCGCTCGACAAGCCAGTCGACAGCCGAAAGTGCGTCGTCGAGTTCGCCGACTCCCTCGTCGAAGCGGCCCTCGCTGGCTTCAGTCCCACGAAAATTGAAACGCAGCGTCGCAAAGTTCATGTGCGTGAACGAGCGCGCGAGCGTATGCGCTACCTTGTTGTGCATCGTACCGCCGTGTTGCGGGTGCGGATGACATACGACGACAGTGCCCGTTATGTCGCCCTCGGCCGGCCACTCGAAAATGGCCTCGAGTCGTCCGGCCGGACCATCGATGAACAGGTTTTCCGTTTTTGGGGCTTTTGCCATTAATGCTCCGGGGCACTCTCAATCGAGTGGCCTGATGCTCGGTTATTGGCGTAAAATTATGACCTTATGTGATACGCGCAGCAGTTGGAAGAGCTGCGCTTCGCCTCCCAGGATCAATCATGCCCGAGATCACAGCCGTACACATAAGCCTCCTTGCAGCCGCCGTGCTCATTGGCATCGTCCTGGGCTGGGTCATACGCGGCAGCCGGTCGCAGCATGAGAAAGCGGCCGTCAGCGCCGGCTGGCAGGAGCAGCTCGACGCCCAGCGCACCGAGGCCGAGCGGCTCGTCCACCAGAACAAGAACCTCATGGACCAGGTCAGCCAGTTCCAGGCATCGAACCGGGACGCAAAGAACCGCGCGAAGGAGTTGTCGGCAGCGGTCCAGGAAGCCTATGCGCGTCGCGACGAGTTGCAGCGTGAGATCAAGGACATTCGCAGCAATCTCGAAGTGGCCGTTACGCAACGCGACAGGCTGAAGACGGATCTTGCGGCACGTGGCAGCGACGAAGGCATTCTCGAAGAGAAAGACGACAAGATCTTCCAGCTCAGCCGCGAACTCGAAAACTGGCAGGACCGATTACCGCCGCTACTCGAGCGTTACCGCGTGCGCGACGAGGAAGCCGCCAGGCTCGAAGCCCAGCTTGCCGAGGCGCGCGAACGCATTGTCGCACTTGAGCTTGAGCTCGAACAGGATGACGATCACGCCGAAACCAGAATCGAACCCGTGCACGATCCGGATTCGCTGACGGATGGACGCGACGCGTCGAACGATCCCACCGATGACACCGAAGATGCACCGGACGTCGAGGCCGATGAATCGCGGGATAACCTGAAGCAGATCAAGGGCGTCGGTCCCGCCATCGAGAAGACGCTCAATGAGATGGGCATATTCCGTTTCGAACAGATAGCCGAAATGAGCGAGTACGACATCGACCGCATCGCGCAGCGCCTCAAGGGATTTCACAGCCGCATCTATCGCGAGGACTGGATGGGTCAGGCACGCGAACTGTTCGAGCGCGACAGGAGCGCCTGAGTCTTGCGGCGATCAGCTGTCACCTCTGCAATTCCCTCTCGCCGACAACCGCACGCGATACGGACGCAGCCTGAACCGCCGCATCGAGATTCGGATGCGGCCCTGATGAGCGTGTCTTACTCGACGGCGCTGGCGTCCGTAAGATTGACCAGTTCGATCTCGAAGAGCAGCGTCGCGTTAGGTGGCACCGGCGGCTTGCCGCGCTCGCCATAACCGAGTTCAGGCGGAATCTTCAACTCTCGCGTTTCGCCGACCAGCATACAGGCGACTCCCAGGTCCCAACCCTCGATCACCTGTTCTGCACCGAGTTTGAACGAAAAAGGCTCTTGTCCTCCGGACGCCCATATCTCGGTGCCGCGGCCACCTTCCGCGCTCTCGTCGTGGAGCCACAGCGTCGTGTGGACATCGGCGTAATCGCCGGCGACTGCGGCACGACCGTAGCCCTTGCTCGTGATTGTAGCGATCAGTCCCGGCGCAATCTCGACTACGCCGTCGGCGTTCGCCTCGGGACAGTTGGCCGCCGCAGTCGCTGCGTCGGCACTGTCGTTCGCTTCCCGTCCGCAACCCACCAGCAGCAAGGCAGCACCGCAGGCCAATATGAAATAACGCATGATCATTCTTCTGAATCCTTGAAATCGAGTGATGCTGAGTTGATGCAGTATCGCAAACCCGTCGGTTGCGGACCATCCTCGAATACGTGCCCGAGGTGTGCCTCACAGTTGCTGCAGACGACCTCGATACGCACCATGCCGTGGCTCATGTCCTTTATCGTGCGCACCGTATCGCCGGCCATAGGCAGCCAGAAGCTCGGCCAGCCCGACCCGGAGTCGAACTTGTGCTCCGAGCTGAACAGCGGCGCGTCACAGCAGACGCATCGGTAAGTGCCGTCCGCCTTGTGGTCCACATACTTGCCCGTGAATGGTCGTTCGGTAGCCGCGTTCTGCGTTACTCGATACTGCTCGTCGCTGAGTTTCGCGCGAAGGTCCTTGCCTGATTGACTGTCACCCATGCTTTTCTCCCGAGGTATCGTCCAGCAGAAACTTGTTCATGCGTCGCACGTAACCGGCAGGGTCCTCGAGCTGTGTCCCCTCTGCCAGCAATGCGTGATCGAGCACAATATGCGACAGGTCCTCGAATTGCTCGGAATTATCCTCTGCGGACAGTCGGTCCACCAGTGGATGCCTGATATTGACCTCGAGAATCGGCTTCGACTCCGGGATCGCCTGGCCGCTGGCCTCGAGCATGCGCCTGAGCTGCGGGTTCAGGTCGTCGTCCGCCGCGACGACACACGCGGGCGAGTCGACCAGCCGTTTGCTCACATTCACCGCGGCGACGCGCTCGCTCAGGACGTTCCGGATCTTCTCGAGCAGGGACTTCTGCGCGTCGTCGACCTCGTCATCGGACGCGTCGCCTGCGGGCAGGTCCAGCGCGGACCGGGTCACATCGACAAGCGTCTTGCCATCGAACTCGCCGAGACCTTCGACGATCCAGGGGTCGATGCGATCGGTCAGCAGCAGCACCTCGATGCCCCGCTCGCGCAGCTGTTCGAGGTGTGGGCTGGCGATAGCGGTCGCGTAGTTCTCCGCGAGAATATAGTAGATGCTGCCCTGTTCCTGCGCGGCCCGCGCTACGTAGTCCTCGAGTGACTGATCCTGGCTGGCGTTCTCGTTGTGCGTGCTGGCGAAGCGCATCAGTTTCGCCAGCTTTTCCTTGTTGGCAGACTCTTCGACGAGCCCTTCCTTGAGCACCTGTCCGAACTCCTGCCAGAACGCGTCGTAGTGTTCGCCGCCCGACATCTTGCCGAGCATATCCAGTACCCGGCGCGTCAACGCACTGCGCATCGAGACCAGGTCGGGATTCTGCTGCAGCAGCTCGCGCGACACGTTGAGGGGCAGGTCCGACGAATCCACGACACCCTTCACGAAGCGCAGGTACAGCGGCAGAAACTGCTCGGCCTCGTCCATGATGAACACACGCTGCACGTATAGCTTCAGGCCTCTCGGGGCCTCGCGATTCCAGAGATCGAACGGTGCCCTGGCCGGAATGTAGAGCAGGCTCGTGTATTCCCGCTTGCCCTCCACACGATTGTGGCTCCAGGTGAGCGGGTCCGCGAAGTCATGTGACAGGTACTTGTAGAACTCCTTGTATTCGTCGTCGGAGATTTCGCTCCGCGAGCGCGTCCACAGCGCCGTCGCAGAATTCGCAACCTTCGGATCGGCATCGTCCCCGGCGATCAGCGAGACCGGGAAGCCAATATGGTCCGAATACTTGCGAATCAGCGATTCGATACGGAACGGTTCCGCGAACTCGGCCTCGTCCTCCTTGAGATGCAGGGTAACGCGCGTGCCGCGCTCTTCGCGCTGGGTGGCCTCGACCGAGAATTCGCCCTGGCCGTCCGATTCCCAGCGTACGGCCTCGCCTTCCGCCAGCCCGGCGCGGCGGCTTTCGACCGTCACCTTGTCCGCGACGATAAAGCTCGAATAGAAACCGACACCGAACTGGCCTATGAGCTGTGCATCGTGTTTTTCGTCGCCCGTGATCTGCTCGAGGAATTCGGCCGTCCCGGACCTTGCGATCGTACCAAGGTTTTCGACGAGTTCATCACGCGACATGCCGATGCCGTTGTCGATTACCGATATCTCGCGCTTGTCCTTGTCCAGCTCGATACGAATCCCGAGATCCGTGTCGTCGCCAAGCAGATCGGGACTTGCAAGGGACTCGAAGCGCAGCTTGTCCGCCGCGTCAGACGCGTTGGAGATCAGCTCACGCAGGAAGATCTCCTTATTGCTGTAAAGCGAATGGATCATCAGCTGCAGCAGCTGGCGTACTTCCGTCTGAAAGCCCAGTGTTTCGCGATTCGACTCCACGCCCAATTCCTCCTGACCAAAGTCAGTCACGATAGGGGCGGGCGGGCCGAATTCAAGCCCTGGGAAGGATTATCCCGTCGAATTCAGATCAATCGAGCGGGCGGTTTTGCCGGCGAGGTGGCAGAACGATACAGCAGCGTAACGAACAGCACGATGCAGGTCGCCAGTGCGATCGGGGGGTGCGCGAGGGCAAGTGCGATGCCCGCAGCTACGATCAGCAGGCCGGCACAGACGGCGAAGAGTTTCAGGAGAAGACGGCGCAAGGGCTCGAGAAGCAGGCCGAACACACCGTACAGGTCGTCCACATCATCCATGTATTGCAGCAGGAATTCCAAGGGTACGGCTACCGAACAATCGAGAGTAACGGGCCGGCATTGTCGCTTTCGCCGGAATGCGTATCCGCCTCGACGAGGGAGGCGTTGTTGGATTCCTTCGCATGCGCGATGGCGCGATGGAAGAGTTCCCAGCGTTGGCGTGCAGACTCGTTTTTTAGCGCCGCGGTCGGGGATTCAGACTTCTGGTATTTATTTGACATACTCTGAAATGAACATTAGTGAGTCAGTAGCAGCGACTATAGGACTCCCGGTTTGTTACAGCCGTGAGGCAGATCACAGCTTGTCGCAGAAAGGCTCATCGACAGGCGGAAAATGTCCGGAAACCAGACGCAGTTCCGTATTCGACTGCGCCCTGGTTAACGGTCGGGAGTAAACCGGATTGCAAAAAAAAACGCCGGCCCATGGCCGGCGTCTTATCAACTCTGGTGTGCCCGACATCATTCCTCGTCGGTGTCTTTTGCCCAGCTGCGTTTCACCTGGTCCGACCAGTCACGGTAACCTTTCCACGTATATAGCGACGGATCGATGCCGCTCCGACGACCACGCGGTGCAGGCGCTTTGGAAATCCAGCGACGGTATTGCTGCCAACCGTCTGCGTCATTCGCGGCCGGTTCGGGCTTACCCAACGTCGTGTCGTCAGCTTTGGCATCGGCCTCGGCGTCCGTACCGAAGCTGTCGACCCATGTCATGTTCTTGCTCTCAGGCATGCGTTTGCTCTGTCAATCCTTTGAACAAATGTTAAATCTGTAACGCAGCAAATCACAGGAACTGCATCACAATGCGCAATGCCGTTTTTTACTTTATTTTCAAATAGTTAGGGGTCTGTTTTACTTAATAACGTAGCACGGCACGTAATCGCCGGTCGAAATCTTCATGCGGCGCTGGGCGACGAAATCGGCAAGCAGGCTGTCGAGCAAGTCCATGATTCGTTGCGATCCGTTGATCTTGAAGGGCCCGTCCCGGTCGATCATGGCCGCCGTATCCTCGCGCACGTTGCCCGAGACGATTCCCGAGAACGCGCGTCGCAGATTCGCGGCGAGTTCGTGTGCCGGCAAGTCCTCGTTGAGATCGAGGCCGGCCATGGTGTCGTGGGTTGCGACGAACGGCCGCTGGAAAACAGGATCGACTTTCAGGCGCCAGTTGAAATAGAACGCGTCGCCATGCTTCTTGCGGAACTCGAGGACATCCTCGAGTCCGGCATTCATCTTTCGCGCCACCTCGCGCGGATCATCGATGATCACCTGGTAGCGTCCGCGCGCCTCTTCACCGAGCGTCGCTGCGATGAACTCGTCGATCTTCCGAAAATAGGGCGCCGAACTTTCTGGCCCGGTCATGATGAGCGGCAGTGGCTGGCCCCGGTTGTCCGGGTGCATCAGTACGCCCAGCAAATACAGAATTTCTTCGGCCGTGCCTACGCCACCCGGGAAGATGACGATACCGTGTCCAAGCCGCACGAAAGCCTCGAGCCGCTTCTCCATATCCGGCATGATGACGAGCGAATTGACGATTGGATTCGGCGACTCGGCCGCGATGATGCCGGGTTCTGTGATGCCGATGTAGCGCCCGCCGCGAATGCGCTGCTTGGCGTGTCCGATCGTGGCGCCCTTCATTGGTCCTTTCATCGCGCCGGGACCGCATCCCGTACCGACATTGAGCCCCCGGAGACCCAGCTCGTAGCCGACGAGTTTCGAATAGTCATACTCGGGTCGGCTGATCGCATGCCCGCCCCAGCAGACGACCAGGTCGACGCCGGCTGGCAGCGTCAGCAGCCGGGCATTGCGCACGATATGAAACACAGCGTTGGTCACGCCATCGCTTGTATCGAGGTCGAAGCGGCCGCTGTCGAGGACTTCGTTGCGCGTAAAGACGATATCCCGCAATACGGCGAACAGGAGCTCGCGCGTGCCGCGAATCATCTTGCCGTCGACGAAGGCCTCGCCTGGAGCGTTCCTCAACGAAATCTTGAGACCGCGGTCCTGTTGGATGAGGCCGATCTCGAAGTTCGCGTAGGTACGCAGGAGCTTGCGCGCGTCGTCGTTATCGCTTCCCGAGTTAAGGACGGCGAGCATGCAGCGCCGCAGCAACGGGTAGAGGCCTCCAGCGCCGCTGCTCTTGAGCTGATCGACTTCGAGCCGCGACAGGACTTCGAGGCTGCCCTCGGGCCATACCTCGGCGTCGACGAACTCGCCGTTCACGTTCTGCTCACGGGTTGATTTCAATCGGTGTGTTCTCGCCCGTCATGAGCCAGATATCGATCATGTCAGAATTCGAGACTGCGATGCAGCCGTTCGTCCAGTCCTGCGTCCGGTAGTAGGTTTCCGAGCGCTTCGGCTCATTGGGCTGGCCATGAATCATGATCGCGCCGCCAGGATCGACGCCCTGGGCCGCCGCCTCGCGGCGGTCAATGCGATCGGGGTACGAGACGCGGATCGACAGAAAGAAGTCGCTGTCAGGGTTCCGGGCATCCAGCACGTAGCTGCCTTCCGGCGTCCTGAAATCGCCCTCCTTTTTCTTGTCGCCAACGGGTGCGATTCCCAGGGCGATCTTGAACGTACGGAAGATCTTGCCCTGCTGCATGAGGTGCAGCTGCCTCGTGGCCTTTTCGATGACCACCCTGTCGGCCACGGGGAATTCGCCAGCGTGCGGGGCGGCGGGCAGCAGCAGCACCACCAGCAGTGCGCTGCTACGCATCAGCGCATTGATGAAACCGGTTTTCTTCAATTGGTTCATTGGGAAAGCCTAGCAAACCTCGCCGATGCAGAAAATGCCTGACTTCACACTATATATTCCGTCCGACGATCCAGCCAATCGCAAAACCGATGCCCCCCGCAACCAGCGTATACGCGGGCAAATACCGGAACACACGACCCGGGAATTCTGCATCGCTGAACATGTCATTGAGATTGACGGAATAAGCGTAGTGCAGATACAGCGAGAGTCCCAACGCGGGAATTGCGAAGCCCAGGGTACCGAGTAGCAGTTGCATTCCGCCGCCTGACCACTGTCCCCGGCCGCGGTGCAAAGTGAACCCGCAAAGCCCTGCGAGCACGGCGAGCGGGGCCAGGTTCCGCAGGACATAGGGGCCACCGCCCTGAACGCTGTGGAACCAGAACCCTGCTGCCAGGGTGATAAACAGCACAGGCATCAGTCGCAACAACGTGAACCTCGCGCTGTTATTCATCAACTTCTGTCGACGTCCGTCAATACCGGAAACTGCACCCTGGTGCCGGGCCGCACCCGGTGCAGATCGAGGCCCGGGTTGTATTGCCGGAACAACCAGATCGGAACATCGTAGCGCCTGAGGGACAGGACCCAGATGGATTCGCCCCTGCGAATCGTGTGCTCGGTGACCGAGGAGATGATGTGTCGCCTGAAAAAGCTGTCCTGCTGCGCGCGATGATAGGCGATGCGGCGCTCCTCGAAACGCCTGGCGTCGACGGTGCCGAGGTCGAGCTTGATACGCCGTCCGACCTCGACCGGCGTGCGAAACGCCAGGCCATTCAGGTCGCGCAGCCGCTGGGTCTTGATCTCGAGCCAGTCGCCATAGTGGCCCAGCGTCTCGAGCGGCTGCACCTCGATCGTGTTGTCGGCGGCAACGCTGTAGTCGCTGGGATCGGATAACAGCGCGGTCTGGATCGTGCCGACCAGGGAGCTCGCATAGTCGCCGGCCATGGCTGCCGGCGTCGGTTCCTCGACGGGGCGTGCGACAACGACCGGGGGCTCTGCCTCGACCGCAGGGGCGCTGGCCACGACCGCGGGGGCGCTGGCCTCGACCGCAGGGGCGCTGGCCACGACCGCGGGGGCGCTGGCCACGACCGGTGCCGGCGCCGCAGCCGGCACCGGGGCGGGGCCTGCGGCAGGCAGCCGCAGTTTCTGCCCGGCACGAATGCGGTGACTGCTGGACAAGCCGTTGAGCGCAACCAGTGTCGACACGCGTGTGTCATAGGTGCCCGCGATCTCCGACAGCGTGTCGCCGCGGGCGACCGTGTGGAACATGTCCGGCAGCTGTTTCTCGAAAATGCTTTCGGCCGGCAGCGCTGCGATGACAGCGGACAGCGACTTGTTCAGATCTGCCGCCGGCATACGCAGTTCGTAACCTTTCGGTAAGTACTTGCTCTCCTGCCAGACGGTCGCCTGCAAACCCGGGTTATGCCGCCTGAGCCTGGATGCGGAGACACCCAGGGCCTCGGTCATCTCGGGAACCGGGACATAGGCAGGCAGCTTCGTGGTCGAGTAGTCGGTCGGTTGCTCATAGACGAGCCCCGGGAAGTATCGCTCGGCGTTCTGATCGACCTCCATGGCGGCAAGAAAAGCCACATAAAAATTCCGCGATGCAAATCCGAACGTACGGCCGTTGTATTTTCGCAGGATTTCGACGTAGGCCGTGTCGCCATGCTTTCTCATCGCGCGCCGTACGCCGGCGAGGCCGTGATTATAGGCCGTAATGGCCATCGGCCAGTTTCCCGCGATCGAGTAGTTGTAGGCCATCAGCTGGCCCGCGGCGCGCGTTGCGGCGAACGGGTCGTTACGCTCGTCGACGACATGGTCGACGCGCATGAAACGCCGACCCGTGCTGCGCGTAAACTGCCAGATCCCGGACGCGCCCACGTGAGAACGGGCATCAGGGTTGTAGGACGACTCGACATGGGGCAACGCAGCGATCTCCAGGGGCACTCCGAGTGCCGTGAATTGCTCGTTGACGAAAGCGCGCCAGCGCCCGGAGCGCTCGAGTCCCCTGCGGAAACGGTCGCGCAGTCCTTGCTGGAAACGAATGCGATTGACCGCTTTGCCGAGCGTCTCGTTGCTGACGCCGGCGGGCCAGAGCGCCAGCACGCGCTGCTCTTCGTTGTTGAGGTTTTCTCTCTTGCCGGAAGCCAGCGTCCGCAGAACTGCCTGTAACGCCCTGCGCCGCGCAGCAATGCGGCGCTGACGTTCCCGGCGGGATAGCTTGGCCGGCACCTGCAGGCGTTCGTAGACAACGCCGAGACTGCGGTTGTCATGCAGCACGCCTTCGGCTGTCGAGTACTCCGTGAATATCGAAATCCAGAAGTCGACGTCGGGCTGCAGCTCCGCGGGCTGCGGGAATGTCTCGTCGGCTGCGGCGAGGCCGCTGACCAACAGCAACGGGAATAGTAATATCGGGCGTATGCTTGTCATTTAGATCAATTCAAGTTTCAATCGTAAATTCTTGATTAGTTCACAGAAAAATACGGCACTTTGCCGTATTTTTGGCTTTGACCATGCGCGTATCGTTGCGACAATCTCTCACTTCACCGGGCATTTGCCAATACCTGGCCTGCCTGGCGTTGCTGATGCCTGCCTCGCTGTCTCTCGCCAGCGAGGCTGCCGTAGAGCCATCGGGCAACGGCACCGACATCCTGGAAGATTCGACCGTCGATACCGATTCCCGTTCCAGCGAGACCGCGGCGGCCGCCGAGGAGCTCGTCGAGGCTGTACCGGCGCACGAGCACCAGGTGCCCCTGGCCGACGCCGTCACGACGGCCGAGGGTCAGGCCGCACCGCTCATGCTACTGGACCAGGAAATCCTTCCCGGTAATGCGCATCGCTTGTCGTGGAACGCGACCGAACTGTTCGAGGGCGTGCCCGTGTCGACCCCGGTACTCGTGGTCAACGGCACCTTGCCGGGACCGACACTTTGCCTGACGGCCGCGGTGCACGGCGACGAACTGAACGGCATCGAGATGGTACGCCGCGTACTGCACGAGATCGAGCCGCAGAAACTCTCAGGCGCCGTCATCGGCGTACCCATCGTCAATGTGCAGGGATTCCGTCGCGGTTCGCGCTACCTGCCCGATCGTCGCGACCTGAACCGTTACTTCCCGGGCAACCCGAATGGCAGCGCGGCAGCGCGGATCGCGCACGCGCTATTTACCGACGTCATTGCGCACTGCGATGCGCTCGTCGATCTGCACACGGGGTCATTCGAGCGCGCAAACCTGCCGCAGATTCGGGCCGACCTGCGCAATCCGGATGTCGTTACGCTGACGCTGGGTTTCGGCTCCATGGTCGTACTGCACAGCAAACCGACGGTCGGCACGCTGCGCCACGCGGCAACCCAGGCGGGAATTCCCGCCGTCACGGTAGAAGCGGGAGGGCCGTCACAGCTCGAACTGGCCGAGGTGAAGCACGGCGTCAAGGGAATAGAAACGCTGCTGACGACCCTGGGCATGGTGAAGAGAATCAGGTTCTGGGGTGACCCCGAGCCCGTCTACTACCGGTCGTCCTGGGTGCGTGCCGACAACGGCGGCATCCTGCTATCCGATGTGAGCCTCGGCAGCACGGTGCGCAAGGGCGATCTGCTCGGCACGATCACCGACCCGATGAGTAATGCGCGGACGGAAGTGTTCTCGCCCTACTCGGGCCGCATCATCGGGATGGCGCGAAACCAGGTCGTCATGCCCGGCTTCGCGGCTTTCCATGTGGGCATCCAGGCCGATGACGTCATCGAGGAAGAAGCGCCCGTCGACCTTGCCCAAAAACCAGTCGCTGGTGGTTACGTAGACGGCATGTCCGAGTAAACTGCGTTCCCCATGAGCGGTGAACGCAAACCCCTCTCCAGTTACTGGGGCCCACGCTACTGGCCCGTGTGGTTTGGCATGGGCTTCCTCCGCCTTGCATGCCTGTTGCCGCACCGCATGGCCCTGGCCATCGGCAGGGGGCTCGGGCGCCTGATGCACAACATCGGCGGTTCCCGTCGTGCCGTCGTGCGCCGCAACATCGAGCTGTGTTTTCCCGACCTCTCTCCCGCTGCAAGAGACGGACTCGCGCTCGAGCATTTCAAGGCGCTCGGCATGATGCTCATAGAGATGGGCCTCGGCCGCTGGGCCAGCGACCGGCACTTGCTATCGATCATGAAACTGAAAGGCATCGAGCACGTGCGCGACGCGCTCGATTCGGGCAGAGGCGTGATCCTGCTCAGCGCCCATTTCACGACTCTCGAAATCATGGGCCGCGTACTCGCGCTCAACATGCCGCCTTTCGACGCCGTCTACCGCAAGAACCGCAGCGAATTCATGACCGAGTTACAGCGCTCGGGGCGGGAGCGCTCGGCGGAAACGACGATCGAGAAACGGGATATCAAGAAGATGGTTCGCAGCCTGCGCGGCCAGCGCGCAGTGTGGTACGCGCCCGACCAGAGCTATAACCGCAAGGGGGCCGAGATTCTTCCCTTCTTCGGTGTGCCGGCATTGCACACCACCGCGACGTCGACGCTCGCGCGGCTTGGAAACGCCGCGGTCATAGCATTCTTCCCGCGCAGGCTCGATGACTCGACCTACGAGCTGACTCTCCTGCCGGCGTTCGAGGACTTCCCGGGTGACGATCCCGCAGCCGATACGCGCCGCTACATCGAGGTTCTCGAAGCACACATCAGGACGTGCCCCGAGCAGTATTTCTGGGTCCACCGCAAGTTCAAGAGCCTGCCCGACGGCTACCCGGACTACTACGCGGATCTCGATGCGTTGAAATAGCCTTCGAGCAGTTGCTCCCAGTTCACGGCCCGAAAGTTCAGGCGAGGATCGAGGCCTGTGATCTTCTGCAACGACCGGTGCAAGCGGCTCAGCGTCTGCTGCTGCCAGGGGCCTGGCGGCCGTAATGCGCCCTTGTCGAAGTCGAGCATCCAGAGATCTCCGTCCTTGTCGATCTGCAGGTTGTAGGCGTTCATGTCGGCATGGTAGACGCCGGCCGCATGGAATGTGTAAATGGCTGCGCCGACGGAATGCCAGAACGCCTCGTCCGGTTTGTTGCGCGAGATGTACTGCGACAATGACATGACATCCGGTATGCGCACCGTGATGATATCCGCGGTATAGAAGGTGCCCTTGCGAGAGTAACGCGCGGCCGCGGGTCGCGGCACGCGCAGGTTGTTCGAGGCAAGCTTGTCCAGCAGTCGCCACTCGCTGAACGATCGTGTCTTGTCCGCTCCCGAGAATACATAGGTATCACGAATGAACCTGCCGACAAGTCCGCCGCGCATGTAATGGCGCAGCACGAACTGCCGCGGCACGTTACCAACGAACAGCGTGTTGCCACGCCCGGCCGAACGCAGCTCGCCCTTCAATACCTCGGCGTGCAACCATCCCCGGGGCGTGAAACGCTCATCGGAAATCTGGCTGATGATAGCCTTATCGTATAGGATGGCGCCGGTCGCGGTTGTCTCGACGGTTTCGGTCAAACTTCCCGTCCTTTGTTGTCGACTTTTGTGATGATGCCTGAATTAGCCGTTCAATCGAAGCCGCAGAACATCTGCGTCGTGCGACTGTCTGCAATCGGCGATACCTGCCACGCGCTCGCCGTCGTACGTCGCCTGCAGGACAACTGGCCCGAAGCCCGCATCACCTGGATCATCGGCAGGACCGAAGCGACCCTGATGGCCGGAGTCGAGGGCGTCGAGTTCATCATTTTCGACAAGTCCAGGGGGCGCCAGGCATACGACGACGTGCAATCGCACTTCGAGGGCCGAAACTTCGACGTGGCACTTTGCATGCACGCGTCAATGCGCGTCAACCTCCTGTGCCGGTCAATCCCGACCGATATCCGCCTCGGCTTCGACCGGGCCCGCGCCCGTGACTTCCAGTGGCTGTTCACGAACCGGCGCATACCCGCGGCCGCGGGGGAACACGCGCTCAACGCCATGATGGGATTTGCCGCGGCTATCGGCGCCGAAGATCGCGATCTTCGCTGGGACTTGCCGCTCCCGGCCGCGGCCAGGGAATTCGCTGCAGCGCATGGCGATAGAGCCCGACCGTTGATCCTGATCAGTCCATGCAGCAGTCAGCGCAGCCGCAACTTTCGTAACTGGAGCATCGCCAACTACGCAGCCACTATCCGGCATCTGCAGCATACGCACGGTTGCAGCATCGTGCTGACGGGCGGCAGTACCAAGCTCGAGCAGGAGTACGGGCAGGTGCTCGCGGCAATCGCGGATCCCGGTGTCATCAACCTGGTCGGTAAGACCTCGCTGACCGAGCTTGCGGCGCTGATTGAAACCGCGGACCTGCTCATCTGCCCCGACTCGGGCCCTGCTCACATGGCTACGGCTCTGGGCACGCCCGTGCTCGGACTTTACGCCACCTCGAATCCCGCGCGAACGGGTCCGTACCTGTCCAAGAACCTCACGGTCAATCGCTACCCCGATGCGGTGAAGAAATACCTGCACAAGGACGTCGACGAAATCCGCTGGGGACGCCGGGTGCGCCACCCCGAGGCGATGGACCTGATTACGATCGACGACGTGACGCAGCGGATCGATGACTTCCTCGCCGGGACTACCGCTTGACGATACGCTCGTAAATCGTCTCAGGCCGGATGTCCCTGAGACAGTTGAGATGTCCGAGTGGGCACTCGCGCTTGAAGCACGGGCTGCAATCGAGCCGCAGGTAGTGAATGTCGCGTTTGTCCGTCAGCGGCGGCGTGAAGTCAGGCGACGACGAGCCGTACACGCCGTGCACGTGGATATCGACGGCCGCCGCGACGTGCATGAGCCCCGAGTCATTGCTGACGGCCTGCTCGCAGAGACTCAGGAGATCAATGACGTCCTCGAGCGCGGTCTTGCCACAGAGATTGACGGCCCCGCTGCTTGCCGCAATGGACTCACCGGCTGCTGCGTCCTTTTCCGAGCCCAGCACCCAGACCGCGTGGCCTGACTCATCCAGTCGGGCAGCCAGTGCAGTGAAGTACTCGAGCGGCCAGCACTTGGCGGCGCCGTACTCCGCACCCGGCATCATCGCCACAACGGGCCGGCGCGTGTCGAGTGCGAGCTTTTCCGTGAGTCGTCGCTGCCGTTCGGAATCGGAAACCAGTCGTGGCTGCGGGGCCGGCGGCAACGGCGCGCCCTCATCGATTCCGAGTGCGACGAATCGTTTCACTGTCTGGTCGAGGACCTTGCGATCGAGCGTGCGCACATCGTTGATGAGCCCGAATCGCGCTTCGCCACGAAAGCCCGTACGACGGGGGACGCCGGCGATCCACGGGATAAGCGCCGACTTGAATGATCGCGGCATCACGATGGCATGTTCATAGCCTTCGTCACGGAGCGATTTCGCAATGCGTCGACGCTTGCCGAAGCCCAGCTCGCCGTGACCGGTCTCGGACGCGACGCCGCGGCGAATCTCGGGCATGCGGGCGACGATCGGCAACGACCACGCCGGTGCCAGTACATCGATTTCGCGCCCGGGTTCCCGTGCCCTGATGAGCTTGAACAATGCCTGGGCCATGACCATGTCACCGACCCAGGATGGTCCGACGATCAGCGTTCTTTGCGTTGGCAAAGCTGGTCCAGGTAGTCCTTGACGCCCGTCTCGACGGGCCGGAATTCGACGTCGCAACCGGACTTGCGCAGCTGGGTCAGGTCGGCCTCGGTGAAACTCTGGTACGCGCCTTGCAGGTGATCGGGAAACGGTATGTAGCGAATCTTGCCCTTGCCATGCCAGTCGATCACGGCCTCGGCAACGTCGTTGAAGCTCTGCGCACGCCCGGTGCCCGCGTTGAAAATTCCCGAGGCTCCGGGGTTGTCGAGGAACCACAGGTTGACGTCGCAGATATCGTCGACGTACACAAAATCGCGCAGTTGCTCGCCATCGCCGTAGTCGTCGGTACCTGCAAAAAGCCGCGCCTCGCCGGACTCCTGTACCTGGTTGTTGAAATGGAACGCCACGCTCGCCATCGCACCTTTGTGCTGCTCGCGCGGGCCATAGACATTGAAATACCGCAGCCCCACGACCTGGCTGTCCGGGTTCGGCGCCACGCGTCTTACATATCGATCGAACTGCAGTTTCGAGTACCCGTATACGTTGAGCGGGTTTTCGAAAAGCGGATCCTCGACGAACTGCATGGAGCCGCCGTACACAGCCGCCGATGACGCGTAAATGTACGGCGTCCCGTGTTGCAGACAATGGTGCAGCAGGCTCTGTGAATAGCCGTAGTTGTTCTTCATCATGTAGCGGCCGTCCCACTCCGTGGTCTCGGAGCAGGCGCCCTGGTGAAAAATCGCGTCGATACTGCCGGCCAGTCCCTTGTCCGAGACCAGCCGCTCGAGGAAATCGCCCTTGTCGATATAGTCGGCGATCGACAGGTTCGAGATGTTGACGAACTTGTGGCCGTCCTCGAGATCATCGACGACGACGACATCGTCATGACCGCGTTCAGTCAGGGCGCGTACGAGATTGCTGCCTATGAAACCGGCACCGCCGGTCACGATGTACATGGCTACTCGTCACCTTCGGTCATGTGGTACTGCGCGCCGCAATAGGGACACTTGGCTTCTCCCGTCGCCGCGATCGGCAGGTACACCTTCGGATGCGAATTCCACAGGTACATGCCGGGCATCGGGCAGCTCAGGGGCAGGTCCACGGGACGTACCGCGTACCTGTGTTGTGCGTTGGCCGGAATCAGGTCCTGGTCGACGGTTCCTGCTTTGGCTGCCACGGTCACCTCGTCGGGCATCGAATAGTCGATGCTGGATTATAGGCGCTCCGTGCAGTCGCGGCCATGCTCAGTCCAGCCACTGACCCCAGGTCACGATGACGAACTCGCGCTGCTCCATGAATTCGTCGGCACCTACCAGCGGTCCCTGTTCGTCGAGTACGAGATGGTGCAGGCGCAGGCGGTAACTGCGATAGCAATCCTGCAGGTGTTCACCGGTCGGCTTGTCGAGGCAGCCGGTGGCCACCAGTGCGTCGAGCTGGCGGATGTTGTCGGAGAAGAAGATGACGTCGGGCTCGTCGCTGGCGTACCTTAAGACCAGGTACTGCACGAGGAATTCGATGTCACCGATGCCGCCGGCGCCGTGCTTTAGATCGAAACGCCGCGCGCTGCTGCGGTCGAGTTTGTCACGCATCCGGCGACGCATGGAAATGACGTCGTCGCGCAGCGTAGCGCGCTTTACCCGCAGTATCAGCGTGTCCTTGCGAATGCGCGCGAACTCACTGGCCACGGCCTCGCTGCCTGCCACGGGTCGCGCACGCAGCAGCGCCTGGTGCTCCCAGGTCCAGGCGTTGTCCTCCTGGTAACGCTCGAATGCTTCGGTGCTTGATACGAGCAGGCCGGAATTACCGTCCGGGCGCAGCCGCGTGTCGATCTCATAGAGCTCGCCCGAGCCCGTCTGGGTTGTCAGGAAAAGCACGAGGCGACGCACGAGGCGCGCGAAGAACATCGTGTTATCGAGCGGCTTGTCGCCATTCGTCATGCGCGCACTTCCGCGGGAGTCGTGCAGGAACACGATATCGAGATCTGATCCATAGGAAAGCTCGAGTCCTCCGAGCTTGCCATAACCGACGATGCCGAAGCCCGCCTCATGCAGCTCGCCGTCGACGACGTAACAAGGCACTCCATGGCGTGCGGTCATGTCGCGCCAGGTGATTCGCAACGCCTCTTCGAGGACGGTTTCGGCCAGCCACGTGAGTGCGTCGCTTACCTTCATGATGGGAAGATCGCCGTTGAAGTCAGCCACGGCAACACGGAACATCGTCGAACGCTGGAACTGCACGATAGACTGAATTTCGTCCTCGGTGTCACCCTGATTTCCGAGCAGGACGCGCTGCCGCAGCTCGGCGGCAAGGTCGTCCCTCGTCACTTCACCGGAGAAGATCCGCGGATCGAGCAGCTCGTCGAGCAATACGGGCGATCGTGCAATCTGGCTGGCAATGTAGCGGCTGCGTCCACAGAGATCGACGAGCCGCTTAAGCGCCGAGCGGTTCTCGTTCAGCAGCGCGATATAGGCACTGCGCCGCAGGATGCGCTCGACGACGCTGAGTGTGCGGGACAAGGCGACGGTCGGATCGCCGGCCGACAGCACTTCGACCAACAGCTCGGGAACGAAGCGACGCAAACGTTCACCCGCGACCGAATCGATCTGCCGGGTCGTCGGTGCATTGGAGAATTGCACGAGCGTGGCGGCAATTGCCGGTGCGTCACAACCGCCCAGCGACTGCAGCAGCGCGGCCCACTCCGCCGCATCCGCGTTCGCATCCCAGGCTTGGGCGGCCTGGCGCAGAAACGGCGAATCATCGCGGCGGTCACGGAAGGCGACCTGGTCGAACTGTGCGGAGATCGCGTCGCGGTGCCTGTCGAGATCTGCCTCCAGCGCATTCCAGTCGGGATAACCCATCGCACAGTAAATGCGCGCACGATCGCCTGCGTCCTGCGGCAGATCGTGGGTTTGCCGGTCGCGTATCGCCTGGATGAAGTTCTCGAGCCGGCGCAGGTAACGGTAAGCCTCGCGCAGACTGTCGGCGCCTGCTTCGTCGAGGCCGCGATCGCTTATGAGCCTGGGCAGGACCTCTTGCAGCGCCCTCGCCTGCAGGGACGGGTCATTGCCGCCGCGAACGAGCTGCAGCGACTGCACGACGAACTCTGCTTCCCGTATCCCCCCCGGGCCAAGCTTGATGTTGTGCTCGAGCTCGCGGCGCTTGACCTCGGCTGAAATCATGGCGTGCATCTCGCGCAGCGATTCGAACACGCCGTAATCGAGGTAACGTCGGTAGACAAATGGCCGGATCAGGTTGTTGTAGAGATCGTCAGTAACGGCAGGGACCGGCTGCAAGCCGACGACACGCGCTTTGACGTAGGCGTAGCGCTCCCAGTCCCGGCCGTGATGCAAAAGATAGGACTCGAGCGCCGCAAAACTCACGACGGGCGGCCCGCTCTCCCCAAAAGGGCGCAGCCTGGTATCGATGCGAAATACGAAACCGTCGACCGTTACCTCGTCTATCAGCGCTATTACCTGGCGTGACAGGCGTCCGAAATACTCCTGCGCGCTCACCACTTTGGCGCCATCGGTCCGACCGTCACCCGGGTACAGGAAGATCAGGTCGATGTCGGACGACAGGTTCAGCTCGCCGCCGCCGAGCTTGCCCATGCCGAGAATCACGAGCGGTATGCGCTCGCCGGTCTCGTCGCGCAGGGTTCCGTAACGCGGTTCGAGCTGGCGCTCCGCGCTCTGCGTTGCAGCGGCGAGCATCGTGTCGGCCAGCAGCGAGAGCTCACCGAGTGTCTCTTCGAGCGTCGCCAGCCCACAGATTTCGCGCCAGACGATACGCAGCATCATCTTGTTGCGGCTGCGGCGCAGCACGGCCTTGGCCTCTGCGGCATCCATTTCGGCGATGGCGGCCGGCTCAACGGCTTGCGGCGAAGCGCCCGATGAAAACCCTGAGACGTTCTCGAGTAACCAGTCCCAGTGACGTAAGACGGCACTGCCCGCGAATTCGCTGCATGCAACGACCCGGGACAATGGCTCGATCAGCTCGTCGGGCACCTCCTGTTGCTCTGCGAGGCGTTCAAACCAGCGCTTGACGTGGCCTTGCAGCTCTTCGGGCAGCGTCTCGAGTGCCGTGGCAATACGTTGTTCGGTGGACGTCCCCATTGCCCGCAGTCTATCGAAAAATCGGCAGGACTCCGGCACTATTCACGACGTGGCAAACAAACACCTGCTCATCGTCTACCATTCGCAATCGGGAACGACGACTCGCATGGCGGATGCGGTCGTCGCAGGGGCCCGGCAGCCCGAGATCGAGAACGTGGACGTTCGGGTCAGGACCGCACTCGAGGCCGATGCGGACGACCTGTTATGGGCCGATGCGTTCATCCTCGGGAGCCCCGAAAACTTCGGCTACATGAGCGGTGCGATGAAGTACTTCCTCGATCGCGTGTACTACCCGTGCGAAGGCAAGCGCAGCGGGATCCCCTGGGCGCTGTTCGTCAGGGCCGGCAACGACGGTAGCGGGGCAATTTCCAGCATTCGCCGCATCCTGGCCGGCCTGGCCGTTCGCGAGGTCCAGGAACCGGTGTTGATCGCAGGTGAGTTCGACGAGTCCCGGCTCGAAGAATGCAGGGAACTCGGCATGACCATGGCAGCCGGGCTCGAGGCCGGCGTGTTCTAGGCAGCTACTGTGCGACGGCGCGTGACTGGGTATCGAGTTCGGCGAGGGCGGCCTCGAAAGGGGTGGGCTTGCCGACGATGTGCCCCTGCGCGTAGTCGACGCCCATCTTCCTGAGCAGCTTACGGGCATCTTCCGTTTCGACGAACTCGGCGACGGTATCGAGTTTCATGACCTTGGCGACCTGGGTAATGGCCGCCACCATCGACTCCGAGATCTGGTTGTCAGTGATATCGTGGATGAAACTCCCGTCGATCTTGAGCGTGTCCACGTTGAAATTCTTGAGGTAGGCGAATGAACTCAGCCCTGCCCCGAAGTCGTCGAGCGCGATGCTGCAGCCCAGCTCGTGCAATCGCTCGATAAACCGCTGCGCCTTCTCGAGGTTCGACACAGCCGCGGACTCGGTGATTTCGAAGCACAGCGATGAAGCCGGCAGGCCGCTGTGGGTGAGCTCTTCCTCGATGAATTCGAGAATCTGGTCGTCACCGAGCGACTGGCCGGATAAGTTAACGGCAAACACCGCAGCATATTCTTCGACGAGTTCACGCGCATTCGTGAGCATCGCGAGAACGCCGGACACGACCCAGCGATCGATCTGCGGCATCATGTGATAGCGTTCGGCCGCGGAGAACAGCGCCTTGGCCGGCAGCCGGTTGCCGTCGGTGTCCTTCATGCGCAGCAGGATCTCGAATCGCGGCACATCCTCATCATCGTGCAGGCTCGCGATGCCCTGCGCCAGCAGCTCGAATTCATCGCCATCCAGCGCCTGCTGGATTTCTGCGACGAGCTGCATGTCGTCGAAGCGGCGAATGATACTCTGATTACACTCGTCGTAAACTTCGACACGATCGCGTCCGTGATCCTTTGCCGTTTCGCACGCCATACGTGCCGTCGTCAACGCATTGGCCTCGTCACCGCTTGCACGTGAGAACTCCGCGATGCCGACACTCATTGTCACCTGCAGCGACTTGTCACCCTCCAGGTAACGCAGTGCCGATCCCTTCTCGCGTATCTCATTCGCATATTCGAGAGCCTTTTCAGAACTGGCGTGCGTCAGCAACAGGCAGAAGTCGTCGCCTGTAAGGCGTGACACCACTGCACTTTTCGGCAGGTCTTCCTCCAGCATGCGGGCGAAACGCATAATCACCGCATCACCAGCCTCGCGGTTGAAACTGTCATTGACCAGCTGCAGGTTGTCGAGATCGAAATAGATTAGCTGGTGCCTGTCATCATTCGACGACAGGGCTTTCCAGGATTCGTGCAGCTGCGCCTCGAAGCCGGCCCGGTTCATGAGGCCCGTCATCGCGTCAAAGGACTGTTCGATTACGTACTCTGCCTTGCGCACGATATGTGACATGAACCGCCGGTCGGTTGCCGTGAATTCACGTTTGCTCACGCGACCGAGCTGCGCGAATACGCCCTCTACACTGCCCTGCCTGTCCATGATCGGACTCAGCAGGGCCTGGTAGCCCTGTTCTGCGATGTTGTCAGAACCGTCGATCGCCGGAATGTCGAAGATGACGGCCTGTCGCTGGCCATCCAGCTTCGGCAATAGCTGGTCGATCAGGTAGCGATCGAGCACCTTGCGATTGACAGACTTCCAGCTGGAGTGCGTCGCACTGATTCGAATGCGTTTCGACGGAATCAGCAGCACGCTGTAATTTATGCCCAGGTAGCGGCCACTCTGCCCGACCAACTGGGCCAGGTTCGAATGCCGCTTGGAGGCGCCGTGCATTTTGTCGTCGATCTCATAGACGAGCTCGAGTTCCTTCTCGATATTTTCCGCGCGGCGGCCCACTTCGGCGAGTTCCCGCCCGACACGCAGCCGCTCACCAATGAGCTCGACCGCAGGTTCGAGCACCTTCTGCAGCAGGCTGGGATTGAATGACGACGACTTGCCCGCGTTCTTCGAGAACAGGCAGATGAGCAGGCCGAGCATGTCGTCTCCGTCGCCATAGACGGGTAGCGCGAGCAACGTGCGTCCCGAGGACAGGGTGCGCTTCAGCGGCTCACCACTGTCTCTGAGTCCGAGGATGAGTTCTCCGGGCAGCTCGGTAACGAATGCATCGATCTCGTAGTCATCCGCGCCGTCACTACTCCAGGTGCAGTTGCGCTCGAGATCGTAGAAACAGAATACCTGCGCGCGCGGCACGAGGGACCGCAGCAGCCCGGCCGCTTTGCCGATATTCTTCCTTGAAGTGAGGCTGTGTATCTCTGCTGCCACGTGGACTCCGCCACTATGTCGACCGCAATCAGATCACCACGATGCCAGCAGCCACGCGAAAACGCTGTGACTTGAGTCTCAGCTTACTGGGTCTCCAGCCACTCGTCGTCAGAGCCTTCATTGACGCCTTCGAACAGCGGAGTGCTCAGATAGCGCTCTCCGGTGTCCGGCAGCATCGCGAGGATCACGGAGCCCTCGGGAGCGTCTGCGGCGACATCGAGCGCGGTCGCAAGCGTCGCGCCAGCCGAAATTCCCGTGAATATGCCCTCCTTCGCGGCGAGCTCGCGTGACACCTCGATCGAGCGGTCATCGCCGATCGAGCGGAGTTCGTCGAACACCTCACGGTTCAATACGTCGGGAATGAAATCCGGGGTCCACCCCTGGATCTTGTGCGGGCTCCAGTCCTTGCCCGCGAGCAGCGGCGCAGCGGTCGGCTCCGTCGCAACGACCCTGACCTCCGGCCGGGCCGTCTTGAGTACCTCGCCGACGCCCGTCAACGTGCCACCCGTGCCGTAACCTGTAACCCAGTAATCGAGACGCCGTCCGGCAAAGTCGGACAGGATCTCGGCGGCCGTCGTCTGCCTGTGAAACTCGGGATTCGCAGGATTCTCGAACTGCCTCGCAAGAAACCAGCCGTGCTTCTCCGCCAGTTCCTCGGCCTTCCTGACCATGCCTGTGCCGCGCTCGGCGGCCGGCGTGAGTATCACCTTGGCGCCGAGGCCCCGCATGACCTTGCGGCGCTCGATCGAGAACGAATCGGCCATCGTCGCGACGAACGGGTGGCCTTTGGCCGCGCACACCATCGCGAGCGCGATGCCCGTATTTCCCGATGTCGCCTCGACGACCGTCTGGCCTGGCTCGAGCGTCCCCTTCTTCTCGGCGTCGTTGACGATGGCGAACGCGAGACGATCCTTGACCGAGGCCATCGGGTTGAAGGACTCGACCTTGACGTAGAGATCGACGTGATCCGGCGCCATGCGGTTTATGCGCACGACCGGCGTGTTGCCGATTGTCTCCAGAATACTGTTGTAGATCATTTGCTTGTCCTTATTGTTCGATCAAGTACTCTGTTTAGCACAAATGATCCCGGTTTGCGTTGGGCGGGCCCTGGCAGCAAAAAGACGCGTCGTTTCTGCCGTTATAGCCATTGGTTATATGAATCTGTTATACGTAGGTCCGGGCACAGCCGCAGAGCGGTGAAACTGCCGACGCAATTGGCGGTCACATAATGGGAAGCATTAGCGCGGTCTGGCGATGAAACTGCAGCAGCTGAAGTATCTCCTGGCGATCGTCGACAACGGTTTGAACATAACCGCTGCGGCGGAACGCCTGTACACATCGCAACCCGGTGTGAGTAAGCAACTCAAGTTGCTCGAGGAAGAACTCGGGCTGCAGATCTTCTCGCGCAAAGGCAAGAGCCTCGGGGGCGTGACGGACGCCGGCGAACAGGTCATCGAGCGCGCCCGCATCATCATGCAGGAGGTCGAGAACATCCGCAGTCTTGCGTCGGACTACTTCAAGGAGGAAGAGGGCTCTCTATCGATCGCGACGACGCATACCCAGGCACGCTATGTATTGCCCGAGATCATCGGCCATTTTCGCGCACGTTACCCGAAGGTCGGCCTCAACCTGCACCAGGGGACGTCCGAGCAGATCGCCGACATGGTTGCTGCCAAGGAAATCGACTTCGCAATCGCGACAGGCTCGAAAGAGCTGTTCTCCGAGCTCATCCTCGTACCGAGTTATCACTGGAGTCGATCGGTAATCGTACCCAGGGGACACGAACTGACAGAGCTGAATCGCAAGATAACGCTCCATGATCTCGCGGAGCACCCACTCGTCACCTACGTTTTCAGTTTTGGCGGACAGTCTTCATTGAAGCGCGCGTTTGCTGACGAAGGGCTGGAACCGGATGTCGTGTTTACGGCGCGCGATGCAGATGTCATCAAGACCTACGTGAGAATGGGTCTCGGAGTCGGCATCGTCGCGAGCATGGCGGCCGACTGCGCAGACATGAAAGACCTGCAGGTCGTCGAGGCCGAAGAATTGTTTCCGCGGAGCACAACCTGGATCGGGTTCCGCAAGGACTCTGTCTTGCGTCGCTACATGTTCGACTTCCTGCAGCTGTTCGCACCACACGTCACGCCGGCACGTATCAAGCAGGTCCGCGGCGCCGGATCGCAAAGCGAGATAGATCAATTGTTCAGCGAAACGGATCTTCCGGTCCGTGGTGGCTGTGCCGACGGCGTCACCGAGGCTGCTTAGTCGCGTCGGTCGACTAGTAGATGCGTATGCCGCCGTGGCGCCTGCGGCTCTGGCGATCGACCCACCAGAGTCCTAGCAGGAACCCCCCAATCAGGCACACGATCGTCGCAGCGGCAACCCAGTTCAACGGCAGGCTGCCCTTGTAGCGATCCTTGAGGCCCCGGATGCTCGCGTTCTCCTCCTCGAGCTCCGTGATCTGCGACTCGGCGTCCGCAAGACTTGCCGTGAGCTGTGCGGCCTCGTCTTCGAGACCCTCGATGGTCGCGGCCGGGACCGCGAACGCCCGTCGCGTCTCTTCGAGTTCGGCCGCGAGCGCGTCGCGCTCCGCCATCGTCTCAACAACGATCAGCTTGGCGGGCTTGTCATCGACGAGGTAAGCCGCCTTGACGTAGCCCTGGACGCCATCGGGCAGCTGCACGTTGGCATAGTTCCGGTCACGCGAGAGGATCTCGAGAGCCTGGCCGCTCTCGAGCATGCGAAACGCACGATCGCTCGTGTCCGCAGCCTGGTGAATCCCAAGCCTCAGGTTGTCGGTAACGTATGCAGTCTCTGCCGCTGCAAACAGCGGCACAAGCAGCATGGTTATGCCGAGAATTCGCATGTTGGATCTCCCTTGCCCGCCGCGAGTGTACTACAAGCCGGGCGAATTGCGACGTGTGCTATTGCTCGTAGAGCCATCGCAATAATGCGTGCTGCACTTCCTCTCCGGGACCGCGATGAATGTCTTCGTGATTCTGCAGCGCGACGACTGCGAAGCGTCTACCGGATCGTGATTGCAGGTAGCCAGCTATCGCTGTCACGTGGTCCATCGAACCCGTCTTCATATGCGCCTTGCCGATCAGTTCAGTACTGCGAAACCGGCGGGACAGCGTGCCGTCGAGGCCTGTTAGCGACATCGATGCGAGGTATTCGGGCATGTAGGGCTGGCGCCACGCGAATCGCAGCAGGGAGCCCATGTCCGCCGCCGTGATGCGCGCGTTCCGCGACAGACCAGCGCCGTTTTCGATAGCGAGTTTGCAGGATTCCAGCTTGTTCTCCGTGAGCCATTCGGCGATGACCTGCTTGCCACCCTGTTCGGTGCCCGGAGCGCCGTTGACTTCCGCGGCGAGCGTATACAGCAACTGCCTGGCCATCACGTTGTTGCTGTGCTTGTTGACGCGCGCGATCATCGCGGCCAGTGGCAGGGAGTCAAACGACAGCAATGGTTCCGCGTCGGCGTCCGCAATGCCTTCCTTCCAGCCACCCTCGAACACGCCGCCGGACTCCGCCCAGAGAGAGCGAAACAAACCGTAAACGAACTCGTTGTGCGACAGTGCCGCGCGGTCCATCGCGTAACGTTTGCAGCCGTTCGGGAAGTTACCCGAGAAGGTCACCTGGTCGACGGGTTCGTTAGCCGTGATCGTGATACCGCGCTGGTAACCGCGGCAGCTACCCTGCGCCAGGCCCAGCCGGTTCTCGACACGCAGATTGTCGAGCCGCGGATCCATCCGGACGCTGACGGCGCCGGCCTCCTCGTCCGGCTCGAACCAGTACCGGACCACCTTGAAGTTCATGAGTAGTGCATTGGGCGATACGTTGTAGGCCCGCAGCGGCTGCCGATCGAAGGCTGCCGGATCGTAGTCACCCACGTCGAAAAAACTGTCGTCGATGCGGAGGTCGCCCGTGATTGTTCGTATGCCGGTACGCCGCAGGTTGCGGAGCATCTGCCATACGCGCTCCGTTACGAGGAAGGGATCGCCATAGCCCTTGAGCAGGAGGTCACCCTCGAGCGTAGCGCCGTCGATCTCACCTTCCGCATAGACCTCGGTCTTCCACCGATACGCGGGGCCGAGAACGTCGAGCGACACGAGCGTCGTGAGCAGCTTGATCGTTGACGCGGGATTGCGCGGTTCCTCGTCGCGCCAGCGCAGGACGACTTCGCCGGTATCCACGTCCTCTACGTAGAGGCTCAGTGTCTCCGCCGGGACATTCCGGATATTGAGCGCGCTCTGCACCCCGGGAGGCAGGTTGTCGTCAGCCGCATGCGTAGCGCCGGCGATACCGCAACAAAGGGTAATGAACAGGGTTTGCAAGCACAGCTTAGTCTGCATTTCCGGTTTCCATATCAGGCAGGTGACGTTCGAGCGCGCGGCTCGCCGTGCGGTGAATCGCCCAGGTCAGTACGACGATTACCGCGATGCCCCCGCCCGCGATCCAGTATCCGAGTTCGGTCGGCGCCGCTCTGCCCGACATGATCTCGCCCAGGTCATGCGCCAGCGTCCCGAGATACACATAGAGCGCGACAGCAGGCAGCATGCCGAGCGTCGTAGCGAGGAGGTGCACCCTGGGCCGTACCGAGGTGACGCCGTAGGCATAATTCAACACGTTGAAAGGGATCACGAGCGACAGGCGCGTTAATAATACGATCAAAAATGCCTCCTCCTCGAGTCCTCTTTCTATGGCCTTGATTCTCATGCTCGACGACACCCTTTTTTCCACCCAGTGGCGCGCGCCTTTCCTGCCGGCCAGGAACGCACATTGCGCGCCTGTCACTATACCGATCGCCGCCAGAACAAACCCGGGAACCAGGCCAAAGAGGAAACCGCCGATCATCATCGACCCTGACCCCGGCACGAACAGCACGGTTGCAATGACGACACAGCCGATATAGATCGCCGGCGCTATCGCCGGATGCTCCTCGGCCCAGGCTACGATCGTCGCGATCCAGTCCGCAAGTGGCAACAGGTAGAGGCTGCAGACCAGGGCTGCAAACAGGGCACTGATCGCGATGCGGTTTATCAGCGTACGATTCATTGTCTGTTCCCGGTCGCCATGGTCCTGGCCTCGTTATCGCGCCGGCCGCTTGATCTTGAAGGTACGAATGCGGTCCGCGAGCGTGGTCGGTCGCACGCCCAGCAATTCCGCAGCACCGCCCTTGCCCGATACGCGCCAGTTCGCCTGCTTCAGTGCTCTGACAGTATTCGACTTCTGAAATTCCTTCATGGCTTTTTCCGTCAGGATGCCTTCTTCGCGACCGGGCTCATCCGGCCCGGAGTCTCTCACGTCCGACTGGCCCGGCATCGACAGGTCGAGGCGCAGCACTTTGCCCTGCGACAGGATGACGGCCCGCTCGATGACGTTCTTGAGTTCCCTGACGTTGCCGGGCCAACGGTATGCGCGCAGGATTTCGGTCTGCGCTCGTGTCAGCGCCAGGGGATCCCGACCGAAGTCCTTGCAGGTTTGTACGAGGAAGTTCTGCGCGAGTTGCACGATATCCTCGCCGCGCTCGCGCAGCGGCGGCACATCGATGGGAAATACGCTGAGTCGGTAGAACAGATCCTCACGGAATTCGCCGTCCACGATCAGCTGCTCGAGATTGCGGTTCGTCGCCGCGACTACGCGAACGTCGACCGATCGAGTCATGTCTTCGCCCACTCGTTCGAATTCGTTCTCCTGCAAGACGCGCAGCAGTTTGCCCTGCGACTCCAGCGGAATCTCCCCGACCTCGTCAAGGAAGATCGTGCCGCCGTCGGCGAGCTGGAAGCGACCGATACGATCGCGATGTGCACCCGTGAATGCACCCTTTACATGTCCGAAAAACTCGCTTTCGAAGAGTTCTTTCGGAATCGACGCACAATTGACCTTGACCAGTGGATTGTCGGCCCGCGGACTGCGTATGTGAATCGCATGGGCAATTAGTTCCTTGCCGACGCCCGATTCTCCCTCTACGAGTACGGTCGCAGGCGTCTCGGCAACAGCCTCGACGCGTTTGAGCATGCGCCGCAGCGCCGTACTCGTACCTACGATCCGGCCGAAGTTCATCGCAACATTCACTTCCTCACGAAGGTAGTCGCGCTCGCGCTCCAGTTCCTCACGAAGGCGCGCGTTCTCGGCCAGCGTCCTGCGGAGCTCTCTCTCCGCGCGGTTGCGTTCGGTGACGTCCTTGGACGCTACGAGCATGCTGTCGACTTCGCCCTGCGCATCGTAGTGCGCGATTGCGGACATCATGAGATCCATGACCCTGCCGTCCCTGGTCACCATCTGGCGCTTGAGATTATTGAAAGCGCCTTCCCGGATAAGGTCTTTGAGCTTTCCGTCGGCATAGGTTCGACGATCCGCAGAGCTGAAGAAGTCAGTAATCGGCCGCCCCACGACTTCGTCCCGGGCGTAGCCCAGCTTCTGCAACCAGTGGTCCGTAACTGTCACGATCAGCCCGGCGGCATCGACCGTGTGCAGCATGGCCGGCGTCGAACGGTACAGGGTGCGGTATTTGAAATTGACCCTCGCCTGGTCCGATATCTCCGAGTACATGGCAATGGTGCGCAGGAACGCGCCCTCGCGGTCGAACTCGATAAAGGCGTTCGTCACGCAATCGACGACTTCGCCCGAACGCGCGACAAAGCTCACGGGTTCGTTTTCCAGCTTCCCCATCCGCCGCAGCGCCGGTCGCAGTTCCTCGGCGACACGCCGCGCACTTTCGGGCGTCGCGAATTCGTCTGGCCGATGGCCGACCATTTCCTGCCTCTCATACCCCAGGCGCTCGAGCATCGTGTCGTTGACGTCGAGGTATACGCCGTCTTCGGCAATCGACGTTGCCATGACCGGCGACTTGCGAAACAGCCACTGATAGTCGTCCTGGGTGATCATGCCGGCATGATATACGAAATTCCGTAAGCAGTGTTACGAAAATTCGTAATTAACGGAATTGCGTAACTCCAGGATGATCGATAACTTATTGATTTCTATAATTTTCCGAAGTTGGCACGACTTATGCACTTACGTAGACGAAGCGTTGAAACATTTACCCTGGTTTATTTGAGGACAGCAACATGAATAGCAAGCACATTGAAAACGGGCTCGCCCTCGTCGGCGCCCTGATCATCCTGATCGGCGTGTCCATAGCAGCCGGTTCAGCATTCGCGGCGACACCGGACCTTGATAAGGAGCGTCCCGCCCGCATATCTACTTCCATTGTTGAAGCCGACTAGGGCTTCGCAAAACCGGTGGCAAGCGGACCAGGCTTCTCTCCCCCCTGACAACCTGGTCGTTGCCATCGCGAAAGCCGGATTGGATTCCGGCTTGAACGGGCCCGGAAGGCCCGGCGGCACCCCCCTGCCGTTAGCTTGAGGCGCCGGAGACCGCTCCGTGTCGGAACGGCCCGCTGGTTCGATCACCGAATTCAGCTCTCCGGCGCCTTTTCTTTTTCTAGTCTGAAACGCGGTCGCGATGCGCTTCGGCGCGCTCGTTGAGGTTTTTCGACTTGCGATTGCTGAGTGATTCGCGCAGGCGCCGCAGCCAGAAGCGTGCCCACGTAAACTCGATGCTGAGAATTGCCAGGCCAACCGGGATAACCACGAATGCCGGACCGGGCGTCACGATCATCACCAGTCCAATCAGCAACACGGTCGCGCCCACGATTCCTATGACGAGTCGGCGTGCGGCCTTGTAGGTGAGGTGTACGGTCCTCTTGATCAATTCTTATCCCCGGTTTTTCTTGATTTTACGGCAACCTGACGTAGCCTTGGAGCGATGATCCGACTTCGAGTTCCAGCGGCCCTCGTCCTGAGCCTTGCCGCGTTGACACAATCCACGATGGCTGATGCCGAACTGGCTGTCCACGTGCAAGAAGCGCGAGCCGAGATTCTGCCACGCACACAAGGGCAGAAACATACCCGGCTGCCCGTGCTGCAATTCTCTGTGCGCGCCGATTTCGCCTGCAACAAAGACGCCGTTGCGGAGTCCGTCACGATTAGCGTTGCGGACGCCTACAAGCGTTATGCACCCGCGGCAGGCGAAGAGACGTTCGAAATCGATATCACGGTACCGCGAAACCAGATCGCGGCCGTGGCGACGGGCGACTTCTGCATGGCTGGCGACACCGATGGAGAATTATTGCTGGCCGGCGTCGCGACCGCGCAGGTGTCGCTGCGCTGTCGCAGTGAGAATAGTGTCTCGATTCGATTTGCGAGCCAGCGCCTGCCGCTCAGGCTCGTCTGCAGTCGTCGTGACGCTCAGGACCCTTCGCTCGTCTCGTCACTGGCCAGGTGACGTTCGAGAAATTCCAGCGTGCGATTCCAGGCGTCATCAGCCGCGATCCTGTCATAGGTCCTTGCTGACTCGCTCGCGAAGCGCTGCCCGACGCCCGCGTAGATCTGGATATCAAAGTCCTTGCGAAGCGCCTCGAGCGCTGCCTTGAACGCCTCGACCGACTCGGTCTTGACGCTAACGTCATCGCCTGCGAAATGTCCCAGGATCGGCGCGTCGACGGGACGCAGCTTGTCTTCGTCATTCGTAACCGGCGCGTAGTAGATCACGGTCGCATCGAGTCTATCCGGGAATAGCATGGCCGTGTTGAGGGCCCACGTGCCGCCGAACCGCCAGCCCAGCGAGCCAACGCGTGGCGCACCTGCAACGCTGCTGACAAACTCGAAAGCTCCGCGAATGTTGGCGTTGGCCGATTCCGGATCCTCGACGACCGACAACATGAGTTCACGTGCCGATGCCGAATCCGACGCCGTTGCGCCACCGAACAGGTCGACCGCCAGCACGATGTAGCCCTCTGCCGCGAGACGATCTGCGGCGGCACGGATATCGTCACTCAGCCCCCACCATTCGTGAATCATGATGATAGCCGGGAGCGGCTCGAACATATCGGACGGCGCCACGAAATAGCCGTACACGAGAACGTCACCGACTTCCGCATAGGGCATTTCTTCCGAGACCACCGCGCGGACTTCGCTATCGCCATCGCTTGCCAGGCTGCTTGTATCAGGCTGTTGCGCTTCCGGCGCCGACTCGACGGGCGCGGCAGTTTGATGCGGATTCGGCTCACCCGGGTCGCAGGCGGCAAATAGCAGCGCAGAGGCCATTATTGCCCCGATAGTCCTGCCTGTCCCGAGTTTGGCTGTGTTCATGCGCCTGACCTGAAGTATTCTCGCCCATTAGCGACATCGGCCGCGGGCCGAATGATGTCAAGTGTAATCGAATTTGTTGTTCGGGAACTATTATGAGTTTACTTGCGGAATCACTGGTCTATCTGCTAGCCGCGGTCGTCAGCGTACCGCTCAGCCGGCGCCTCGGGCTGGGTTCGGTGCTGGGTTACCTGGCGGCGGGCATCATCATCGGGCCATTCGGCTTTGCGTTCGTAACGGATGCCGAGCACATCCTGCACTTTGCCGAGTTGGGTGTCGTTTTCCTGCTGTTCATCGTCGGCCTGGAGCTCCAGCCGTCGCGACTCTGGGTCATGCGGCGTATGGTCTTCGGCCTCGGGGCGGCGCAGGTGGCGTTCAGCGCGATCGCCATCGGCCTCGTCGCCTGGATGCTCGGTCTCTCTGTCAATGCGGCAATCGTCGTGGGGCTCGTGCTCGCGCTGTCATCGACCGCGTTTGTCCTGCAGATGCTTGCAGAGAAGAAACAGCTCCCGACCACGCAGGGGCGGGCGGCTTTTTCGGTATTACTGTTCCAGGACCTTGCCGTGATTCCGCTCATTGCACTGTTGCCCCTGCTGGGGCAGAACGCCTCATTCGATGAAGGCATCGGCTTCACGAAGATAGGCATAATGATTGTCACGATCGGCGGACTGGTCATCGGCGGCCGCTTGCTGCTCAAACCCGTCTTGCAGGTCGCCGCGCGTTCGGGGATTCCTGAAATCTTCACGGCGACCGCACTGCTCGTCGTTATCGGCAGCGCACTGCTCGTGCAATTCGCGGGCATGTCGATGGTGCTCGGCGCCTTCATCGCCGGCATGCTGCTGGCGGATTCCGAGTACCGGCATCAGCTGGAAGCCGACATCGCGCCCTTCAAGGGCCTGCTGCTGGGCCTGTTCTTCATCGCCGTCGGCATGTCAGTGAATATCGCCCTGTTGCTCGAAATCCCGGGCCGGATCCTGGTCATGGTCGTACTCCTGATGACGATAAAGGCGCTCGTGCTGTTTCCGCTCGCGCGGCTGTTCGGCATGTGCGACTCCCGCGCGGCCCTGAAGACCGCGGTCGTACTCGCCCAGGGCGGCGAATTCGCGTTCGTGCTGCTGGCGATCGCGCGTGCCACACAGGCGCTGTCTGCTGGCCTGATCGATGAACTGGTTCTCGCGGTCGCCCTGTCCATGATGATGACCCCGCTGCTTTACTCGCTGGCCGAACGGCTCACTCGCAAGACAGGACCAACCGAGACACCGCAATACGACGAAATGCCGGAGGAGCAAGAGCACGAGCATGAGGTGCTGATCGCGGGCTTCGGCCGCGTCGGGCAGATTGTCGGGAGACTGCTGCGCATCATCGGCAAACCGTTCACCGCACTCGAAAGCGACTCCATGCAGGTCGACTTCGTGCGCCGCTACGGCTCGACCGTGCACTATGGCGACGCTTCGCGCCTCGACCTGTTGCGTGCTGCCGGCGCCGAGCACGCGAAGATATTCGTGCTCGCGATTTCAGACCTGGAACAATCGATGCGCATTGCCGAAGCGGTCACGCGACATTATCCGCACCTCACGATCGTCGCGAGGGCGCACAACCGCCGCCACGCGCACAAGCTCATGGACCTGGGGATCAAGCATATCTTCCGCGAGACCCTGCTCTCCAGCCTTGCCATGACCGAGCTGGTGCTGAAGAACCTGGGCCATTCGGACGAACAGGCAAAACACATGATCAGGACATTTTGCGAACGCGATTCGCAACTGCTCATCGAGCAGCATGCGATTCACGACTCGGAAGAGAAGCTGATTCAGTCGGCGAGGGACACGGCCAATGAGCTCGAGGAGTTGCTCCGCGGCGATGCGGGTGCCTGATTACCACTCGTCGTCATCGTCCCACTCCCTGAGTTTGCTCTTGTCGACCTCGCGCCACTGCTTGTCGCTGAGGCGCATGTATTGCAGCACCTTGGCGATCGTGTAGACGACAACCAGGGCGATCATGACCAGCAGGACGATCAGGCCTTCAGGCATTGCGCGAATCCGGTGTGGCGGGTAGGGACAGCTTAACACTGGCCCGCAGGAATGAGCGATGACAGGCAACACGTCCGATCCGGACCGTGATAGTGTTCCGCCGCGGAAACCGGAAGACGCATGCAGCCTGAAGCCAAGCTCATCGAGATTCGAAACGCGACAATCTGGCGTGGCAGAACCTGCGTGTTCGAGGGCCTCGACCTCGAGATCGCGCAACACGAGCGAGTCGCGATTGTCGGTCCCAACGGTGCCGGCAAAACGACACTCCTCAAGCTCATCAATCGCGAACTTTACCCGGTCGTACAGCGAGGATCCCTGGTTCGCATTCTCGGACTCGACCACTGGAATGTCTGGGAGCTCAGAAAGCACATCGGCATCGTCTCCCACGACCTGCACCAGCGCTATACGCCCACGACCACGGCGCTCGAAGTCGTCGTTTCGGGATTCCATTCGAGTATCGGCGTGCACGGTACGCTCGCCAGCCGTATCAGCGGGCAGCAGCTTGATGCAGCGAAGGCGGCCCTGTCGGAGCTTGGCGTCGAGGCACTCGCAGATACAGCCCTCAGGGCCATGTCGACCGGGCAACAACGTCGTTGTTTGCTGGCGCGGGCACTCGTACACGAACCCGATACGCTGATCCTCGACGAACCTACAGCCGGGCTCGATTTCGCGGCCAGCTTCGACTACCTGGCACGCCTGCAGCGACTCGCAAGGGCCGGATGCAACATCGTCATCGTCACGCATCACCTCAATGAAATCCCGCCAGTCATCGACCGGGTCGTGTTGCTACGCCAGGGCAAGGTGGTCGCTGATGGCCCGAAGTCCGAGGTGCTGACGGCCGAATTACTCAGCGAGGTCTACGAGACCCGGATCCGGGTGGCCGAAATCGACGGCTATTACCTTGCCTACCCCGGGGGAAATGCAAAAACGTGACCTGCTACGATGCGCCGTGGTGACAATAAGCCTACCCTGTGATTTATGTTGAAGCCGGCGCGCACAATCCTCACCAGCATGCCACTCGTGGCGCTACCATCGCTGGCCGCGGACGCCGGCTACCAGACCGGGATCACGAGCGTCGGGCCTGCATTCTTTATATTCACTGTGGCGGGCGCATTGCTGCTGACCCTGATCTTTCGCCAGGCGGCCAACCACGCGGCTCGTTTTCTCACGGCGCAGCTCGGGCAGTGGCGAATTCGCAATGCACTGGACAAACGCAGCCCGGATGTCCTGCATGATTTCATCCTCCCGGGCGCGTATGGCGGCCTCGCGAAAATCGATCACGCCATACTCACCGCCGGCGGCATACTCTGCATACAGACCAAGCATTACAACGGGATCGTTTTCGGTGGCGAGGACGAGGCCCAGTGGACCAATGTCGACGGCGTGAAACGGCGACGCTTCCTGAACCCGCTCATCCAGAACGAAGGTCGCAGGCGCGCGCTGGAGAAGGTGGTACCCGATGTGCCCGTCGCAAATCTCGTGATCTTCACGGGCTCGGTCGAGTTCACGTCCGCGCCCCCGCGAAACGTCATCCATGTTCGCGACCTCGAGAATTTTGTCGCGAAGTTCGTTTTCGGACCGAGCAAGATCAAAGACTGGGATGCCGTCTGGTTGACTGTCAAGGCCGCCGCAATGACGGATGCAGCTTCCCGCAAGGACTTCGCAGCACAGCTCAGCTTCGGCTGACACCACACGGCACGCGACGGCGCGACCGATGCTTTATACTCGGCTGCGTTTCTATGGCCCGAGGCATGCTGCATGGATACCACTCAAGCCCTGATATCGTCGCCGATCGGCGTGTTGGCCGTGTTGTGCGCCGTTGCGGCGTTCTTCTTCCTCGTCGCACAGGTCAGTGAAGCGAAACTCTTCAACTACATTCCGCCGCTGCTGTTCATCTATGCGACGCCTGTTTTTCTCAACAACTTCGATGTCATTCCGAGCAAGTCCGTTATCTACACGGGGCTGAGCCAGTACGCTCTGCCGGTGTTCATCGTGTTGATGCTGATCAAGGTCAATGTGCCGGCCGTTGTACGTGTCATGGGTAAGGGCGTACTCGTGATGCTCATGGGCACGGCCGGTGTCGTCGTTGGCGGCGTCATTTCTTACCTGATCGTACACCGGTGGTTGTCTGACGATGCCTGGAGAGGCTTCGGTGCATTGGCTGGCAGCTGGATCGGCGGAACCGCCAATATGCTGGCCACCAAGGAAATGCTCGGTGCCTCGGAAGCACAGCTTGGACTCGCTGTGATTGCCGACAACGTCATCTACATCGTCTGGCTGCCGTTGCTGCTGATGTCCCGGGACTTTGCCGAGAAATTCAACCGGTGGGCTCGCGTCCCCGCAGAGCGTCTCGACGCCATGGACAAGGCCGCCGACATGCACGTCGAGGAAGATACTGCTCCAACGATGCCCCAATACCTGTACCTCGCGGCGGTCGTATTCGGTGTGTCTGCCATTGGCCACGCGCTCGCGCCGGGTCTTGCCGACTGGATCGCCTCCCTGTCGCCGAACGCAGCCGGCATTTTCTCCGTGACGACGACGCGCATCCTGCTCGTAACGACACTGGCGCTGGTGCTATCGACGACGGCGGCATCGAAACTGCCGAATGCGACAGCGCTGGGCACGGCGCTGGTTTATATTTTTGTCGCAGGCATGGGTGCCCGTGCGTCTGTCGCAGGCCTTGCGGAGGCGCCGGCCTTCGTATTCGGCGCTTTCATATGGATATTCATTCACGGCCTCTTCTGCCTCGCCGGAGCCTGGATCTTCCGCGTCGACGTGCACAGCGTTGCGATCGCGTCTGCGGCAAATATTGGCGCAGCGGCGTCGGCACCGATCGTGGCGGCGCATCATCGGCCCAACCTGGTGCCGGCATCCATCCTCATGGCATTGCTCGGCTATGCGCTGGGCAACTACCTGGCTCCCGCCACAGGACAACTCGCGAGAATGGCCGCGGGTCAGTAAGCATGTGGAAGCAGCGGGCGCAGCGTGCAGCCATCGTCGTCATCCTGGTCATTGTCCTCGGCGCGGCCGCCGCCGTATGGCTCTGGCGCGACCGCCCCGGCATCGATAAGCTCGAGTGGCCGAATCCCGTCATTGCGGCGGCCTCTGCAACGGACTCGGTTACCGTTACGTGGCTCGGCGTCACGACGCTGCTGTTCGACGATGGCGAGACACAGCTGCTCGTCGACGGCTTTTTTTCACGGCCGACCTTGCGCGATGTTCTGTTTGGCCGCGCGGTTCACAACGACGCTGCGACCATCAACTATGCGCTCGATGAATTCCGCATGCGGCGCCTGGCCGCCGTCATCCCGGCGCATTCGCACTTTGATCATGCGATGGATGTCGGCGCCATCGCGAATCGCACGAGCGCTTCGGTGCTCGGCTCCGAATCGACGTTGCAGATTGCTCGTGGCGCCGGCGTTCCTCCGGACCAGCTTACGCTCGTCGAGGTCGGCCGGCCCTATGACTTCGGTCGCTTCGCCGTAACGCTGTTTGCTTCTCGTCACGCCCCGGTCGGTTGGCGCGGCAACGTGACGTTTCCGGGGACAATCGATGAACCGCTGACCATGCCGCAGCCCGTAAGCGCAATGCGCGAGGGTGGCAGTTACACGATCGTGATCTCGCATGCCCAGGGGACCGCCGTCGTGCAGGGCAGCGCCGGGATGCCCGATACATCACTGGCTGAGGTTGCGGCGGATGTCGTGATGCTGGGCGTCGGCGGCCTCGATACCCTCGGAGTCGAGTATGCCGAGCTCTACTGGCAATCGATCGTAACCGCCACGGGCGCTCAGAGTGTCTACCCGATTCACTTCGATGACTTCACGAGGCCGTTCGGCGAGATCGTCCCGGGCGCTCGCTTCCTTGGCGACATCGAGCAGACTGCGGACTGGTTCGAGATGTTTCGCGACAAGTGGGACAACGATGTCGAACTCTTCATCCCGGAGTTCGGCAAGCCGATCGCAATCTATGCGCAGCCGGTCCCCGAGTCCTGACCGTCGAGTTGCCCGAGCAGCGAGTCGTCGCCGCAAATCAGCGCTTCCTTCTGCGCACGGCTCAGGTTTTTCACGCGGTGTTCGAGCTGCAACGCGCGCGAACGTGCGCCGATTTCCCGGGTGAATTCGAGTCGCAGCGGGCCCCTTCCCCGCAGGTACTTGGCGCCACGCACGCCGCTTTCATGTTGAGCTACTCGGTTCTCGACGTCTGTCGATATCCCTGTATAAAGCGTGTCATCGGCGCAGCGTACGATGTAGAGGCTGAATACAGAGTCGGTCACGCGTTGCCGCCGACCAGTGAATCGCCGAGGACCCTGAACGCACCCGCCTCTATGCTCTCGAGATTCTCTGTCGTCTCAGCGTAAGTCAGGACGATGTCCGACACGCCGCCCAGTTCCTCGGCCGGCTCATGCAGGCGTAATGTCAGCACGTTGCCTGTCAGCGTGGCTTCCTTGATCAGGTTGTGGCCCCCGAACTGCTGTTCGTTAATCTCAATGTAAATCGATTCGTCGAACTCTTCGTCGATCGTTCGCATGAGCAAGAGATACTCATTGATATCACCGATATCCGACGTCTTGGCGAAGAACAGCATGGTTGCGTTGTCGCGAACGTCAAATGCGACGGTGTCATATTGTCGGCTATCGGTCATTGGCTTCTCGCATTATCCAGAACCTTTTGTAACAGGTCGTCCTTCTCTTGCCAAATCTCGCCGAGCCAGCGATGCACGCGGCGCCGAAACTCGCGGTCCTCCTGGTAATCTCCGGCGACTAACCATTCTTCGACCCGCCGTTCGCGCACATCGACGATGACCGGCACATGACGGCCACAGCACATCTCCCAGAATTTGGCGGGGCCCTCGGGGTACACGAGCGTTACATCGAGGATGCTGTCGAACAGGCTGCCCATGGACGCGATCGCAACCGCGAATCCCCCGGCCCGCGGAATCAGCAGCCGCCTGTACGGCGACTTGCGCCGCTCGCGCTTCGCTTCGCTGAACCGGGTTCCTTCGACGAAATTGATCACGGACGTGGGCGTGCTCCGGAACTTCTCACAAGCCCGGCGCGTCGTCTCGAGATCCTTGCCCTTCATCTGCGGGTTTTTCGCAAGATAGGACGTTGAGTAACGCTTCATGAACGGCATGTCCATGGCCCACCACGCGATGCCCAGCACCGGGAACCAGATCAGCTGCCGCTTGATAAAGAACTTCAGGAACGGGATACGCCGGTTGAGCACCTTCTGCAAGACCAGGATGTCTACCCACGTCTGGTGATTGGGGAGCACGAGGTACCACGCGTCCTTGCGGAGTTCGTCGAGGCCGCGGGCCTGCCAGTCGATCGAAGCCGCGACCGTCAGGAGGGCCGTGTTGACGCTGATCCAGTTCTCGCCCAAGCCCATGAGAATTCTCGTGATGAAACGCCGCAGCGACGCGATCGGCAACAGCAGCTTCGGTATGGACAGCAACAGTATCGGGATGAACCAGAAGATCGTGTTGATCGCAATACCCGAGAGGACGAGGATGCCGCGGAGGTTTTTCAGAATTGTTCTCACGAGAGGTGCTGTCCGTGGATTGCAGGGCGCATTCTATCGCGAATCGATGGTCGTTTGCCTGCGTTCGCGCGGTCGAGTAACGTCAGAAAATGAACATGACCTGGCGACCCTCGCTCCTGCTGCTGGTGCTCACGGCCGGCGTTCTCATAGCCTTGCTTGCCGATCCCGTCGCGCAGGATCCGGCCTATCACGACTTCGCGGACCGCCGCACGCTGCTCACGGTACCCAACTTTCTCGATGTCTTCTCGAACCTCGCGTTTGCTGTCGTCGGCATCATCGGCCTCAAGACCGTCGCGCGCTGCCGGGGTCTCGGCGAGGCCAGCGTCGCGTGGCGGGTCTTTTACGCGGGCGTGCTGCTCACGGCCTTCGGCTCAGGCTATTACCATCTCGACCCGAACAACGAGACGCTCGTCTGGGACCGGCTGCCGATGACGATCGCCTTCATGGGTTTCGTCTCGATCATCGTGGGAGAATACCTGTCGCCACGACTCGGGAGCCGGCTGCTCGTGCCGCTGCTCGTCGTGGGCGCCGGGTCGGTGCTCTACTGGAGCTGGACCGAGTCGCTCGGCCGCGGCGACCTGCGCGCCTACGCGCTGGTACAGTTCCTGCCGCTGCTGCTGATTCCCGGAATTGTCCTTCTATACCGCGAGCGCAGCGAACTCGGACCGATTGTCGGCGGGATGATCGTGTTCTATATCGCCGCGAAACTATTCGAGTTTTTTGACGCCGCCGTGTTTGCGGCAGGTGGCGTCGTGAGCGGCCATACACTCAAGCACCTGGCCGCCGCCATGGCCCCCGCGTGCCTGCTTTACGCCCTCCGGCAGCGGCGTTACCATGCGCCGCGCACCTGAAGCCATTGAGACAGCTCCGATGACCACTGCAAAAAGGATCGACGGCAAAGCCAAAGCCGAACAACTCGCCGAGTCCATCACGCAACAGACCGCAAGCCTGCTGAGCGAGCATGGCATCAAACCCGGTCTCGCTGTCGTCATCATCGGTGAAGACGCGGCGAGCCAGGTCTATGTCCGCAACAAGAAGCGGCGTGCAGAGGCTTGCGGTTTCTACTCGGTACAGCATTCTCTTGCCGAGGACACGACGCAGGAAGACGTGCTGGGGCTCGTCGACGAACTCAACAACGACGACGCGATTCACGGCATTCTCGTGCAACTGCCGTTGCCCGACCACCTCGACGAGCAGACGATCACACAGTCGATCTCGCCATCCAAGGACGTCGACGGATTTCACTTCGTCAACATTGGCAAGCTGACGGCCGGCCATATGGGCGATGCATTCATACCCTGCACGCCCGCAGGCTGCATGCTCATGATCGAAGACGAGCTCGGCAAGGACCTGTCGGGCCTGAACGCCGTCGTCATGGGTCGATCGAATATCGTCGGCAAGCCGATGGCGAGTCTCCTGATGAAGCAAAACGCGACGGTCACGATCACGCACAGTCGGACCAGGGACCTGCCCAAGGTCGTCAGGGGCGCCGATATCATCGTCGCGGCCATCGGCCGCGCCGAGATGGTCAAGGCCGACTGGGTCAAGCCGGGCGCGGTTGTCATCGACGTGGGCATCAATCGTGTCGAGAAGACGATCGACGGTGAGACCAAATCGCGCCTCGTGGGAGACGTCGACTACGATGACGTCTGCTCGGTAGCCGGTGCCGTGACGCCTGTGCCGGGTGGCGTCGGTCCCATGACGATTACGATGCTCATGTTCAACACGCTGCGCTCGGCGCGGCTGTCCGCCGGGCTCGAGGGCTAGCCGGCGGTGCCTGGCGGAGAAGACTTCCGCACGATCTGGCTGCGGCCCGACGACCCCGCGGTCGTCCAGATCATCGACCAGCGCCTGTTGCCGCACGAATATCGACTTCACGATCTCTGCACGTGGCAGGATGGCCTGGTCGCGATCGACGAGATGTACGTGCGCGGCGCGCCGCTTATCGGTGCGACGGCCGGGTGGAGCCTGTACCTCGCGGCGCTGCATTCGGCATCCCCTGCCGAGGGCGTGCGCGAAGCAGCCAGCGCCCTGCTCGAATCGCGGCCTACGGCAGTGAACCTGCGCTGGGCCGTCGAACGCATACTCGGCATCGTCGATGCGGCGCCGGACGATCCTCACCTGGTCGAATTGATTCGCGCCGACGCGCAGGCC
>Ga0209456_10000010_pt1 | contig 85800 bp, 68 predicted proteins | sample COG_11_FD_184755 | JGI IMG/M metagenome (GOLD analysis project Ga0209456, IMG submission 184755) | Pelagic marine sediment microbial communities from the LTER site Helgoland, North Sea, for post-phytoplankton bloom and carbon turnover... | ecosystem: Environmental > Aquatic > Marine > Neritic...
AACTAGGTCCGGATTCCGGATTTGATTCTATTGGCGATTTTTCACAAGCAGCTTCCTTAAGTAACTTCATGGATTACCTGGATAGCACAGATGAGCTTGCCAAGACCATTATTTATAATTTAAACCCGGCTGACAATGAAGTTATCGCCGCGATGATCGGAAATTTTAACGATGGAAGCGTAAAAGGCAAAATTCAATTTGGCTCTGCCTGGTGGTTTCTGGACCAAAAAGATGGCATGGAAAAACAATTGAACTCTCTTTCCAATATTGGTCTGCTTAGTTGTTTTATTGGGATGTTAACAGATTCCCGCAGTTTTCTGTCATTTCCCAGACATGAGTACTTTAGGAGAGTACTCTGCAATCTTATTGGTAATGACGTAGCAAAGGGAGAATTACCGGAAGACGAAAAATGGTTGGGCAAAATTGTGTCAGACATTTGCTACTATAACGCAAAGGCTTATTTTCGATTTTAGTTTGAGGGGTACTTTAGGAATTTAACTTTCTTAAGTTATATTTGGAGATAACAACCGGAATCCAGGAATCTGTTTTCTTGAGTGACCTAAAGAAATTACACTTAACATATTATCAATGTCTGAATTGTTTTCTGTAGTCGACAAAATTATAGTAATTAGTGGTGCAACCGGTGTATTAGGTTCCGCTATGACTGACTATCTGGCGAGACAAGATGCCAGGGTAGTTGCACTGGGAAGGAATCCGGATAAAGTAAATTCGCTAATCGCGGAAATTAAAGGTACGCGGCATAAGGTATTTCCCTTAATTGCCGATGTAACTAATGAGCAGGATTTAGAGCGTGCAAAATTAGAGCTTAAAGACAAATTTGGAAAAATAGATATCTTGATCAATATGGCAGGCGGAAATATGGTTGGGGCAGTGATTACTCCTGAACAGACCATATTGGATGCGGGGATAGATGATCTGAATAAAGTAATGGAGTTGAATTATATGGGCTCTTTTCTTCCTATAAAAACATTCCTGCCCTTGTTTCTGAAAGATTTGAAAGGAAGTATCATTAATATTTCTTCCATGGCAGCTCAAAGGCCTATAACTCGCGTACTGGGATACGGCTCAGCAAAGGCGGCTATTGATAACCTGACCAAATGGTTAGCTATTGAATTTTGTGATAAACACAGTGCGGAATTAAGAGTAAACGCTATTGCGCCCGGTTTCTTTTTAACAGAACAAAACCGTACGCTACTTACGGAGGCAGATGGCCAATTAACAAAACGTGGCAAACAAATTATAGCTAATACCCCAATGGGTAGATTTGGTAATCCCGATGAACTCTTTGGTGTACTTCAATGGCTATGTAGTGATGCGTCAAAATTTGTAACAGGATCAATTATTCCGGTAGATGGTGGTTTTAATGCATATTCGGGCGTATGAAAACAATGGAACAAACAATGAGATGGTACGGACCTGATGACCCGGTAACCTTAAGTGACATAAGTCAGGCAGGAGCAACCGGTATTGTAACAGCTTTACATGAAATACCAAATGGTAAGATATGGAGCATTGAGGAAATACATAACCGAAAACGTCTCATAGAAGATGCCGGACTTAGATGGTCTGTTGTAGAAAGTGTTCCAGTTCATGAATTTATTAAGAGGCGTAGTGGTAATTTTCAGGAACTTATAGAAAACTACAAGAAAACAATCAAAAATCTGGCCTCCGAGGGTATCAATATTATCTGCTACAATTTTATGCCCATTTTAGATTGGATACGTACAGAATTGGATCATGAACTTCCAAATGGTGCAAGGACATTAAATTTTGAAATGAGAGCCCTGGCCGCATTTGACTGTTTTATTCTGAAGCGAAAAGGAGCCATGGATTCGTATCCTCCCCACATTATTAAAAAGGCCGAATCTTATTATTCAAGTTTGGATGCCAAAGGGATAGAAAAGCTAAAAAGGACCATCCTGGATAACCTCCCCGGGGCAGAAGTTGGTTATACCCTGGATGAATTTCAACTTGCATTGGACAATTATCAAAATATTGATAGCGCTATTTTGGAAAAAAACCTGCATCTTTTTCTGAATGAGGTACTTCCTGTTGCTGAGGAAAATAATGTTTTTCTGGCCATCCATCCGGATGATCCCCCTTATCCCATTCTCGGTTTACCAAGAATTATGAGTACCTCTATGGACATAAAGCGAATCTTATCAGAAAACAACAGCCCCAATAATGGGATTACATTTTGTACCGGTTCCCTGGGGGTAAGAGAAGATAATAATCTGATACAAATCATAAGGGATTACGGAGATCATATTCACTTTGTTCATCTTAGAAGTACCCGACGGGATGTAGATGGTAACTTTTATGAAGCCTGCCACTTAGAAGGTGACGTGCCCATGTACGGGGTGGTGAAAGAGCTCCTTCAATTGCAGAAAAAAAGAAATAAGCAACTACCTATGCGACCAGATCATGGGCAGCAATTGTTAAACGATCTGAATATTAAGACAAATCCGGGTTATTCCGGCATTGGACGTCTCAAGGGCCTCGCCGAGTTGAGGGGGCTTATGTATGGAATCTTAAATCAATATACCTAAATCCCTACCAGATAGATTCTGCCCTATTTACCTCTAACGCATTAATAATCAATACTGAGGAAGAGGAATTCTTGAAAATAAGATTCGTATAAGGTTCATTAGGAAATATTTGTGCGGTCATTACATATTGCCCATTATTTATAAAGACTTCTATTGACGACCAATCCACCAAAATCCGGACTTCAATTTCCCCTTCAGGCATATTAGAGATCGGCATTTTTTGTACATCTTTAGCAAATTCTTCTTTAAAAGTGGTTTTGCCCGACTTAGTTCGATCTAATAAAAACAATTCCTGATCCCCGTCTAAGGTTAATACCAATTCCTCGTCTAAACTATTATTAAAAGAAAATTCAAAATTTCGATTCGTGGAATTAAACCTAATTTCTGATTGATTATAGTTGTCAAAATTGATAGTATCTGACTCCCCAGTTGCCAGTTCAATATCCTTTTTTATTTCCGATTTAAAGACGGTCCCAAAATCATCCATTGGGTAACTGGCCAATTCATACGAATTCCCCAATTTAATAAGTGATAAATTTCTTGGAACAGTCATTGCACTTCTCCATTCCTTTGTTGGTGTATCACTGGCATAGGCCCAATTACTCATCCATCCGATAAATATCCGCTGGTTATTTGGTTCATTATTATACGTTATCCCTGCATAATTATCTGTTCCCCAATCTATCCATTTTTCTGCCAGTTGATCAGAGGTAAATGTGGTGCCGTCAAATTCACCGATAAAATATTGGGTCCCGCTACCTCCGTTAGGCGCCCCCGGATTTATGCTAATAATAAGAACCCATTTTTCCTCCCCTGAACCAGAGACTTTTAGTGGGAAAAGATCCGGGCATTCCCATACCCCTCCATGTGCACCTGTTTCCTTGCCAAATTCACTTAGATAGGACCAGGAAATTAGGTCGGCAGATCTGTAAAATTGTGCATAGTCACCTGCAACCAGTACAAGAATCCAACTTTGAGTTGGTTCATGCCAAAAGACTTTTGGGTCTCTAAAATCGCGAATCCCCTCATTACCCAGGACAGGATTATTCTGATATTTAGTCCATGATTCTGCATTATCAAGGCTATAAGCTATCCCTTGTGTTTGGAAGTCATTCGAACCACCTTTTTCCTTGTTCATATTGTGATATGTAAATATAGCCACTAAAGGAGGATTATCTGGTGTGCCAAGGCCGGACGTATTATTTTGATCCATAACTGCACTGCCCGAAAAAATATATCCATTTTCATCAGGAAATAAAGCAATTGGCTTATGTTCCCAATACACCAGATCCATGCTCGTAGCATGCCCCCAGTGCATAGGCCCCCAAACAATATCTTCGGGGTGATACTGATAGAAAAGATGATATATCCCGTCATTATAGACTAGCCCATTAGGATCATTCATCCACATCTCTGTTGGTGAGAAATGGAATTGTGGTCTGTATGGCTCTTTAAAAAAGGTTGATTCTGGCATAGAAGACATTTCCGTATTCTTTTCTTCCTCTTTGTTTTTACAGGAATAAATTGAAAAAAATAGTATGCCCAGAATACTATATAAGATAAAGGTTCTCATAACAAATAGTTGATTTTTATAAAAATACATTTTATTTATTGGACCTGAAAACCCCGACTACATGGGATAATTTTTTACTCAAATGAGTATCTTTGCACATAGATTAATTCATTACGATGCATTATTTTTTCAAATGTCTCTGTTTCTTTTTTCTACTACTCTCTGCTCAGGCACAATCTTCAATTGAACAAGCGCTTGATTGGTATAATAGCGAAAGTGTCCCTTATATCTCTGTGAAGGAAATGCAAAATTTACAAAACCAAATTATTTTGGACACAAGAGAATGGGAAGAATACCAGGTAAGCCATTTAAGAGATGCTGTCTGGGTGGGTTATGATAATTTCAAATTGGCAGATGTACTAGATAAATATCCCAATAAAAATTCAAAGCTTGTTGTTTATTGTTCCATAGGGGTCAGATCTGAGAATATTGGAGAAGAACTTTTGGAATCCGGTTATTTCAATACCAAAAATTTATATGGAGGAATTTTTGAATGGAGCAATCAGGGATGTCCCATTTATAATATTAAAGGTGAAAAAACCAAAAAAGTGCACGCCTTTGGTAAGCAATGGGGAAAATACCTGACCAAGGGAGAAAAAGTTTATCAAGATTAATTTATATATCAAGTTGGAAGAAAATAAAGAAAGATTACTACTTATTTTCACTAGAAACCCGAAATTAGGAAAGTGTAAGACAAGACTGGCGGCGACTATAGGAAATCAGGCCGCATTAGATATTTATATGATCTTATTGCGGCATACGGCTAAGATTACTAAAGACCTTAATTGTTCAAAAGAAATTCATTATTCTGAAGAAGTATCTGAAAATGACTTATGGGATAAAGACAATTTCACAAAACAGTTGCAAGAAGGTAATAATTTGGGTGAACGTATGTATAATGCTTTTAAATCCGGGTTTCAAAAGGGTTATAAGAAGATAATCATAATAGGAAGCGATATTTATAATTTAAATAGTGAAACCATTGAAGAAGCTTTTACCGAAATGGAAAACTTTGATTTTGTTATAGGTCCTGCGGCAGATGGCGGTTACTATCTCATAGGAATGAAGGCTTTGAACAATGAGATATTCCAAAACAAGAACTGGGGCACAGAAACTGTGCTGGAAGATACGCTCAATAACTTAAAACATAAAAAGGTTAAACTCTTACAAATCAAAAATGATATTGACGTCTACGAAGATTTAAAAGGTATTGAGGAATTTCAATCCTTTGTGAATATTTGAGCCTATGACCAAAAAACAGCTGGAAGAATCATCTCTTTACCTCAGAAATAAAGGCTTTGAAAGTCCTGAAATAGGGATTGTACTTGGTACGGGGCTTGGCAGACTGGTGGACCATATAGAATCTCGTATTGTAGCTCATTACCATAACATTCCATTTTTCCCATTAGCTACCGTTGAATTTCATAGTGGTAAGCTTATTTATGGAATACTCGAAAACAAAAAAGTAGTGGTCATGCAAGGTCGTTTTCATGTTTACGAGGGTTATGAATTTGATGATGTTACCTATCCCATTCGGGTTATGCGAGAACTGGGAATAAAAAAGTTGTTCATCTCTAATGCAGCCGGGGCAATTAATCTCAACTATAAAAAGGGTGATATCATGCTTATAGAAGATCATATTAATCTACAAGGTGGGTCACCTTTGGCATTTAAAAATGTATCAAATTTTGGGGTTCGTTTTGTAGATATGAGCCAGCCATATGATCTGGAGATGTGTACAAAAATTAAAGGAATTGCAGTCCGTGAAAGTATTACATTACATTGTGGTGTATATGCCTCTGTCGTTGGGCCTCAATTGGAAACAAAAGCGGAATATCGGATGTTAAAAACTATAGGGGCTGATGCCGTTGGCATGAGTACGGTGCCCGAAGTAATTGTGGCTAACCATTTAAATCTCCCTGTTGTCGCCGTTTCCGTACTTACTGATGAATGTGATCCCGACAATCTGGAACCCGTCCATATTAACGAAATAATTAAGGTCGCCGAAGAAACCGAACCCAAAATGATAAAATTATTTATGGAATTGATAAGGGAATTATGAGTTATAATTGTATCACATTAAATGGTAATAGTCCCTTAACCCTAATTAAGTGCAACACATTTAATAATAGGAACAATAAATTTCAGTTCGCAAAGTATTTGGGATTTGATGTAAGGATTAAACTACTAAATCAACTAAAGTTATAAAATTTGCAATGCTCCAAATAAATTACCTGATTTTATTCTGTCTTTTCCAACCCATTTCACATTGGTCGGATCCATTAGTTTTAAGTCCAATTACCACTGAACAGACATGCAGAGAAGTAGACCATAAAAGCTGGGACAGATTGCTACATAGCTTCGTTGACGAAAAGGGTAATGTGGACTATAGAGGATTTAAAAAGGATTCAGAAACTCTAAACCAGTACTTAGAGCAATTGGGTAGTAATACGGTAAATGAAAACTGGTCCAGAGAAAAAAAACTGGCATATTATATTAATCTTTACAATGCCGCCACCGTTAAACTAATTTTGAACAACTATCCCTTAGCTAGCATAACAGACATAAACAAACCATGGGACAAAGCGTGGATCAAATATGGCGGAGAATTCATTTCATTAGGAGAAATTGAGCATAAGATCCTAAGAAAAATGAATGAACCCCGCATTCATTTTGCCATAAACTGCGCCTCATATTCATGCCCAAAATTACTTAACGAAGCCTATACAAAAGATAAGCTGGATGAGCAATTGGATAGGGCTACAAAAGACTTTGTAAATGACCCCAGCCGAAATATTATATCTGAAAATAGAGTGGAGTTGTCCAAGATTTTTAAATGGTATAAAAAGGACTTTGAAAATAACGGTTCGCTTATAGTTTATTTGAACAAATATTTAAAATCATCCATTAGTCCTGATACGAAAATTGAATATCTTAAATACAATTGGAGTTTAAATGAAATTAAGTAATAAACCCACTATAAGTATTATTATTCCTGTTCTGAATGAAGAGCGGTATATCGTTAAGCTTGTAGAGTATATACAGAAAAATGGAAGTTCATCCAATATTAAAGAAATACTTGTAGTAGATGGTGGAAGTACTGATGGCACCAGAGAAGCTGCTTTTAAATTTGATACTGTTGTGCTCCGGTCTGAAAAAGGTCGAGCAAAACAGATGAATTTTGGCGCTAAACATGCCGTAGGCGAAATTCTGTACTTTCTGCATGTAGATACTTTTCCTCCAAAAAACTTTGACAAGATTATCATAGATGCTATTCAAAAAGGTGATGAAGCCGGATGTTTTAGGATGAAATTTGATAGTAATAGCCGGTTTTTGAGATTCTTTTCCTGGTTTACCAGAATAAATCATAATATATGCAGAGGTGGAGATCAATCCCTATTTATTACCCAAGCATTGTTCCATACTTCGGGGGGCTATGATGAAAGTTACAAAATATATGAGGATAATGAATTTACAAGCCGTCTTTATGAGCTTACTAATTTTAAAATCCTGCCAGAAAAAGTGCAAACTTCAGCGCGTAAGTATGAGCAAGTTGGTAAGCTAAAGCTTCAATTCTACTTTGGAATAATTCATCTTAAGAATTATCTCGGGGCTGATCCCGAACAGTTGTATCACTACTATAAAAGAAAAATTTCTACCTAATTTATTCTGTGGATTTGCAGGCAACTATTTCGTCTCGTAGTCAAGGATTACTCCTTCTGAAATCCATTTTGCCAAAGCCTGCCTATTATCGTAATCCAATATCCGGCGTTGGTCTTTTTTATTACGAATATTCCCAATTTCTATAAATGTCATTGCTGGCAAGGTTTTCCTGACAAGGTAGAGATTACTCCGGTCTTCAAAAGTTCCCGAATAGCTGCGATTGGGTTGGTATTTTTTGTATTTCTTTTTAAATGTATTATGAATACTTTCAGCAAGTTTTTTACCATTACTACTTTTCTCGTGGAAATAGAAAAAAACATCAATGTTTTGTCCTTTACTACGGCTATCGACATGAGTAACCACAAGGCGTTGATGTTTACCTTTATGTTTCAGATATAATTTATTCACGGCATCTACCCGTTGATCAAGCCTGTTTTTTTGGTCTAAAGGAATGGTCTGATCAGGTAAGACTAACTCATCCTTATCCATTTCCAGAATTCGCTCATCGCGAATACCATCATCCGGATCACGCACAATAACATAAACCTGTGCCCCATGGGAAAGTAATTCTCTTGCCAATCTCAAGGTCACGTCGTAAGCATATTCGTCTTCTGAAATTGATTTCCCAACATATTGCGTCATAGCTCCAGGATCAGGGCCCCCATGTCCTGAAATTAAGTAATATACCGTACCACTTAAACGCTCGCTTTTACCAATTACCTCGGCATATTTCTCTCCAAAAATATCATAGGAAATACCCTTTACCGAATTTTTTATACCAGCAATTTTAGTTGCATCCTTAACGATTTCCAGACTATCTCCTGATGTATTAGGTATGATATAAGCCATTCCTTCATACAAATGCAAACTATCCCTTAGTCTTGGCAGGTTAAGAGCAATAAAATCATCATAAGTTATATAAGGGTCAACTCCCTGCTTGCGAAGCAATGAGTAAATACCATCCCCTTTTTCAGCAACAACTGTTTTCAGCGAATCCTGTCCTACCAAAGTTAAGAGTGGAAACCAAAGGAGTATTAAAAGTAGTTTTATAAAATTCTGAGGCACAATAATCAATTTTTACAAAGATTATCAAAAATGTTGCCAAATTGCAAGTACATCCGAATACAATATGGTGATCAATTAGTCAGATAAAATAATTTTATGATCTCTTCCGCAGGTTTATTTTGTGGCGTAAATCTGTTATCCATTCCACCACCGGCTTTTTCGTGATTAAGAAACCACTTCCAAACGAACCCTCCTGCAAACCAGTCTTCTTGCCAAAATTCTTCAAAAATAGCTTTCTTAGCGTTTACCTGAGCTTCTAAGTTTACACCTTCCTCATTTCGATCAACAAGCCATGGTTTTTTCGCGGTATAATCCATACTTCTATATCCAAATTCTGTAAAAAGTACAGGGCGGGAGGTTTTTTTCGAAAGAGCAGCAATATTCTCTTTCCAAGGTTTCCAACCTGCCTTTAACTGCTCTACCGTTGGGGTTTTAGCATCAGATAAAGGAAAATAAGCATCTATACCAATATAGTCAAGGGATTCCCAAAAGGGTGTACGTTTGTATTCATCCCAGTTTGAAGCATAGGTTATCTTACCTTTATAAACCTTTCGTATTTTTATAATTAGATCTTCCCAATACTTTGGTCTGTTCTTCACAAACTGCTCCAGTTCCGTGCCAATACAAAGAATTTCAGCTTTAGTATCCTGGGCTAATTTGGCATACGTAAGCATAAATTTATCATAGGACGCCTCCAGAATCTTCCAGTCTTCTTCTGTTTCCATCTTTAAACCCCCTGTAAATTCCCCGCGCCATATCCAGATTTGGGGCTTTAGCATCACCTTAACTTTGTTTGCACGCAACAATTCAATGTACTGCTTGGCACCACCCTGGGTTTCCCCATACCATTGACGGTCCGTGTCAAAAATAATTTCCGGACTTGAAATATCTCTTATAAAACCAAATGGCATTACAGCTGCATGATCTGCATGAATATTCAGGAAAGCATCTACATGCTCCTGAACGGCTTTATCCCGGGAAGCAACAAAACTTATTCCATTAATCTTATTAACCGATTGGCTGGTACAAGACAATTGAAGAAAGAGCAAAAGTAAAAACCCGAATCTCTTCATAGTTGATATAAAAGGACATTTACAAAAATAAGGTAATAAATCTTGGTGTAAATATAAAGGTAGTGTTAAGTTATTATCTTTATATTCGACCTAATGCCTATCAACCTATAAACTGCATGGAAAATATTGTAATTATTGGGAATGGAGTGGCAGGTGTAACAGCTGCAAGACATATCCGTAAGAATTCTGATAAGAGAATAATAATAATTTCTGCTGAAACCGATCATTTCTTTTCCAGAACAGCATTGATGTATGTTTATATGGGTCATATGAAGTTTGAGCATATAAAGCCATATGAAGACTGGTTTTGGGAGAAAAACAGGATAGATCTAATCCGGGGTTACGTCAGTAAGGTAGATCATGAGAAAAAAGAACTACAAATTGAGGACGCCCGCATATTAAAATATGATAAGTTAATTCTGGCTACCGGGTCCAAACCCAATAAATTTGGTTGGCCAGGACAGGATCTGAACGGCGTACAGGGTTTGTATTCCAAACAAGATCTCGATTTATTAGAAATTAATGCCCCCAATAAAGAAGTGTGCCAACGTGCCGTTATAGTTGGAGGTGGATTAATTGGAATTGAATTGGCGGAAATGCTTAGAAGCAGAGATATTCCTGTAACTTTTCTGGTCCGCGAAAAAAATTTTTGGGATATCGTGCTTCCAGATGGAGAATCTAAAATGCTAAATGAACACATTCTGGAACATCATATAGATCTTCAACTGGAGACAAATCTTAATGAAATTTTAGCCGATGAAAACGGCAAAGTAAAGGCCGTTATTACAGATAAGGGTGAAACCATTGAGTGTCAAATGGTGGGATTGACCCCCGGCGTATCGCCTAATGTCTCATTTTTAAATGACTCTGGAATTGAGTTGGGTAGAGGAATTAAGGTCAACCGATTTCTTGAAACTAACATCGAAGATATTTATGCTATTGGAGATTGTGCAGAACAACATGAACCCATTGGTAATCGCAGGCCAATTGAAGCTGTTTGGTATACCGGTCGTATGATGGGAGAAACTGTTGCCCAGACTATTTGTGGGAAGAGGACCGAATACAAACCGGGACACTGGTTCAATTCCGCCAAATTTCTGGACATAGAATACCAAACTTATGGGTGGGTTTTTAGTACCAATGGCAGAAAAGAATATGAACAGCATTTTTATTGGAGACACACTGCTGAAAAAATATGCCTGACTATTGCTTTTCATAAAGAGACATGGAAATTTCTGGGGATAAACACGTTTGGAATTCGCATGAGACATGAAGTTTTTGATAAATGGCTTAGTGAAGGACGAGATGTTATGCACGTGATTAAATATCTTAAAGATGCCAATTTTGATCCTGAATTCTATGCAGTGTATGAAAATGAAATTTCAGATAAATTCAATATAGAATTTGGTGCTGATATTAGGCCCGAAAAGAAAAACTGGAAACGCATATTTGCAATCACAAGAGCCGTTTAACCCAGGAAAGTGATCTTTAGAACCTTAATAAAACTGAAATAAAGTATGAGCACTTTAGATAAAAGTATGGCACTAACAGGACAACCGCCTGCGGCTTTAAGCAAATTCCAAAAATTAGCCGTTATATTGGGGTTAACAGGTCTTTTCGTAGTTCTACTTGCTGGTTTTAATGTAAACTTTCCCAATAAAGAAATTTGGTTGACTATTTCCCTCACAGCAATTTTTATCGGAGTATTTTGGTTTACAAAAGAAACATACGCTCAAAAACTGAAAGGCATAAAAAATGACGGGGTTTGGTTTAAATCAATATCTTCTAAAGGGCTATGGGCTTGGATAACCGGAATAACGCTAACAGGATTCTATATAGTCCTTTACTTTTTCCCGGAATTCCTGGGGCTGGTTAAGAATGGTTCAAATACAGGTATAATTGCATTATTTGACCCGCTAAGCAGATTATTGAGTGGTAACCCGGCCAGCCAATGGTTTGTTTACGGATCGCTTTATACTGTAGCAATTTTGGCTTTTGGTATTAAATTTATCTGGAAATACAGACATAACAGATACGAAATCATTCGTACAATTAGTGTCATGTTCTTCCAAACAGCATTCGCGTTTATAATACCGGAAATAATGGCCAGATTAAACGGGAATCTCCCCTATTACGATCTTAAGAATATCTGGCCTTTGAACTATTATAATTTTGAAAGATACAGGATAAATGCCTTTATAGATTCAGGAGATATTGGCATGGCTATGCTCATATTCGGCATTTTGTCCGTTTTTGTGATCTCCCCTATTCTGACTTATAAATATGGTAAACGTTGGTACTGTTCCTGGGTTTGCGGTTGCGGCGGATTAGCCGAAACAGCTGGGGATTCATTTAGACAGCTAAGTGACAAAAGCTTATCTGCCTGGAAAGTAGAGCGCTGGGTGGTTCATAGTGTTGTAGTATTTGTTACGCTAATGACCACGGCCGTAATTTATTCCTATCTGGGTAACGATACAAGCAAGTACTGGTTGACCAAAAATACTTTTCTTATTGGTGTAGCCTTGTTATTGACCTTGATTTTTGTTCTTGTCATGGTATTCAAAAGAGAGCAATTTCAAAAAGATGCCCGTTATGGCGCAATTGGATATTTCGCGATAATTATGGCCCTAATTGGTTTTCACTATCTCAGCGGAGATGGCAACGTATTCCTGTTTAAATCTGAAACTTTAAGGAAATCGTACGGATTTCTTATTGGTAGTATTTTTTCAGGGGTTATTGGTACAGGTTTCTATCCTATTTTTGGTAACCGGGTCTGGTGTCGTTTTGGCTGCCCTATGGCCGCAATTTTAGGTTTTCAACAACGCTTGTTTTCAAGATTCAGAATAACAACAAACGGTGGCCAATGTATTTCATGCGGCAATTGTTCTACTTATTGTGAAATGGGAATTGACGTACGTGCTTATGCTCAGAAAGGTGAAAACATAGTGCGCTCAAGCTGTGTTGGTTGCGGCATATGTTCCGCAGTCTGCCCGAGAGGTGTTTTGAAACTTGAGAATGGCCCCTTAAAAGGACGAATTGATGGGAACGAGGTCTTATTGGGCAATGATGTAGATTTAATGACCCTGGTAAACCAAAAATAAATATTACATAATTTCAAATAAATTTATTGCTGTCTGCATATCCTATTTATCAATCTTTCGCATTGTTTGCACTTCTTACGTTCTTCTTAAAACATCGGATTAAAAAGAATTATTTCAGGTATCGATGGTGCCATAAATAGTGATATTTTTGCACGGCACAGGCAGAGGTAATCTTCGACTTAATGAGAAATGCCCGAAATAAATTATAGACGTGGAAATTAACGAATCATTTTGGAGAGTATGACAGATATCAAGGTCATAATCCCGGCGTATAATGAAGCAAATTCTATTGAAAAGGTCATTCAGGAAATCCCAGCCATGGTTTCTGAAATTATTGTTGTAAACAATAACTCATTAGACAATACGTCAATAAACGCAACGAGAGCAGGAGCTACGGTATTAAATGAAACTAGAAAAGGCTATGGATATGCGTGCCTCTGCGGAATGGATTATATAGCCAAGAAGTCCAGGAAGCCTAATATTATCGTATTTATCGATGGAGACTATTCAGATTACCCGGAAGAGTTAAACAAAATTGTGAAACCTATTCTGGATGAAAATATAGATCTGGTGATCGGAGCGAGAACAAAAGAATTGAGAGAGGAAGGCTCTATGACACCGCAGCAAATTTTTGGCAACAAATTAGCCACATTTTTAATGAAGTTATTTTTTGGGTCAACGTTTACAGATTTAGGCCCATTTAGAGCAATTAAGTACGAGAAGCTTTTAGAGATGCAAATGGAGGATAAAACCTATGGGTGGACCATTGAAATGCAGCTAAAAGCGCTTAAAAATAAAATGTCATATGTCGAAATACCAGTGCGTTACAAGAAAAGAATTGGTGTGTCGAAGGTGTCAGGTACATTAAAAGGTAGTATATTTGCAGGCGTTAAAATATTGGGTTGGATTTTTAAATACAGTTTAAGATAATATGGGACTAACAATTGCTTACATTATTATTGGGATTTACAGCACAGCCCTGTTACTGATCTTTTTTTACAGTCTGGCACAATTGAACCTTTTGGTCAATTATTTAGGGAATAAGAAGATAAATGAGGTTGCGCCTAAATACAATTTACTGGACGCAAAGGAGATTCCCTTTGTCACTATTCAGTTACCTATATACAATGAAGAGTACGTTGTAGAGCGTTTACTCGAAAATATTTCCAAAATAGAATACCCTAAAAGCAAGTTGGAAATTCAAGTATTGGACGATTCCACAGATAAGTTATCGGTTGAAGAAACTGCTGAAAGAATCAAAGTCTTGCAGGAAACCGGATTAGACATTCAACACATTCGAAGAGAAAACAGGGAAGGCTTTAAAGCAGGAGCACTTAAGGAAGGACTGAAAATAGCAAAAGGTAATTTCATAGCTATTTTTGATGCAGATTTTCTTCCGGATTATGATTGGTTAAAGAAAACAGTTATTTATTTTAAAGATAAGGAAATAGGTGTTGTTCAAACCAGGTGGGGACATATCAATAGAGACTATTCTACTCTTACAAAAATTCAGGCTTTTGCTCTCGATGCACATTTTACTCTGGAGCAAGTTGGAAGAAACGCAAAGGGTCACTTTATTAATTTTAACGGTACTGCAGGTATTTGGAGAAAAGAATGTATTCTGGACGCTGGAAACTGGGAAGGTGATACATTAACCGAAGACCTGGATCTTAGTTACAGAGCCCAGTTAAAAAACTGGAAATTTAAATACCTTGAAGATGTAGAAACACCTGCTGAACTACCCGTAGTTATCAGCGCTGCAAGGTCACAGCAGTTCAGATGGAATAAAGGTGGCGCAGAAAACTTTAGGAAAACAGTTTGGAGTGTTGTTACGGCTAAAAATATTTCATTTAAAACGAAATTTCATGGGGTAATGCATCTGCTAAACAGTTCCATGTTCCTTTGTGTTTTTATTGTGGCCTTGTTGAGTATTCCCATGTTATATATAAAGAATATATATGGTCACTTAGGTTGGATATTTGAAGTAACCAGCTTTTTTATATTAAGTACGGTCATATTATTCATATGCTACTGGTTCACCTATAAAAGTATACAGGGGAGTAGTTTTGATAATTTTGTTGATTATATAAAACTTTTCTTTACATTTTTCTCGGTTGCCCTGGGCTTCTCCTTGCACAATACAGTGGCTGTTCTTGAAGGCCATATGGGAAAAAGAAGTGAATTTGTACGAACGCCAAAATTCAATATCAATAATCTTACAGACAGTTGGAAGGGTAATAAATATCTGGTTAAAAAGATATCGCCCAATATGATTCTTGAGTTCGGTCTGATGATATATTTCCTTTTTGGAATGTATAGCGCTATTCCACTAAATGATTTTGGTTTGTTCCCTTTTCATTTTATGTTGTTCCTCGGATTCGGTTTTGTAGCCACTAAATCGCTAACAGCTAAAGCCTAACCACATATTAATTATCTTAATTCAGGTGATACAGGGGTTTTTTTCATTTTATTTACTGACAGGTTTATAGGACTTTTTATTGCTTGAAAATTATCAATTTTTGTGTACTTTGTAGAGACCAAACTATAAAGACCAATGGCGTCAAGGGTTTCTTCCTATTGGAATCTTCACAAATATTCAATTCTAATGGTATTGGCAAGTCTCTTGTTCTATACCAGCTTCGCATATGACCTTGTGCGAACAGATTTCATAAAGCTTATCAGTCTTTTTTTTGCTCTCTTTTTTCTTTGTTTTAAACTGATTCAATTTGAAAAGTGGAATTTTAATTTTCTTCTTATTTCCGGTATTCTTTTTCGTTTAATTTTTCTTTTTGTCGAACCAAACTTGTCTCAGGATTTCTATAGATTTATCTGGGATGGTGAATTAATCCTCTCCGGTATAAATCCATATTTGCAGACACCGGATGCCATTATGGAAAATGGCAAGGTACTTTTGGCTAATGCTCAGGAATTACACAACGGTATGGGCTCTTTAAGCGCCAGAAATTTTAGTAATTATCCACCTTTAAATCAACTACTGTTTGCTATTTCTGTCTTTTTGGGTGGGAAGAGCATTGTGGCATCTTTAGTTGCCATGAGAACTATTATTATCCTGGCCGATATTGGAATCTATTATTTTGGAAAGAAAATACTACGGCACTTAAACAGATCACCACATCTTATCTTTTGGTATTTTTTAAATCCACTGGTAATCTTAGAACTTACAGGTAATCTGCATTTTGAAGGGGTGATGCTGTTTTTCTTTATTTGGGGCTTATGTTTCCTCACACTAAATAAGTGGTTGTTTGCAGCCATTACATTTGCATGTTCTATTTTGGTGAAACTCGTACCCCTAATGTTCCTCCCTTTGTTTATTTCCTATTTTGGATTTAGGAAATATTTTAAATTTTATATGGCGTTGGGTTTAATTATTTTAATAGGTGTTTTACCATTTTACTCATCTGAATTCCTTAGCAATTACACTGATACCATTGGCCTGTGGTTTTCTAATTTTGAATTCAATGCCAGCATCTACAATATAATTAAACAGATAGCTATAAATTTTGATGCCAAGCCATGGGAATTAATTAAAACCTATGGAAAATTAGTGCCATATATAATGATAGGTTTTGTGTTATTACTTACTTTTTTAAGGGATAATAAAAAGTTGTCTATCCTGATAAGTTCGATGTTCTGGGTGCTCGTACTTTATTACTATCTGTCCCCGACTGTGCATCCGTGGTATATAATTTTCCTAGTAGGATTATCCGTTTTTACAGATTACCGTTTCCCACTGGCCTGGTCATTAGTGATCATTTTAAGTTATTCTGCCTATGAGAATCCTGAATTTAAGGAGAATCTTGGATTTCTATTTATTGAATATTTCATAGTATTTGGATTTATGGTTTACGAAATTTTTAAATTGAAAGGTCAAAAATTGCTTATTCGTAAAAATTAGAACACAAATTATGATAGTTCAATTTAATTTGTACATTTGGTCTGCAATGGAAAAATGCACAAACATAACTTTACCTCTTTGGAATTCTGTTCCTGTACGCTCTTTTGTACGTCCACGCCCGTAAGGGTGTATTTCTTTCTTGGAAATAGGTGAGTCCATTTCCGCATTATCAAATCAAATATTTTTTATCATTTAAAAAAAGCTAGCAATGGAAATAGTAATTGCTAACGAATCGCACTTCAAATACGCCAATATAATTAGTGACTCCATTGCCGAATCGGCCAATGTGAGGGGAACCGGTATTGCCCAAAGAACGCCTGAATATATAATCAAACGGCTTGAAAATGAGAATGCTGTCATTGCTTTGGACGGTGATAAATTTGCTGGATTCTGTTATATAGAAGTATGGGGACACCAAAAATTTGTTGCGAATTCAGGGCTTATCGTTCATCCTGATTACAGAAATCAAGGCCTGGCAAAAAAAATTAAAAAAGCAATTTTTGAACTTTCTTTAAAAAAGTTCCCGGAAGCTAAAATTTTTGGTATTACAACCGGTCTTGCTGTAATGAAAATGAATTACCAATTAGGATATAAGCCCGTGACCTTTTCAGAATTAACTGATGATCCGGCCTTTTGGAAAGGATGTCAAACATGCAAAAATTTTGATGTGCTTACCAGAACAGATCAAAAAATGTGCCTTTGTACAGGTATGTTATATGATCCCGAACTTGCAGTGGCCAAGAAAGAAAAGCTAAATGATAAGGCTTTTAAAAGGCTTAAACGAATTAAAGAGCAATTATTTCTTAAAAGAAAGAACAGATGAAAAAATTAGTTTTGGCATATAGTGGTGGACTTGATACTTCATACTGCGCCAAATATTTATCCCAGGAAGAAGGCTTTGAGGTACATGCAGTAAGTGTCAATACCGGCGGATTTTCCGCAGAAGAAATTGCAATTATTAAAGAAAAGGCCCTTCAATTAGGTGCTTCCAGCTATACTTCTATCGATGCGCTGGAGCATTTTTATGAAAAAGTCGTAAAGTACCTTATCTATGGCAATGTGTTAAGAAATAATACTTATCCCTTATCCGTAAGTGCCGAAAGAATAGTTCAGGCCATCGAAATTGTGAACCATGCTATAAAAATAGGTGCTGAGTATATTGCTCATGGAAGCACGGGTGCGGGTAATGATCAGGTGAGGTTTGATATGATTTTCCAGATTCTTGCGCCTAATATCAAAATTATTACACCAATAAGAGATAAAAGTTTGTCTAGAGAAGCCGAGATTGAATACCTGCAGGAAAATGGTATTGACTATTCCTGGGAGAAAGCTAAATATTCGATAAACAAAGGATTATGGGGCACTTCGGTAGGTGGCGATGAAACGCTTACCTCTAATTTGTCCTTACCGGAGTCTGCATACCCTTCACAATTAATTGCAACAGAACCAAAAGATATTAAACTGAGCTTTTTTAAGGGCGAATTGGTTTCTATTAATGGTCAAAAGGGTACTCCTGTTCAAAATATAATCGCCCTGGATGCTATAGCCTCCAAATACGCCATAGGAAGAGATACACATGTTGGTGATACTATCATAGGTATAAAAGGAAGAGTAGGATTTGAAGCTGCAGCATCACTTATCATAATTAAAGCCCATCATTTATTGGAAAAACATACGCTTAGTAAATGGCAGCAATTTCAAAAAGAGCAACTGGGGAATTTTTACGGAATGCTCTTACATGAAGGTAATTATCTGGATGAAGTAATGAGGAATATAGAAGCATTTTTGAGCGATACCCAAAGAAATGTATCAGGGGAGGTTTCAGTAAGCTTTCACCCTTATCGATTTGAATTGAATGGCATTAGCTCTGAGAATGATTTAATGAATGCATCTTTTGGTAATTACGGAGAAACAAATAAAGCCTGGACAGCAGATGATGCAAAGGGTTTCATTAAAATTCTATCCAATCCGGGAAAAATAGCTAATCAAATAATTCAGAATCATGATTAGAGCAGGCATTATTGGAGGGTCCGGTTATACCGGCGGGGAGTTAATCAGGCTTTTGCAAAATCATCCCAGGGTCACCATAGATTTCGTATACAGTACAACAAAAGCGGGTAAAAAAATTAGCGGGACCCATACAGATTTATTAGGCGCTTTGGATTTGGCTTTTACAGATTCGATCAATTTGGAAGTTGATATCCTTTTCCTATGCCTGGGCCATGGAAATTCTAAAAGTTTTTTAAACAACTATTCTTTTTCCTCCAAAACAAAAATTATTGATTTAAGTAACGATTTCAGATTAAAGCAAGACGTCTCATTCAAAGGAAAAGAATTTGTATATGGCCTTCCCGAATTAAACAGAGCTGCCATAAGTAATTCCAGATATATTGCCAATCCGGGTTGTTTTGCTACCTGTATTCAATTGGCTTTACTCCCGCTTGCCAGTACTCAACTATTGAATTCTGATGTACATGTTAATGCGGTAACCGGAAGCACTGGTGCGGGAATAATGCCATCGGCGACCACACATTTTAGCTGGAGAAATAGCAATGCATCCTGGTATAAAGCCTTTACGCACCAACATCTTGGAGAAATAAATGAAAGTCTCGAATCGCTGCAAGAAGCTGTTGGTGAACTCTATTTTATTCCCAACAGGGGGAATTTTTCCCGAGGTATTCTCAGCACGGCATACACAAAGTTTGAACAAAGTGAGGCGGAAGCTTATGATTTATATCATGAATTCTATAAAAATGCCGTATTTACTATGATTTCAGAAGAGCCAGTTCACATAAAACAAGTGGTGAACACGAATAATTGTCATATTCACCTGCATAAGTACAAGGATGTTCTATTAATAACATCTGTAATTGACAATCTGCTTAAAGGGGCCTCCGGACAGGCCATTCAGAACATGAATTTAATGTTTGGTTTTGATGAAAGTGAGGGATTAAATTTAAAAGCAGCTGTTTATTAAAAGGAGTGAGAATTATAAAAATAACTAGATCATAAAAAAGTAATTATGAAAATAGCGATTATAGGCGCAGGGAATTTAGGATTATCTGTTGCTAAAGGCATATTACATAGCAGCGGGGCTACTACAATGTATCTGACCAAAAGACACGTAGATAGTATAAAGGACTATGAAAAATATGGAAATGTAACGGTTGGCTCGGACAACAGGGAAGCGGTTAAAAAATCTGATATTTTAATATTTTCAGTTCAACCTGGCCATTTTGCAATGATCCTAGAAGAAGTTAAAGATATTCTTACGGATAAGCATGTAATAATCTCGACGATAACTGGTTTCAGCATTGAAAATATGGAAGCCATTCTTGGAAAGGACAAGCATATCATTCGCAGTATGCCCAATACGGCCATTTCCGTTGGGAAATCTATGACCTGCATCTGCTCCAATATAGCTGGTCAAAAAAGAATAGACCTGGCAAAAGCCATTTTTAACAGAATGGGTTATTCCCTGGAAATACCTGAAAATCAAATGCAGGCAGCAACCGTAATATGTGCAAGTGGGATAGCCTTTTGGATGCGACTCATAAGGGCAACAACACAAGGTGCTATTCAGTTAGGTTTCGATGCCAAAGAGGCACAGGAGCTTGCCATGTACACTTGTAATGGAGCAGCTGGCTTGCTTATAGAATCGGGGAATCATCCTGAAGAAGAAATAGATAAGGTAACCACCCCTATGGGTTGTACTATTCAGGGATTAAACGAAATGGAGCATCAGGGTTTAAGTTCTTCTCTTATCAGAGGAATAGTAACTTCTTTTGAGAAAATAAATGAATTGAAAACCAAGAACTAGGCCTTGAGATAAATTACTTATCAACCTTTATAAAAAACAATAAATGGAACTATTTGATGTATACCCACTATATGATGTAACCCCGGTTACAGCTAAGGGCATTGTTATTACTGATGATAAGGGAGATACATATCTCGATTTCTATGGTGGCCATGCTGTTATCTCAATCGGACATTCCCACCCATATTACATTGAACGCATTAAGAAGCAATTAGATCAAATAGGGTTTTACAGCAACTCCGTTAAAAATCCGCTGCAAAGACAACTGGCTAAGAAACTGGGACAATTATCCAATTGTGAGGATTATAATTTATTTTTATGTAATTCGGGGGCAGAGGCTAATGAAAATGCCCTAAAATTAGCATCTTTCCATACAAATAAATCCCGGGTAATTGCATTTACGAATAGTTTTCACGGTAGAACATCTGCCGCCGTTGCTGCAACGGACAATGAGAAGATAAATGCCCCTATAAATAAACAGCAAAAAGTTACTTTTTTATCATTTGAAGATATTAAATCCTTTGAAACTGAAATCAAAAAGGAAGATGTATGTGCTGTTATTCTGGAAGCCATACAGGGGGTTGGCGGTCTGGACGAACCATCTGGTATATTCTATAGGGAAATTGCCGCACTTTGTAGAAAATATGGTGTAGTTCTGATAGCTGATGAGGTACAATCTGGTTTTGGCCGAACTGGCTCTTTTTTTGCCTTTCAGCAGCATGAAATAAAGCCCGATATCATTACCATAGCCAAAGGCATGGGCAATGGCTTTCCTGTTGGCGGTGTATTAATTCATAAAAACATTCAGGCATCCTATGGCTTGCTTGGGACTACTTTTGGTGGAAACCATCTTGCCTGCACAGCTGTTTTAGCTGTTTTAGAGGTTCTGGAAAAAGAACAACTTGTTGAAAATGCCGAAAGGCTGGGTAAATATTTCAAAAAAAGAGCCTTAGAAATACCGCAGGTTAGGGAAATAAAAGGCAGGGGACTTATGTTGGGATTAAGGTTTGATTTTGAAGTAGGAGAACTTCGCAAAAATCTAATTTACGAGCAACATCTTTTCACCGGCGGGGCCAAGGATAAAAACGTTTTACGAATTCTCCCTGCTATGAATATTACAAAAAGCGATATGGACTTATTTTTCGAGAAATTAAAAATAGCATTATCATGAGTGTTATATTGAACATAGATAAACGAAATGCTGTCCTTAAATCCATGATTGAATGGATAAAAAAGGAGGAAAGCGCCCTTTTGGAAGCCAATAAAAAAGATTTGGAAGCTTACTCTGGTGACGATATTGCCATGTATGATCGCCTAAAAGTTGATGACGATAAAATTATTGGGATGATAAAATCCCTAAAGGAATTGACACTGTTGAATGACCCTTTGAATCTGGAACGGTTTCAATTTGAGCATGAAAACGGTCTGCAAATCAGCAATAGGACAGCTCCTTTTGGCACTGTACTTATTATCTATGAATCGAGACCTGATGTAACCATTGAAGCAGCTGGGATTGCTTTTAAATCGGGCAATAGAATATTATTGAAAGGGGGTAAGGAATCACTGAACAGTAATTTGATCTTGGTAGATTTATGGCACAAAGCTTTAAGAGACAATCAAGTTGATAGCGATTGGGTCAGCTATTTGCAATATGATCGCTCAGAGACGCAGGCTTTTTTAGAAAATCCCATACAAAAAGTGGATTTGATAGTTCCTAGAGGAGGGGAAAAACTAATTGCTTTTGTAAAACAACATGCCACCTGCCCTGTAATCGTTAGTGGAAGAGGTAATAATTTTGTGTATATAGATACTGAAGCTGATCTACAAATGGCCGTTGATATAATCATCAATGCAAAAACCACCAAAATATCGGCCTGTAATGCATTGGATAAAGTACTAATAGCTGCAGATTTGCCCAGAAAACAACAATTTGTCCAAAATCTATTGTTAGAACTTCAGAAAAGTAAGGTTGAGATTTTAACCGATGACGCTTTTTCAGCTCTAGAAGGCACAACTCCTATTAAAGATGAGAGTGTTTGGATTGAAGAGTTTTTAGACTATAAAATAGTGCTGGGTCAAGTTGCTTCTTTAAAGGAAGCCATTAGCAAAATAAACACTTTCGGTGGTGGGCATTCGGCAGCCATCATTACCGCGAATGAAGAAACAGCAGCAACATTCATGAATTCTGTTGATTCAGCGGCAGTATACCATAATGCCTCCACACGATTTACGGATGGAGGCCAATTTGGACTGGGCGGAGAACTCGCAATTAGCACTGATAAGTTACATCAAAGAGGCCCCATTGGTTTACAGCATTTAGTAACCAATAAATGGTTTGTAAAGGGCAATGGACAAATTAGATGAATATGCAGATGAAAAGAATATTATTAAAAATAGGGTCCAATACCTTGACCAAAGAAACAAGCCAGATTTCACGAGGTAAAATAGAGGACATTGGAAGACAGATTGCAGTCATGAAAGATGAATATGAGTTTATCATCGTCAGTTCCGGGGCCATTGCCGCCGCCAAACAATTTGTGGAATTGGAGCATAATGGGGCTGCAATAGATGTGAAACAAGCTTTGGCAGCCATCGGGCAACCGCACTTAATGCGTATCTTTCAAGAGAATTTTAGGGAATTGGGTTTATCAACTTCCCAATGTCTTTTATCCTATTCAGATTTTGATAATTTAGACGCCAAGGCGAATATAAAGAATACCATTAATGTCCTTGTAGCTAATAAATTCATTCCCATCATCAATGAAAATGATACAGTCGCCACCGATGAGATTCAATTTGGTGACAATGATAAGTTGGCAGCATTGACTGCTGCCCTATTGCAGGTAGATCTGTTGATGATCGCTACCAATACTGATGGAGTCTACACAAGAGAATCCATAGAAAATAATAAACCGGAAACGATTACTTCAGTTTCTGGAGTTCAAAAATTGCGGAAAGAAATCAGCGCATCAAAATCAACCCACGGTACAGGTGGAATGCAATCGAAAATTGAAGCCGCTACTATTGCCCAAACAGCAGGAATTGAAACCTGGATAGTAAATGGACTAAAAGACAATTTTATAGTCGATGCAATTACTGGCAAGAGTAACCATACTAAAATAAAATAATGCAACACTACCTCTCTATAAACGATATTGATTCACTTTCTGACTGGGTTACTGAGGCAAGGGCCTTAAAAAATGATCCTTTACAGTCAAAATCCTTGGGTAAGGATAAAACCATCGGATTGTTGTTCTTCAATAATAGTCTGAGAACCCGATTGAGTACCCAAAAAGCAGCCATAAATCTAGGGATGGAAGTAATTGTAATGAACTTTGGAAATGAAGGTTGGGCTTTGGAATATGGCGATGGCACCATAATGGATCAGGGTACATCGGAACATATTAAAGAAGCTGCCAAGGTGGTTTCCCAATACTGTGATGTAATCGGAATACGGGCATTTGCATCATTGACCGATAAAGAAAAGGACGAGGCAGAGGTGGTATTGAATGGATTTAAAAAATATGCCTCCGTTCCAATAGTGAATATGGAAAGCTCTGTTGGACATCCATTACAGGCGTTGACCGATGCCATAACGCTGGCCGAAAATTCTAACAAGACCAAACCAAAAGTAGTGTTGTCTTGGGCGCCCCATCCCAAGGCCCTTCCCCATGCTGTTACCAATTCATTTGTTGAAATGATGCAGTTACAAGATGCTGATTTTGTAATTACACATCCTAAAGGGTATGAACTGGATTCTACAATAATCAAAAATGTCCCAGTGGAATATGACCAAAATAAAGCCTTGAAAGATGCCGATTTTGTATATGTGAAAAACTGGAGCAGTTATACGGATTATGGAAGAGTATTGAACCAAGACCCTAACTGGATGATCACTAAAGATAAACTGTGCAATGCCAAATTTATGCATTGCCTGCCAGTGCGTAGAAATGTTGTTGTGGAAGATGCAGTGTTGGACAGTGAACAGTCCTTGGTGATTGATCAAGCCAATAATAGAACATATGCCGCACAAGTTGTGCTGAAAAAGATTTTAGAGCATTTAAAATGAAACAAAAGCTATCCATAGTCAAAATTGGAGGTAATGTCCTCGAAAACGAAATCGAGCTTGACCAATTTCTATTGAATTTTTCCAAATTGGAAGAGCCTAAAATTCTTGTACATGGTGGAGGTAAATTAGCAACAAAATTGGCCGCAAAACTGGGCATTAAATCAAAAATGACTAGTGGAAGGCGCATTACGGATGCCAAAAGCCTTGAGGTAATAACAATGGTATACGGCGGACTCACAAATAAGAAGATTGTGGCCAAATTACAAGCTTTGGGAACCAATGCAATTGGACTTAGTGGTGCAGATGGCAACACCGTACAGGCCCATAAACGACCGGTTAAGGAAATTGATTTTGGATTTGTCGGTGATATTGACGGAATTAATTCTGAACTTATTGATACTTTAGTTGAAGTTAAATTAACACCGGTCTTTTGTGCTATTACGCATAACGGTAAGGGTCAATTATTGAATACCAATGCAGATACTATTGCTTCGGAATTAGCTATTGGGATGAGTCATAAATATAAAACCACTCTATACTATTGTTTCGAAAAGAAAGGGGTATTACAGGATATAGAAAATGATGATTCGGTCATAATACATATCGATACCAACAATTATAATGACTTATTGGGACAAAACATCATTTCGGGCGGTATGTTACCAAAAATGCAGAATTGTTTTCATGCATTACAACAAAATGTCGATAAAGTTTGCATTGGCAATATATCAATGCTTGAGACAGATTCAAATTTATATACAACGATAACCCTATGAAGATGGATCAACAAATCCCTACAGATAAGGCTATTGGCTTATTGAAAGAACTCATCTCAATTCAATCATTTTCCGGGGAAGAGCACCATACGGCTGAGGCCATTGAAGCCTGGTTCGAAGCTTTTAGCATTCCCTATGAAAGGGAAAACAATAATGTCTTTGCCAAGAACAAACATTGGGATGACACTAAGCCAACACTTTTATTGAACTCACACCATGATACCGTGAGGCCTAATAAAGCCTATACTCGGGACCCATTTGATCCACAAATTGAGAATGGGAAATTGTATGGATTAGGAAGCAATGATGCCGGCGGGGCCTTAGTCTCGTTAATTGCAACATTTACCTATTTCTACGATTCAGCAAATTTGAAACATAACCTATTAATGGTAGCTTCCGCTGAAGAAGAAAGTACGGGCGGTAAAGGTTTAAATAGCCTTTTAGCCATACTTCCAAAAATTGATGTTGCAATAGTAGGGGAACCAACACTTATGAATCTGGCCATCGCCGAAAAGGGGCTAGTGGTTTTCGATGCTGTTATAAAAGGCACTCCTTCTCATGCTGCACATCCAAATAACAACAATGCCATTTATAATACTATTGAAGTGTTGGAATGGTTTAAGAGCTATACATTTCCAAAAACATCAGACGCTCTGGGTGAAGTTAAATTAACGGTTACGCAAATTAAGGGAGGTAGCCAGCATAATGTAGTGCCTGCTAAAGTTAATCTTGTAATAGATGTGCGTGTTAATGACAGATATAACAATAAGGAAATTGCTGAAATGTTATCAAGGGAAGCTCCATGTAAGCTAGAGCCCAGATCATTAAGATTAAACTCGTCTTCCATAGACAAGGATCATCCTTTGGTAGCTTCGGGAATTGCATTGGGAAGAAGTACTTATGGTTCTCCTACCCTTTCGGATCAGGCGGCACTTAGCTGCCCTTCATTAAAATTGGGTCCCGGGGATAGTACACGATCACATTCTGCCGATGAGTTTATTTATATTGCGGAAATTGAAGAAGGAATTAATCTATATATAAAAATTCTCGATGGATTTTTAAAGAACTAAAAAAAACAGCCTTACTCAGGAGAAACCACTAAAAACAAGAGCAATGAAACTTTGGGACAAAGGATACAGTACAGATAAAAAAATTGATCATTTTACAGTGGGTAATGATAGGGAATTAGATTTGGTGCTGGCTAAATATGATATAATAGCCTCCATGGCCCATGCTAAAATGTTGGGTAAAATTGGGTTATTGACGAGTGAGGAAACACTTGCACTGGTCCGGGAACTGGAAGATATAGCCCAAAGCATTGAAGAAGGAAAGTTTATCATTGAAGATACTTTTGAGGATGTTCATTCTAAAATAGAATTTATACTAACCGAAAAACTTGGCGATACAGGGAAAAAAATTCATACGGCCCGTTCCAGGAATGACCAGGTTTTAGTAGCCATGCAATTATATCTAAAGGAAGAATTATCTGAAATAAAACACCAGACCAAAGAACTTTTTAAATTGCTAATTGAACTAGCTGAAAAATATAAAGAAATCTTATTGCCCGGATATACCCATTTCCAAATTGCCATGCCTTCTTCATTTGGATTGTGGTTTTCAGCCTATGCAGAAAGTCTTATTGATGATCTATATTTTATAGATTCAGCTTTCAAAATCGCTGATCAAAACCCTCTTGGAAGCGCAGCTGGTTATGGAAGTTCCTTTCCTATTGATCGTTCTTTTACGACTACGGAAATGGGGTTTGCCGATTTGAAATACAATGTTGTAGCTGCCCAAATGGGCCGAGGAAAAGTGGAGAAAGCCACTGCATTTGGCATTTCAGGAATTGCCGGCACTTTATCAAAGCTGGCAATGGATATTTGTCTCTATATGAGTCAGAATTTCAATTTTATATCTTTCCCCGACGCACTAACAACTGGTAGTAGCATTATGCCCCATAAAAAAAATCCTGATGTCTTTGAACTTATCAGGGCAAAATGTAACAGCCTACAAGCCATCCCGAACCAGATTACACTTATCACAACTAATTTACCCAGTGGTTATCACAGGGACCTGCAAATGGTAAAGGGACTAATAATCCCGGCGATTCAGGAAATAAAATCCTGTTTGGAAATGATGACTTTCAGTTTAAAAGATGTTAAGGTGAATTCTAATATTCTGGATGATCCTAAGTACAATTATCTATTTAGTGTAGATACATTAAATCAACTCGTTCTTGGCGGAATGCCCTTCCGCGATGCCTATAAACATATAGGTGCTGAAATTGAAGCGGGGTCTTTTAAACCTAAAAAACAATTAAAACACACTCACGAAGGGAGCCTGGGTAATTTGCGTCTGGATAAAATAAAGGATAAAATGAAGGCATAAATTTGATGTTCCTTATTAAATTAATTTATTTCCGAAGTAGACTTAAATCTTAAAAATTTTATCTTTAAGGCAGAAGCCTTTGCAGAAATCCTATTTATTATGTTTTCTATTGTTTATAGATCCATTGCCGTACCAACTTTTAAGCAAACTGATGTAAAAGAGATGCTTGACAAGGCAAGAGACAATAATTCACGTGATAATATAACGGGGTGTTTGTTGTATTATGAAGGGGAATTTATTCAATATCTTGAAGGTAATCAAATAAAGGTTCTAAGCCTTTTTGATAAGATTAAAGAGGATAAACGGCATCAGGACATTTCTATATTGGCATATGGAGTAACAGATTCCAGGGAATTTAAGGATTGGGAAATGGCGTATGCAGATTTTTTTGGTGACAATGACCAAATCAACTATTTCAGGCTATTGTTAGATTCTTATAAAGAAAATGAAGATTCAGTTTCTCACCCAAATCCCTCTTTTAATGATTTCTGGATTGCAGTAAGGGAAAATCTTGGTAAAACATTAGAATCGCAACCCTAATTTATTTATTCATTCCTAAATTTATTACTTCTTGCTTGGTTAAATGCCTCCAATGTCCCCGGGGAAGGTCTTTTTTGGTAAGTCCCGCAAAAATTACCCTATCCAGTTTCTTTACATCATATCCGAGATGTTCAAAAATACGCCGAACAATCCTGTTTCTACCACTATGTATTTCTATTCCTACTTCTCGTTTGGGCGAATTGTTTATATAACTTATTTCATCAACCTTGATCTGACCATCATCTAAGGTAATTCCTGTCTGTATTTTCCTTAAATCCTCAGCTGTAAGGTTTTTATTCAATTCAACGTGGTAAATTTTCCGTATACCATGTCTTGGATGCGTAAGTTTTTTTGCCAGATCCCCATCATTTGTAAATAGCAAAAGACCGGTGGTATTCCTGTCTAACCTTCCAACCGGTACTAATCTAGATTTTGAAGCTTTAGAAACTAGTTCCATTACCGTTCTTCTCCCTCTTTCATCATTTGTAGTCGTTATAAAATTCTTGGGTTTGTTCAAAAGCACATATTCCTTTTTTTGTGGATTAAGTAAACGTCCGTCAAACTTAACCACATCAGTAAGTTTAACTTTGTGTCCCATTTCAGTAATGGTCTTTCCGTTAACCGTTACATTTCCTGCTTCTATATACGTATCTGCTTCCCGCCTGGAGCAAACTCCGGCATTGGCAACATAGCGATTGAGCCTTATTAAATCAGGATCTGAAGGAGCACGATTTGTATTTTTAGCACTTGTCGGGACACGTCCTTTGGTAAATGCTTTTTTTGTATACTCCCTGCTTTTCCCCGGAGAATTGCTTTTATCCTTATTTGATTGCGGTCTGCGCATTGGTTAATTTTTGAGCAAAGGTAGCCCTTTTGTCTAACCTTCCCGGGGAAATTTGTACCAGAGCTAATCTTAAATGATTCCGCATTAAAATATTCGGTTTAGAACGAGATCTACATCAATCAATAAAATACTAAAAACCCCTGAAACTATAATAAACTTAAGGATATTGTGAAGCCAGATATAATCTACTTTGGTCCTGGACTTCCATAGTAAAATCAGGAATAATATTAAAAAAAGAATACAGGCAATAAAGTAAATATACATATAGCCAACATCAAATTTCCGGATTAACAAAGAGGCCGGGATCAATGTTAGAAGTATAAGAACACTTATAATAAGCTTTGAATAGAATGGGCCATATAAAACAGGAACGGTCTTATAATTTTGAGCAAGGTCTCCCGTAATATTTTCCATATCCTTAATCATTTCGCGGGCTAAAATCAGAAGAAACAGGAAGGTGGCATGAACAAAGATTACGGTATCAAAGTTCCTGTAATAGACTAAAATAGCAAAGAAAGGAGCAATTATTAATGTGGCCGAGACTATGTTTCCAAAAAAAGGTATTTTTTTTAATTTATGTGAATACAACCAAATTCCAAATATATAAGCTGCGAAAAATAGTACGGCTCTGAAAGATACGTAGCTGGCAAACAAAACGGCAAGGAAATTAAAAATAAAGTAGGCACTAAGCTTTGTTCGCTGATTTACCAATCGGTCCAGCATACTCTTTTGAGGTCTGTTGATAAGGTCCTTCTCCGAGTCATAAAAACTATTGATGATATAGCCGGCAGATATTACCAGAGCTGATGCCAATACCAGTACAAAAAGATTTGGATCAAATACCACCTGACGTAAGGGAAGGTTCGGAGCAAGTATATAAATGGAGGCCAGATACTGGGCAAAGGTTATCATAAGAACATTATACCCTCTTATGATAGAAAACAGACTCAGGCCTTTTAATAGCAGGAGTTTGTTTTTTCTACTAAGCATTTTTAGGAACTTAGAAGTTGTATACTACTTCTAAATGATAGTCTTTTAATGCAGTTCTTGCTTTTGCTAAGTCCTGAGTGAATCCTAAAATATAACCACCCCCTCCGGAACCGCATAATTTCAAGTAGTAATCATTAGTTTCTATCCCGCGTTGCCAAAGTTTATGAAATTCTTTGGGTATCATAGGCTTAAAGTGGTCTAAAACCACATTCGAAAGTTGCTTAAGATTTCCAAAAAGGGACTTCACATTGCCACTAACAAAATCCTCTACACAGGCATCAGTATGTTTAATAAACTGATCCTTCAAAACTTTACGGAAGCCTTCATGTTTCATCTTATCCATAAAAATTTGTACCATCGGCGCAGTTTCTCCCATAATTCCACTATCCAATAAGAAGACTCCACCTTTGCCATCCAAATTTTGAGATGGTATACTGGTGGATTCTATATTTTCTTGAGAGTTAATTAGAATAGGCAAACTTAGATAACTGTTTAAAGGATCCAGACCGGAAGATTTTCCATGGAAAAATGATTCCATTTTACCAAAAATAACTTTGAGTTTTAGCAATTTTTTCCGTGTCAGGTTTTCAAGTACAGTGATTTTTTCAATGGAATACTTGTCATAAATTGCAGCCACTAAGGCACCACTACTTCCAATACCATAACCTTGGGGAATAGAGCTATCAAAATACATCCCGGCATCTACATCAGCCTTTAAGGCTTTCAAATCAATAGATAATAATTCGGGTTCCTGTTCTTGTAAATTGCTTAAATAGTGAAAATATTTTTTCAGACTTTCATTAGAATTCTTAGCCGTTTCAGAGAGGTTCTGGTCTTTCTTGAGGGCACCCTTAAAGAAATTGTAAGGAATAGAGAGTCCTTTAGAATCCTTGATGATTCCGTATTCACCAAAAAGCAAAATTTTTGAATAAAAAAGAGGTCCTTTCATCTGAATTCAATTAATTATGACTCTAAGATATGTGTATTAGCATTAATAGAGGCTTAAATTACATTTTTTTGGCTCCAAAACCAATTCGGTCGCAAATATACTGCCCATTTTCACAATACGCAATTAGCTCCTCTTTAATAAATTTATTTATCTCATTTTTCTCGTTGTTGGGGTATAGCAAATGCACATTGGCACCGGCATCTAAAGTAAAGCAAAGATGATTTTGTCTAGCCCGCCGAAATTCCCAAATTTTCTCAATAATGTTCAACGTATTAGGTTTCATCAGGATAAAATACGGAATACTGGTCATCATCATGGCATGTAAAGTGAGTGCTTCACTTTCAACAACTTCTATAAAATCATCCAGATTGCCTTCGGCGAATATTGAACGTAAACGTATTAGATTATCATGAGCTTGTTCAAATCGATTTTGAGCAAATGGATGGTTGTGCATCAGGTTATGGCCTACTGTACTACTAACACTTTTCTGTCCCTTATGTACCAGTAGAATTGTATCCTGATAATTTTTGAACAGCTCGTCTACAGGATAAGGATATGGCATTCCATATAGATTGGTACTCCCAATTATTTCATTGTGCTCCCCCCATTGAACAAGATTACCCTTAATACTTCTGCAAGCACTACCTGATCCCAATCGCGCTAAAAAAGATGCTTTTTTATAGAAAAAATCAGGGTCCATCTCAGAAACCATTTGTTTTTCTATATCCATGAGACATAAAGCTAAAGCGGCCATACCACTGGCGGAAGAGGCTATGCCACTGCTATGTGGAAAGGTGTTGGAAGTATTAATAGACAAATGATAACTTCTAAGAAATGGAATATACTTTTCAATCCGTTTGAAAAATGTTACAATCTTGGGCTTAAAATCTTCCCTGGATTTTCCTTCAAAAAGTAAATCAAATGAAAATTCCTTATTTGCTTTATCAAGTTTTGTAAAGGCCACAGATGTTATAGTTCTGCACTCATCCAATGTAAAACTTACTGAAGGATTGGCCGGTTTTTGATTTTGCTTCTTACCCCAGTACTTAACTAATGCTATATTACTAGGGGCTTTCCACTGTACCCTACCTTGTTCCTTTTCGTATTTATAGGATAAAGGAATAAAGTCATTTTCGATCATGCGCACAATTTATGCAAAGATAGTTTTTAACCGCATTTGCAATAGCCTCTATTAAAATAAATTACTATTTTAGATAACTTACATCAACTGATTTTGAAAAAGAAACTAACCTATATTGCCATTTCAGTAACTATATGTCTTGTCATAGGTTTTTTATCTGGTTTTGCTACTCAGTCTTCAGTAAATGATTGGTACCTATCATTGAATAAACCGAGTTTTAATCCTCCAAATTGGATTTTTGGTCCGGTTTGGACGCTGCTATATATCCTCATGGGGATAGCCGCCGGTATTGTTTGGGCAAAAGGATTTTATCATATTTGGGTGAAAACTGCATTGTATAATTTTGGATTTCAGTTATTATTTAATGCCCTCTGGAGTGTTGTTTTTTTTGGATTTAAAAATCCCTTCTGGGCACTTTTGGTAATTCTGTTTCTCCTTGCTTTGATTTTACTTACCATTAAGTGGTTCAACGTGGTGAGTAGGACAGCAGCATATCTCCTCATTCCTTATTTTCTCTGGGTTTGTTTTGCTACCATCTTAAATTATAAGATTTGGGAAATGAACTAGTTTTTAACTAGTTCTAACAGTTTTAATGCTGTTTTATGGTTTCTTGCAGTAGCCTTAACCTGAAGTTTTTGCTCAAATAGGTTCGTGTTAAGTTTTGCCTTACCCATTCCACAAAGGAATTTCAGAAAGATATAATCCTTACAAATAAAAAACCTCTCATTTTGAAACTTTGTCTCATTAAATAATTCTACTACCTTTCTTTGTGGAACATCTTTCAGGAATACATAATATATTTTTCTTGTATCATCCCCTTCAAACGGTTTAAATGGATTGTCACTTAGTATTTTTTCTAGTTTAGATCTTGTTAAAACAATTACAGGTACCTGATATCCATATGTTTTTTCCAGAGCACTTTCTATTTGATGTTCTAACTTTTTGGTTTCAACTTCATTACTTTGAAATATAACATTCCCACTTTGGATATAGGATTTAGCTTCTAAAAAACCTGATTTTTCGAATACCATCTTCAAATCGGCCATGATTATTTTTTTGTGACCACCAACGTTGATACCGCGGAGCAGGGCTATATATTTAGGCATTGGAAAATAAATTTTTGAACATATGTAAATAATGCAGGAGTTAAGTTAGCTAATTATGAATTACAAAATAAATCAATTACATTTATTACCTTTCATTTTTAATTCTTTAAAATCCACTCTCCAAATAGCATGCAAACTTATATCCTTGCTTTTGATCAAGGCACCACAAGCTGCAGAGCACTAATTTTTGATAAAAAAGGAAATATTATTTCCACTTCCCAGAGAGAATTTACGCAATATTTTCCCAAACCGGGTTGGGTGGAGCATGATGCAATGGAAATTTGGTCCACACAAGTTGCTATGGCTGCTGAAACCGTCACTAAAAAAGGATTAGAAGCAAAAAATATAGCCGGAATAGGAATAACAAATCAACGTGAAACTGTTGTTGTTTGGGATAAGAAAACGGGGAAACCTGTATATAATGCCATCGTCTGGCAAGACAAAAGAACAGCAGATTATTGCGACCTTTTAAAAAGTGAAGGGAAATCTCAATGGATACGCGAAAAAACAGGTCTTGTAATTGATGCTTATTTCTCCGGCACAAAAGTCAAATGGATATTAGATAATGTAGAAGGAGCACGGGAAAGAGCCGAGGCAGGTGATTTAATGATGGGAACAATAGATACATGGCTAATTTGGAACATGACCAAAGGCGAATTACATGTGACTGATGTAACCAATGCCTGTAGAACACTTTTATTTAATATCAACACTCTGGAATGGGATGATGAGCTTTTAGAATTATTTACTATTCCCAGAAGCATATTACCTATAGTAAAACAGTCGAGTGAGGTTTATGGACATACTACTCCGGGATTGTTTGCGGCCAGAATTCCAATTTCCGGAATAGCCGGGGATCAACAGGCTGCATTATTTGGGCAGATGTGCACAAAGCAGGGAATGGTAAAAAACACTTATGGTACAGGATGTTTTATGTTGATGAATATTGGTGATAAACCAATAGTATCTAAAAACAACCTTCTTACGTCGGTAGCCTGGCAAATAAATGGTAAAACTGAGTACGTCCTTGAAGGAAGTATTTTTATTGCTGGTGCTGTAGTGCAGTGGCTTAGAGATAGTCTTAAAATTATTAAAACATCTAAAGAAGTGGAACAACTGGCCGGCTCTGTCGAGGATTCCGGTGGTGTTTATTTTGTTCCTGCTTTTGCCGGATTGGGTGCTCCACACTGGAATCAACATGCACAGGGCACCATATTTGGTCTGACCCGCGGAAGTACGGATGCGCATATAGCTAGGGCCGCATTAGATTCTATTGCCTTCCAGACCATGGATATATTAAAGGCAATGGAAGCAGATTCGGGGATATCAATTAAGGAGCTGCGGGTAGATGGAGGTGCAACAGTCAACGATTTACTTATGCAATTTCAGGCAGATGTTTTAAATACAGTAACAGTAAGGCCTAAAATTATAGAAACTACAGTGATGGGCGCTGCATTTCTGGCGGGACTGGCAGTAGGTTACTGGGATAATCTGGAACAGATTCAGGAGATTTGGCAAACCGATGTACATTTTAAGCCAACAACAGACCGAGTTTCAATAAATAACCAGATTGATGGCTGGTATAAAGCCATTGAAGCTTTAGAATTTTGGACAAAATAGTTAAAACTAATATTATATATGACACCATTTATCGCTGAAATAATGGGCACTTTTCTGTTGATCCTCCTTGGGTGCGGAGTAAATGCCAATGTGGTACTTAAAGATACTAAGGGGCACAATAGTGGGTGGATTGTAATTACAACCGGATGGGCCTTTGCGGTTTATATAGGTGTTGTTGTTGCAGCTCCGTATAGCGGAGCGCATATAAATCCTGCAGTGAGTATAGGCCTTGCCGCTGCAGGAGAGTTTCCCTGGGAAAAGGTTCCCTCCTTTTTGCTGGCTCAATTTATTGGAGCTATGTTGGGTGCCACATTAGTATGGCTGGTGTACAAAGATCATTTTGATCGCACTGAGGAACAAGGTTCAAAACTGGGAGTGTTTAGTACCAGTCCGGCTATTAGAAATACTTTCACAAATCTTCTCGGTGAAATTTCGGGAACATTTGTTCTGGTCTTCGCTGTTCTCTTTTTTACAGATGCTGCTATTTTAGAGTCAGAAGCTATTATTGGTTTAGGTTCTCTGGGAGCTATTCCAGTTGCCTTTGTCGTTTGGGGAGTTGGCCTGTGTTTGGGTGGCACCACAGGCTATGCAATTAATCCGGCAAGGGATCTTGGACCAAGAATTATGCATGCCCTTTTACCTATAAAAAACAAAGGATTAAACGATTGGTCTTATTCATGGATTCCGGTTATTGGACCCATATTGGGAGGAGTGCTTGCGGCTTTTCTTTACTTGGCATTTCCGCTGGTTTAATCATGGTCTTCTATAATGACTTTGCAATCGCCTGAGCAGCGATATAAGCCCCGGTCCATGCATTTTGAAAATTAAAGCCCCCGGTAACCGCATCTATATTTAATACCTCACCTGCAAAATACAAGCCAGGGAGTATTTTACTCTCAAAAGTCTTAAAATTTACCTCTTTCAGATCTACACCACCTGCAGTTACAAACTCTTCTTTATAGGTACTCTTACCTTCTACATTGAATTCTGAAGCCGTTATAAATTGTCCGAGTCTATCAAGTTGCTTCCTGGAAACATCGGCCCATTTTAAATCCTTAGCTATATCCGATGCTATAACTAATTTGCCCCATAATCTTGCCGGGATATCAATAGCCTTCGTTTTGTAAATTGTCTTCTTTGGATCGATCTGTTTTATCTCATTAAAAAGAGATAATAGCCCCTGTTTATGATAATCCGGCATCCAATTAATCCTGACCCTGAACCTGTAATCGTATTCATTTAATAATCTGGCAGCCAGGGCTGAAAGTTTTAAGACAACCGGACCACTCAAACCCCAATGAGTAATAAGAACAGGACCTTCTGAAATCAAATTTAAAGCACTACTTTTTCTGCTTTTAAATTTGGAATTGATCTCTTTCCCCATCATCTGTCTGGGTAAAATTTCAATCCTGGCATGAGTACTCAGCCCCTGTATTCCGGAAATTCTAATATCACTAATATTAAATGTAAATAAAGAAGGCACAGGTGTCACAATTTTATGTCCGAGCTGTTCTAACAAATTCCATATTTTAGTATTACTCCCGGTTGCAAGTACAATTCTTTTTGCCTGATAAACCTTTTTAACTGATTGTACTTGCCATACGGCTTCTTCTCCCAATTTTATATCTTTAAATGGCAGTATATTTATAACTGAGCTACTCTTAAGGAGGGTAATATCGTACTTCTGAATTTCGCCAAGAAAGCAATCAATAATAGTCTGTGAGGAGTTACTGGCAGGGAACATTCTCCCATCCGATTCTGTTTTTATGTGTATTCCGCGTTTCTCAAAAAACTGTATGGTATCAGCTGTTGAATAAATGTGAAACGGACCAAGAAGTTCTTTTTCGCCTCTGGGGTAGTTTTTCACCAATAAAGAAGGTTCAAATTCTGCATGGGCAACATTACAACGGCCGCCACCTGATACTTTAACTTTGGACAGGACTTGTTTACCTCGCTCCAGAATCGCAATTTTTAATTTAGGATTTGCTTCTGCAATATGAATGGCACAGTAAAATCCAGCAGCGCCCCCCCCTATTATAATTACATCAAACATTATTTGACCCGCTCTGGATAATTAGTAATAATACCATCAACACCCAATTCTCTCATATTTAAAATTTGCTCTTTATCATTTACAGTCCAGGTAAAAATTTTAAATCCCCTACTCCTAATTTCCAGGATATTTTTCTTAGTTAAACTGAGGTAATTTGGGTTTATAGCTACTGCATTTAGATCATTGGCAATGGTAATGGCATCCAAAGGATTGTCCTCTGTTAGAACCGCAATTTCTATATCCTTATTAATACGGCGCATATTTTTTAGCTCTTCCCAATTAAAGCTGGAGATCAGAAAATCATCCAGAGTCCAGCCTTCGTTCTCTATATAAGTATTAATAATGTGCATTACGCCTTCGGACGTGTCGGATCCTTTTAGTTCAATATTCAAGGGCACCTTATGATTTATTACATCCAAAACTTCGCTTAGCAGAGGGATTTTGTGATTCCCTTCAACAGTCAAATTTTTAAGAGCTTCCACATCCAAACTTTCAATATTACCGCTGCCATTTGTCAAGCGGTCAATTTTCTCATCATGAAAAACGACTATTTCACCACTATTGATTTTAAAGACATCTATTTCTATCATATCTACATTCAGATCTAGTGCTTTTTGGATAGAGGCAAGGGTATTTTCTGTCTCATGCCCCATCGCCCCCCTATGCCCTATGGTTAACAGGGTGTTACTTTGCTCGCCGCAATTCATAAAAAAAAGTATAAGTATAACTGGTATAAATCTTCTCATCAAATTGAACATTTATTTGCTCAAAAGTACAACATGATCTTTAGATAAATCAATATATGGCAGTCTATTAAAAATAGAATGAATTCGATATATATTTATGTATTCAATATTTTTTATAGTAATTTTTTATGTTATTCATAAATATTATTTAATATTTTTACATTATCAACAATCTAAAAAATTAGAAACTATGTTTACAAAACAAAATTTATTGGCAACTTTGGCCGGCTTTGTGGTCATGTTCCTACTTGGTTACGTGATCTGGGGATACGCGACAGTGGATTTTTTTGAGCCACATACCTTAAATGACATCATGAAAGACCCTCCTGAAATGCTTCTTCTTGCTATTAGCAATGTTATTGCAGTATTTGCCCTTAGCTCTATTTATGGCAAGTGGGCGAGAGGGATACATAGTACCGGTCAGGGATTTAAATTTGGAATCTGGATTGGAATTTTTACCGGTCTCGGATTAGGCCTTCTTAACCAATCTACAACCGAATTAATGGATATGACCGGACGAATAGTAGAGGCTATTTTAGAAATTGTTTTTTATGGGATTATAGGAGCCGTAATTGCCCTGGTATATAAAGCGACTGCTCCAAAAGCAGCAACAGCTTAAAAAGCAATAAGGGTGAATCCGCGGGGCAAAAATTCTTTAGTGGCGGATTCATCTTTAGTCTTTCTTTTTAATCATTGAGTTTAAATATAAAAGATTCTAATGGATCAATTTCCACAGTTAATCTGCCTATTCCATCACCAACATTTAGTTCTTTTTTAGTTTTACCATAAAGGGCGTCCGTCATCTTATACGAACCTTCTTTCAAGTCCCATTCCTCAATTATTTCCTGTGGAACTTTTAATTCAAAAGAATAGGATTTGTCTGCATCAAAATTGGAAATGATTATCAGTTTTTCATTTTGGGACCATCGCATATATGAAAGTACCCTATAGTTATAATTCTCGGTATGATCTCTATTGTAATAATGTATATCAGCATACTTACCCATTAATGCCTCACTGCCAATTGTAAAATTGAGTAACCTTTTGTAAAAGTCTCGTAGTTCCCTTTCTTCAGGTAGTAATTGACCTCCATCAAACTTTTTATTGTTTACCCACCTTTGATGATGAGGAACTCCAATATAATCGAATATGGATGTTCGTGTGGGACTACCAAAACCTGCATGTTCTTTCCCGGGTTCTCCTACTTCCTGACCAAAATAGATCATAGTTGGTGAAGTGCTTATAGTAGCTGATACTACCATAGCAGGTTTCCCTTTTTGCGCACTACCTGCAAAATCCTGACTTGCAATTCGTTGTTCGTCGTGATTTTCAAGAAAATGCAACATCTGATGTTCAATATCTTGCATGCCTTTTTGTACAACGGGAATATGGTCCGTCCATCCATGACCCTGCATAATATGCTTCAGGCTATCGTAGAATTCGACCTTGTCATATAAGTAATCCATTTTACCTTTATGAATATAAGTGCGGTACAAATCTGGATTATAAACCTCGGCCAATAGAAAAGCATCCGGATTTTTCATTTTAATATTAGAGTTCATATAGCTCCAGAATTCCACTGGCACCATTTCAGCCATATCAAAACGGAATCCATCCACCCCCATCTCCAACCAATACAAGGCAATATCTTTAAATTTTATCCATGAATCCGGGATTTCCTTATCAGACCAATAAGCATAGTGAGCTTTATAATTCTTTTGGGTAAATTCATCAGGTAAGGTTTCAAAATCATACGATCCATCCGGCCGAACTCCATAATTGATTTTCACAGTTTCATACCAATCGTTAATGTCCGGTTGGGCCAGCCGCGAACCATTTCCAGTCCATTTTGCCGGATTCTCATCAAATTTACCATCTGCCAAAGGGTGTTCTTCACCTCCCAGAGGTAAGTAACCGTTTTGCCATACCGGTACTTTAAAGGATTCTTCAGTTATATAGTAATAATTGTTATCTTTTTGGTATTCTATTTTAGTATCATCCTTTGCCCCAAATGGCTCTTTCCCGTTTGGTGTTGACCCGCCTACGTATGCTCGCGCAACATGATTTGGAACTATATCTATTATCAGTTTTAACCCAGCATTGTGTGTTCGTTCTATCAAAGATTTAAACTCCTCCAATCTATTAATCGGATCATCTGCCAGATCAGGATTAACGTTGTAATAATCTTTAACTGCATAGGGAGATCCAGCTCTGCCTTTCACGACATCCGGGTCATCATTTGAAATGTTGTATGCTGTATAATCTGCCACCACCGCATGATGTGGTACACCTGTATACCAAATATGAGTAATACCAAGATCTTTGATCTGCATTAAAGCATTATCTGTAAAATCAGAAAATTTACCAACCCCATTTTCCTGGATAGTCCCCCAGGGTTTATTTGTGGTGTTTGTATTTCCAAACAAACGTGGAAATACCTGATAAACTACTTTTTTATGTGATTGATTTAAGCTCTTCATTTTATTATTATTTGTCCGTTCTTTTTCTTCAGCACACCCTAATATAAGTACAAAACAACTTAAAATAACTAATACGTTCCTTAGCATGTTAATTGGATTTATTGCTAAGCATTAGTACTCCGTTATCTTTTAATTGCAATTCGTTTTTCAAAATAACTTCTTCTGAGGTAAGTATATTTTTGAATCTAATCCCAATAAGATTCATTTCATTAAAACGTTCCAGGTTTAACGTATAGGGTTTCTCGTTTTTGTTTAGTATAAGCATTACTGTTTCATCCTTATTCTGCCTAAAAATGACATAAACCCCATCCTTTGGAGCAAAATGAATGGTTTTGCCAGCTTGAATTGCCGTACTACCTTTTCGATAATTCAGTAATTTACTTGTAAACTCTTGCATCTCTTTCTGTTCCCTTGTAAGGCCCTTAGCTGTAAACGCGTTAACACTATCATTTTTCCATCCCCCCGGAAAATCAGACCGGATTAGACCATGGTCTCCGGGATTTTCACTATTGTTTAGTAAAACTTCCGTGCCATAGTAAATTTGAGGTATGCGAGGAGCGAAAATTATAAATGCCAGTGCCATTTTGGTTTTGACAAAATTATCATTCAACTGCGTAAAAAGCCGATCCATGTCATGATTATCTCCGAAAAATAAAATCGAAGAAGGATCGTGATATGCAAAGTCATTGGCAAGTCCTTCATACAATTTTACCAATCCGGAATCCGAATTCTCTTCCTCGTTTAGTGCTTCAATTAATGTACGCTGTAATGGAAAATCCATTGTAGTTTTTAGGTTAGATTCATAACCATCTGAATTGGTTACCCCCTGTTGCCAATAGCGAACCAAAAGTGGGTTATAAGTCCATTCCTCTCCGACAATATTGAATTTTGGATATTCGTGCATAATACTACCAGCCCATCTGGACATAAATTCCTTATCGGGATAGGGATATGTATCCTGTCTGATCCCCCCAAGTTTTAAAGTCTCAATCCACCAAATACTATTCTGAATAATATAATTGGCCATAAATGGGTTATTTTGGTTTAAATCTGGCATTGAGGGTACAAACCATCCATTATCCATTAGATCCTTATCTGCCTTTGAAGCATAAAGATCCTGATTTACCGTACGTCGGTGGTTTGTAACCTTCGCTTCTGCTCCTTCCTCATAATCTGATTGAAAGTTAACCCAATCGTGAAATGGTAAATCTGACATCCACCAATGATTAGATCCGCAATGATTAGCAACCTGATCCATGATCAATTTTATTCCACTTTGCGATGCTTTCTTTGAAAGTACAATATAGTCCTCCAGATTCCCAAAACGCGGATCCACCTGGTAAAAATCAGTCATTGCATAGCCATGGTACGAGGACTGGGGCATATCATTAATCAATAAAGGGGTGGGCCATAATGCAGTAAACCCCATAGTAGAAATATAGTCTATGTGTTTAATAATTCCTTGAATATCGCCTCCATGACGAGCATAATCATCTTTCCTGTTGATCTTATTTTCAAGAAGTCCCGGAACAATATTTATTTCAGGATCACCATTGGCAAAACGATCCGGAGTAATTAAATAGATTACATCTGAAGAATCAAAACCCAAAAATTCCTCAGATAGTCTTTCCCTTTTATTCAAAGGATATGAATAGGAGATTTCATTTCCACCTTCAGTGGTGAGTAAAATTTCCATCAGACCGGGAGAAGTATCCGCGGCAATCGTAATATCCAGGAATAAATAATTGGGGCTATCAGCCCTATTGAAAGCTTCCAGGCTTACGCCATTATATAGAATTGACGGGGTGGATGCGCCAATTCCCTTACCATTTAACATTAGCTGTAATCTGGTGTTCTTGAACCCCAGCCACCAATTAGGAGGCTCAACTCTATCTATTTGAGCAGATGAAAAAGATACTATCAAAAAGAGCATACCAGTTAAAACTAATGATTTTACTAACCATCCAATTTTCATCATGGGTTAATTTATTGCCATATACAATCTGAGTAAAATGATTCAATAAGGTAAAAAATGATCAAACCCGACCTTTAGGTATTTGTTTCAATAGTTTCCTGAGATGGTTTTAAAAGAACCCTTTTGTCATTTACCCGTATAGTCATTTCTGCAGTGCCGTCGTATTCAAAACTAGTCTGATGTTCTGTGACATTTACCTTAATGATGCGATTTCTGAAATTTACTTTAAATGAATAGGATTTCCATTGCTTTGGAATTTTTGGTGCAAAAGATAGTTTATCATCTTTCATACGCATACCGCCAAATCCCTCTACAATACTCATCCATGTTCCTGCCATAGAAGTAATATGTAAACCTTCTTCCACCTCTTTGTTATAATCATCCAGATCCAATCTTGAAGTACGCAAATAAAATTGGTATGCCTGCTCCATTCTGCCTAATTTGGCAGCCTGAATGCTGTGTACACAAGGCGATAATGACGATTCATGGACGGTAAATGGTTCATAGAAATCGAAATGTCTTTCAAGTTCTTCGATACTAAAATGATCTTCAAATAAATAAAATCCCTGTAAAGTATCTGCTTGTTTTATATATGGAGAACGCAAAATCCTATCCCAGCTCCATTTTTGATTAATTGGCCTTTGTGAAACATCCAGATCATCAACAGTGATAAGTTCTTTGTCAAGGAATCCATCTTGCTGTAAGTAAATTTGTAAATCTTCTGAGTAAGGAAAGTACAAATTTTGTGAAATCTCTTCCCACTTATCAGTCTCCGTTTGAGTGAGTGAAGTTCGTCCAATAATACGCGTATAGTCTTCTTTATACCCTTCTTTTACTTTTTGTAGCTGTTCCAGCGTATATTCCATACACCATTTTGCAAGGTAGTTGGTATACCAATTGTTACTAACGTTATTTTCGTATTCGTTAGGGCCCGTCACACCTAGTATTACAAACTTATTTTTGTCTTTGGAAAATGTAGCCCTTTGCCCCCAGAAACGAGAAATACCTATAAGTACTTCGAGCCCCATTTCAGGAATATATGAATAGTCTCCTGTAAAACGGTAGTAATTATATATGGCAAATGCAATTGCCCCATTACGGTGGATTTCTTCAAAAGTAATTTCCCATTCATTATGGCATTCTTCCCCATTCATTGTTACCATAGGGTATAAGGCTGCTCCATTAACAAAACCTAATTTCTGGGCATTCTCAATGGCCTTTTCAAGGTGATTGTATCTATATTGTAGTAGATTCCTTGCCACAAGGTGATCTTTGGTTGCCATATAAAAAGGAATACAATAAGCTTCGGTATCCCAATAGGTACTACCTCCATATTTCTCTCCTGTAAATCCTTTTGGGCCTATATTTAGTCTGGAATCCGTACCTAAATAAGTTTGATTTAAGTGAAATATATTAAAACGAATGCCCTGCTGAGCTTTTACATCACCCTGAATGCTTATGTCACTCATCTCCCAAATTTTGGCCCAGGTAGATATTTGTTTTTCCAATAATTCATCGAACCCAATCGAAGTAGCAGATTTAAGGGTCTTTTTCGCGGCATTCACCAATTCATCTGGCTGGTGATCTCTGGAAACTGTATAACCTCCATATTTATAAAAAGTGACGGCTTCACCTTGCTTTGCCGTATGAGTATATTCATGCCCAACCCATAATTCTTTGACATCTTCTGAAACATCTCCAGGCACTTCAGTTCCATTAGAAGTTAATTGGCATTCCATAAAAGTGCAAATCTCAAAATGAGTTTTCATGGTATGAGCTTCTATAAAGGCTTGTTTTCCTTCAGAACTCACATTAGTAACATTCCAGAATTTGTCATCCCAATTGCTGTCCTCATTAGTAATACCATTATCTAAATATGGAACAAAACGAATAGACGCATTTCTATCTACTGGTGTAATTTTATACTTTATGGCCCCTACTTCATCAATATCCAAACTCAAAAACCGAACTACTTCAACTTCAACGGTTATAGCATTTGGTAAGGTAGCCGTGAAGCTTCTTTTATACCAACCCCCCTGCATATTGAGTTCTCTCCTGAAGCCATTAATATTAGTGCAAGTATTAAGATCTAAAGCTTCTTTATCAACAAAAACGTTGATCCCTATCCAATTAGGTGCATTTAATACTTTGGCAAAATATTCTGGATAACCATTCTTCCACCAACCTACTCTTGTTTTATCCGGGTAATAAACCCCGGCAATATAGCTCCCCTGGAAAGTGGGACCGGAGTACTGTTCCTCAAAATTTGCGCGCTGTCCCATAGCGCCATTTCCAATACTAAAGAGGCTCTCAGAAGATTTTACGTTCTCACTATTAAAGCCTTCTTCGATTATTGACCATTGGTCTGCTTTGATATATTCTTTATTCATATGCTAATGTTTTATAATCTTTTCTAAGAATTGATTAAAATAGGCAAATAAGTATTATTTGCAGGATAAATGCCTTAATTTTTACTCTTTAGTACTAATATGAGGTCATTTAAAAAACCAAGATCTATTTCAGTGAAGTTATTAAAACCGTAGTCAGCATCAGACAAAATGTTCACGTCACCAATTCCTATACTCTTCATGCCAGCTGTATTAGCAGCCTCTATCCCGGCCAATGCATCTTCAAAAACCACGCAATTTTTCGGTTCTACCCCTAATTTTTTTGCTGCTATCAAAAAAACCTCAGGATCTGGTTTAGCTTTGGTTACCTGAGTTCCATCGACTATAGTGTCAAAATATGGCATTAACTCCACCTTTTCCAAAATTGAAATAGCATTTTTACTTGCAGAACCAAGTGCCATTGGAATTCCTATCCCTTTGAGGTATCCCAGTACTTTGGGCACATCGGGAAGTATTTCACTTTCGTCCATATTGGAAATATATTTCAGATAGTCCTCGTTTTTATCCTGCAACCATGTTTCGAACTGCTCTTTTGAAACAGAAATATTCCCCATTTCTAATAAAAGTTCGAGACACCTTTTACGGCTAACCCCTTTGAATTTCTCATTGTCCTCTTCAGTAAAAGAAATGCCCAGTTCATCGGCCAAATTTTTCCAGGCCAGATAATGGTATTTCGCAGTATCCACAATTACTCCGTCTAAATCGAATATGAATCCGGTTTTTTTCATTTTAATGTTAATCTGTTATAATTAATTATTTGTAGATTCTCTTTCAATCAACGTTGCTTCAATAACTTCTGTCCTAAAAGTTTCCTCATCTAAGTCAATTTCATCATCTCTTTCTATCTTCTCAATAAGCATTCTAGCTGCAATTCCACCCATTCGTTCTCCATGTTGGGCAATGGATGTAAGTGCAGGCGTAGCCAGTTTAGAAATAATTCCATCTGTAAAACCAATGAAAGCAACATCTCCCGGGATTTTCATTCCATTTCTCTGAGCAATTCTCATAGCTCTGACCGCAAAAATTTCATTTACGCATAAAACCGCATCCATATTGTTTGAAGCAAAGAAGGCTTCACTCTTTGTTTCATCTTCGAATTGATAAGGTAAACGCAAAATTAAACTTTCATCCAGGTCCAGATTATGGTCTTTAAGAGCCTTATAATAACCTTGAGCCCTTTTTTCACTTACATTTAAATAACTTTCGGTTGTGATCAGGGCTATTCGTTTTCTGCCATTTTCTATTAGTTTTTTTACCGCCATATAAGAAGCGTCGAAGTCGTTAATAACTACCTTATCACAAATTACCTCATCTGTAACCCTGTCAAATAGGACCAATGGCATACCCTGATCAATTATTTCCTTTAAATGGTGGAAATCATTTTTGAGCTGTGTTTCTGCAGATAACGCCATAATAAATCCATCAATACTACCGTTTGCCAACAACTCCATATTGATAACTTCCTTTTCAAATGATTCATCCGATACACATGCAATAACATTGTACCCTTTGGTATCTGCGAATTTTTCTATCCCTCTGAAAACTGTTGTAAAAAAATGATGAACTATATCCGGTATAATTACTCCTATATTTTTTGTGCGCCTGTTTTTAAGGCTTATGGCAATATTGTTTGGTTTGTAGTGGTAAAGTTTAGCAAAGGCCTGAATTTTTTCCGTCGTATCTTTGCTTATTTCACGACTGTTTTTTAGCGCCTTTGATACTGTTGAAATGGACACTTCTAATTCGCTGGCAATTTGCTTAAGAGTAATCTTTTTTTTCAAATGTTAAATAATCAAAATAGAGTAAATGTTAAAGTAATCTAAATGTAGATATTATATAAATATATCCATTTTTTAACATATAAAAAGGATTAAAACCATATAAACTATTATCTTTATTAGCTTGCAGTATAAAAAAAATATTATATTTGTTTCGTTTTTAACAAAGATTGAACCATAAAAATAGGGTTAATATAATCTTGCCAATACTGATTTATTAAGCTCATATTTAACAAAAGTTATTAACACGAAACCGTTTTCGTTGTTAATAACTAATAATAAGAGTAAGATATTAACATATTTTTTACATAGGTTTAACCTTTGGTACTAAAATTAACTAAACTCAAAATTAACTTTTTATGAAGATTACGCTACTAAAGAGCTTTTTACTGGTTGGGGCTATTTTAAGCTTCGGACTTGCAAAAGCGCAAGAAGTATCAGGTACAGTTAACGATGCAAATGGTCCTTTACCAGGGGCCAGTGTTGTTGTAAAAGGAACTACCAACGGTACGCAGACAGACTTTGATGGTAACTATACAATAAACAATGTGGACAGCGATGCCACACTGGTTATTAGTTATATTGGTTACACTACTCAGGAAGTCCAATTAAATGGAAGAACTACTATTAATGTATTAATGGAAGAAGATGCACAGGCATTGGATGAAGTAGTAATTATCGGTTATGGTACTACTACGGTAAAAGATGCTACAGGTGCTGTTTCAGCAATTAATTCGGAGGACTTTAATAGTGGTATTATTGCTTCTCCTGAGCAATTGATACAGGGTAAAACTGCCGGGGTTCAAATTACCCAGGCTAGTGGTGAACCTGGTGCTGGAGTAAACATTAGGATAAGGGGTGCAAATTCTATCCGATCCAACAATAATCCGCTTTTCGTTGTAGATGGTATTCCGTTATCATCAGAATCTACTACTCCCAGTGGCGGCGATGTAGTTAGTGGTGCAAATGCTTCAAGAAACCCATTAAACTTTATTAACCCGGCTGATATTGAAAGTATCTCTATCTTAAAAGATGCTTCTGCAACGGCCATCTACGGGTCAAGGGGTGCTAACGGGGTGGTAATAGTAACAACAAAAAGTGGAAAATCTGCTCAAGGTGGTTCATGGGAATTTGATCAAACCCTTAGTATTGCAACGCCAAGAGAAAATTTTGACCTTTTTGATGGCCCGACATTTTTAGCTCAAACAGCGGCATTACGCTCACAGGCAATTGCAGATGATATTGATGAAGGCAATAATACAGACTGGCAGTCAGTAGTTTTAAATACTGTGGCTTCTCCTGTTTCCAATTTGTCATATTCCAATAATTACGGTAGTGGTAATGTAAGAGCTACTTTTTCTTATGGAAAAAACTTTGGAGTTATTGCAAAGTCTTCGCAGGAAAGAATTACAGGAAGAGTAAATGTCAGTCAACGTTTTGTTGATGACAGACTAAAATTTGATTTACAGGCCTCAATTGCGCGAGTTAATGATTTGGCCCCGCAAGTTAGTGGTGGGTCCGGTGCCAGTGGTAACTTAATTGGAGCGACATATTCTGCAAACCCAACATGGCCAAATGATCCAGATTTCTCTATTCCGGGTAACTTGTTAAACCCTGCCAACTTTTTGGCTTATTTTCAACAAAAGACTAATACAGATAGGTCATTAATTAATTTTGCTACTTCTTATGATATTATTGATGAGGATGACAGTGAATTGAGAGCAAAACTAACTGTAGGTTATGATGACTCTAACGCTACTGCCCAGGCTATTATTTCACCTCTGGTTGCAAATCAGGACAGGGTGAGTGGTAATGGGCAGGCCTCGCACAATGAATTGCGAGCATCAAGTAAATTGCTTGAAGCAACACTGAATTGGCAAAAAGATTGGACCAACTCCAATTTAGATGCTATTATAGGTTTTACCTATCAGGATTTTCATAGACAAGGATTTAATTCTCAGGGTTGGGGTACACCGGAAACTAACCTGAACCAAATGGGTGAAAACTTAAGACTTGATATAGATAATGCAGCTCGTAGCATAGCAGGCCCATACCAACAATTTGGTTTCGACAATTCCAATACTTTTATAAACACGCTTGTCCCATTTAATGATGCAGGTACACTAAGTAGTATTGAGGGTAGAAAATATGCTTCTGTCTGGGCAAATAATTTTGATAATACGGATGAATTACAATCTTTCTTTGTAAGGGGAAATTTCAGCTTGCATAACAAATACCTTTTTACAGCAACTTTTAGAGCAGATGGTTCGTCCAAATTTGCACCGGACAACCAATATGGCTATTTCCCTTCTGGTGCCTTTGCATGGAAGGCCAATGAAGAAGATTTTATAGGTCCTGCGTTTTCTACATTAAAATTGAGATTAAGTGCTGGTATCACGGGTAACCAGGATGGTTTAACTTATGGCCAGTTTGTTAAAAGACAGCGTTTTGCTACACCAAACATTGAGAACGATGGTCAAATAAACAGACCAGGTCTGGAAACCGTTTCAGTACAAAATCCTGATTTAAAGTGGGAAGAGACCTTCGATTATAATATTGGATTCGATTTTGGTTTCTTCCTCGATCGTTTGACCGGCTCTCTTGACTTCTATAAAAGGGATACTAAAGATCTCTTGTTTAGACAAGCGGCGGCAGCACCGGCTTTTGATCCTTTTGTCTTTAAAAACCTTGAAAATGGTAAGTTAATCAACAAAGGGGTAGAATTTTCCGTGGCCTATGATTTTATTCAAAACGATGATGTGACCTTTTCAGGAGCATTTAATATCTCCTATAACGACAATAAGGTTAAAGGTTTAGAAGGTACAACGGCAGATTTTGCAGAACTAAATGGTCCGGGACTTTCTCAAGCATTTGCTCAGCGCCTGGGAGAAGGAATATCTATTTTCTCTTACTATATGGCAACTTATTCTGAAGACGCCAGTGGAAACCCGAACTTTAATGCAGACGAAAAAGATTTTGTTGGCGAGGACGCCGTACCTGATGTTGTTTCAGGGCTTACCCTTAATTTTAATTCAGGCAGATGGGACGCCAATATCTTCTTTGCAGGTCAGTTTGGATTCTCGGTTTATAACAATACAAGAAATGCATTCTTAAACAGGCCTACCTTTGAGACCTCAAGAAATGCAGATCCGGAAGGAGTAGCACTTTTATCTCAAGAAGTTTCTACGCTATATTTAGAAAAAGGAGATTTTGTACGTTTACAAAACGCAACGGTTGGGTACAAAGTGCCTCTTAGTAGTGACGGAGTACTTAAAAACTTAAGGTTTTCATTAACCGGACAGAATTTATTACTGTTTACTGGCTATTCCGGTCTTGATCCAGAGGTTACGGCCAACACGGGTTCTTTTGGAAATGGAATTCCAAGTCAGGGAATAGATTATACTACATACCCGAGACCACTGACAGTAACTTTAGGTATAAATGCTAAATTTTAATTTAAAAAAAACTGCAATGATTAATTATTTAAAAACACGATCAAAAATTTTGATGTTTTCGTTACCTGCATTGGCACTATTTTTTTCTTGTACCGATCTGGAAATCGAAGCGACTGATTCTTTGCTTGCCCCTAATTTTGAGGGTATTGCAACTGCCGAAGAAGCAGCAAGCCAAGTTACTGCAATGTATAATTCCATAAACGGATACATTGGTGACCAGGCAAACCTGTATGCACTAAGTGAGGTTACAACACCAGAAATGTTAGTTCCTACAAGAGGTTCTGACTGGGGTGATAATGGAATATGGAGACAATTGCACCAGCATACCTGGACTCCTGATCATCAGTATATTACAAACGTTTGGAATCAATGGAATGAGTTACAACTCACAGCCAGTGAAGTATTAGACCCCAGGTCTGCATCTTCACCAGATTCTAGGGCTGCTGCATCTTTTTTCAGAGGTTTAGCCGTATATGTAATTTTAGACCATTTTGCCCAGGTACCTTTTAGAGATACTGAAGCCGCACCATTGGCGGATCCTGAAGTATTGACTGGTGAAGACGCTATAGCTTTTATAATTGCTGATTTAGAGGCCGCTATTTCCGGACTTCCTGCCACAGGGCCATCTGGCGCTGAAAACGTTAATGTTTCTAAAGCCGCAGCCAGATATTTATTGGCTAAAGTTCATTTGAACAGACATATACTCAATGGATCCGGTAGTGCAGATTCCGCTGATATGGCCGCCGTGATCGCCTTGGTAGATCAAATTTCAGGCGATGGATACGCCTTGCAGGCGGGTTATTTTGATATATTTAGAGATACACCAGATGATGAAACCATATGGTGGATTAATACAGGTGTTGGTAATAGGATTTGGAATGGTCTGCATTACAATAATGTTACACCTGAGCAATCTGGTGGCTGGAATGGCTTTTCTACACTTTCTGAATTCTATGATCTGTTTGAAGGCCCTGAAGATAATGTTTTAGGAGGCCCCCAGGAAGAAAGAAGAGGTGGTGTGCCATTTCAGGGAGAACCAGCAGGTGCAGATGGTACGGTTGATGACGACGGTGACGGGATCGCAGACGGTACGCATATTGGTTTTGGTTTCCTTAAAGGACAACAATATGGTCCTGACGGTTCTGCTCTTACTGAGCGAGGTGGTGACCCTTTGAACTTTTCAAGAGAATTTATTAATGCCGCCACAGGAGCGCCAAGCCTAGTTGATAATGATGAAGTAACGGGTATCAGGGTGCTTAAGTACAATCCTAGATATGGCGGTTTCACATCACATGAAATCTTTTTCAGATATTCAGATGCTCATTTAATGAAGGCAGAAGCACTTCTTAGAAGTGGAGGCGACCCATTATCAATGGTAAATGATTTAAGAGTATTGCGTGGTGCTACTCCATTGGGTAGCATTACAGAACAAATTTTGCTAGATGAAAGAGGCAGAGAACTATATATAGAGTTTTGGAGACGTCAAGATATGATTAGATTTGGTCAATACACCCGCGATTGGGAATTTAAAGACCCTTCTGCTATTGGTAATGCAGATAAAGAATTATTTCCTATTCCCGCAACTCAGGTTATTCTTAACCCTAATCTGGTTCAGAATCCGGGATATTAAGAAGTTTTTTTTAAGTTAATTTTTAAAAAACCCTGATCTATATGATCAGGGTTTTTTTGTTTTTGTTTACTTGTCATATACCCATAAAAACAATATCTTAAGGCGTCAATAATCAATCCCTGAATATGTACGCTATAGGCTATGACCTTGGAAGTTCTTCAATAAAGGCAGCCTTGGTAGAAATGTCTACGGGTACAAGCCTGGCCGTAATTAGTGAACCCAAAAAGGAAATGAGCATGCTCTCCGGAAAAAAAGGATGGGCAGAACAGGATCCTGATGATTGGTGGACACATCTTTGTAATGCCACAAAGCAAATACTAAAAGAAACTAAAGTTCATCCCGGTGAAATAAAAGGTGTTGGCATCTCTTACCAAATGCATGGCCTTGTACTGGTTGACAAACAAGGTTTGCCCTTAAGAAAATCAATTATCTGGTGTGATGGCAGAGCTGTGTCTATTGGTAGAAAAGCATTTGATGATCTTGGGCACGATACCTGTGCGCAAAAACTTTTGAATTCCCCGGCAAATTTTACAGCTTCTAAATTAAAATGGGTTAAGGAAAATGAACCCGATCTTTATAAGAAATGTTTTAAAGCAATGCTCCCGGGCGACTATATTGCCTATAAATTGAGTGGGGAAATTAATACCACCATTTCAGGGCTTTCAGAAGGTATATTCTGGGATTTTAGAGAGGAACAAATTGCGGGTTGGCTTATGGAATACTATGGAATAGACTTAGAGCTTATTCCTGATATAGTGAATACTTTTTCAGACCAGGGTCATATCACGTCCATAGGAGCCAGGGAAACCGGTCTGGCAGAAGGGACCCCTATCCTTTACCGTGCCGGAGATCAACCTAATAATGCCCTCTCACTAAATGTATTTAATCCGGGTGAAGTAGCTGCAACAGGGGGTACCTCCGGAGTAGTTTATGCAATTACTGATAATCTGTCGGTTAAAGAAAGTTCCCGTGTCAATAATTTTGCCCATGTAAATTATTCGTCGCAGCGCAGACGCATAGGTAAACTATTATGTGTAAATGGCGCTGGAATTATGTACAGATGGCTATTAAATAATTTAAAGGTCGAGTCCTATCTGGAAATGAATGAGTTAGCTGCAAAAGTTCCGATTGGTTCAGAAGGAGTTATTATTTTACCATTTGGCAATGGCCCGGAACGCATGCTAAACAATAAGGATTTAGGAGCACAAATAGGAAACATAAACTTAAATATACATTCCAAAGCTCATCTTTGCAGAGCTGCTCTTGAAGGGATTGCTTTTTCTTTTGTTTATGGAATGGAAATACTTAAAACAGATGGTATAAAGCCAGAAGTAATAAGGGCAGGTAATGATAACTTATTCAGGTCTACTATTTTTTCAAATACCATAGCCACCTTAATAGAACAGGATATTGAAATATACAATACTACCGGTGCTATAGGTGCCGCCAGAGCCTGTCTGCTGTATGATGGAAATTATACGGCATTCGGGAAACAAATAATGGATAATGACTATATTATGAGTTATTCCCCTTCATCCGAAAAAAATGAATATAGCATAGCTTACAATCTTTGGAAAACCCAATTGGAGATAACATTAAAAAACAACTAATATGGCACTTATTGGAAACAAGGAATACTATAAAGGAATTGGCGAAATTCCCTTTGAAGGCAGAGAATCTGATAATCCGCTGGCATTTAAATACTATAATCCCGAACAACTTGTGGCGGGTAAAACCATGCGAGAACATTTAAGATTTGCCGTGGCCTACTGGCATACCTTTTGTGGCGTAGGGTCCGATCCCTTTGGACCGGGTACACAAAATTTTCCCTGGGATAAATTTAGCGACCCTATAGATGCGGCAAAAGCCAAGGCCGATGCTGCCTTTGAGTTTATTACAAAAATGGGATTTGATTATTTCTGCTTCCATGATTTTGATCTGGTAAGAGAAGGTGACTCATTTTCAGAATCTGAAAAGAGACTCTCAGTCATTGTCGACTATATTAAAGAGAAAAAAACAGCTTCGGGAGTAAAACTTTTATGGGGTACGGCCAATTGTTTTTCTAATCCCAGATATATGAATGGCGCCTCTACTAATCCCAATTTTAATGTATTAGCGAGGGCTGGTGGCCAGATAAAACTAGCTCTCGATGCCACTATGGCCCTTGATGGCGAGAATTATGTTTTTTGGGGAGGCCGCGAAGGTTATATGTCTTTATTAAATACTGACATGAAACGCGAATTGGACCATATGGGTCGTTTTTTAGCAACAGCAAGAGATTATGCCAGGCAACAGGGCTTCAAGGGAACGTTCTTTATAGAACCAAAGCCCATGGAACCTATGAAGCATCAGTATGATTTTGACGCTGCCACAGTTGTTGGATTTCTACATCAGTATGGTTTACAAGATGATTTTAAGTTGAATCTTGAAGTTAATCATGCTACCCTGGCAAGTCACACTATGCAACACGAAATGGAAGTTGCCGCTGCTCATGGCATGCTGGGAAGTATTGATGCAAATAGGGGTGATTATCAGAACGGCTGGGACACAGATCAGTTTCCTAATAATATTACTGAAGTAACTGAAGCCATGCTCACATTTATGAAAGCAGGGGGTTTGCAGGGCGGTGGAATTAATTTTGATGCTAAAATTAGGCGGAATTCCACTGATCTGGATGACGTATTTTACGCACATATTGGTGGTGCTGATACCTTTGCCAGGGCATTGCTTATTGCCGACAAGATAATGACTTCTTCGCCTTATAATGACCTGAGAAAAAAGCGTTACCAATCCTTTGATTCGGGTAAAGGGAAGGATTATGAACTTGGGAAATTAGATCTGAATGATCTTTATGACATTGCAAAATCTAATGGTGAATTAGAATTACATAGCGGTAAACAGGAATTGTTTGAAAATATAGTGAACCAATACCTATAACCATAAAGTTAAAACTCAATAAATTTCAAGGCATTTTTTTAATTAAAGAAGAGTTTTACCCAAATTGAGCAATTAGCAGTTATTAAACTACCAACCAAACTAATTATGACATCATCTTTCGGATTTTGGGATTATTTTATTTTTGTCGCATATGCCTTATTAATTTTAGGGGTTGGCTTGTGGGTATCCAGAGATAAAAAAGGGCATCAAAAGAATGCCGAAGATTATTTCCTTGCTAGTAAATCGTTACCCTGGTGGGCTATTGGAGCTTCCCTTATAGCAGCCAATATTTCGGCCGAACAGTTTATCGGGATGTCAGGTTCAGGATTTGCGGTAGGATTAGCCATAGCATCCTATGAATGGATGGCGGCAATCACTTTACTTATCGTAGGTAAATTTTTCCTGCCAATTTTTATAGAAAAAGGTCTTTATACGATCCCCGAGTTTGTAGAGCAACGCTTTTCCACAACTCTAAAAACTATCTTAGCTGTATTTTGGATTGCACTGTACGTTTTTGTAAACCTGGCTTCTGTTTTGTACTTAGGTTCACTGGCATTAGAAACAATAATGGGGATTCCTATGGTTTATGGTGTAATTGGGCTGTCATTATTCGCGTCGGCATATTCCCTTTATGGAGGTCTTTCTGCCGTTGCCTGGACAGATGTGATTCAGGTTATTTTTCTGGTCTTTGGAGGTTTAGTTACGTCGTATTTAGCATTAAATACAGTCTCCGACGGGCAGGGAGTTCTGGAAGGTCTCATAATAGTTTACGAAACTGTCCCCGAAAAATTTGTCATGATACTGGATAAAACCAATCCGGAATATGCTAATCTGCCCGGATTGGGGGTTCTTGTTGGTGGGCTGTGGGTGGCTAACTTATATTATTGGGGTTTTAACCAATATATTATTCAGAGAACATTGGCAGCTAAGTCTTTAAGAGAAGCACAAAAGGGAATAATTCTGGCTGCCTTTTTAAAAATAGTTATTCCGGTAATTGTTGTTGTACCTGGCATTGCAGCATTTGTAATGATCCATGATGCCGAGATTTTAAATCGCCTTGGAGAAGTCGGACAACAAAATCTACCTTCCCTTGAACAAGCAGATAAAGCATATCCGTGGCTATTACAATTTTTACCAACCGGACTCAAAGGAGTTGCTTTTGCGGCTTTGGCAGCTGCCATTGTATCTTCCCTGGCCTCTATGTTAAATTCTACATCCACCATTTTTACCATGGATATTTATAAGCAATATATTAATCCAAATGCCTCTGACAAGAAGACAGTGAATGTGGGTCGTCTTTCAGCTGCCGCTGCGCTTATTATTGCTTGTATCATGGCCCCATTATTGGGAGGAATAGATCAGGCATTCCAGTTTATACAGGAATGGACAGGATTGGTAAGTCCCGGCATTTTGGCCGTATTTATATTAGGCTTATTTTGGAAGAAAACAACCAATAGGGCCGCTATCGTTGGCGCATTGGTATCTATCCCTATAGCTTTTTATTTCAAAGTAGCTCCTAGTGGTTGGTCTGAGAGTCTAATTTTTGTGGATGTCCCCTTTCTGGACCAGATGGGATATACAACGCTACTTACTATGCTGGTTATAGTTTTTGTTAGTCTTAATCAAAATAAGGGCAAGGATGATTCAAAAGGAATCCCGCTTGCAAAAGGTCTGTTCAATACCAGCGCAAAATTCAATATTGGAGCCTTCGCAGTAATGATCATTATCGCTACTATTTATGCCCTCTTTTGGAACTAATTTAAATTTTAAAATATAATGTAAAGAGTCGAATATATTCGACTCTTTATTTTTACCTCTTAGTACACTTTTAACTCCCGGGGATGTTTAATTTTACACTGTTAATAGGGTAAACATTAACTAGTATTACATACCTATTTCTTCTAGTTTCATTATCTTGCCGTCCAATTTATGGAGCATAAATGAAAAGGATTTTAGGACTTTCTTTAAGCTTATTTTTAGTAATTAGCGCCTGTACTGAAAAGAAGGAGAAACTGTTTAACAAAGTTGACTCTGCCCATTCTGGAATTTATTTTAAGAACCAGCTAATTGATACCCCTGAGCTTAATATTCTAAACTATCTGTATTATTACAATGGAGCAGGCGTGGTTTCGGCTGATTTTAATAATGATAGCCTGGTAGATCTTTATTTTACGGCCAATCAGGGTGAAGATAAACTGTACATTAACAAAGGAGGATTAAAATTTGAAGATGTCACCAAGGTGGCCAATATTAATAATCCGGGAAACTGGAGCACAGGAGCTACGCATGTTGATATTAACCATGATGGTTTACTTGATATTTATGTTTGTAAAGTCAGCAATTATGGAGGAATGAAGGGCAGAAACCTGCTCTTTATCAACAAGGGGGTAAATAAAAAAGGCATTCCAATATTTAATGAAGAAGCATCTTCCTACGGCCTGGATTTTAGTGGCCTCTCAACGCAGGCAGCATTTCTTGATTATGATCTGGATGGGGATCTGGATATGTATCTCTTAAACCATTCCGTACATCCAAACAGAACCTATGGAAAGGGCTCTCAACGTTCAGAAATAGATTCCCTTTCCGGTGATCGTCTCTATAGGAATGATGATGGAATGTATAAGGATGTTTCAAAAGAGGCCGGTATTTTCCAAGGTAAAATTGGATATGGATTGGGGCTTGGAGTTAGCGATATAAATGATGATGGATATCCTGATATTTACGTGGGTAATGATTTTTTTGAAAATGATTATTTGTATATAAACCAAAGAGACGGCACCTTTAAAGAACTTATTTCCTCAGATAGTAGGTGCTTGGGTCATACTACCCATTATTCAATGGGTAACGATCTTGCAGATTTAAACAATGATGGGCTAACCGATATCCTTTCTTTAGACATGCTCCCGGAAGATTTGGAAACTTATAAAACATCTGGATTAGAGTATTCATTTCCAACCTACCAATACTATTTAAAAAATGGATATGCCCCGCAGTATATGCAAAATACCCTGCACCTAAACCTCGGTGCTGAAAATTTCAGTGAAATAGCAAACCTATCCAAAATCTCTGCCACAGAATGGTCCTGGGGCGTTCTTGCCGCAGACTATGATAACGATGGTTTTAAAGACTTGTTCATATCCAATGGCATAAAAGGTGCTACCAATGATATGGATTTTATTAGCTTCATAGCCAATGAGAATATTCAAAAAAGGATAAGTGAAGGGATGACAGAAACGGATATGGCTTTTATCAAGGAATTACCCGAAAAAAAAGTGGCCAACTATCTGTTTAAGAATGGTAAAAATCTTTCTTTTAAAAATGTTACTGAAGAGTGGTATCATGAAGAAGCTTCATTCAGTAATGGCTGTATTTATGCCGATTTGGACAATGATGGGGATTTGGACCTTGTTGTGAACAACCTTAATGAGGAAGCCTATCTTCTCGAAAATAAGTCAGATAAAAATACCGGCAATAATTTTATTAAGATCTCTTTAAATGGTGATAAGAAAAACAGGTTTGGTATTGGAACTAAAGTGGTGGCTTATACTACGAATGGAATTTTGAAACAGGAAAATTTTGTAACCAAAGGATATTTATCAGCTGTTTCAAACAAAATCCATCTGGGTGTTGGCCAGGATACGTTAATAGATTCCATAAGGGTAATATGGCCTAACGGGAAGTTCCAAACAATAAGATCTGTTAAATCAAATCAGAGCTTATTAGTTGACGAGCAATTTGCACAGGGTGATTTTTATAAAAAACCCAAATCAACAGTAAAAAGTTTCCTTGTTAACACTTCTGAAACATTGGATTTTAAACATCAAGACCCCACAACTCTTGAATTCAACCGAGATCCCCTTGTGCCCTTTGCAAATACAAATGAAGGCCCTTCCATTTCTATAAGTGATGTTAACAAGGATTCTAAAGATGATCTCTTCATTGGTGGTGCTAAAGGACAGGCATCCGCACTTTTTTTACAGGATAGTACAGGTAAATTTATTAGAATTCAGGATTCTGTTTTTGCGTCGGATGCAATAAGCGAAGATGTGTCTCATGTCTTTTTTGATGCTAACGGAGATCTTTATAATGATTTATTGGTAGTTAGCGGAGGAAACGAATTTAAAAAAGGAAAACCCCTTCAACCCCGTCTTTACCTAAATACTAAGGGTACTTTAAAAAAAGATACTTTGGCATTTCTAAATATTGAAATTAATGCTTCAGTTGTAACTGCTTCAGATTTTGATAACGATGGGGATTTGGATATTACAATAGCTTCAGATCAGCTTCCTCTGGAATTTGGTGGCATCCCAAAACAATATTTGTTTAAAAATGATGGCAAAGGTGCTTTTGAGGAAGTAACTAAAGAAATAGCTCCGGAATTTCAAAATATTGGGCTTGTCAAAGACTTGATTTGGGTAGATATCGATGGTAATGGATATAAAGACCTTATAACCGTTGGTTACTGGATGCCTGTTACTGTTTTTATGAACAATGAGGGGAGATTTGGATTACGAAAAAACAATGGCCTGGATTATAGCAATGGATGGTGGAACACAATTGTTGCCGAAGATTTTGATAATGACGGAGACATTGATCTGGTCTGTGGTAATTGGGGTCTGAATAGTAAATTAAGCGCCTCTAAACAAAACCCTGTTTCGCTATACAGCTATGATTTTGATGAAAACGGAACTGTAGATCCTATCGTTACCTACTTTCATGAAGATAAAGAGACCCCGTTTGCATCCAAGGATGAGTTGGTAAAGCAGATGCCCTTTTTAAACAAAGAATTTCTTTCTTACAAGAATTTTGCAAAGGCAAGCCTGCAAGATCTTTTTTCTGCCAGCAAATTAAGTAATGCTGGTAAAATGAAGGTATATGAATTGGCTAGCTGTTATTTTGAAAACGATGGTAATGGTACATTTAAAAAGAAGCCATTACCTCTTATTTCGCAGTCCTCATCTATAAAGGCAATAGCAGTAAATGACTTCAACAAAGATGGGTATCAAGATTTGTTAATTGTAGGTAATAATTATGAAATTAGCACCCAATTAGGTAGGATGGATGCCTTACATGGCGTAATTTTGCAAAATGATCAAAAAGGCGGGTTTGTGAAGGTTAACAAACAGAATTTTGATGTTCCCGGGCCGGCAAGAGATCTTAAAAATATTACTATAGCAGGAAGAGACTACTACATTGTAACCATTAATAATGATACCCCTATTATTTTGGCTAAAACTAACGAATAAACTATATGATGATATCGGGAATAAAAAAAATAGCAGGTCTTATACTTTTACTTGCGATAACCATATCGTGTAATTCAGAAAAGGAAAATTCTAAGGACGATACTATTAACCAACAAACGCTCTTTACTCTTTTACCTTCTGAACGTACGGGAATAGACTTTCTAAACAAAGTTGAAAATCAAAAAAACTTCAACATTTTTAAATATAGAAATTTCTATAATGGAGGTGGCGTAGCCATAGGTGACATAAACAATGATGGATTGGCCGATATTTATATGACGGGCAATATGGTTTCCAACGGTCTTTACCTCAACAAAGGGGATTTGAAGTTTGAAGATATCTCGGAGCAAGCCGGGGTTAAAGGATCAAAGCCATGGTCTACGGGAGTTGTTATGGTTGATGTAAACCAGGATGGCTTACTTGATATCTATGTGAGCAATGCCGGCAATATGAAGGCAAATAATCATGATAATGACCTCTATATAAACAACGGCGACCTCACTTTTACAGAATTGGCCTCAGAGTATAATTTGGCTAAAACGGGGTTTTCTACACATGCCTCTTTCTTTGATTATGATAAAGACGGGGACCTGGATGCATATATCCTTAACAATAGTAATATCCCTGTAAGTAGTTTGGGATATGCAGAACAAAGAGGAGTCAGAGCTCAGGACTGGGAAGGAGTCCCCGATATTTTTAAGGGTGTTGGGGATATGCTTTTAAGGAATGATAATGGAAAATTTGTTGATGTTAGTCAAGATGCAGGCATCTATGGAAGTCTGATTGGATTTGGCCTCGGGGTAATGATTACCGACATCAATAAAGACCTGTATCCGGATATCTACGTATCTAACGATTTTTATGAACGGGACTATCTATACATTAATAATCAAGATGGTACTTTTAAAGAGCAGATCAAGGATTGGACTTCTCATCTTTCTTTATCTGCCATGGGTATTGATATTTCGGATATTAATAACGACGGTTATGCAGATATCTTTATTACAGATATGTTACCAGAACCGGATCAGAGGGTTAAATCGGTAATGGAATTTGAAGGTTACAATATTTATAAAATAAAACAGAGCAAGGACTTTTACCAGCAATACATTCAAAACACGCTACAGCTAAACAATGGTAATGGATCCTTTTCAGAAATAGCCTATTTCAGTGGAGTAGATGCCACGGATTGGAGTTGGGCAGGACTTCTTTTTGATATGGACAACGATGGCCTAAGAGATATTTTTATTACGAACGGAATGAATCATGATCTTACAGACCTGGACTTTAACGATTTTTTTGCCAACGAGATCATTCAGAAAATGGTCCTTACAGGTAAGAAAGAGTCTGTAGATTCTATAATTAACAAAATGCCTATTAGACCACAACCAAATTACGCCTACAAAAACAATGGGGATCTTACCTTTTCCAATGCCAACAAAGATTGGGGATTTGAATTACCCAGTCTATCTAATGGCGCTGCATATGGAGATCTTGATAATGATGGAGACCTTGATATCGTTGTCAACAATGTAAATATGGAATCTTTTGTTTATGAGAACAATGCGACTTCACTAACAAAAAACAACTTTATTAAACTTCAGTTCGAGGGAACAAAAGAAAATAAATTTGCCATTGGAACAACGGTAATGCTTTACTATGATAAAAATATAATTCTCCAAGAATTAGTGCCTTCACGGGGATTTCAATCTTCTATGGATTACGTAATGAACATTGGATTAGGTTCTTGCAAAATCATTGATTCCCTCAGAGTTATCTGGCCGGATGATAAGACAGTAAAGTTAGAAAAGGTTTCTTCTAATCAATTCCTAACCCTTAAGCATTCCGATGCCCGAGAGGTATATATCCCCTTAAACAAAACGAAGAAACCTTCTTTGTTAAAGGAAATTCAAAATAATCAACTTATAACGCATAAAGAGAATGTATATAATGATTTTGACTATGAGGGTCTTATTTACAAGCAGCTTTCACAGGAAGGACCAGCCCTTGCTGTGGGCGATGTTGATGGCGATGGCAACGAAGATGTCTTTATAGGTGGGGCAAAAAACCAAGCTGGAATTGTCTATAAACACAATGGAAAAGGTATATTAAGTGCCATACCTCAACGTTCATTGGAAAAAGATGCGGGATATGAAGATACCGCAGCGACCTTTTTTGATGCTGATGGAGATTCGGATTTAGATCTTATTGTAGGTTCAGGGGGCAATCAGGTTGGGGAAGAAAAAAGCTATAGGGCGCGACTTTATTTAAACAACGGCAACGGAACTTTTGTAAAGTCGGCAGAAAAACTTCCTTCAACTTTCTCAAACATTTCAACTATTGCGCCTATGGATTTTGACAATGATGACGATGAAGATCTTTTTATAGGTTCAAGAAGTGTTGTGGGTACCTATGGTATAGATCCCAGTCATTTATTTTTAGAAAATAAAGGCGATGGTACTTTTGAAAATGCGACGGAAAGAATTGCCTATGACCTTAAAGATACTGGCATGATCACCAACGCTGTTTGGGCAGATATGGATGGGGATTCTAAAAAGGATCTCATTATCGTTGAAGATTGGGGGACTCCAAAAATCTTTAAAAATTCTGGCCGACGTTTAAACCTGCAATCTTCTGCACTCGATAGCCTTCATGGATGGTGGAATGTTGTTGAAGCCGTGGATATAGATAAAGATGGAGATAACGATCTTATCTTAGGCAATCAGGGAAGTAACCTGCACTATAAGCCTGGTAAAGATAGGCCTATGAAAATGTGGATTAATGATTTTGATGACAATGGTACCATTGAACAAATAGTAACTCAAAATTTTAATGGCAAGGATTATCCCCACCACCAGAAAAAGGACTTAACCACTCAAATGGTTGCTTTAAAAAAGCAAAACCTGAAGGCCTCTGAATATTCAAAAAAGACAATCTCTGAATTGTTCCCAAAAGAAATTTTTGAGAACTCCATCATGAAGAAATCGGTCATCTCAGAATCCATAATTGCCGTTAATGAAGGTGATGGGAATTTTACGGTAATAAAACTTCCTTCAAGGAGCCAATTGTCCTGTATTTGTGGTATTACATGTACAGATGTAAATAGCGATGGCAATTTAGACCTAATTATGGGAGGTAATAATTTTGAATTTAAACCACAGTATTCAAGATTAGATGCTAATTACGGTAATGTTCTGCTTGGTGACGGATCTTTAGGCTTTGAATGGCAGGACTATGATACAAGTGGTTTCTATATAAGAGACGAGATTAAGCATTTGAAACAGTTTAAGGATAAAACAGGAAAGACCTTTATTATAGTTGCAATCAATGAGAATAAACCGAAAATATTTGAACTCAATGAATAAATCCCTGTTAGGTATTCTTGTGACTTTAGTATTGATGGGTTGCACTTCCAAGGAAGGTGAGTTATTTTACAATCCTACTGCCAAGGAAACAGGTTTATCATTTGAAAATGTACTTACAGAAACAGATGATCTCAATATCTTAGATTACCTGTATTTCTATAATGGCGGAGGTGTTGCCGTTGGGGACATAAACAACGATGGTCTAACAGATATCTTCTTCTCCGGAAACATGGTTCAGAATAAACTATACCTGAACAAAGGAGACCTCAAATTTGAAGATATAACAGAACAAGCAGGTGTGGCTGGAAATAGTAGTTGGAATACCGGGTCTTTAATGGGGGATGTGAATGGTGACGGCCTATTGGATATCTATGTATGTGCTGTGGTTGGAATTAACGGTTTTGATGGTTACAACGAACTTTTTATAAATCAGGGAGATTCTACTTTTGTTGAAAGTGCTTCTGAATATGGCCTTGATTTTGATTCTTATAGTTCTTCTGCTACCTTTTTAGATTATGATCTGGATGGGGATCTGGATATGTATCTTCTGAATCATGCGGTACATACTCAGGAATCTTTTGGTAAGGCAGATCTTCGATTAAAGAGAAATTACCAGAGCGGAGACAAATTACTTCGAAACGAGAATGGAAAATTCCTTGATGTAAGTGAAGAGGCCGGAATCTTTGGAGGTGTCAACGGATATGGTCTGGGGGTTGCTGTTTCAGATTTTAATCAGGATGGATATCCCGATATCTATGTGGGCAATGATTTTCATGAAGATGATTACTATTACTTAAACAATGGTGACGGAACGTTCACCGAAGGCATAAAGAAGTATTTTGGGTATACCACCAGATTCTCCATGGGCACAGATGTTGTAGATATTAATCATGACGGATGGCCGGATATTCTGTCTTTAGATATGCTACCCGAAGATGAAACCGTTCTTAAATCTTCAGAAGGAGATGACAATATCCAAACGCAGAAATTGAGAATTGGAAAGTATGGCTACCACTACCAGTTTACAAGAAATATGCTGCATTTAAACCAACCAGGAAGCAGCTTCGCAGAAATAGCATTATACAGTGGTATTGCTGCCACAGACTGGAGCTGGAGTGGCCTTTTTGGAGATTATGACCAGGACGGTGAGCAGGACTTATTTATTTCCAACGGTATCCCAAAACGTCCCAATGATCTCGATTTTATCAATTTTGCCTCCAACGACCAGATTAAGAAAAAGATTAATAACACAAAACTAGTAGACCAACAGGCTCTTAATATGATGCCCTCAGCTAATGTTCATAACTACTTGTTTAAAGGAACATCTGATCTTTTATTCGAGGACAAATCAGGATCATGGATTGTCAATGATACGCTTATTTCAGGGGCTACCGCGGTAGCGGATTTTGATAATGACGGAGACCTGGATCTTGTTACCAATAATATTAATAGCCCGGCTAGTTTATATATCAATAAAACCAATGGGAATAATAACTACCTGAAAATTAAACTAAAATATTCACCTCTCAATTCATTTGGAATTGGAACTAAGGTCTTCTCATATCACGATGGTATTTTACAGTATAAGGAATTATATCCTATCCGTGGATTTCAGTCATCTTCTGAACCTATAATTCATTTTGGTTACGGTAAAACTGAAAAGATAGATTCTCTAAAAATAGTCTGGCCTGATGGGCAATTCCAAAATATAAGAAACGTAAATACAAATCAAACCTTAAGTATTTCACCTGAAAATACGATGCCTTTTGATTATGGATTACTTCAACCTTCTGAGCTCCCAATCTTCAGGGAGGTAGAAGATAATCTCGGGATCAACTTTACTCATAAGGAAGATAATTATGTGGATTTTAACAGACAAAAACTTATCCCATATCAGATATCCGATAGGGGGCCGGCAACCGCTATTGGGGATATTAATAATGATGGTAAGGCCGATATTTTCTTCGGAGGTTCCAAATTTTTCCCTTCCAGAATCTTTTTTCAGACAGACTCTTTGTATGTTGAAGAAATAATCCCTGAAATACATAGAGATAGCATAAAAGAAGATGTAGCAGCGGCAATTGCCGATTTTACTTCCAATGGCAAATCTGATTTATTTCTGGGTTCGGGTGGTGCTGATTTCTATAATAAAATGCCTCCTTTGCTAGATACCTACTATGTTCAAAATGATTCTGTTTTTGAAACCGCCGTGCTACCTGAATATTTTGAGAATGCTTCCGTAATAGAAGTTAATGACTTTGATAATGATGGGGACCCGGATATATTTGTTGGTAACCAGGTAGTATCCAATGATTTTGGTAAAATTCCAAATTCGTATTTATTAAAAAATAACAATGGCCAATTCACCATTGAAAAAAATAAGGAACTGCAAAATGCGGGGATGATTACCGATGCAATATGGGAAGATTTTGACGGGGACGGGGTCCAGGATCTGATTGTCGTAGGTGAATGGATGTCTCCCAAATTTTTTAGAAATATCAATGGTGTTCTTGTTGAAAAAAAAATATTGGACAAGCAAATAAATGGACTTTGGCAAAGTATAACGGTTTTTGATATTGATATGGATGGAGATAAGGATTATCTATTAGGAAATTGGGGAGTAAATAATAAATTCAGGGCAACTGAAGATTACCCCTTAAAGATGTTTTATTCAGATTTTGATGGAAACGGCAGTACGGAAACTATTGTTGCTATTCCTAAAAATGGGAAATATTTTCCACTTGAAGGATTAGATGGTATTGCCGGACAAATAGTAGAGTTACGCAAAACATTTACCAATTATCGCGATTTTGCAGGCAAAACCATTGAGCAGATATTTGATAAAAAAACATTGGACAACTCAATTGTTTTGAATGTATCTGAATTGAGATCAGGATATCTGGAGAATAATAATGGTAAATATACCTTTGTCCCTTTTGAATATGAATTACAATGGGGTCCTATAATGGATTTTCTTGCTTACGATTTTGATCGGGACGGTACTGAAGAAGTTTTAGCGGCAGGGAATTTTTTTGGGATTAAACCTTATCACGGGCGTTTTGGTTCTTTTCCCGGGGCTATGATAAAAAGCAAAAATGACGTAATTTTGGGGAATAGAATGGGGCTGGATCTTTCTCAAAAATCAACACGGCATCTTGATATGATTACTTTACACAACCAGCCTTATTTACTGGTAACCTTTAATAACGAGAAGGCCCGCGTTTACGAATTAATAAAACAAAACTGAAAATGAAGAAGACATTAGGAGTATTACTGGCACTAGGAACTCTTGTGGCCTGCAATAAGAACGAAGAACCCATTGTTGTTACAACAAATGAACTGCATATGGCTATAAACATGGTTACAGAGATTATGATTCATGATATTTTTTCTCCACCTGTTGCCAGCAGAATCTATGCCTATCCAAATATTGCCGCATATGAAATAATAGCACTAAATGATGAAAATTATCTCTCTTTGGAAGGCCAGGCGCACGAGCTAACTGCTATCCCCGAACCAGACTCCTCCAAACCGGTAAATTATTCTTTATCTGCTTTAATAGCTCATATGGATGTAAGCAGCAGAGTAATATTTTCTGAGGATAAACTGGCAACGTTTAGGGATAGTCTGTATACTATCTGGGAATCCCAGAACGCAAGAGAATTTAATGCCTCTAAAGAGTACGGACTCCAGGTGGCCGAGCATATTGCAGCATGGATGAGTGAGGACAATTATAATCAAACAAGGACAATGCCTAAGTTTACTGTTGATACCGATGATCCCTCAAGGTGGCAACCCACCCCTCCGGCCTATATGGATGGAATAGAACCCCATTGGAATAAAATACGCCCTTTTGTGATAGATTCGTCAAACCAGTTTGTCCCTAATCCTCCTCCTCCTTTTTCTATGGAAGAAGATTCAGAATTTTACAAAGAAGTAAAAGAAGTATATGACATTAGCATGGAAATCACTGAAAAGGGAGATACCTCTGAAGAGATTGCCATAGCACAGTTCTGGGACTGTAATCCATATGTTTCCGTGACGCGTGGTCATTTGATGTTCGCGACTAAGAAAATTTCCCCGGGAGCCCACTGGATTGGTATAGCTAAAATAGCTGCCATAAATACAAATAGTGATTTTAACAAAACCGTATACGCCTATACCAAAACATCTATGGCCATAGCCGATGCTTTTATTAGTTGCTGGGATGAAAAGTACAGAAGTAACCTTATCCGGCCTGAAACTCTGATCAACGAACATATTGATGAAAACTGGAAACCGGTATTGCAAACTCCACCATTTCCTGAGTACACCAGTGGACATAGTGTAGTTTCCGGAGCAGCTGCAACGGCACTTACCGATATTTTTGGCGATAATTTTACTTTTGACGATGATACTGAAGTGCCCTATGGATTGCCTACCAGAAGTTTTAATTCATTTAATGAAGCCGCAGATGAGGCGGCTATTAGTAGAATGTATGGGGGAATTCATTACAGAGTAGCCGTTGCGGTTGGTGTAAAACAAGGAAGGGATTTGGGTAAGTTCATTTTAGAAAACCTTACAATGACCAATTAGTTATATGAAAAAAGTCATTTTAGTTTTACTGCCACTCTTACTAGTAGGTCTTCTATGGTATTTGTTTATAAAACCATATGATTACGTGGTATCTTTTAAAGCCAGGACGTTTCCCGGAACTATTAATCAATCTATAAAAATTTGGAATTCTACCCTTAAAGATGCTGAATTAGTGAATCAGGTAGGTTTAACTCACCTGGAACAAAATATCCGGTTTAATGATTCTACCTACTTATATCAATGGGATATCATTCCTTTAACTGACACTACTTCAAAAGTAAAGGTGTATGTAAAGGATCTTGATCATAGTCTTCAAAACAAAATTGCAATCCCGTTTTTGAATACCGATTTTGAAAAACGAACTATAAGTACAGTTAGAGATTTTAACGAAAAACTGAATGAACATATAGGTAAGTTTAGGGTTAAAGTAACCGGTAAAAGCGAATTATTCTCTACATATTGTGCCTATGTTACTGTGAAGACCAGCCAATTTGGTAAAGCGCAGGGTATGATGAATGACTTTCCTTTACTAAATACCATCCTTGCTGATAACGGGATTGACTTAAATGGAAGACCATTTATAGAAATTACCGCTTGGGACACTGAAACAGACAGTATACAATATGATTTTTGTTATCCAATAATTAAAACAAGTCCTTTGCCCCAGCATCCAGACCTGAAGTATAAGCAATTCAATTCCAGAAATGCACTTATGGCAATTTATAATGGCAATTATATAACTTCCGATAGAGCCTGGTATGCCCTTTTGGATTATGCCCAGAAAAATGATATTGAAGTGACAGGTCTGCCGGTTGAAGTTTTTCATAATAATCCTAACATGGGAGGTGACGCACTTACTTGGAAGTCAGAGATCTATATGCCCTTAAAAAATAACGATGAGTAGGTATTTATATATTTTATTCATAAGCCTATTATTCAGTTGTTCTAACTATGGTCAACTTACTTACATTACTAAACTCCCTAAAAAACTGGACGAAAATTCGGGAATGGCCATAGGCCGGGATTCCACTGTTTGGATGATTAACGACAGTGGAGGTGCAGATAAGATTTATCAAATAAATTTTAAGGGTAAGTACCTTAACGAACTCGAAGTGAAAAATGCCAAAAATAAGGATTGGGAAGATATGGCCCGGGATATTGATGGTAATGTTTATATAGCTGATACAGGAAATAATGCAAATAAAAGAAAAGACCTGGTTATATATAAAATACCCAATCCGGATAAGGAAAAAGGAGATAAGATAGAAGCAGAACGAATAGAATTCTACTTTCCTGAACAAAGAAAATTTCCGCCTAAAAAGAAAAATCTACACTTCGACACCGAGGCCATTTTCTATGCAAAAGACAGCCTTTATCTTATCACAAAAAACAGGTCCCATCCTTTTACTGGAAAGGCCTTGATATACAGAATTCCAGCGATAAAAGGGAACCATAAGGCCACTTTCCTGGGGGAGTTTATTCCCTGTACAGAATTTTCTGTTTGTAAAATAACAGCGGCAGACATTTCCCCGGACGGTAAGACCATAGCGCTGTTGGGCTATGGTAAATTATGGCTCTTCACTAATTTTGAACTTTCAAATTTCTTTGATGGAGAGCTAAAAACAATTGATCTTGGTATTAGAACACAACTGGAATCTATTTCTTTCCTAAATAATAAAACACTGCTGCTTTCAGATGAGGAACTAAAGAAAACGGGGAGAAATCTTTATTCTTATACCCTTAAATAAACGGTCTTTACTTAAAATATGCTAAAAACTACTTAATTAAGGATCCGATTAAGACATCAGTCTCAAGAGTTGGACTTGGAACCTAAAAAAAAGGAATAATAGTTAATAGTGACATTAACCCCACTAGATTTGGATGGAGTTTCAATATATCTGCGCATTAAAATAAATCCTGTAGTGCCTAAAAGAGCGCTGTTCTATATTAGCACCAAATCTAATTCCGATGAAAAGAAAAAAAGTTTTATATTACAAATAAATTTATTATTAATAACTCCTTTTAAAACCTCTTTTCTATGTCTTATTTAAGAAATATTTTATTTATTACAACCAGCTTGTTGTTTTTTAACCTTACGGCTCAGGAATTAAGTAAGGAAGATCGAAAAGTCCGAATTTATTCCTCAGAGGAAATTGACAACATTCAAAATTGGTATCATCGTGAAGTCAAAAAAATGAACCTAACGGAAGAAGAAATGGACCAATACAGTGGTATTCTTGTTTATTATGTCGCTAAAATTGCTCGCTTAGATGATAAGGATAAAGGCTACTCAGAGGAGAGGTTTAAAAAAGAATTAAACAGCTTATTAGCCAAACAGGATGAAGAATTAAAAAATTTACTCACTCCGGAGCAATTTAAAATACATAAAGAAATTTATGGTGAATTTCTAAGGTCGGCCTATAGAAGATGGGGGATAACTAATGATTAGTTATGACAATTCCATTGAAAAAATTTGGTCTCGTATTTCTGTTTCTCGCAATTCCTTTTTTAGGAATGTCTCAACTCCTGGTTTCCTATAACAAAGCTGCCAATGTAGACTTTAAAAAATACAAAACCTATCAGGTTTATGGTCTTAATGTTACAACTATCCCCGAATTTGAACCAAAAAAAGAGAGCATAAATTTTTTAATTACAGAGATTGACAAACAAATGGCTGCCAGGGGGTACCAAAAAGTGAAAAAGTATCCAGATTTAATTCTCAACATCGGGATTGTCATCACGGCAGAACAAAAAACAAGTCAAACAGATATAAGAGATGCTCCAAGATATATGGGGCAGCGAAATTACCATTGGGAATCACAAGAAATTGTTGTTCAAAACTACAATGAAGGAACCGTGATTCTAGATGTTGTAGAAAGTGAAAATAATAAACTGATTTGGCAGGCAGTGTCCAAAGGAATGATATCAGCCTCAATTGATACAAACTTGAGTAGAATTACAAAAGCGGTTAAAAAAATGTTTAACAAATATCCCGTTAAAGTAAAGAAGTAAAAACATATTTAAGCCAGCCAATGATTTGTCATGATAGAAGACCATTAATTCTTAAATGTATTCTAATATACTTTGTTATGCTTTTTACGCTACGAGGCTATACACAGGATATAGAACCCCGCCGATGGTCTTCCATTCCACTGGGTGTAAACGTAATAGCTGCAGGATATGCCTATACATCCGGAGATGTCTTTTTTGATCCCGTCTTAGGAGCAGAAGATGTAATATATACGGGTAACGGGTTTGTTGCCGGCTATGTACGTCCCTTCAGATTGGGTAATAAATTAGCGCGGGTAGACATATTACTTCCAATTTCTTTTTCCAGTTGGGAAGGTCTTTTAAATGGTGTCCCAACTCGTGCTGATCGAAATGGTCTCGCAGATCCACGAGTTAGACTATCCTTAAATTTAACAGGACCTCCACCCTCAAGCCCAAAAGAATTACAAGAATACAAAGCTACCCACCCGGTTTTTACGACCTTTGGCGTTTCCCTGGCTATAACAGTGCCTTTAGGGCAATACTCCAATACTAATTTGATAAATCTGGGCGGTAATCGTTTTGTTATAAGACCGCAGGCAGGTTTCGTGCATTATTGGGGTCCCTGGTCATATGAACTTACAACCTCCCTGGTACTCTTTACCAAGAATAATGATTTTTTTAATGATGGTGAACTAAAACAAAAGGCCCTTTTTGCCTTTCAAACACATCTTATAAGACAATTTAAGAAGCGATATTGGGGCTCCATAAGTGCCGGATATAATCAGGGAGCAGCCTCCATTGTTAATCAACAATTTAACGATGACCAGAGATCAAACTTTGTTGGTGCGGCTTCCTTAGGTTTTAGTTTTGCAGGCAATCAGGGTCTTAAATTAGCATATGTTTATTCCAAAACACTAAAGGATCTTGGCGCTACGACCAATACGGTTCTCCTGGGCTGGTCTATCGCCTTTAAATAGTTCCCGCCATATTTCAGTTTTGTCCCAAATTGGTCACCATAAACTACCCCCACATCAATCTTTTGAACATTACCCTGATAAAAGATAATAGCAAAAAATATTATTAAGCAGGGATGTAAGCTTTTAAAGTTGGTCAATAATTTAATTTCTAAAATAAAGACTGGTATCGGGAGAGAAGCAAAGAGGAATTATTTGTAAATTTAAATTTCTAAAATAAAAATCTGGATTAATAGAAAACGATGCAGAGATTCTCAGTATTTATTAAATTATTTACGCTGCTATACCTGACTTTCAATACCACCCTGTTATTTTCTCAAAATACAATTCCCTCAGACCCCATAGACTCCACTTTAACACCATTTCGCAAAGGACGTTGGTTAACTTCTTTATCGGGAAGTATCAGCAGTACAAGTAATGAATTGAAATCAACCAAAAATAAAACAATCTCCAATGAATTTGGAATAAACCTGTCCACAGGTAAATTCTTTAAAGAAAGATGGCTATTGGGACTTACTTTTCAGGCGAATAAGCAAGAAGCAAAAGGTAATTTAAATAATACTGGAGAAATATTGTACATAGGTCCTCAAATTGCTCGTTATTTTTCTAAAACTAAAGATGGGTCGTTATTTTTAAATGTTTCCCCCGGCTTTGTTCTCTATCGCCGTCTTACCAGCATAAATGAAATCCCTGATTTTAGGGATGAATCTGACGGAAGTGGATTTGGTACTTTGGTTAGTTTGGGATATTCCTATGTTATCCGGGATTTAATATCCTTTAATATTGGTTTTAACCTTCAATATGGCTGGATTGACGTGAATACTGTTGACATAAATGGTATGATGGACTCGGACAATATTACTATTAGTAACGTCTCATTTACTTTTGGATTTGGTGTAATTCTAGACGATTTCTTCTTCTGATGAAAAAGTATATTTCAATTACAACATTGCTCATCATTCTATTTTCAGTGAATATGTATTCACAAGATAGGAATGAAGAAGGATTTATTCAATCCGATACTATTAAGCGGGCGAAAAATGTACAGCTAATTGCACTGCCCATAGTTTTTTATACCCCCGAAACCAAGTTTGGATTTGGTGGGGGCGGACAACTTTTCCTTCTTAATAAAACTAATGAATACAATCAACGTTTGTCTAATATTTTTTTTAGCGCAATCTACACTTCAGAGCAACAATTTATTTTTGAAGCTACCCCTCAAATCTATCTGGGAAAAGGAGATTATTTTATTGATATGTTCTACACCTATAGGGTTTTCCCAAATTCCTTTTGGGGTTTAGGACCTACAACTCCGGAGAGTAATAAAGAATCCTATAACCAGACCACTAATAAATTTGATATAATTCTATTAAAAAGATTACCTCCTAATTTAAATTTTGGATTGTCCGTTAATTATGCGAATTATCGGATTACCGAAGTACTCGAAGGCGGTATTTTAGATTCCGGGACTATTCCAGGTAGTGACGGAGCCAGGATCACTGGACTGGGGGCTATATTTAATTTGGATTCCAGAGATGATATTGGTGCGCCCCAGTCTGGTAATTATTTAAGTTTAAGTGCTCGCTTTTCCAGTGAACTTTTTGGTGCTACACATGCATTTAATAAATTTATTTTTGATTTGAGAACCTATCAACCGTTGTCAAAAAGGAGTATTCTGGCATTTCGCCTTTATTCAGAAAACAATTTTGGTGATGTTCCATTTCAGGGTATGGCCAGCTATGGGGGCAGTAAATATGCAAGGGGATACTTTAATGGAAGGTTTATAGATAAGCATATGTATATTGTACAGGCAGAATATAGGTGGCGATTTAAGGAGCGATGGACCTTAGCTGGTTTCGGATTGTTTGGAAGTGTAAACGACCAGGCTGGTGATCTATTCAGTTTTAATAACTTAAAACCGAGTTTTGGAGGAGGAATACGTTTTAAACTAGTCAAGGATAAAAGCACCTGGCTTAGACTGGATTACGGTAAAGGAATAGACGGCCAAAGTGGGATTTACTTTGGGGTTAATGAAGCATTTTAATTACTACTTGTGCAGATTTTAGGTGCCTGTTAAAATCTCAATTTTTAATTCTCTTTACGGCTGTGCCTGATATATTTTTCAACAACCACAGCCATGACAATAACGAGATAGAACTGTCCCATAAACCCTATGAGAACAGAAGCGTTTCTGGCAAGCTGAGAAGTAGGTGTTATGTCTCCGTAACCAATGGTTAAGAGCGTAATAAAACTGTAATATGCCAATCCTTCTCTATTCGCTTCAGGATCTAATTCAAGGGCAGGCAGGCCCGTAAAAGAACCGGGCTCTAACAATTCAATAGCCATACAAATAAAAAATCCAACAAGACCTAAACAAATATATCCAGACATGAGTCCAAGGATTACCCCTCTGTTTACTTCGGTACTTAGCCATACTTGTGCAATAATCTCAAAAGTCACGAAACAATAAAAAGAAAACAATATCGCAAATTCAATGTAGCGATAGGATTCTTCATTTTTAAGTAGATAAGAAGAAAACAATACAACTAGAATGGACAAAATAAATATGGTGATAATAACCCCATTCAATTTCTTTTTTTTTGAAATTAACAATATCCCCGCCAGGATATTAATTATAAAAAATATGGGTACTACATAAGTATCAAACAATTCCAGTGGAACGAAAAGCGTTCCAAATAGTATTAAAAGAAGGCTAATAAGAAATATTGTAAATCTGTATGAGTATAATAATCTATGTACGAGTTTCATCAATCCAGTAATTTTTCATTAAAAGTATACTCTTTATAGCCAACACGATAAAGGATACTATAAAAAGATGGTATAAACAACAATGTAATCACCGTTCCAAACAAAAGTCCAACCATGATGCTCACAGCCATACCTTCCCACATTTCACCTCCGCTAAGATATAATGGTATCAGACCCAATACTGTGGTAAATGTAGCCAATATAATAGGCCTGAAGCGCTGAAGGCAGGCAGCTATTACTGAGTCCTGAGTAGATCTTTTCAATACGTTTTGTTCCACTTCAATGCGGTCTATGAGAACAATGGCATTATTTATAATAATCCCAGCCAGAGAAATGACCCCTAAAAATGGCATAAAACCAAAAGGCTCCTGAAAAATTAGCAGGCCGACTACTACCCCTATAATACCCAAAGGAATAGTAAGGGTAACCATGGTCATTTTGCGGAAGGAATTGAACTGGATTATTAAAAGCAGTAAAATAATAAACCCGGAAAGCGGCAGGTATTTGAATACTGCCCCCATATTCTCTGCAGTATTCTTCGCATCTCCGGCAAATTGGTAACTATAACCTTCTGGCCAGGAATCCATTTCCTGGTTAAGCCATGGGGTAATCTCTGAGGTAATAAACGACGCATTACCATCTTCCCTTAATTCACTGGATACATTGATAGTTCTCCGCAGATCTAACCGCAGTATTTTGGCGTATTGCCATTGTGGAATAATGCTTGCTACCTGTAATAAAGGTACACTTTTTCCCGTACTTTGTGAATAGATATTAAGCGTTTCTACTGATTCCAAAGTCTGCTGCTGACTAGCATCACTTCGCATTAATATGGGAATAGACTTGTCGTCCTCGCGGTATTCACCTGTTTGGAATCCATCAAGGACGGTTTGTAAGGAGGTTGCAATATCCTGACTATTGATACCCGCGATTTGCGCCCTATTCTGGTCTATATCAATTACAAACTTCTTACTCTTTGGACCCCAATCATCCTTTACATTTTTAGTGCCACTAATGGAAGAAAGACGAATTTTGACCCTTTCCGATATCCTTCCTAGTTCATCCGGGTCTTCCCCGGATACCTGTATTTCGATGGGTGTACCTCCGCCTCCACCTTCGAGAGCTGCCACCTTTATATCTGCGTTGGGAAAAGAATTGAAACAAAATGCATCCAGATTTTTGATCATTTCAAGGTTATAAATGGCATCCGAAATATTCACCAGCATATGGGCATAGCTGGCATCAGGTTCGTCTGGCGTATACCCCTGGTCATATGACTCAGGGCCTTCACCAATGTAAGAAGACCAGTCTAAAACCCCGTTCGTGCGATTGTCATTTACTTGCAAAGAGTCTTTAATATAATTTTCAACAGCCAACACCACTTCGGATGTTCGCTCAATTTTGGTACCCTGGGGTAAATTAATATCCACAGTAATCAAATTTCGGTCGCTATCCGGGAAGAAAATAAAAGGAATTTTTGTAAATCCAAATAAGGATAAAAAGAAAACCACGAATATCCCTATTATCACTTTATACCTATTAGCTAGTGCCCATAAAATAAGATCTTTATAATATCTTTTAAACTTAGCAATAGTAAGATCAATAAAACCAGGTTTTTTTTGTCCTTTAGGTTCAATCTTCAGGAACAAAAAACAGAACAAGGTAATTACCGATAGGGACATAATCCATGAAGAAAGCAATGCTAGTGTAATTACCACAAAAATAGGTCCTACAATATCTCCCATTGTAGATTCGGCCAGGTAAAAGGCTAAAAATGCGGCCGAGGTAGTAAGCGTAGAAATCAAAAGTGGGGTAAATAACTCCGAACAAGCATCAATTGCAGCCTTTTTTGCTGGGATTCCCTCTTCCATCTTTACCATGATAGTTTCGGCCACCACGATGGCATTGTCGACCATCATTCCCAGTGCCATGATTAATGCTGCCAATGTTACCTGGTTTAATCCCATATTAATAATTCCCATCAGCATCAAGGTGGTTATTACGACTATTGGAATTAAACTGGCAATAACCAGCCCCGATCTAAATCCTAAAAAGAGTAACATCACTGCCAGAACAATAATAATAGCCTGAATAAGGTTCACGACAAAGTCAGAGATCTTCACGTCGATATAAGTGTCCATACTGGCAAGCCTGGTTAGTTCTAATCCAACAGGTAATCTGGCCTCCCATTGTTTTACAACTTTATCTACCTCTTCCCCCAGTTTGATAACATTAGCGCCATCTTTTAAATTTATATGAAGTGAAATGGCATCCTTGCCATTCACTCGAACCCGCTGTGTGGGCGGGTCTATGTAGCCTTTCTTTATCGTAGTAATGTCACCCAGATACACCTGCTGATTATCGTCACCTACCGGAATTAACATTTGGCGTATATCTTCAACAGAATTAAAATTCCCGGTAGGTTCCAGGATAATACGTTCGTTCTCCACATTAATCTGACCCCCGGAACTCAAAATATTAGTTGCTGTAATGGCACTCTGCAGTTTACTCGCCGACAGACCGTATTCCTTGAGTTGTGAATTCTCGAACTCCACAAAGACACGTTCATCCTGTTCCCCTCCCAGTGCTACCTTTGCAGCCTCTTCCAGTTTAATAAGATCGTCTTTAATATCATCGGCGTATTCTTTCATTTCAGCATATGAGAATCCATCTGAAACTAAACCAACTGCTATTCCGTAAACATCGCCAATACCGTCATCATCCAGGTTAGGTACTACCCCTTGTGGTAATCCGTCAATTATATCTAATTTTCTCCTGAGCCTGTCCCAGACCGCCTGCAATTTATCAGGTTTTACCTCGTCTTTTAGCGTTACTGTAACTACAGACAAACCGGATCTTGAAGTGCTCTCTACTTCCTTTAATTCAGGTATTTCCTGAACCTTTTTCTCAACCTTATCCGTTACCAGTTGCTCCACTCGTTCCGGGCTGGCCCCAGGGAAATTGCTCACAATGGTCGCTACTCTTACCGTATAAGGTGGCATGCTATCTCTGGGTAACGAGGTATACAGTACAAGTCCCATTAGGATAATAGTACCCAGAATGGTAAAGGTGATTCTGTTTTTCTCTATCGAAAATTGCGTCAGGTTCATTCGCTGGCTGGTTTGTATAGATGGTAAATCGAGAGTCTAAGTTGATTTGCTTAGGTCTGAAGTTCCATATATCAATTATAAATTAGTTCTCTTCATATTCCTTTTACTTATTGAAGCTTAACTTCTTGCCCATCCAAAAGGGTTTGTAAACCTGCCGTGGCAATTTTATCGCCGAGAGAAAGCCCTTCAGTTACTGTAAATCCTTCAGATGAGAGATTTCCTACCTTAATATATTGTTTCTGTGCTGTAGTCTTATCGGCTGCCTCCTGCAACAGAAAAACAAAACGGCCATTTCCGTCTTCACCAACAGAAACCGGTGGAACCACCAATTGTTTAATCTTGGAGGTGTCCGATTCAAAGTTGAAAGTCACATTTGCAGCCATTCCTGCCCTAATTTTATCCGAAGGATCCGAAACAACAACCCTTATAGGATAAGTAGCAGTATTGACATCAACAGATGGCGATACTTCGGAAACGGTCCCGGAAAAACCTGATTCTTCCAATACAGGGATATTTATTTCTACTGTCATTTTTTTATTAACCTGGTTAATAATACTCTCAGGAAGTCCAAGTGAAATCTCCATATCTGTGCCGGCATTTAAAACCGCTATATTTTCACCCGGACTCACATTTTCCTCTATTTCGGCTTTCACTGTGGCTATAATTCCATCTTCTGGTGCATGCAGATACCCGAATTGAACCTGTTCTGCTTCTATGCCTACTCTACGCTTCGCCGACTCAAAACTCGCCTTTGAAGTTTTATAAGAGTTTTTAGCACTCTCATATTCACTTAGGGAAAGACTTCCTTTCTCATATAAAACCCTGGTACGTTCTAAACTGAGTTTGGCAGTATTCATTTGAGAAGCGGCACTATTTTGGTCAGATATAGCCGATTCGTAATTTAATCTGGCCTGCACATTATCTAATTGAGCCAGCAAATCGCCTTTTTTGACCTGCTGCCCAATTTTTAAATTAAATTGGGTAATTATGCCACTACTCCTGAAACTCAAATTGATTACTTTTTCAGTTTTGGCGGTACCACTAAAAGTACGGCTGTTATCTCCCCCTAAATAACCTACCTTTTGGTATAGTACAGGTCTCACCGGCGCGGATTCCTGCACTGCTTTTTCTTTGCAAGCAGATAATAATAGAAAGGAACCGACAACAAATAATATTAGGTTATGTCTCATAATATATGCTAATTTTTATCATTATTCTGTTCCATATAAATTTGAAATTTGGCAATAAAATTATCATTTTCGGCTTTGGTATGAAGAAGAAAGTAATATCCAAGGAACCGCTCTAAACGTAAACTTGCGAGCAGATAATTATATACCGCATTTGCTTTGGCCAAACTTGAACTTAAATAATTATTTTGTGCATCTATTAATTGGACGATCGTAACCGCCCCATTGGAATAGGAAGTTTGTGTTAGATCCAAAGACTCCCGTGCAGCTATTTCAGATATACCCGATAGCTCTATATTAGATACTTGATTGATTAAATTCAAGACAGCATTATTGACATTAGCTTCTATCGATAAATTAATATTGCTCTTATTCAAATTCAATTGATCTTTTTGTATCAGGGCGATCTGCCGGTTGATATTTTGCTTATTCTGGTCTATGATTGGAATAGCCAGATTTAATCCAACATTATAATAGTCAGATATACGGTCCGGGTTTACGCCAACTCCCGACTGATTAAAATTATAATTGTACTGCCCTTGTAAAGCGAGGGTAGGAATAAACCTGCCTCCGGAATTTAATTTGACTGTTCTGCCTATTGCAGAGATGTCATAGTCCAGAGATTTTAATTCGGGGGCATTAAGTTTTGCTTCCTCAATAAGAAATTTCACGAAAGGTTTTCGCAATCTGGGGTCATCCAGTAAATTCCTTAATTGCATATAACTGTAATCCTGGTATAATCCTTTTTCAAGTTCAACTTCATCCACATCAATACTATAATCTATGGGATTGTTAAGCAACCTATTTATCTCAAAAAATGCCTGTTCCACGTCATTCGCCGCTTCAATCATGAACTGCATATCCTGGGCCACTTCGCTACGAAATCGCAGCACATCCGATTTACCGGCAAGACCTGCATCATAATTTTGACGGGCAATTTCCAGATTCTTTTTAGTGAGGTCTAAATTGGTGACAAGTATTTGTAGATTAGCTTTAAGTATAAGTGCATTAAAATAAGCGTTGGAAGCTTCAAAAATGGCATCCAGTTGCTCGCTATTATAGCGTTCCTTTTGAGCCTGTAAAAAATCTTTTTGAGAATTGATGGCCACGTTGGCCCCCGGTGAAAAGATAGTTTGAGAAAGTGCAATATTTCCATCAGTAGAGAACTCCGGAGAGAGGCCCTGAGCCCTTTCAGCTAAATTCGGATCTGTGTAGGTAGCAGAAGTCCCTGCTGTAACACTTGGTATATAATTTGTCCATGCAGACTGCACATCTTTTTCGCTAAGATCAACATCTTTTAGACTAGTCTGCAGGGCCAGATTATCTGTCAGTATTTCAGTTATCATGTCCAACAGATTGTATTTTTTATCTGAAAGTTTCTTATCAAAATCACCTATAAAATCCGTCATTGCTATTAAGCTGTATTTCATAGGAAGCCCTATTTGTTCAGCAGTATTATAGTTTAATGTAAGTTTGGAATCAAGGCTGAGATACACGGGTAGACTGGCTAGGGCCTCTCCAATAATATAGGCTTCAACATTCAAAGCTATCCTCCTGAAAAACTGGTTTAGATTGTCTTCAGCCTGATTGGTTGCCAAGATACCACGTCTCACTTCGTCAATATTATTTGATGTAAAAGACGGGATTTTTAGTTGGATACATTCTTTGGCCAGAGCTTCAATTTCATCTGGATTTAAATAAAATCCTTCTGCGATATACAACGCATCAATATCATCCAAATTTAAAGTTATGTCCTCATAAGTCATATAAGGAATAATTTTAAACTCTGCGTCCAGAGGTTTAAGTATTTCATTAAAATAATCATTGTATGGAAATAATTCCATAAATGGTTTTTGAATAACAATACCCACTCTTTTAAAGCCCGATAATTCATGCAGTGTTTTCAAATCCTCTTTATAAGATCTGGAAGCAATCAGGTAGGTAAAGTTATCAATCCCGGAAGATGGGCTGTCTTCGTTTATGTTGATAAAATCATTATTAACAGCGCCAAAAAGTATAACTGGAATAGGATAATTTTCCCGACCGAAAAGAAGCACATTATTAAATAAACCAAATGCTAAAATAATATCCACTTCCGAGTTTAGAAATTTCAAATAATTTGCTTCAGCCCTTTCTAAATTCAATTCATTGGAAAGTATATTTTCGTTCGAAAAATGAATTATAGCATCCTCCCCTACAACATTACTTACTTCATTCTTTAGTTCGTCTAATAATGGATCAAGTTGAGGAAGGGTTGTATCTAAAAGAATTCCTATTTCATAAGTCTTCTTTTCCTGCGATACAACTACAAAAGACACAGCAAGCAAGCAGCCTAAAACAAATTTTCTCATGTTCAACATCAATTTCTTTTTACTGATAACTATTTAGTTAAATCAAGGAGACAAATATAACTTATTATTATTTTTCTAATTTTAACCAAATTAGGTTATTCCATAAGTTAACTGTTTAAAAGACTTTTGATAAATACAACTAAATCTATTTGAAACGGAAAAATATTTAATACTCAATGTACATATGAAAGCATATATTTAAGATAGAATTTATCCATTAGAATTGTACCTTTGCCATGTAACAATTTGGAAGCTTATGAACAGTAAATGGACTAAGAAACTTGTGATTTTTATCAATGGCTGGTTTATTGGTTACTTTATTTGGAGGCTAATCAGAGGTTTTGACTTCACTTATGATCAAGAACTCTTAAACATAACTGTTTCCCCGATAATCTTTCTTTTAATTCAATTTGGTTTTGTTGTTTTAGCAGGTTCTACTTTCGGAACCTTACAATACATTTATGAAAAGTTCTCACTAGCTAGTAAAAGTAAATCATTTCGGACCTATATACTTCAATCTATGCTGATTCATTTAGGCCTGATGGTTGGTATCTATTTTCTTATCTATTGGGTTATATCACTTTCGGGTTTTTATGGCAATACCTTCATGGAATTTATAACCACAAAGCTAATTCTTGCTAACCTGGTGTATTCTTTTTTAATAAACAGTGTAATCATAATTGTTATCCAGATAAACCTGTTACTGGGGAAGGGTAATTTGAAAAAATTGATCATGGGTAGATTTCACACTCCCAAAGAGGAAAAACGTGCTTTTATGTTTATGGATTTAAAAGGATCGACTACAATTGCTGAGCAATTAGGGCATTTAAAATACAGTAGTTTTATTCAGGATTGCTTTTATTTTTTGTCGGTCATGGATTCTTATAATATCAATATATATCAATATGTTGGAGATGAAGTGGTCCTGTCATGGAATCTGGATAAAGATGACCATCTCGAAGATTTTATAATAGCATTTAATGCCTACGAAGGTATTTTAAAAGATAAAAATACGTATTTCGAAACTAAATATGGTATACAGCCTGTCTTTAAAGCAGGGTTACATATTGGTCCGGTAACTGTAGTAGAGGTGGGTAGTATAAAGCGTGAAATAGCTTATCATGGTGATACTATTAATGTTGCATCAAGAATTCAGGAGCAGTGCAAAATTTTCAACAGCTCCTTACTTATTTCTGAAGATGCATATGAAAGAGTTAAAGGTATAAAGGGTCACACTTTTAAAAATGTGGGAGATTTTGCATTGCGAGGCAGAAAGAATTCAATACAACTTTATGATGTAATAGCTAAATAAACCTAAGATTGAGGTACTTTTGGCAAGTAAATTTACAGGACTCATTACAATTTTTTAGATCAGTATATTTTTTTAAATTCACAAGTTAAATTCATTCTTGTATTCATGTTTAAGAACCTTATGATATTGTGGTTTTTTTCTTTTTTGCTTGCAGATTGTGGCAATTCTTATCTTAGGCAATCTACTAATGTAAGTAACATCAAAAAAAAATATGATAAGGTTTTAGTTGTAGCCCATACCAAGGACAAAATAGCACGTATACGAGCCGAAGGATTGGTTGTTAATGAGCTGGGGCTCCGGGGTGTTAACGCAGAATCTTCTGTTGATGTTATTAAAACCGAAAACTTTTCCAAAGAAATGTCGGAGAATGAAATTAAATTGTTAATTTCTCAATTACTTGATGCAGGATTCACAGGTGTATTAATAACCAATGTAATAAACACAGAGCAGTATAAAGATGTTATTCCGGGAGGCAGTAATGTGGAATATAATCCACCTCAATATGGGAGGTTTGGGCAGTATTATAACTATTACCCTGCTACCTCCTGGGAACCGGATCGAATAGAAACAGTCGTTGATTATACCGTAGAAAGTTGTTTGTACGATATAACTGTAGATCAGAAGGACAATTTACAATGGGTTGGCAGATTTAAACTTAAAAACCCCACAGATATTAAAGAAGCTATAGCGCAGTATTCCAAAGAGCTTGCGGATGCCTTGATTGACCAGAGTATTAACCCATAAATAAAGTTCAAGAAACAAAAGAAACTATATCTTGGACAAATAAATTGGAAATGAGATGGTATTTAACTTATTGGAAAATTTAATAAAAGCTGCAATCTTAATTATACTATCTTCAAAATAAATAAATGAAAAAGATAATCTTAGCACTTACATTCTTTGTTTCCCTAAGTACAAGCGGGCAAAATCTTGCAAAGTTATATAAGGATATTAATTCCTCTGTAGTAGTAATAAACATAATTAGCGTTTCCAGGGAAAGTGCTGGAGAATTTATTGAGGTAGTTACAGAAACGTCACAGGGATCCGGTGTCTTAATATCGGAAGAAGGCCTTATATGGACGGCGGCTCATGTAGTACAATCTGCGGAAGCAGTTGAAATTGAATTTCTTGATGGTGACATTTACGAGGGATCTGTAATAAGTTCCGTTGCACAAGCCGATGTTGCCCTCGTAAAAATAAAAGGAGATTTCCAGCTAAAAAATAAAAAAGTTGCCGCCATTGGCGATTCTGATAGTGTATCTGTTGGAGAAGATGTTTTTGTTCTAGGTGCACCCCATGGCTTTAAACAATCGCTGTCCCGGGGAATACTCAGTGGCAGATTTGTTCCCGTGCATTTAAGCAATGATTTTGTGAAGATTGAGTTTCTGCAAACGGATGCTTCCATAAATCCCGGTAATTCAGGGGGTCCTATGTTTAATATGAGAGGTGAAGTAATAGGAATAGCAAGCAGAATATACAGTAACTCAGGGGGCTTTGAAGGAATTGGTTTTGCAATGTCATCTAATGTGGCAAATAAATTACTCATGCAGGAACCAGGTGTTTGGGGAGGTCTGGAATCCATATTATTGGATGGAGATCTGGCAAAGGCCCTCAATCTGCCTCAAGAGGCTGGTTTGTTGATTACAAGTTTATCAACTAAAGGTTCAGGAAGTGCATTGGGCCTGAAGGGTGGTTATATCCCGGCCAAAATTGAAGAAACAGAACTTACAATTGGCGGGGATATTATTCTTGAATTGGGGGGCATAACTATCAAAGATATCAACTCTATTTTCCAAATAAGAAAGAGAATAGCCGAAGCTCAAAAAGGAGACGTTATTACAATGACTATTCTTAGAAATGGGAAAATTGGCACAGCCGAATTTATCAGGTAGGATTGATTCCAAAAATTATCTATAAATTAGCCGTTCAAATATAAAATATGAAAAAGACATCACCTCTAATTTTGATCATTACTGCACTGCTTTTGACTAGTTGCTCAAGTTTTAAAATAATTAAAACCTATACATCTGAAACAGCCCATGAGATGCAGAATAAAAAAATTCTGGTTGTTGGCAGATCAACAAAGAAGGATGCGAGGGTGGCTTATGAAGATGCTATAACCAATAAACTTGTCTCCAGTGGGTATAACGCAACAGCCAGCTATAAAAAATATCCTAATTTCAAACCAAACACTAAGGTATCTGATGATCAAAAACAGCACATCCGAGCTATTTTGGAAAAAGACGGATATAATGGAGTTGTACTTACCTTATTAAAGAGTATTGAGGTGAATTCGCGTGAATTGGGTGCGGAACATTATGATGCTCCGGTGATTTATGGCGGAGCAAGTATGCCTTTCGTTTATGGAGGATTTTACGCTTATTGGGACATGCCGGGCACATATTCCGTAGATCAGGTTGCTTTAAATCAAGAAGGTACTACCATTACTTCTAAACTCTATACACTTGAAACCGTAATCTATAATTTGGACAGGGAAGATGACAAGCAGCTTGAAGCATGGATTACTGCATCTATTGAAAATCCGGATAATGTAATTAATTCAGCATCCGCGTATGCAAATTCTATTGCAAAAGGTTTTAAAAGTAAGTAGTCTATTAATACATTCTTCTGCCATAACTCAATTAATCTATTAAAATATCTTTGGCACAATAATTGATTTTAAATAGACTGAAATAGTTCAATAAAATAGGGATACTTCCCAATGTTTTTTGTACCTTTTTCAACCAATTTAATTGGAGTCGACTAATTACACTAGTTATGGCTCTTAACAGCATTAAAATACTGTATATCAGAAAGTTCCCATAAATAATTTAATAACTTAAAAAAATAAAAATGAACACTAACTATTTTAAAAAGACATCTTTTCTATTGTTACTTGCAGGCCTTGTTTTCTCGTTCAGCTCTTATGGACAAATAGCAGGCTGGAATGTGGACTTGGAACAAGATTGCAATTCTACTTTGTCTGACATGATTGAAAGAGTTCCCAAATTACAAACCTATAAGGACAAATCTTTCGGTTATGCCATTTTTCCCAAAATAACTAAGGCAGGGTTAGTAGTAGGAGGCGCAGGAGGTAAAGGTCTTGTATACCAAAACAAAGTAATAAAAGGCACTTCAAAACTGGGCCAGGGATCTTTTGGTCTCCAGGCAGGAGGTCAACAATACGGTGAGGTTATTTTCTTCGAAAATCAGGATTCTTATAACCGATTTACCAGTGGTAAATTAAAGTTTAA
>Ga0209456_10000011_pt1 | contig 85387 bp, 68 predicted proteins | sample COG_11_FD_184755 | JGI IMG/M metagenome (GOLD analysis project Ga0209456, IMG submission 184755) | Pelagic marine sediment microbial communities from the LTER site Helgoland, North Sea, for post-phytoplankton bloom and carbon turnover... | ecosystem: Environmental > Aquatic > Marine > Neritic...
GCATGTACTCGCCGATAGTCTCAGCCACCCCCAGTACATACTGTAAATCCGCCGAGCCGTCCTCGTCCGGAGGCGTTCCGACGGCGATGAACTGGAATAGTCCGTGCTCTACCGCTTCCCGGGGGTCCGTGGTGAAATTCAATCGCCCGGCTGCGATATTTTTGCTCACCAGATGGTCCAAATCGGGCTCGTAGATGGGGATCCCGCCGTTCTTTAATTGTTCGATCTTCGACGCATCCACGTCCATGCACAGTACTTCGTTGCCAACCTCCGCCAGACAGGCACCGGTTACCAGACCCACGTAGCCGCTTCCAAATATCGTCGTCTTCATACCCTTCCCCCGATCACTAATTAACAACCTATTGAAAAGAATAATGCGTTTTGGCCGTTTCGCAAGTTCGATTCGGTGCTATGGATATCTGCGTACCACCGGTATCATGGACAGGAACTTATTAAGTAAACTGTCCCCGGAACGCGATGAAGACAATCAAGACGCAATTTCGGGCGGGGCTGATCGGTTGTGTGCTCCTCATGACTGGTCCGGTCATGCCGGCGACGGTGGATTTGCCGGACACCAGCGTCTTGCGATCGTGGATCGAAGATATGAAGGCCTCGGAGCGAGGTCCTTTCCGGCGCATTCGCTGGTTCTGCAAAGATGGCGCCGTACTGCCTCCCGATCCGTATGCCTGCGCGGATCACGGCGGCGGCTCGCAGCACGGCGAGTGGACGGACCGGGTCAAGCAGCTTCGAGCGGCCGGCTACATGGTCGCCAATATCTACGCCGATCTGGATGTCACCGCTCTCACCGACGACGGACATTATCCCGACACCCTCAATCAAATGATAATCGAGCAGTTTCTGATCGCCTCTGATAACGGTTGGATATTTCGCAAGGCCCGCTACTACCGCGGTGCGCTGCAGGAGGAGGGCGAGCGCAGGGGCGCCCGCAGACTGCTGCTCAGGCTGGCGCAAGATCCGACATGGCTGAAGCAGCGTTACCTGCCTTTCCGCACCGCCGTGCGGTTTCTGGGCCACAGCGAGGACACGAAATCCATTGGCGAAGTTCGCCGGCTGGCAGGATCGCTGGCCGACCGAGACCCGGATTTTGGACCCTTACGCAATAAGATTCACATCAGACCGGATTACAGTGATGCGGCCGCTGTTCGCGAGTACATCTCCCATCGGCCGGGGTCCAGCCTATCCGCGGAGTACCAGCGTCTTGCCGGGCTCATCGAAGCGGCGTACGCGGGCCCCTCGGCGGCGCAACGTTTAGAGCGCTTGGCGAATAGCGGGGATGCCAGTGCGAACCTGGCTGCCTTGTCTCGCCGCGGCGCCAACGCGCTCACCGACGACTCCACTGCTGAACAGCGATTTACTACGACCGCTGAGCTGCTGTCGGAACTCAGAATCGCGGCCGTGAGTGAGGACAACGCCGGACTGCGGCTCGCGATTGCCGGAGCCAGTCACGCGCTCGAGAATGATCACTTCGTGGCGGCGACGGTGCTGCGCGATGCCATCGCAGACGCAACCCGGGCCCGCCGGCTCGACTGGTTGAAGACGAGTGTAAAGGCAACCTATGGGGCGGGCCTGGTAAGCTCCAGGCAGCGAGAGGAGCTGATCGCGGCACTGGACCGGCTCCGAGGCGCGACCCGCGTCGATCTCGAGTTCTACAAGCGAACACTCCAGTATCTTGCGCTCGTGCCCGCCTGGAGCAGCCAGCGTCAACGATTTCATTTCGGGGAGTCCGTTGACAGGTTCAACGCCATCGCACCGCGTGCCGGCGAGTTCCTGCAGGACCAGCTGCGCGCCAGCCCGCTGTTTTTTTTCAGTCAGGTTCTCGATGGCCTGCTGCAGGACGCCAACCGAATGGCGGGCGTGCGACATGATTTGTTTGGTGAGGAGATCGGTGCCGGCCTGCGCGCGCTCAATCCGGGTCTGGCGAGTGGCCGGCTGCGATCCAAGGCGCCACAACACGGAGAGTCATTTGATCCACGCGGCATCTACTTGCTAGCTTCGACTTTGGCCGATCTGCCGCCGGTAGCCGGCATACTGACAGCGGGAGAAGGCAATCCTCTCTCGCACGTACAACTTCTGGCCCGCAACCTCGGCATTCCCAATGTGGCGGTGGACGAGTCCCTGATCCCCAGGTTGCATCAACGGGACGGCGTGGAAGTTGTGCTGGCGGTGTCTTTACAGGGTTCGGTTCGACTGATCGACGCGGCTACCGCGCCGCGGGTTGTTCGCGGTTACGATGGGGCGGTTCCCGACGTGCTGATTCGTCCCGATCTGAACAAACTCGACCTGGATCGCAAGGGCCTCATCTCTCTGAGCTCCCTGCGGGCCAGCGACTCCGGTCGCAGCGTAGGACCCAAGGCGGCCAAACTGGGAGAGCTGCATCACCACTTCCCCGAGGCCGTGGCCGACGGGCTGGCCATACCGTTTGGCGTGTTTGCCGATTTACTCAGCCAGCCCTACCGCCAGACCGGCCTGTCGGTATTGCAATGGATGGCGCGGCAATATCGAAGGATCGAAAAGCTGACAGTAGGAACTGAAGACCACGCCAACGCGGTGGAAGACGTCAGGCTGCAGCTGCAACAGTGGATCGAGAGCGCAGATCCGGGCGACGATTTCCGCGCCCGTCTGCGTGCGGCGATGGAACGGGAGTTTGGCGGAGAAGGCACCTACGGGGTGTTCGTCCGCAGCGACACCAACGTCGAGGACCTGCCGGGCTTCACCGGTGCCGGCTTGAATCTTACCGTCCCCAACGTGGTCGGATTCGACAATGTCCTCGAAGCGATTTCACGGGTATGGGCATCGCCGTTTACACAACGAGCGTACGCGTGGCGGCAATCACGCATGGACCAGCCGGAACATGTATACCCGGCGGTGCTGTTGTTACGCAGCGTCGCGGCCGATAAGTCGGGTGTGTTGGTAACCCAGGACGTCGAGACGGGCGATTCCGATTGGTTTTCCGTCGCCGTGAACGAAGGCGTCGGCGGCGCCGTGGACGGTCAGGCAGCCGAGTCGTTGCGCGTTCGTCTGGAGAACGGTGAAGTCAGGCTGATGGGTCAAGCGACCGCCCCCGTCAAGAGAGTCATCAGGCCCCGGGGCGGCATCGAAAAAGTTCCCGTGAGCGGTCGCAATCACGTCCTGGAAGTCGGCGAGATCGCGCAATTGATCGAGTTCGTCGAGGACCTGCCAAGGCGGTTTCCCGCCATCGTGAATGCGAACGGCAAACCGGCGCCTGCTGATATCGAATTCGGCTTTGTTGACAATAGGTTGATGTTGTTCCAGATACGGCCGTTCCTCGACAGCGGACGGGCTCATGCCAACAACTATCTGCGATCTATGGACGCTGATATGCATCGGTTGGAACAGGTGATTGTCGAGCTCAACCGCAGCCCGGAGAAACGATCCTGATGCGTTTAATCACAATTGTCCTACTCGCCTGTGCGGCCTGGCCGCATATCGCCGCGCCCTACCCGATCTACGACAGCGAATCTACGGGCATACGGCGACTCGAGCACGCGCGCCTGGCTCAGGCGGGTGCGACAGACGGGCGCCAAAGGCTGCCGGGTGAATTGCTGTCACTTGAACAGGTTGATCTGAGGCTACTGCACCGCCGTGACCTGCGATTACCGGCCCCCGATCCGGTGTTTACCGCCCAGATAGTGAGCCTTCTCGGCGCGAACGCCGATAGATACGGCATCGCGGTGCTCGATCTATCCGATATCGACCGGCCCCGTTATGCGCAGCACAATAGCGAGACACTGCAGAATCCCGGCAGTGTCGGCAAGCTCATAGTCGCCGTCGCTTTGTTTCAGGCGTTGGCGGATGCTTATCCCGACGATCTGGATTCACGGCGCAAAGTACTGCGGGACACTCGGGTCACCGCTGATGATTTCATAATTCGCGACAGCCACAACGTAAGGTTCTGGGATCCCGGCACCCGGCAGCTATCGCGTCGACCTATTCAAATCGGCGACCGTGCTTCGTTGTTGGAGTTCGTAGACTGGATGTTGTCGCCCAGTTCCAACGCCGCCGCCAGCACGGTCATCAAACAGGCGATGTTGTTGACTCGCTTCGGCCGCGCCTACCCGGTGGATGATGCGACGGCCGTGGAATTCTTCGACAAAACCGCCAGGGGTGAGTTGGGAAATTTGCTGGTCAAGACACTGCACAGCCCGCTGCAGCGGAATGGTTTTGACCTGAAGCGACTTCGTCAGGGCAGTTTCTTTACCGCCACCGGCAAACGCAAGGTCCCCGGCACCACCAGCTATGCCACCAGCCGAGAATTGATGACTTACCTGCTGCGACTGGAACAAGGCCGGATCGTCGATGAATTCTCGAGCCGTGAGATCAAACGCCTGCTGTACGTGACCGAGCGGCGCATTCGCTATGCATCTTCCCCTGCCCTGAACGAGGCCGCCGTTTATTTCAAGTCGGGTTCATTGTACAAATGCCAGCCCGAGCCGGGATTTGTGTGCCTCAAGTACCACGGAAACAAACTAAATCTGATGCATTCCGTCGCGATCGTCGAGTCGCCGGCCTCCAGCCGCCGTTTGTATTACTTTGTTACCCTGGTTTCGAACGTACTCCGTAAGAACTCCGCGGTGGATCACCAAACGCTGGCGACCCGCATCCATCGCCTGATCGAGGCGGCACATATGGAATAAGCGGACAGGCTCCTACGGGGTTGCGGCGTGAGCAAGCGTGGTTGGGACAATAAGCTCGTGAAGCCGCTGAATGATCTTCGGCAACCAAACCGAACCCTGGGAATTTTCAGCCAACGCCACCGCAATGTACCGGTATTTGCCGTCCTCGACGATTGCACTGTCGGCGTGCCAGCGCCGCCACGAACCCGATTTCCGGAATATCCGAACGCCGGGATATTTTGAAAGACCCTTGACGAATTTATGGCGGATGCCGGGATTGCCGAGCATCGCTTTCATCTGCCGCGACAAATCGTCACGCAGCATGCGTTTGCTTTCGAGCAGGTAATAAAACCGCGCGGTCTGCAGCGCGGTGGCGCCGTGGGACAGGTTGTGCAATGGATCTCGGCGGTACGCAGCTGATTTGCCGTATTCCTTGCCGACCCACAGGCCGCCGTTGGCATCGGGATCATAAAGGCGAAAACGATCGGACATCAGAATATCGATGAGTTCATCCTTGCCGACGCGGTTCAACATACGCGTAGCCTCGACATTCGAAGACACGCGTATCATGCGGGTCAGCGAGTCCCTGGTTTCCGGCGTGAGCGCCATTTCGCCCTGTTCAATCTGGACGAACGCCCCCAGGAGTATGGCGATCTTGGGCAGACTGGCGGCATAAAACATTTCGTCGCCGTTCAGCGAAGCGTATCGCGGCTTGTCCGCGTCGGTGATGTCGACCAACGCCACCGCCAGCTTCTTGTCGTCGACGACGTGTTGAAGCGCTAATGCCTCTATGGACTTTTCCAGACCATCCTGTAGTCTTGGATCGATACTTTCACGCAGCGTCGGATAGCCATCGGACGAGTCCGCCACAACTTGGCCCGGCATCGGCAACAGCAATGACAGGGCGATTATCATAAGGATAAATCGCATGGACGAGGAATCCCCCCTTTTTGCAGGTTTATAAATATACTAATTAGTCGAGAACCAGCGAATATGATACCTGCCAATAGACTTTCGGACAATCCAACGGCCGTCGCCCGCCGGCGGGCGGCCATCCTGTTTGTCAATTTCCTGTTCATTATTCTGGCTTATTACCAGGTTAAATCCGCCAGCCGTTCCCTGTTGATCGAGCACTGGGGCGCCGACCGCTTTCCTTATGTGTGGATCTTTTCAGCTTTGATTCTCGGCGTATTCATAGCTTTTTATCATCGCCTGGTGGAACGTTACAATCGCCTGCACGTAGTCCTTGGATCGTGTTTGTTGTTTGTCGCGCTGTTGATTTTATTCCGGGTCATGCTGGAGTCGATGAGCGCCGCGGCAACGATCGGTTTTTACGTATTCGTTGATATTCTGAGCGTAGTCCTGGTGGAGCAGTTCTGGAGCCTCGCCAACACCATAAACAACGTCGAAGATGGAAAACGCTCCTATTGGTTTGTCGGCACCGGCGGGCTGGTCGGCGGCGTGCTCGGCGGCGCGCTGGCGGCGGCGCTGCTGCGCTATACGCCGATGACGACCGCCGACCTGTTGTTGTCCTGCGCCGCCTTGCTGGCGATAGTCTTCGCACTCAACGTGGTCATGGCACGCATGGGTCTGTACGAAGAAATAAAAAGCGACGTTTCACCGGTGCAGGTGGCGAACGGATGGCGATCATTGCTGCAAAGCCGCTACTTGGTCCTGATTTCGGCGGCGTTGCTGTGCGCGCAACTCGCACAGCCCGTGGTGGAGTATCAGTTCATCAAGTCCGTGGAAGCCGCGTATCAGGAACTCGATCAACGTACCGTGTTTATTTCCACGTTCTTCAGCGTTCTGGGTATTGTATCGATCGTCGTCAATCTGATGATTACACCAATCGTCCATCGCTTTTTCGGTATCGTGGCCGGTTTGCTGACACAGCCGATCGTCCTCGCAATCTGCTCACTGAGTTTTATTGCAATACCAAGCCTCATGATGGCGTCGATTGTGAAGATCAGCGATCGCGGCCTGTCATATTCAATTAACCGCGCCTCCAAGGAACAGCTGTACATCCCCATCGATCCGGTCCGTACCTATCAGGCCAAGGCGTGGATCGACATGTTTGGATATCGCTTGTTCAAAATCCTGGGTTCGGCCCTGATACTGTTGTTCACACAGTGGCTGCCGGTCAGTCTGAATGTTCCGCAACTGGGCTGGATTACCGTCGCCGTATGCGCACTATGGATCGCGGTTATCGGTCTGCTTGCCAGGGAATACCGCGCGGTGGCGTCGATGCCGGTGCCCGCCTGAACGAAACAAAACGAGCACCTCTCCGATCAACGCGAGAGTCACCACCTATCAAATCGATCCATCCCGATTCCACGAAATGGATGAGCTGCTTGATGAACTCAAGGGAAAATGCAGTTCTCTTCCTGGCATACTGGTGTATAACACGGTTTGGCGCAAAGATGGCCAGGGTGTGTCCACGACTATTTACGATTGTCGCGTTTCGGCGGAAGAGGCGGCGGCAATGCTCCAGGCAATATGGGACCAGTTCAGCGACATTCTTATCGCTGAACCGGTAACCGAACTGCATACCCGAACAGAAAATATGTTGAATAGAAAACAATCACGGCCGGTCTGGTGCAATATGCGGGTTAAACACAATATCAGGCGACATTGACGGCTGCACGGAGCGAGAACATTTCGACGGGAGCGAAACGGAATAGGTGGAGGCTGGCCGGTGCGGCGGTGGCGCTGGCCGGCTTCAATAATGCGGCCGAGCGGCGATTCCGAGAGAGGGACTGGATCTGCGTCAATGGACTGATCGAGGGTACGGTGGAGTCCGTGGACTTGAGGTCCACGTTAGAGACGAGGTTACCTTTTCTTCGTCTCCAGCATGTCTGCAGTTCTGTCGAACAACTCCGTTACCGGCTCTTCAATAAGCAGCTTGCTGAAGCTACCCCAAATGTATTTAAGCTTTGCGGCAGCTTCCTCCGCCGAAGCCCGGCAATCGTAAATCGTGGTGCTGATACCGCGCCCGTCCTCTCGCCAAACCGTATTGTATACGACTATTCCGGGAAGAGCTTTGCAATGTGCCCGCAGGTCACTTAGCTCGGCATCCATCTCGCCGAGCCGCGCCGGATCAACTTGATAAGTGGTTACTCTTGCATACATGATTACAACCTCGCTGGTTTATCAACTGGTAAAAGTTCAGAGTTCCCCGTCGATTTCATTGCGGTAAAAACTGTCGAAACGATTCGCGTCACAGATTACGGCCCGGGGTCGCGCGCGTCTACGATCCATGGCCCGCCGTGGTCGGCTGCGAGCAGGGTTTGATTGAAGGATTGATCGTGTAGCCCCCGGCACCAGTGCTTTGAACTTGCGCATGAACGGGCCCCAGCCCCATAGCCTGGCACATCGCTTAACGTACGATGAGACAGTTGACTTTGCAGGTTTCCGCGACTTTGCGCGAGACGCTGCCCATCAACAAGGCCTCTACTTTATTGAGTCCGCGAGTGCCCACTATCACCAGATCCATGCCGTGCTTTACCGCATACTTCGAAATTGACGTGGCTGGATCTTCATGGCCGATCGATTTCTTCACCAGGGTGGCGCCCTTGGCCTTAACCCGTGATTCGGCATCGTCCAGAATCTGGTTTGCAATAAACTCCAGCACACTGAGACGGTTTTCTCCGAGACTTTCCACGCGTGCCATATTCTGCATCTCAGGTGGTATTTGTATTTGCCGGATCACATTGATTGCATGCAATGAAGCATTGTGGACGTTAGCCAGGTCCGCAGCCAGCTCAACAGCTCTGTTGGATGATGCGGAACCGTCCGTCGCGACGAGAATTTTAGCTATCATGTGCACTAGCCCCCTGCTGAATCACGCCTCGTGGGTTTGAAAAGGCCCGGCTCCACCCCGATTCTGAAGCCGTTGAAGAACAGATCCTCGGTAAAAATACCTGGTGTTCGAAGATCTTTATTATGCCGCGCGTAATGTCCGTCGGTAAGAACTGGAACCGGGTTCCGGCGAAAAACTTGCCCCCCTTCACCAGCGACTCGAAAAAGTCGGTGATCCAGTTTTTCAGCGGAATGATCCGTTTCCCCGGGTATTTTGCAACCCTGCTAAACTGGTCTTTTGTCGCTGTGCCGACGATGATTATCTCGGCCGCTATCCCGACATGCATGAGCTTGCGTCTACGGGCTAACGCAGCATCATCTGCACTATTCAGGATTCCGCTCGACATCTGACTGACCTTTGTCGTGGCAAGTTGTTATGCTTCGAACAATACTTTGACTATTGTTGCCTTGTCGATGGAACCGACAATTTCGCCCTGCTTGTTGGTGACCGGCACCGCCTTTTCCGACAGCATGATTCTTTGTGCAACGTCTTCCAGCACAGCATCACTCTTTACCGGCTCGAAGCCGTTGTCCCCGCTCTGACCCGGCTTCATTATCTTTCCGACGGAGATCAGCTTGGCTTTCGGCGCGTTTTCAACGAATGCCTTGACATAACCATCAGCGGGTTCCGTGACCAATTTTTCGGAGGTGCCGATCTGGACCAGCAGTCCGTCCTTCATGATGGCAATCCGGTCGCCGAGCCGAACCGCCTCATCGAAATCATGGGTGACAAACACGATGGACTTGTGAAGTTGCGTCTGCAACCGCATGAATTCATCCTGCATTTCTTTGCGGATGAGCGGGTCGAGTGCGGAAAACGGTTCGTCGAGAAACCAGACGTCGGGTTCCACCGCCAGACTCCGGCCAATACCGACGCGTTGCTGCTGCCCGCCGGATAACTCACGAGGGAAGTAGTTCTCCCTGCCGGTCAGGCCTACGATATCGACCAGCTCACGGGCTTTCGCAATCCTGGTCTCCTTATCGATGCCCTGAATTTCCAACGGATACGAGATGTTCTCGAGCACGGTTCTGTGGGGCAACAAACCGAAATGCTGGAATACCATCCCCATCTTGTGCCGTCTGATTTCAATCAACTCCCTGCCCGAGATCTTCGTAAGATCAGTGCCGTCGAAGAAGACCTCCCCCGAAGTAGGTTTGAGCAATTGTGTAATGCATCTGAGTATGGTGGACTTGCCTGAACCACTCAGGCCCATGATCATCAGGATTTCGCCTTCGTGGACATCGAGACTGACATTGCGGACTCCCCCGATAATGCCAGCTTCCGTGATTTGTTCGAAGGTAGGTCGATAATCGTGCTCTTTCAGAAAGCGTTTGGCGCCGGCGCCAAATAGTTGCCATACGTTTTTGCAGGAGATCTTTACGTTATCGGGTGCGGAGTTTGTCATGATGTTTATCCGGGGTGCCGGTATAGCCCTGGCTTGTAGAACTAGCCTATTCCGAGCGCTTTTTTGCGTTCGTCCGCCCAGGTTCGAATAACCTGATCGATGGCGAGCCCGATGAAGGCCACGCATAATCCAAGCGTCAACCCGTTGCCGACGCCGTGCCTGTCGGACAAGGATTTCAGTATTAGTTGACCGAGATCATCGGTACCGATCATCGCGGCGATAATTACCATGAACAGCGCGAACACCACGGTCTGGTTGACACCCAGCATCATGTGCGGAAGGGCCAAGGGCAACTCGATCGTGAGCCAACGTTGTAGCCGATTCACGCCGGACATGGAGCCGGCTTCTTGCAAGTTGGGAGGCACGCTTCGCAGGCCTTCTATCGTGTAACGTGTTGCCGGAATCGTTGCGTAGACGACGACGGCAAACAGGACCGACGTGTCGGTAATGCCAAAAAGCATGATGACCGGAATCAGGTAGATAAAGGACGGGAAAGTCTGCAAGGTATCGCAAAACGTCAGCATAAACTTGGTGGCATAGTCGTTTCGCGCACACAAGCTTCCCACGATCACCCCGATAACCGTTGATACGACCACGCCAACCGTCATCAGATAGGCGGTAATCAGGGCCCGGTCCCACCACTCGGTCAATGCGATGAACAGCAGAAAGGCGCCGACGATAAGCGCAGATCTAACACCCGCGAGGATATAGGCAATACCCATGGTCAGAACGAAAGTCGCCACAACCGGCGTAGCAAGGTAGGCGTTTTTTATCGGCAACAATACGCTTTTAATCAGCCATTCGTTAAAGTCTTTCAGCACGTAGAAGAACGTATCCCATATCCAGTCGACACCGGCCTGCCAGAAATTCTCTGTAGTTATGCCCTTGTTGTGCGGAATGAGATACAGGTAGTTCAGACCCTCTTTGAAAAGGAATGTACCGATGTAAGCGAGTACGATGCCTGTTATGAAAACAGCCAAAAACAACAATGAAAACTTATGCCTTTCGACGAACGAGAGGTCGGCGAAATAGTCGGTTTGTTTGTTTGCCCAGGCGAGAGACATCCGGTCCAGCACCACCGCGATCAGCACAATACAGATGCCCAGCTCCAGGGCCTGTCCGATTCGAAGTTGGTTAAGCGCCAGTAACAGATTGTGGCCCAGCCCCTTGGCGCCGATAAACGATGCAATCACGGTCATGGCCAGACACTGCATGATGACCTGGTTTACGCCAATCAACATGTCCCGTCGCGCGCTTGGAATCTGCACCCGATAGAGCAGTTGACGCTCGGTGCACCCGTTCATCATGCCGGCTTCGATGACTTCGGGTGACACTTTTTTAAGACCCAGCAATGTCAGGCGCACCATGGGCGGTGTGGCGAAAATAACCGTTGCGATGGCACCTGCATGATCACCAATGCCGAAAAATACCGTCACGGGTACAAGGTAAGAAAAATGCGGCATCGTTTGCGCGACGTTGAGGATCGGGTTCAACACCGTCTCGACAGCCCGACTCTTGTAGGCCCACACGCCGAAAACGACTCCGAGAAACACGGATACGGGCGCCGCGATCAACACGAATGACAGTGTTTCCATCGAGGGTTCCCACTGACCGAATACGGCGATGTACACGAAAGCAAGGCCGGCCAGAAGCGCAAGTCGCGGCCCGTTCAGGGCATAGCCCAATATCGCCGCACCTGATGCGACAACCGTCCACGGCAATGCCGGCCACCGGGCCCAGGGATTCTCGGTTACCCAGTCCCAGCTCGTGAACGTAACGATGGTCTTTACACCGCCGAGAAGCAGCTCACGAACCAGGTTTATCAGGAACAGAATGACACTCGAGATAGACCGGGTGATTTGACTTAACAGGGGTTTCTGCTCGTAGTCGTCAATCTCCGGGTCATAGACGTCAATCGGAAACCAGTCGGTCATCAGGTACTCAACGGAATCGTTGATGGCCACAGGAAGGCCCTGTATCAACGGGGGCAGGCGCCAAAGTATATTGGTATCGGATGGAGTAACAATCACGCACAGCAGCGCGAAAATAATCAACAGAACGACGAACTGCAGTTTTCGATTCTGGAGTATGGCGTCCATCACGACCCGATCTTAGTGTTCGGCATGACTTCCAAACAAAACGCCGATCACCTTTGACGCGTGCAGCGCTCCCACCACGGTTTGATTTTTATCGACAACGGATACCGGCTTGTCGGCGGTAACTATCGCCTCTGCGACGGTTCCGATAATGGCGTCTTTCGAGATTCTGAGGTCAGTGACATCCTCAGCAGGATCAACAGGGTCCATGATTGACTCAACTCTGAGTATCTTTTCCCTGGGTACCTCCTCGGTGAATTTACCTACATAGTCGGTCGCCGGATGTAGAACGATATTGGCAGGCGTATCCAGTTGCTCGATCACGCCGTCCTTCATGATAGCGATACGATCAGCCAGACGTAGAGCCTCGTCAAAGTCATGTGTAACGAACAGAATGGTCTTACTCAATACGCTTTGCAGTCTTAAAAACTCGTCCTGCATCTCTTTGCGTATCAAAGGATCAAGCGCGGAGAACGGTTCATCCAAAAACCAGATATCGGGTTCAACGGCAAGTGAACGAGCAATACCAACGCGCTGCTGTTGACCACCCGATAGTTGCCGTGGGAAGTAGTTTTCCCGCCCATCCAGGCCTACCAGATCAACCATATCCTTGGCCCGCTTGATACTCTCCTGGGTGCTGGTACCCTTTATCTGCAGCGGAAACGCAACGTTTTCCAGGACAGATCTATCCGGCAACAGGGCGAAGCTTTGAAAAACCATGCCCATCTTGTTACGGCGCAACTCTATCAACTGCTTGCTGCTCATCGACAGAAGATCTTCGCCTTCGATGAGAATCTTTCCGGCTGTCGCCTCGGTCAGTCTCGAGATGCACCTGAGCAGGGTCGATTTTCCAGAACCTGACAGGCCCATGATGATGAGCAACTCGCCGGTATGAACTTCAAACGAGGCGTTGTTGACACCTACGACACAACCGGCTTCGTGAAATGCTTTTGAATCGACAACGCCATTGGCGCCTTGCAGCATTTTAATGGCGTTATCGCCGAATATTTTGTAGACTGAATCGCACTGGACTACAGGCTGGTCGGTTTTGGACGTCACAACTTCAGAAGGCATAATCGTGCATTCGATTGTTGCTGGGTTGTTAACGCTACCACAATTTCTACTGCTAGAAAATTTAGGTCCCCCAAAACGAAAATCCCCCTTGGCCTGGGGGCCAAGGGGGTAATTTTGGCTACGGTTTAATTACATACCAGCCTCTATCCAGGGCTTCCAGATTTTTTCATTATCCGCGAGCCACTTTTTACCGGCTTCTTTGTGGTCCATTTTATCGGTGTCCACCAATGCCGCCATTTGACCGATTTGTTCCGTTGTAAACGAGAGTTGCGAGAATGCCGTGTACGCATGTGGGTGAGTTTTCGGGAACTTGTAGTTCGCCGCTTTTTTTAACCAGCCTTTCGGTGAACCACACTTGCCGTCACCGCCATCGGCCTTGCGACAGCCGTCGAAGTATTCCGGGAATTCGATAAACGTGAATCCGTCGGCATCGGTAAAATTCGGTGTCCAGTTAAAGATCACCGTACCGCGACCTTCCTTTTTTGCGGAAGCCAGTTCTGCCCAAAGCGCATCGGCACCGCCGGCAAACTTGACTACCCATTTGTCGCTAAGGCCGAGCGCTGCGAGACGTTCCGGCATAAGGTCGCCGTGCCAGCTTTGCGGGCCTTCCAGCCAACGCCCTTTGCCGCCGGAGTCCGGCGTTGTAAAATTTGCATGGCAATCTTTGAGTGCCTCCCAGCTCGGCAGGCCGGGACAAAGTCCCTTTTCGACTACCCAGGTAGGTACGCCCATTTCTTCAAGTGTTGTTGCCTCGTGCGTGCCTGCGTCGATTACGCCACCCTTGGCCATCGCGTTGTAGAACGACTTTCCGAAGGTGGACTGCCAGACTTCATGCGAAATGGTCACGTCGCCGTTGCGGATGGATTCGTACACAGCCTGGGAATCTGCAGACACATACTCGACATTGTCGCCAATGCTCTCGAAGATGCCGCCAATAACGTAGGCCATGACCACTTGGCTCGACCAGTTGTGAATCGGAATGACAATCGGCGAGGTACTGTCTGCTGCTCTCGTGACCCCTGTTGCTGAAAGTAGTAGGCACCCGGTAGTCACCGCCGCCAGGATCGTTTTGGATACTTGGTTCATCTATTTCCTCCTCTATTAGGTGTTACTATTAAGTATTTCGCTTAGCGCCGATAAATCTTGGCCTGCGAGCCTCTAAAGTCAACAAAAAAGCAAACTAAATGCTAAATTATTAACAAATTGTTCAATTTCATTAATACTCGTTGACGGTTTTTTGCTAGTTTTTTTGTTGAATTTTATGTCCACTGCCGAACAAAACTGGCTAGGCGACACAATACTTAGAGTTGGTTCTCATCAGTTATCCTCCAGTTATTTTGGTTTATTACCATTAATTATCGGACCGGCTACGCAGTGAACTTTTGAACCCGGGGCTTCGGCAAACTGCTCACTGTCCTGTAACCTTCTTCGTTTTCTCTGTTGAACCTTAGCCCGCGTTGGCAAGGTATACACGGCCTTTAAAGATGTCAACTTTTTGGTCCTATTGGTCCAATATTGGTCTATATTGATTATGTGCTTTTGGGCAGTTTTATCTAGATAATTAGATATTTGGTACACATTTGGCATAGCACTGAATTGTCGAGAAAGATTAACTAAGCGGCTTTTTTAGTGAATAATAAGTGGTTGCCCAATCGACTCGATTAGACATCAACGATGCTTGACCCAGTGATCCGCCCGCGCGTACTCGAACCCGGCCTGCGGCGTCTGCCGCCGGGTGTGGAGCGATATCGAATCCGGGGCGGCGGCGCCACCGTAATCACACTGAACACCGGCGACCATTTGGAAATTACCGATCCGGAAGGACGCCAACACTGCGAAGTGGTGGTGTTCGACATGCTCGGTCGGGACGATCCCACTATCCTGTGTACCAATGGTACCCATCGGGCCGAAGGTGTCGCTGCTGTTTTAACCGGCGATCAGGAAGATGCACGCAAGGTGGCGGCAGCGCTTCGCGCCCGCGGTATCGAATACAGGGACGCCCGGGCGATTCGGTTGTTTGAAGGCGACTCGCTGCCAGGCGAACAACGTGCTTTCGTCACGCAAAGAAATTCGGTGTGCATCGTGGCGGCCCCCGGTGGACCGATGCGCGTGGATGAACACAATCCGCCTACTGACCTGATGGTTATGCTGCGCCGGGCCGCAGTGGATCCTAAGGAACCACCTCCCCTGCCGGATCCCTTGGCTGATCCAAGACAGGAGGCCCGCATCGATCGCTGCACCGCTAGCCCTTACGAAGTCAAAGCCGGCGAGTTTATCCAGATCATCGATGTCGAGGGACGAGAGTGTTCGGATTTTCAAGCCTTCACCGTGGCCGGGTTGGATCAGGGTATCGAACGTTGCCTGGATGCCACCACGACGCGGAGTCTGATGGGGGCCGCGTATCCCGGTCCGGGTCTGTATGCCAAGTTCTTCGATGCCGGCATGCAGCCGCTGGTGGAAGTGGTGCGCGATACCGTGGGTCGACACGACACCTTCAATCTGGCATGCACCGCGAAATATTACGAAGACATGGGTTATCCCGGTCACGTCAACTGCACGGACAACTTCAACGTGGCCCTCGCCCCCTATGGCGTTGCGGCTCGACGGGGCTGGGAGGCAATTAATTTTTTCTACAACACCAATCTGGACGAAAACAACCAGCTTTATCTGGACGAACCCTGGTCCAGGCCGGGCGACTATGTGCTTCTCAAAGCCCTGACAGATCTGGTGTGTATATCCTCGGCTTGTCCATGTGACATCGATGCCGCTAACGGTTGGAATCCCACCGACATTCACGTTCGGATTTACCCGGCAAAGAACACCTTCTCCAAGGCCATTGCATACAGAATGACAACCGACGCTGATCCTGAATTGACCAAAGAAACCGGGTTTCATCCACGGACATCTCAACTCACCAGAAACTTCACAGAGTACCGGGGTTACTGGTTACCCACCGCGTATAACAATCACGGCGCGATCGAGGAATACTGGGCATGCCGAGAGCGAGCGGTGATCTTGGATCTATCCCCGTTGCGCAAGTTCGAAGTGGTTGGTCCCGACGCCGAGGCTTTATTACAGTGGTCCCTGACCCGCAACATACGCCGTCTGGCGGTGGGCCAGGTCATGTATACCGCCATGTGTTACGACACTGGTGGCATGATTGATGACGGTACCGTGCTGCGCCTTGGCGCCGACAACTTTCGATGGGTTGGCGGTGACGACTATAGCGGTATCTGGCTACGCCAGCAGGCAAAGGAAAAGGGATTAAGGGCCTGGGTAAAATCATCCACCGACCAGATGCACAATGTCGCGGTGCAGGGACCAAACAGCCGGGACATCCTGAAACAGATCGTATGGACACCGCCGTCGCAGCCAACCTTGGAAGAAATTGGCTGGTTCCGGCTGACCATCGGCCGAATCGGTGATTTCGACGGCATACCGGTCGTGGTTTCCAGAACAGGGTACTCCGGCGAGCTGGGCTACGAGGTCTGGTGCCACCCGAAACACGCGGTGGCTGTGTGGGACGCAGTCTGGGAGGCAGGTCAATCTTATGGCATCTCCCCGCTGGGGCTGGATGCGCTGGATATACTGCGTATCGAATCGGGCCTTATCTTTGCCGGCTACGAGTTCTCCGATCAAACAGATCCGTTTGAAGCGGGTATCGGTTTTACGGTGCCGCTCAAGACCAAGGAAGAAGATTTCGTGGGTCGTGATGCACTATTGAGACGCAAGGCCAATCCGCAACGAAAGCTGGTTGGACTTGAGCTGGCGGGTGAAGAACCGGGCGCTAAAGGTGATTGCGTGCACGTCGGGCGGCAGCAGGTCGGCGAGATTACCAGTGCCACACGATCCCCCATCCTGCGCAAGAACATCGCGCTATGCCGGATGTCGATAGAGCACGCTGACGAGGGTGCCAAGGTCGAGGTGGGCAAGATGGACGGCCACCAGAAGCGTATTCCAGCTAGAGTGACCCGGTTCCCGTTTTACGATCCGGACAAGACGCGTCCGAGGATGTGAGAATCGGTTATTGGTGAACTGCTATCCACTAACTTCCACTCAGTGCGTAGTTTTGCCCGCGCAGGATAACCAGCATTGTGCAGCCCTTCTCTGACACCGAATAGTGGCGCGACCCGGGTTTGAAAGTCACGAAATCTCCCGCCCTGAATACGGTACCGTCGCAATCTTCGAGCTCGCCATCCAGCATCAGAAACTGCTCATGACCGGAATGTTCGTGCGGCGTGGATCTGGCGCCTGGCTGGAACCGCAGCAAAAAGCACTCGTATCCTTCCCCCGCTCTTCCGCTCAGGGGGAACCAGTCCATATCGCCTCTGGGCTCGCCGTATCGGTCGTAGGGTCTCAATTGAATTTCCCCACATTCGATGACATGGCGCAATTTAGAATCCAGCAAACCATCTTTCGCATTGATCATATCCGCACCTGTAACCCTGAACGATGGGACATATCAATGCCAGACGGTGTGTGAAACCATAACGTTACCGGTCGCGGGTACAGTGCCGCTGGCGACTTCATAGAGCGAACAATGAACGAAATTCAGGGAGGGTTTTGTACTTCTTATGTTCGGTCGAAAAGTCTCTACCTCACTCGTAAACTGGAACCACCAGCACCGGGGTTTTGGAAAGCTGCGTCACTTTACGCGCGATGGATCCGAGCAGATGGGCGCCGTAAGACGGATCAGTGTGGGTACCGACTACTATCAGATCGGCTTCTAATTCTTTGGCGTGTTGGATAATCGTTTCCGCGGGCCTTCCACTGACAACCTTCACTTCCGTGACTAGATCGCGGTCCGCGGGGCTGTCTTTAAGCTCATCCCGGCAAAATTTATCCAATCGCCGCTGCATTTCCGCTAGGGCTTTCTTCATACCGTCTCGAAGAACTTCTTTGACACTGGCTTCGGGCATGTAGACGTTGATGGCAACCTGAACTCCGGAATCGAGCGGCTCCGCCACATGGAGCATAATAACTTTTGCCTCGTGTTTCTTGGCCATTCCAAGGGCGAAACGAAACACCGGGCGCATGTGGTCGCCCAAATCGGTAGCATAGAGTATGGTTTTTATTTCGGGATACATTGGATTTCCATAAGGATATTTCTGTGACTACGAGTGAGATAGAGGGATAGGGCATATAAGTTGACTGTATTCGGTTCATTCTACGAAATAGCAACTTGGATGCCAACCCGGACCCGACCGCTGTCTATTGAAGCCTGCAGTGGTTTGTGCCGCTGGGTGAAACCCTATGTACGGAATTCCCCGCGGGGCGCCGCGGGACCCTTTGACCAAGACGATTGTTCTTCTCATAATTATAAATCGAGCATGCAAGTCAATAGGTAATCGTCGCCAACTCACACGGGCGCTAACCCGAACACGATCCTGTTTGATACAATTCGTGAATCACCCAAGGTGCGAAGGGTTCATGGAGATTTGTTTCTGGGGGACTCGTGGGTCCATCAGCAAGGCGGGATTGAGTACCTTACGCTACGGCGGCAACACGTCGTGCATCGAGGTACGCTCGGCGGACGGCACTCTGGTGGTGCTCGATTGCGGTACCGGTGCTCACGACCTCGGACGCGAGCTGGTCATGTCATCCACACCCCCGCAGCACGGTCACATCCTGATCACACACACCCACTGGGATCACATCCAGGGCTTTCCCTTCTTCGCACCGCTGCGCATACCCACCAGCGAGTGGAACGTCTATGGCCCCTACGGCGCCAACCGGTCCGTGCGCGAGACTTTGGCTGGGCAAATGCAGTACGCGTATTTTCCCCTTGCACTGGAAGATCTCGGCGCCGACGTGCGCTATCACGACCTCGTCGAGGGCGTCTTCGAGATCGGTGACATCCGGGTCACTACGCAGTACCTGAATCATCCTGCGCTCACGCTCGGTTACCGGCTGGAGGCCGATGGGGTCACGCTGGTTTACGCGACCGACCACGAGCCGCACTCGCGACGACTGGCTATGGCCGAGCAGATCGAGCAAGAGTCCGTGCCCGGCGAGGACGCCCGGCACGCCGAATTTCTCGCGGATGCCGATCTGGTCATTCACGATGCTCAGTACACTGCCGAGGAGTATCCCTCGAGGGTCGGCTGGGGTCATAGCACGGTCGAGTACGTGGTCGACACGGCAGTCGCGGCGGGCGTGGGCCAGGTGGCGCTGTTTCACCATGACCCCCTGCGGGATGACGATTCGGTCGATCGACTGGTGGGGCTCGCCAAGGACCGCCTCGACGCGACCGGCACCTCGCCGGATTTGTTTGCGGCCGCCGAGGGCCGTCGGGTAAAAATGCGGCGACCGTCGTTGGCGCGTACATCGGCCGCCGATGGCGCCGAAAGCGCATTGAAAAAGCCGATCGGCGCCGTACGGGATCAGAGCGTTCTGGTGGCCGTTGCTGATCGGGATCTGGCTGCGGTGCTTGCCGACGCTGCGCGCGCCGAAGGAATCGATCTGCTCACCGCAACCGAAGGCGACGCTGGAGCGATCGTGCGAGCCACACACCCATCGCTGGTGATGGTTGACCGTGACCTTCCGGGGCTCGATCTACCCGCCCTGATCGGCGCGATCCGGGGCAAAAGCGGCGAATACGGAGCCGGTGTCGGCATCGTCATCATTTCAACGCGAGAAGATACCGAGGCCCAGCGGCGAGAGCGCGAGGCCGGCGCCAGCGACTGGCTGCTCGCACCGGTCACCGCCATGCACGCGCGCGCGCGTATGCGTGCATGGCTGATGCGAACCGCGTGCCGTTGGATCAGGGCCGCGCGACCCGCGGACGAAGACCAGCGCATATGCGCCCTCAACGACCTATACATCCTCGACACCGGACCCGAAGAGCGCTTCGACCGCCACACGCGTATTGCGGCGGCGCTGTTTAGGGTACCCATGGCGCTGGTCAGCCTGGTCGACACCGACCGGCAATGGTTTAAGTCACGGCATGGTCTGACGGCCACCGAGACGCCGCGCGATGCCGCGTTCTGCGCGCACGCTATTCTGGGTTCCGAAGTACTGCACGTACCGGATACGCTTGCCGACGACCGCTTTGCCGACAACCCCCTCGTAACCGGCGAGCCGCACGTCAGATTCTACGCCGGGGTTCCTTTGGAACTGGACAACGGCAGCACGGTGGGCACGCTGTGCCTCATCGACCAACGCGCGAGGCACCTGAGTTCGTCCGACCTCCGCCTGCTGGTCGACCTCGGCAAACTGGTGGTAACGGAGCTCGAAACGAAACGGGTCGAGTAGAATCGAGGTCAGGCGGTCCCGGCGTGGATCTCCATGATATCGTGGAGCAGCTCGATACCCTCGGTCTTCGCCCGCTGGAACGAGTTGCGTCCGACGATGGACCCGAATCCCCCGCCTTCGGCAATGCCGCGGATCTCCTCGAGGACGGCCTCCCGGCCCTTGGCGGCGCCGCCTGAGAAAATGACGATGCGGCGCCCGTTGAACGCGCTCTGCAGCACGTGACGGATGCGGTCGGGCAGCGTGCTGATCGGAATGCCCTCGGCCTCGTAGACCTTGCGGGCCGCGTCCTGCTCGATGTGATCGGTCGGCGGCTTCACCTTGATGATGTGTGCGCCGAGCTGGGCCGCGATCTGGGCGGCATAGGCGACCACGTCGATTGCGGTTTCGCCCTGCGACGAAATGCTCGCTCCGCGCGGGTACGACCAGACTACTACCGCCAGACCGCAGGCCTTGGCTTCTTCCGCGAGCTCACGAATCTGACCGTACATCTCATTGCGGTGCGCCGAGGCCGGATAGATGGTGAAGCCAATGGCCGAGCAACCAAGTCGCAGCGCATCGGCAACGCTGCCCGTGATCGCCGGACAGGGATCATCTCCGCCTAGGAGTGAGTCTGAGTTGTTCAACTTCAGGATCAGCGGAATGTCGCCCGCAAACTCCGCGGCTCCAGCCTCCAGGAAGCCGAGTGGCGCCGCATAGGCGTTGCAGCCGGCCTCGATGGCGAGCTCGAAGTGGTAGCGCGGGTCGTAGCCCGGAGCGTTCTTGGCGAAGCTGCGGGCCGGACCGTGCTCGAAGCCCTGGTCCACCGGCAGGATCACGAGCTTGCCGCTGCCACCGAGGCGGCCATGGCCGAGCAGGCGGGACAGGTTGGTCAGCGTCCCCGGATTGTCCGTGGCATACCACGACAGGATTTCTTTGACTCGCTTGGTCGTCACGACTTTCTCCTCGGTGAATAGTGGCGGCGTATTCTACCCCAGCTGCCCCCTCTCCAGCGACCCCTGCCAGCGCAGAGTTAGCTGCGCGGAGTCCCCAAGATAAAGCACATGTTCATATGATTGGAACGCGTTGCACGGATATCAGAGACGAAAGCAAAAAGCCGGCCCGGGAGCCGGCTTTTTGATTACCGAATCTGCCGCATTCAGCTGGCGATTTTCCAGACGTCCGGGGCCCGGTTGGCGCGATCCTCGAAATCCTGACGTTGCGCCTCCAACGCTGCCGGCAGGTGATCACCGAAGGTTGCGAAGTAGCCTTTGATCGCCTCTGCCTCGGCGAGCGCTCCTTCCTTGGCGATGTCCATGATCCCGTGATACTGCTCCTCGCTGAAGTCCAGACCGGCCCAGGTGATGTCCTCATACCGCGGCATATGGCCGAAGGGGCTTTCCACGGCGCCGGTCCTGCCGTTGATGCGGTCCACGATCCATTTGAGAACACGCATGTTCTGACCGAAGCCGGGCCAGATGAATTTGCCGTTCTCGTCTTTACGGAACCAGTTCACCCGGAAGAAGCGGGGCTTGGTCTTCACGGCGTCATTCTTGCCCATATTGATCCAATGGGCCCAGTAGTCGCCCATGTGATAGCCCATGAAGGGCAGCATGGCGAATGGATCCCGGCGGATGGCCTCCTGACCGATAGCCGCCGCGGTGGCTTCGGAGCCCATGGTGGAAGCCATGAAAACGCCGTGGTTCCAGTCGAACGACTCGTATACCAAGGGGAAGGTCTTGGATAGCCGACCGCCGAACAGAAAAGCGCTGATGGGCACGCCTGCCGGATCCTCCCACGCCGGGTCGATGGTCGGGCACTGTCCGGCCGGCGCGGTGAACCTGGAGTTCGGGTGCGCCGCCGGGGCGTCGCTGTCCGGGGTCCAGTCGTTGCCCTTCCAGTCGATGGCATGGGTCGGTTTCGGTCCGTCCATGCCTTCCCACCAGACATCGCCGTCGTCGGTGAGTGCCACGTTGGTGTAGATGCAGTTTCCGGCCTTCATGGTTTCCATGGCCATGGGGTTGGAGTCGTAAGCGGTTCCGGGGGCGACACCGAAGAAGCCAAACTCCGGATTGATGGCCCGCAGGGTTCCGTCGGGGCCGGGCTTGATCCAGGCGATGTCGTCGCCTACGGTGTAAGCCTTCCAGCCCTCGAAGCCCTCCGGCGGCGTAACCATCGCCAGATTGGTCTTGCCGCAGGCGCTCGGAAAAGCGGCCGCCACGTAGGTTTTCTCGCCCGCTGGGGATTCCAGCCCGAGAATCAGCATGTGTTCGGCCAGCCATCCTTCGTCTCGCGCCATGCACGATGCGATGCGCAGGGCCAGGCACTTCTTACCGAGCAGTGCGTTGCCGCCGTAGCCGCTGCCATAGGACCAGATCTCGCGCGTCTCGGGGAAATGCGATATGTACTTGTTTTCGATTTCCGGTTCGCAAGGCCACGGTACGTCTTTCTGACCCGGCTCCAGCGGTGCACCCACCGAGTGCAGAGTGGGCACGAACTCGCCATCCGCGCCGAGCACATCCAGTACCGCCTGACCCATGCGAGTCATGATCTTCATGTTGACCACAACGTAGGGGGAGTCTGAGATCTCTATGCCGATGTGGGCAATGGGCGAACCGAGCGGACCCATGCTGAAGGGAATCACATACATGGTGCGTCCACGCATGCAACCGTCGAACTGTTTTGTCAGAATCGCCCTCATCTTGTCCGGGTCCATCCAGTTATTGGTGGGGCCGGCATCTTCCTCGTTCCTTGAGCAGATAAAGGTTCGCTTCTCAACGCGGGCCACGTCGCTGGGATGCGAGCGAGCCAGATAGGAATTGGGCCTTTTTTGGGGGTTCAATTTGGTGAAAATACCCGCGTCCACCAGTTCCCCACAAAGCCGGTCGTATTCTTCTTCCGAACCATCGCACCAGACAACCTGGTCTGGTTTACACATGGTCTCAATTTCGTCAACCCATGCCAGAAGTTTGGCGTTTTTTGTCCGGTCGGTGCCGGTTCCGCTTGTGCTCATACGTGGAACTCCCTTGATATTTGAGTGTTTGACGGGAAAGGGTGCTGTTGAGATTTTTTCAAAGTAACCATTTTAACCAGTTGTACTGGTCTCGTTTGTTTCGAACAGAATAGGTTAGCACTATGCGGGCCTGTGGACCACTACCAAGCTGGAAAAGTAGCCGAGCGAATCCAGAGCGGGCCAAGCCGGGTTGCTGGACATCAAATATTCACCGTCGCGTTGCGGTGGCAGAGGGCATGAAATTCTGTATACTCAAGCGCCCCGGCGGGTAGAAATCACCCGTTGAGGTTACTCAGCCGAGAGGGCAAATAAGCCTTCGGTCTTGACCGAAATGCCGTACCGCCCGTAATCACGCCCCGGAATCCAAGAGCCTGGGAACAATGGAAAAAATTCAGATAGACATAGCCATCGTCGGCGCGGGTGGCGCGGGCCTGCGAGCCGCCATCGCGCTCGCGGAGAGCGACCCGAATTTGCGCATCGCACTGTTGTCCAAAGTCTATCCCATGCGCAGTCACACTTGCGCGGCGGAAGGCGGCGCGGCTGGCGTAATCAAGGGCGACGACAGCCTCGATCTCCATTTCAGCGACACCGTGGGTGGCGGCGATTGGCTTTGCGATCAAGACGCCGTGGAGTACTTCATCAATGAAGCTCCCAAGGAGTTGACCCAGCTCGAGCACTGGGGATGCCCGTGGAGCCGCGAACCCGACGGATCGGTAGCGGTCAGGCCTTTCGGCGGCATGAAGATCAAACGAACCTGGTTCGCCGCGGACAAGAGCGGCTTTCATATCCTCCACACCCTGTTCCAGACCTCCCTCCAATACCCTTCCATTCGGCGGTTCGATGAGTTTTACACCACCGACCTGCTGGTGGAGGACGGCCGCTGTCAGGGCTGTACGGCGATTGAGATGAGTACGGGCCTGATGTACCAGTTTCAGGCCAAATCCGTCATCGTGTGCGCCGGCGGCGCCGGGCGCATCTTCTCGTTCACCACCAACGGAGCCATCAAGACGGGCGATGGCATGGCGCTCGCTTTTCGGGCCGGCGTGGCGCTCAAGGACATGGAGTTCGTTCAATACCATCCCACGGGCCTTCCCGGAACCGGCATTCTGCTTACGGAAGGATGCCGCGGTGAAGGCGGCATCCTGGTCAACAAGGACGGGTATCGATATCTGCAGGACTACGGCATGGGCCCCGAACCGCCTATCGGCGAACCGGTTCTAAAGACCATGGAACTTGGACCCCGGGATCGCCTCAGCCAGGCGTTTTGGCACGAACAGCGAAAGGGCAACACCATTCCCACCCAATGGGGGGATTGCGTGCATTTGGACCTGCGACATCTGGGGGAGAAGAAGATTAGCGAGCGCCTGCCTTTGGTGCGTGATTTGTCCGTTAGTTATGTCGGCAAGGATCCGGTCCACGATCTGATTCCCATCCGGCCGGTGGTCCACTACATGATGGGCGGCATACACACCGACATCAACGCCGCTACGACGATGCCCGGGCTATACGCTGCCGGAGAGTGCGCGTGCGTGAGCATCAACGGTGCCAACAGGCTGGGTTCCAATTCCCTGAGCGAATTGTTGGTGTTCGGTAAACGGGCGGCGCTGAACGCCATCGAGTACATCAGTTCCAGCGGCAAGGACGTGGACGATGCCGCCGTAACCAAGCTCGCCAACGAAGCCCAGGGAAGAATCACGACCCTGTTTCAAAAATCCAATGGGACTGAAACGATCTCCGGTTTGCGCAAGGAAATGACCGATACCATGGAACAGGGCGCCGGCATTTACCGCACTGAAGAATCCCTCAAGGAAACCTGTAACAAGCTCAACGAGCTGCGAAGCCGTTTTTCCGCAGTGGAATTGAACGATAAGAGCAACGTATTCAATACAGATCTGTTTTCGGCCCTCGAATTGGGCGCCATGCTGGACGTGGCCGAAACCGTCGCGGTGGGCGCGTTGGAACGCAAGGAGTCCCGCGGCTCGCACCAGCGCCTCGACTACACGCAGCGCGACGACAACAACTATCTGAAACATACCCTTGCTTACCACGACAAAACTGATGCACCGCGCATCGACTACCGGGATGTCGTGATCACCAAATCCAAGCCGGGCGTGCGTGACTATTCAGGAGGCAAAAAATGAGCGAGCGTCAAGTGGAGGTGGAGATTCTCAGGTATGACCCGGAGACCGATCAGGCGCCGAAGCTCCAATCCTACTCGGTACCGTGCCAGGAAGAGTGGGTTGTGCTTGACGCTATCACATACATCAAAGATCACATCGACACCACGGTGAGCTTTCGCTGGTCCTGCCATATGGCGGTATGCGGAAGCTGCGGTATGATGGTGAATGGTGAACCGGCGCTGTCCTGCAAATCCTTTCTGCGCGACTATCCGGACAAGATCCGAATCGAACCGCTGGCTCACTTTCCCATCGTTCGGGATCTGGTGGTGCAACTCGACGACTTCATGGAGAAGCTCAATCGGGTCAAACCCTATATCATTCCCAAGGAAAAAAAATCTGTCAGCGATGGCCAGCACAAGCAGTCGCCGGCGCAACTCAAGGCCTTCAATCAGTACACCCTGTGCATCAACTGCACGCTGTGCTACGCGGCCTGCCCCCAGTACGGGCTGGTACCGGACTTCATCGGCCCTGCGGCGATGGCGCTTGCCCACCGATACAATCTGGATTCGAGAGACGGCGGACGCGACCAGCGCCAAGAGGTCGTCGCCACCGATGAAGGCGTCTGGGAATGTTCCTTCGTGGGGGCATGCTCGGATGTGTGTCCGAAGCAGGTGGACCCTGCCGGTGCGATTCAGCAGATGAAAATAGCCAGCACCGTTGATTGGTATAAAGAGCACTTGATGCCGTGGAGTAAACCATGAGTGGGAAAGCCTATATTCGCGAAATGCCAAAGACCACGTGGTGGCTCAGCCACAGCCGGTACCGTCGCTACGTGGCCCGCGAAGTCACCTGTATCCCGATAGGCATTTACACCGCCGTTCTGATCTGGGGCCTTATGCGCCTCTCCCAAGGCGCCCTTGCCTGGGAGGGTTTCCTTGGGGCCCTCAACAGTCCGTTGTCCATTCTGTTCCACCTGGTGGCCTTTGTGTTCGCTATCGTCCATACCATTTCATGGTTCAACGTGACGCCGTCGGCCATGCGGGTTCAAATCGGCGAGGACTTCGCGCCAGGGGCAGTCATTATCGGCGTCCATTACGCCGGCTGGGTGGTCGTCTCCCTGATCGTCCTATTCATGGCGGGAGTCTGAGCGATGGCCAAATCCAATAAACCGATCGTTTGGGGACTGTTCGCGGCGGGCGGCACGATAACCGCTTTTCTTACGCCCGTCATGATCTTCGTCACCGGTCTAGCGGTACCGCTGGGTATCATGGGGCCCGAGGTGCTGGCCTACGAGCGCATCCATGATTTCGTCGGGAACTGGTTCTGGAAACTGGTGCTGTTCGGGATCATCTTTTTTTCCCTTTGGCACGCTGCCCATCGTTTCAGAATCACCATGCACGATTTCGGGGTGCGCGCGGACGGGGTGGTCGCGAAACTCTCCTACTCGCTGGCGGCGCTGGGCACCATCAGCGCTATCTTTCTCCTGCTGCGCATTTGACGACGTCGTTATACGGGTCGTTCGGCGGCCCGCCCGGTGTCTCAAATCAGTGAACCACGCGGCACGGAAAATCATGGAGCATATCGCAGCGCTGGATAACCAGGACGCATACGGGGCGCGACCCTTCGAGATCTCGGGGAACGTGCCCATCCCGGATTACCTTCAACAGACCTACTGGTGGGCTTATCTCCACCCCAATGCGGTGCGGCTGTTTGAGCGCCAGTGGCTGGTCAACCTCATTTTGTGGGGGAACTACGCGCCGTTGCGCGACGCGGCCCTGGAGGAAATGGGCGCCACCATTGAGGGCCGGGCGCTGCAGGTCGCGTGCGTTTACGGTGACTTTTCTGAGCGTGTTGCCTCCCGCCTTGGGCGCAACGGCCGGCTCGACGTGGTCGACGTGGCACCAGTGCAGCTGGAAAACCTGAGCACCAAGGTGCGGGATGCCAGGGTCTCGCTCCACCATCAGGACTCTACGGACCTGGCCTTCGATGACGGTACCTACGATCACGTGGTGGTATTCTTTCTTCTACACGAGCAACCCGTGGAAGCCCGTATCCGCACTATCGGCGAAGCACTTCGGGTCACCCGACCGGGGGGGCGAGTTATCTTCGTGGACTACCATCGCCCGGAAATCTTCAACCCCCTGCGCTACGTGATGGTCCCGATTCTGCGAACCCTTGAGCCGTTCGCCATGGAACTGTGGCGCCGGGATATTATCGCTTCGGTGCCTGAGGACCGACACCCCCAAGCGTATGGCAAAGAGACCTACTTCGGGGGCCTGTATCAAAAGGTCGTGCTGACCCGCTGACAATATCCTGGGTGGTACGGTCATTTATCTCTCAGCGCGAATTTTACGATTGCATCCGAAACCGCATTCTGGATTGCCTGGTGCAGAGGTTGCTCGGTTTGTTTCTCCAGCACCCCACGAATGTCAGAGCCGTCTTTTCCGATGATTGTGGTTGCGTCACGTAAAAGTTTCGTTATTTGCTTCTGAGTATCTTGCCGAAGTTCGTCCCAGCTATTCTTCGCAAGACTTACATCGAGGTCCTGAAATGGCGCTCGTGAACTGTTTTTATTCTGCAGTCGAATCAGAGCATGCGATACGAGGCGTTCGCGGGTTGAGGTAGACGCATAGTTCCATATGGCACCTTCGAGTTTTGGCTTTTGCTTCACGGCGAAATCCTCCGATAAAATTGATATAGCACTATAGTACTGTACCGAACGCAAGGTATATACGGCTAGGAGTGGGTGAACGGCTTCCGATATAAAATGAACGGGTAGCTGGTAGAAACCCGCAACGTCCCGAGCCGCGGCTAATGTTGATCAAGACATTTTAGCGCCCCTTCACGCTTCGCCCATCCTCGACCTTATCGCTGGGGTGATTGATCACCAGCACGTCTTCTTTTAGACCATCCAATATCTGTGCACGCAAGCCGTTGCGTTGGCCGACCGTGACTTCACGGCGCTTGGCGCGTTGACCTTCGATCGCAAACACGGCCCAACCATTGTTGTAGTGGAAAAGGCTGCTAGCCGGCACCTGCAGAACATCGTCTTCATGCCAGAGTATGAAACGGGCTTCAACGCGATACCCGTCGCCCAGTCGGCGCCACTGTTCCGCCGGCGACGTAAAATCGGAAATGACCAGAACTCTTTGTTCTTCCACGCCCAGGGCCGAGACCTTGGTAAAGCCGACAGGTTCGATGATGCGTACGATGCCTTCCAATGCTTGTTCCCCACCCCAGCGATCAAACAGCACTTTCATGCCGGTCTGAATCTTTACCGCATCGGCGGAGAGCACGTCCACTTCTACCTCGAGTGCCGAGGGGTTGCCGACTTCCAGCAGTGGGTCGCCGGTTCGCACCGGGCCTTCGCATTCGTGGTCGACTTTCAAAATTCTACCGGTGACCGGCGAACGAATCGGCACTCGTTCAAAGGGTTCCGAGGGCTTGCCGGCGGTATATTCAAGCACGGATCGGGCTGCTTGCAGTTCATACCTGGCCACTTCCACCTGGAAGTCGGCCGACCGCTTTGCGGCCCTGTTAGTGGTGGATTCGGCTATGGCCTTGTCGAGAGCATCGCGTGATATCAACTTCTTTTCCATCAGCTGCCGAAAGCGTTTGAGTTCGGCGTCGGCAAGTCGTTCAACCGCGGCGGCGGTACGGACCTGTTCTTCCGCGGCGCGCAAAGCCGATTCGGCGGCGGCGACCTGTGCTGTCGCTTGCGCGCGGCTGCGCGGATCCAGCACCTGGGATTCGAGCGGAGTAATACTCAATAGCAACTGACCCTGCTCTACCGGGTCGCCAACGTCCAGCTCCACGCGACAGGCAACTCCATCCACCGGGGCGGAAACGACATAGCGATCGATAACTCGAGTTCGGCCCTCTTCCTCGATGCTAACCGTTAGCGGCGCGCGTTCGACCGGGTGGGTTTCGACCAGCACCGGCTGGGGCCAGAAACCCCATACCATTCCCCCGATAATCAACACGGCGGTTAGCAGTATTGCCGGATGGTTTCGTAACGAGACAGCCAGGGGTCACTCCTTGGTCTTGAGAACGGCTACCATATCGAGGTGGATCAGATTACGCCAGATCATTATCGCGGAAATCAAGGATGATCCAATGACGACCGCGGCGGCAAGTGCATAAACATCTCGTTTCAGCACCAGCGGAATGCGATACAGATCGGTATCGAATTCAAACGCCAAATAGGCACACAGTCCATAACCGATCAGCAGACCAAGTGGAATCGCGACCAGCGTGAGCAGGGCCATTTCGCCCAGCAGGATATAAGCGACCTCACCACGCCTGAAACCCAGCACGCGCAGACTGGCCAGTTCTCGGTTACGTTCGGACAGGGCGATGCGCATACTGTTGTAAACTACGCCAAAGGCAATGCTGCCACCAAGCAGAGTAGTGATAAAAGTATAAAATAATATCTGTTGCGCGACGTTTTCGTAAAAGGACTGAATGGCTGATGCCTGCTCGACCACGCCGGCGATACGCGGCATGTCCTTGAGCTTGCGGTACACGTCGCTTTGGTGATGCTCATCCACTTTTAAAAACGCGCCGGAGATGGCGTCGCCTTCTTTCAACAGGCGATTCAAAGCGGGGCGCCGCATATACGCGTTCATGCCCAGGTCCTGTTTTGCAGTCCCGATCACCGGTACCCGCACTATCGGGCGATTACCTTCCAGAACTTCCATGGTCAGCATGTCGCCGGGTCTGATCTGCAGCAATGAAGCCAGGTAGTCGGTGAGCACGACACCCTGCTGTGGAAGTTCGATCTTGTTTAGCCCGGCATCGAGCAAACGCATGAGTTCGCCATCGCTCTGAATACCCTGCATCGAGGTGCGGTAGAAGCGATGCTCAAACATCAGCTTCACGGGCACGCTTCGAAAGCCTTCCGCATGTTCGACTCCCTGCACACTGTGCAGTGAATAAAGCGACCGGGTCGAAGTCGGGTCGGTATAGATGACAAACAGATCCTCATGTTGACTCATACCGTATTGCACTTCGACCATTTGATCGATGGCACCTTTTTGAAAACCACCCACCGTCATCACTCCGCAGGCCATTGCGATACCCAGGGTGGTGAGTGACGACTTCAAAGGCCGGCGCTCGATGTGGCGCAGAATCATCCGTGTGGATGCGGAGAACCAGCGTTGCAGACCCAGGCGTTCGACGGTGGCGGCGTGATAGGTGGCCGGCGACTCTGGTCGCATCGCCTGGGCCGGGGGCAGCCTGGCGGCTTTACGTGTCGCATAGAGTGTGCCCAGGATGGCAACCAGCGCACTGATGATTGCGGCGGCGACAATCACCCGGGGATTGAGCACGTACAGCATGAAGGGCAGGCTGAACAATGCCATGTAGGCGTTGCTCAGCGCCTTGCCCATCCAAATACCGGCCGCAATACCTCCAAGAATGCCGGCCGCGACAATCATTAACACCAGCTTGGAATAATGCATCCCCACGGCAAAGTTGCTGTAACCGAACGCCTTGAGGGCAGCGATCTGGTCGAGCTCCAGACTGATCAGGCGGCTGATGACGACGTTGAGCAAAAACGCCGCGACACCGAAAAATATTATTGGGAATACCGTGGCCACCGTTTCCTGTTGTTTGAGCTCTTCGGCTAAAAAACGATGGGATAGCTGATCCTTTCGAGCAATGGCGCCGGTGCCGCCGTAGGGTTCCAACAGGTTATCCAGTTGATCGATGACGTCCTGTTCATGGCTGCCCTTGATCAACCTCAGCGTCACATCATTGAAGGCACCTTCCATGTCGTAGGCGCTGGCGAGGGGATTGCGTGCCATCCATAACACGCCATAACGCTCATGGTCGGGGAACATGGCGCCAGGCGCGATTTGGTAAATGTATTCCGGTGACTGAGCACGACCGACAACTGTGAGCGTTTTCCGGCGGCCGTTGATAGTGGCGCGGAGTTTGTCGCCCGCTCGCAGTCCGTGAGCCTGGGCAAACCTCTCGCTGAGCAGCACTTCATCATCACGGCCCGCATCGATCAACCGGCCTTGGTGCAGATAGATTTGGTTCAACAAGCCACGGCTATCGCCAGGCAGCGACACCAGATGACCGCTCACCGGATAGCCAAAGCCAGGCACATCGATGTTCACATAGGCCACTACCCGCGTTTCGACTTTCTCCACGCCAGGAATGGCCTCGATCTGCTGCGCCAGGGACAGGGGGGCGCGCTTCAGCGTCGCAAATACGTGGGCAAAGCGGTGTTCCCTGTAATAACTTTCGCGGGTTTCATAGAGGGAATCCAGGGTACTCAATGACATGATGAAGATACCCACACCCCCGGTGATCACCATGGCAATCGCCAGTATCTGCATGCGCATGTTCCAAAGTTCACGCCACAGTTTTTTATCGATGGCTTTCACTTCGCCTCACCAGGTTACTTCACCTGGCGCGAGTTTAGTCTCATTGATGCGTATATCGCTGATCTGTCCGTCGGCCAGGTAAATCACTCGATCCGCAATTTGTGCAATCACGGCATTATGAGTTATCACGGCGGTTGTGGTGCCCGATTCCTGGTTCACACGATGCAATGCTTCCAGCACCGAGATGCCGGTTTTGGAATCGAGTGCGCCAGTCGGCTCGTCGCACAACAACACGTCGGGATTCTTGGCAATCGCCCGGGCAATGGCGACGCGTTGTTGTTCGCCACCGGAGAGTTGGGCCGGGAAGTGGTCCATGCGCGCACCCAAACCAACCAGTTTCAATGCATGTTCCGGTTCCATGGGAGCGCTTGCGATTTCCGTTACCAGCGCGACGTTCTCGCGTGCGGTAAGGCTGGGAATCAGATTGTAAAACTGGAACACGAAGCCAACGTGAAAACGCCGGTATTCCGTCAACTCACTCTCGGTCGCGCGAGTCAAATCGCGTTCGCCGTAATAGACATGCCCCTCCGTCGGCGTATCCAGCCCGCCTAGTATGTTCAACAGGGTGGATTTACCGCTGCCCGAAGCGCCCAACAACACGGTAAATTCGCCACGGTATAGATCCAAATCTATGCCGCGCAGGGCATGCACCTGGACCTCGCCCATTTGGTAAACCTTGGTGATGCCGTGAGCGTGGAACACGACATGTTCATCCAGTGGCTCATGGTCGAATTGTTTTTCCCGTGACATATCCTTTGACGCCTGTGCGCAATATAACAGCTGCCGGCTCTCGAATTGTTTGATCCCGGTCAGAAACTGCAGCGTTGATCCGGATTTCGACATTAACCCTAACCTGCATCAAAGAACAGTCCATCGCGACCGCGCCGGAAACTGCCGGTGCGCCTAATCTGTTGATTTGCTGAAACTTCCTTAGCGGCACTTCTGACGAATTCGTGACGGGAATCCCAGGTTGCGATTTCACAAAACTTGACAATTCGTATCGGGGATAAAGACATCACTTGCTGTTATGCTCACGTCAAGCACACGCTGCGTTCGTCAGCAATCGATGATCGCCAAACCAAACTTGGAGGTAGCAATGGAAATTATCAAGAATCTCATTAGCGAGCATGGTTCTACTCTCATGTCCACCTTGACCGAATCCGGCTTCACTGCCGACCAGGCCCAGCAGTTTCTGCCGGAGGCGGCCCAGGGCATGAGTGATGCCATCGGCGGTGGCGGGGTATCCGAATTGCTCGGCGGCGGCGACGCAGGCGACATGGCATCGACAATCATGGGTAAGATCGACATCGAAAGCATCGCTTCCAAGGTCGGTATCGATTCGTCGCTGGCCAGCAACGGGCTCGCCGCACTGATACCCCAGGTGCTTGCCATGATGAACACCGAAGGCGGCGGCTTGTCGTCACTGCTAGGTGGCGAAGGTGGCGGCGTTATTGGCAGTGTTGCCGGCATGGCGGGCAAGTTGTTCAACAAGTAACGCGGTCAACCTGGACTCGGCGGCGCCGGCTCGAGCTGGCGGGCGCTGAAGACCCGTAGAGATCGCGTTGACTCTGGTGTAACCAAGCCCGCCTCAGATCCTCCGGCGAGGCCGTATCCGGCGAACGAACGAGAAAACGCTTGAAGGTCCGGATCGCGCGGATTCAGGTCGGCGCCAGACTAACCTGCATTTTGCAGTCCAAGTCCTTCACGAAACGCCTTCATGCCAAAGTAAAACCCCGCCGAAGCGGGGTTTTGAGAGCAGTGCGGTTCTTCCGCGGGTTAACCGTTCAGCCGGCGCCGTCGGGCAAAGCCCAGACCGGCCAGGCCGAGGCCTATGAGTAACAGGGTGGTGGGTTCGGGTACGGTAATCCGTGCTGCAAACTGAATCTTCGTATCAGACTCTTCCTTGGTTTCGAATCCGATACAAGGATCGAAATTACCCGTCGCAGCCTTGCAGGCTTCTTCTAACAGAGGTGCGAGCTTGCCTTCGGTTTCGAAAAAACTCAACATGTAAGTTCGAAGAAAGCCTGTGTCCGGGTCTGCATATTTAAACTCGAAGTTCAAGTCCGTCGGATTGATAACGAATATATCGGCGCAACCATTGACATTTACACCCACGCCATTCGCACCTCCATCGACACAGGTACTGGCACCGTTGGGCGTCTCCTGAAACTCGACCAGAAACGGGATGGTCACCTGATCCACTGCTGGCGGGTGCATAAGAGCATCTGTAAATGGATCAAACGGTGTCAAAGTTAGGGTAGACAAGATCGTCACTTTGTCGAGGGTGTTTCCATAGATCGGCTAGTTGCGGTGGGTGATTGATACGTTGTCTACAGCAGGACCGTTGGTGTAGCGCCGACTATAAAACGAATGCTCTTTTTCATTGATATTCCCCTTCCCCAGAGAATGTTAGTACTAAAATCGAGAAAGAAGCGCGCCAATACTTTTTTTTCTTTAAAATTCAGTCACTTGAGAAAAACGCAATAATTCTTCAAAGAGCAAAACTGTACAAAGTGTAAAAAGTTCTTACGCTCGCACCGGCCGCTCAGCCCTGAGAACGATAACTTCTTATACAAATCAATGGGTTAGCCGATTTCGGCTGAAAACTGGAAGTGTAAAAATTTCTGACACTATAATTTCGAAAAGACAGGCCTGTTGTGGTACCGCTAACCCGAAGAGAGCCCGCATTTTTCACCATTTAACTGGTCTACAGGACGCAATGTTGGCCTGAGTGTTTGAATTTGGCCAGATCAGTTGTCCCTTTTCCACGAAATTCATCGCAGCGTTAAGTCGAACCTCTGCTCCATCACCTCTTTCCGACATGGCTGGCTGGGCCTTCAGATTCGTAAATGCGGATCCGAACAGCGGACTGGACTTCGTCGAAACAGACCACCAGATTGTCGGCATGTTGCAGTTGACATTTATTCCCTATCTGACGCAAATTGAATCCACGCGGTGTCCGATTTGGGGGTGTCAGAATTCACGAGGCATTCAGAGGAAAAGGTTTGGGCTCCGAGTTTCCCAAATGGACTAAGAACCGTGCAAAAAATAAAGGCTGCGATATTTTTTGACCGGTTTCAGATGTGCTGAGAACAGATGCTGTCGGGCGATATGAAAGTTCGGGATTTGAGTCGACCCATTAGGGATTGAAGCTGAAACTCGATCAGGCACAAATAATGCGCTGCATGAACGGCAAGCGGCACCGTGATTACGGAAGTCGATGAAGTAATGGTCATATTTTTCAACTGAATGTACGAAGCGATCTATACTCAATAAAATTATCAAACCAGTTATTTACCGCAGGTACGAACAAAGCATGAATGGCAAGAAATATTTTGGAACCGACGGAATTCGGGGACAATTTGGGATTGAGCCCATCACGCCCACAACGGTTCTCAAACTCGGCTGGGCACTGGGAAATGTGTTAATTCGATCCAATAGCAGACGATGTAAGGTGATTATTGGTAAAGATACCCGCGTTTCCGGGTATCTCCTGGAATCTGCCTTGGAAGCGGGGCTGTCGTCTTCCGGCGTGGATACTTCGCTGTTGGGGCCGATGCCTACACCCGGAATAGCTTACCTGACTCGTACCGCGAGAGCTCAGGCCGGTATAGTGATCAGTGCATCACACAACAGCTATCAGGACAACGGAATCAAGATCTTTTCGCCTGAAGGTGAAAAGTTGCCTGACGAAACAGAATTGGAAATCGAATCCTTTATGGACAAACCGATTAAAACGGTTTCGTCCAGGGAATTGGGAAAAGCTGAACGGTTTCAGGATGCGGCGGGACGATACATCGAGTTTTGTAAAAGCACCATTCCGCACCGACTGTCGCTTAAGGGAATAAAGCTGGTCGTAGACTGCGCAAACGGAGCTGCATATCATATTGCGCCTGATGTATTTGAGGAATTGGGCGCCGATGTCGTGGCCCTGGCCAACCGTCCCGACGGTTTCAATATTAACAATGAATGCGGATCAACAAATCCAGAGCTTTTGCAGCAAGCGGTAATCGAAAACCGCGCGGACATCGGGGTTGCATTAGATGGCGACGGCGATCGAGTCTTGTTAGTCGATGCAGATGGTCAGGCCTTGGATGGCGACGAAATTCTATACATCCTGGGCGTATCTCGGCAAAGATCCAATCGCCTCGACGGCGGTATCGTGGGTACGCTAATGACTAATCTCGGATTAGAAAAGGCCTGCAGCAGATTGAATATACCCTTTGAACGAACTCAAGTGGGTGATCGATATATTATGAATTCTCTGCGTCAGTACGGTTGGTACCTGGGAGGCGAAACCTCTGGACATATCATTTGCCTGGATAAGAGCAGCACCGGCGACGGTATAATCGCAGCATTAGAAGTTCTTCATGAAATGATTAACACCGGGCGGCCCTTATCGGAGCTTAAGTCCGGGTTGGATATTTATCCGCAGCATATGGTCAATGTTTCCATAAATGAGCATCAGGACAAGCCAAAATTCGATGTCAACAGCGATGTCGATGTTCAAAAAGCCGTATCAGAGGCGAATGATGAATTGGCCGAAAATGGTCGAATCGTACTTCGACCCTCGGGCACCGAGCCGGTCATTCGCGTCATGGTGGAAGGAGACAACTCCGCGGTGGTGGCAAAGCTATCGAAATCCATAGCAGAAACCGTGAAATCGGTCACTGAGAGTTACTATAACTCCTGAAACCCTCCCGGCGCGTGGGCCGTTTCTATAGCCCCTCATCCCGGACAACATTCTCCGTTTCGACTTGCCCTCGGAACTCCTCGAGGCCGCTATTATAGGTTTCCATCGCCGCCCATCCGCCGCTCGAATGTACGAGCTCGGCGGCATGCGCTATGCCGTTGTGCCTTTTATTAAACGGTGTAATTTTTTATTCTTATGTGCTCAGAGACAGGGTACGAAGCCTTCAGAGTCATTGATGGAGAAAACGGGCCATATACGATTCCAACAGAGAGCGCGGATCGATCCGGAGGTATTCTTCCGGGATTTTCTCGGCTCGGACCCAAAATACGGAGCGGTGGCACCAATACTCGACAGGTTACGGCATGAAATGAGCGCGCTCCTCGGAACGGGGACCCTGTCAATCAGCGACTTCATCGACATGACGTCGATTGAATATGATGGGAACGGAGAAGTCATCCCAAAGGACGAAGAGATACTCAAGGCCTTGGCAAAGGCAATGAAGCAGATCGACATCACGAGGGAGGCGATGAAGACTGCGGCCCGATCGGGTCTTACACCGGAGCAGATCGCCGAAGGCCCAACCAGCATCAAAATACCGGTTTCACTCCTTTGCAATGACAGCAGTTTCCATCGGTTCGTGCACAGCCTGAGCGGGGAATATCACGATTGTCGGGATTTTTCATCGTTAATCTACATGGTGCATGCATTGAAAGTGCACCAAAAGCCGGTGTTCCTGCTGTTCGAAAATGAGACTAGAATCATTGCCTATTTCTCGCCCGCGTGGAGTATGCAGGAGATGTGGGAAAGGCTTGTGTCGAGAAACGATCCTGTATTACTGGATATCTACAACGCCAAGACCCCCATCAAAACGCTCTGCTCTCTGGTTTGGGACACACCTGAAGGTTACGTAAAAGTGCTTTATTTGGGCAAGCAAAGGGCATGATGATTTCATCATGCTTCGACGACGCTGCGTGTAATCAATAGATCAACATCGACTCGGGATCGATCAGGCACAATACGCCGAAAGACTCTACACCGATGTTCTCTAAAGTGGGGTGGATGACGTCGGGTGACAGACCCGTGACCGCCCAAGCATGAGGACTGATCGCGGAAAGCGAGTCACGTCCAGCCAGATCCATCTTCCAGCTTGGGTCGATCTGATTAGCGACGCCGGTAGAGATGTGTATCAGCGCCGTTTCCAACGGATGGTTTACCGCTTTTTCCGGCTCGTGGTGAAACTGAACCACCTCTGCGAGGTTGTCGGGCAGTCCCCAGGAATTGATCAATTCCGCCCCAACTTCGGCATGAGTGAACCCGATGATCTCCTTCTCGGCGCGATAGCGATAGGACTCGGCCTCGCCTGCCTTTCGCAATACCCTGGTGGCCAGTTCGGGTAAGGCGTGATAGATGACCAGTTGACCGATGTCATGTAGAACACCGGCGATGAATACCTGGTCAGGATTCGCATGCCCGCACCGCTCGGCCAGGACCTGTGCAGCCAAACCGCAACTGATACTGTGATTCCAGAAATTGTTCATGTCGACGAGATCCGTGTCGACATGACTGAACGTTTCGACGGCCGTTGCGGTCGTGATCAGAGTTCGTAGATCATCCGCATTGATCGCAGCAATGGCGTCGCAGACATCGCCAATCTTTTGCTTGGCGGCATATGGCACGTCGTTCGCCGCCTTGAGTACACGGGCTATCAATCCCGGATCATGGCTGATGATCTCGGCAATTTCGTCTTGGTATTGTTTTGGTTCGTCCAGGAGCTCCGCAAGCCGCCGATACACGATCGGCGGCGAGAATAGTACAGAGGTTTCATTGATCAATTCACTTGCATCCACAAACATTTCTCTCCGTCATCGAATTCAGACCCATTCGTCTCTAGCCCGTATTTCTCACCAGGATCCCGAGCGATGATAATAAGCGCCGCCACTTCTCCTGACAAATTCTCGCATTCTCACTGGTTTCGTGCTCATCTGGCCGCTGACCGCCCGCGCGCTCATTGCACTCGGCTGTCGTCGAGTCGATGGCAGCATGTCCGCGCAACAATGGGGCCGGTATATGCCCGGTGTGGACTACCGCAAGACCTGTGAGGATATGCAAGCCACGGAATGACTATGCGGTGAATGTCGGCCCTCGTCAATGCACTTTCACCCTACAAATAGCAAGAAAAGAAATGGCCACGACGCCCGTGAGACCAGGCCGGGTGTTTGACGTAGATCAACACCTTTGCTGCGTCTATCGAATAATCTTTTGAAGACCATTGAGATTCGTGCTGTTGTCTGTACAGTGCGATAGGAGGTAGCAGCAGCAATGAGGATTTTCCTGTTCAGTATTTTGACTGCCCTTCAGTTCGGGATAATTTTTCGCGCTGACGCGGACGGGACTGCGGATCGAGTGTCTGCAGCCAACACGGATCACCTATTTCACCCCGTCGAGCACCAGGTTAGCTTCGGAGACGGGCTCGACAACTATAACGCATTGTCGTACTCGTCAAGAGCATCATCCAGTGATTCGCTGTCGGGTATGGTTGCACACGGTTTGAATTACAGTTTTACGCAACGAGCCGGTGAATCGTTCCTACATTTTTCGCTCACTGACAATTCAAACGGAACACATAAACTGGCAGGTGGGGCGTTTGGCAAGCTGAAGCTGTCTTATCTCCATGGTGACGGTGATGGCTTAAGCCAGCACAGACCAGGAATTAGCGGGCTTACATCGAAATTTTTCCATGGCTCGGCCTCTCGGTCATATCGTTACAATGGAACCGCGTTGGGCTGGTCCTGGACAGATAAATTGTCCTCTCACGCGGGAACGGTTTCCATCGATGCTCCCGGTGTCGACTCCCGGTCAGTGCATTTTGCCGGGGCAACAATCGGTAGCCTTTCGGCCACGCTTTACCAGATCGAAAGAGACAAGCCTGTGGGTCAAGGTCTTTCCGCAGCTTGGCATGGCCGCTCTTTCTCAGTCGGCTATGAACTGCTCAAATCTGATTACCGGGCCTCCTGGCGAGAAATCAGCTTGGCGTACCGTGGCAGTCGTGGTGGGGCTGTCCGCCTAAGCTTCTCTTCCGGAAAAAACGATCTGTATACGGATGCTGCTGAAAACCGTGTCGGATTATCCTATCGACTCGGTTTTGGCGGAGGAAAGCGCAGCTCGTCCAAGCTTGGGTTAGGACGGAATTTCGCGGCTGCCCGAGCCGCGACGAACTTTGATGATCTAACCCGGCAAGGTCTAGGCGCCGTTGGGCTAGGTCTCGTGGTCAGCTCGGGCGACCCGGTCCTGGACCAGGCGCCCCGTTATGCCCAACAACCGCAAGCAGCCTTTGCGATCTTGTCTTTGGTCAACCCGATCTCGGTTAAGAATAATGTTGAGCACGGCGGCTCGATATACCGAAATCCTGATGGGTCGTTTTCTCCCTCACAACTGGTTGTCGTGGGTTCACCGGACTCAGTCGCGTTTAACCCACATTTACTAGTCCCCGAGGGCAGCCGGGCAAGCGCGGCCTGGCACACCCATGGCGCCACAACTCCTGGGTTTGTCAATGAGTTTTTTTCACCCCCCGATATCAATTTTTTTAATTTTTATCAGATCGATGGTTATCTGGGGACGCCCATGGGGCGCATGTTCGAATATGTAAGGCTCGAGCAGACCGTGTACCAGTATGTGGGTCCCAATAACAATGAGTTAATCCTTCCTCATTGATGATGTACAGTAGACCCCTCATCTTTTTGCTTATGATCGGTATATCTAGTGGCGTTGCGAGCGCGATAACCATGCAGGAAGATTCACTACAAAGGAGCATCGACTACGTCAATCAACTGGATCTGGACTGCACCTTGACTGATGGATACGTCTGTGCGGATGCGGAAGAAGACAGCTTCATGCAACCGGATTCATGGCAAAGAATGATCCCGGCTATCTATATGCAGGCCTGGCAGGTCGCCTATGAAGATTTTCGACAAATATCAGACCTGACTCAGGAACAAAAAGAATTGAAACATTACAAGCTTGGATTCACGGAAAACGATACCCAGTACATCGTTGTGTTTTTAGGGCTGGCGTTACCGCATATAGATGAACAGGGAAAGCCAACCGGCATCGTAAGTGCAGTGTTCGGTCGCTCCACTAAGTACTGGATCGACAAAAAATCAAACGAGATCGTCAAGAGACTTTTCTATAAATAGCTTGTTCAATAACCAGGCAACGTTAGTAACGATTTTTCCTGGCCCCAAATCCTGTTGAAATGTCTTGAAATAGTAGTGATTGGCAACCTCAAGGAGGCGCTAACTTGCGTGCACACTAATTGTTTCCCCCACGTCGCTGAGAATTACTCTTAGCGTATCGTAGTCGGGGTGCCGCATGCGCATCCAGGCACTGGCCATGTAGCCATCCTCCACCGGGTGGCCCGTTGTCCCCGAGCGCATTGAACGCCAGGTCAATGTTGGCGATGGGCCGCCGTGGGCCGAGGAGAAAATGTGCCGCCATAGTGGGATACAGATCGTTAGGCTTGAACCGATTATTCGTCGCGTCTGAATGACTTTGATCGATGTCGATCAAGATTGTCTAAAATCACCACCAAATGTAATAATCATCAGCCGAAAACAATCTACAATACTTCATCCATCAGGTATGCCGTACCGGCGGGAATTTAACTATTATTAGACTGGCAGCCTGTCCGCGTATTCATGCGCCGTTACGGGCAGAATACTCCGACAGGCTGCTAGGGTGCGTGAGACGAAAAGGTCGCAAAATATACTCGTGCGTTTACTACGGCGGCAGGACAGCAAGATTCATGATCCTGGCCTGTGATCAGCGTGCCACCTAACATCGAACGGCATGTACCCGATACCAACTATTTATTGATTAAGACATTACCTAGATTATGGAAGACCTTTCACAAGTACGTTTTGTCAGCAGATTAACCAGGCAGACGCTGGCTCTGGTTCTTGCCGGCGGGCGCGGCTCCCGCCTGCATGAACTCACCGACTGGCGTGCCAAACCTGATATCCCTTTTGGCGGGAAGTTCCGTATCGTCGATTTCCCTTTGTCCAACTGCGTGAACTCAGGGATTCGTCGAATTGGCGTACTGACCCAGTATAAGGCGCACTCCCTGATTAGCCACCTGGTGCGCAGCTGGAGCTACTTCCGCGGTGAGCTGAATGAGTTTATGGAAATTCTGCCTGCATCGCAGCGTATAGGGGGAGAATGGTACCGGGGTACGGCGGATGCGATCTATCAGAACCTGGACATCATTCGTACGCACGAACCGGACTACGTTTTGATTCTGGCTGGCGATCATGTCTATAAAATGGACTACGGACCGCTGCTCGCCTTTCACGTAGAAAACCAGGCGGACATGACGGTTTCGTGCCTGGAGGTGCCCATCGAGGAAGCGGCTAATGCGTATGGCGTGATGGCCGTTGACAAGTCCCAAAAAGTCATTGGATTCGAAGAAAAACCCGCCCACCCGAGCCCGGTCCCGGGCAAAGCTGATCGCTGCCTGGCCTCGATGGGCAACTATGTTTTTAATACTGAATTTCTATACGAGCAGCTTGCGGTGGATGCGAATAACCCTGCATCCGAACATGATTTTGGCAGGAACATAATTCCGTCTGTTATCAACCACGACAACGTTTTCGCCTATCCGTTTTTGGATCCGCAGACAGGCGATCGGGTCTACTGGCGCGACGTGGGAACTTTGGATGCGTTTTGGGATGCCAACATAGAGCTCCTCGAGGTTACGCCTGAATTGAATCTTTACGACCTGAAGTGGCCCATTCTTACCTACCAGGCTCAACTGCCGCCGGCAAAGTTTGTTTTCAACGACGAGGACCGGCGCGGTATCGCCTTGGATTCAATGGTGTCCGGCGGTTGCGTCATTTCCGGAGCGCGATTGGAGCGCACGCTCTTATTCTCCAATGTAAAGGCTCATTCCTACTCGAAAACCGAGCAATCTGTTGTGTTGCCCGACGCTGATATCGGACGCCATGCTGATATTTTCGGAGCCATTATTGATCGCGATTGCGTGATACCAGAGCGGATGGTCATCGGCAGGGATCACGATGAAGACAGAAGGCGGGGCTTTCGCGTCACCGAGAAAGGGATCGTGTTGGTCACGCCTGCCATGTTGGGGCAACCTATGCGGTGAGTGCGGCTATTGCAGCGAGTGGCGCCGGCACGAGATGATTCAGCAAAGGGGGCAGGTGGCGGTTGAGGATGGCCAGTTCACCCAGCCCGCGTCAAAGAATTATTGCAGTGAGGTAAGCAACGCGATCATTTCATCGGAATCCCATTCCGTCGCGCCATACAAGGTATAGCGGATACTGCCTTCCCGGTCGACGATGAAGCTCGACGGCACCGCAAATACCTTCCACTCCTGCAATACGCTGCCGTCGTGATCCAGCAAAATTCTGAACTCCGGTTCGACTTCCTCGACAAAACGCTGCACGTCATCTGTCGATTCGCCAAAGTTGACCGCGAGGATCACGAAGTCATCGCCCATACGTGCCTGCAAGCGGTTCATCGAGGGGATCTCTACACGGCACGGTGGGCAATATGTCGCCCAAAAATTTACCAACAACAATTTGCTTCTAAAGTCCCTGAGGTCAACGGACTCGCCGTCAAGGCTCTCGAGTGATAGCGGCGGTGTGCGCCCGGTAAATGGTTTGAGTTCACTGTTGGCAAAATTAAATCCGGAGATAGAACACAAACAGAGCGTGACAAATAAGACGAGCCGCGTTTTCATGATTGTTATATAAGCGTCAGCGGGCAGGTCGATGCATGACAAGTTAAGCGTGTTATCAGCGTTGTGCGACGTCTCGTCTCAGCCAATCCAGCTTGACCAGGCTTGCTTTTATCAAACCGGACAACTGATTGGAGACAATGTCTTCGGCCACGTACGGATTTTTCTGTTTATAGAAATACCCCCGCACGCCCGGGATGATCGAAATCGAGACCGGGCTGCCGCCCTGGCGCATTTTCTCCGCGAGTGCAGGCAACGCCCATTTATTGGGTGTCTTTTCTCCTTCCAGGATGATCACGGGGGTTTTAGTTTTTCCCACGGCATCTATGTACAGCGGTGCCCGCCCGGGTTCGGGTGAGGCGGCGTAGAGCCGGGGAAACAGCAACACGACGCCGCCTAACTCGTTCAAGCGCTCCGGGTTTTGTTGTTCCCATTCGGCCAAACCGCGCAGCAATAGCGCACTGCCCGACCCGCTCGACAGCAGGTAGACAACCTTGCCGGTTTGATCCATCGCGGTATTGATGAGTCGGACAACGTCGCTGTCGGGGATTTCACGCAGGCTGCTCTTCAAGTCGGGTAGAAAATGAGCGCTGAGCAAATCAGGCATCCAGACTTCGACTTCGTCGTCTGCCATCATCGCCGCCGCTGCCATTTCAGCCACACCGTTGCCGGAGTCGCAGGCGAAACCCAGCAGCAATTTACCGCCTTCAGACTTGTAATGACGGATGTCCACGCTATCCTCATCAACGAGGTCTAACGTCATGACGCCCGTATCGCGAGCCCAAACCCCCGGAATAATCAACGTCACTGCCAGCCAGGCCAGTACCAACTTTATCGTATTCATGTCTCGCAAAAAAATAAAATAACTGCTTATTATTATATTATGGTTTAATTATAAATTAAGTTACAGCGAGCAGACAAGCGATTAATCACCGAGCCACCCACACCCTAAAAAATAATTACGGTATTAATCAAGTTATAGGCAATTAATATGCATTTGCCAGAGAAACTTTGGCTCGGACTTAGCCTCGCGTTCTTGGCACTGGCCACGGCCCGCACGCTGGCGCAGGTCGAATACATCGATCAAGTACTTGACCTGAGTCCCAATCCCATCAATGGCAAAAATCTCTATGAACTTTGTGCGGCATGTCACGGCGACGATGGCACCGGGGGGCTCGCAGGTGAGTTTCCATCCATTGCGGGACAACACCGGCGTGTGCTGCTCAAGCAGCTCTTGGACATCCAGTCGAAAAAACGCATCAACCCGACGATGTACCCATTTTCCGACCCGAATACGTTGGGTGGCCTGCAAGGCGTGGCCGATGTTGTCGCTTATGTTTCTTCGCTACCTATAAATCCGAAGCCGATGACCGGTCCGGATAAGTTGCTGAAAATGGGCGAAAAACTTTATCAAGCAAACTGTGTCGCCTGCCATGGTCGAAATGGCGAGGGTGACAACAGCGCACTTTACCCGCTTTTAAAAGGCCAGCACTACACGTATCTCGTTCGCGAGATCACTTGGATTCGAGACCGTTTTCGGAAAAACGCCAACCCGGCCATGGTGGAAGCGTTGCAGAACTACAGCGATGGCGACATATCGGCGGTGGCAAGTTTCGTCAGCCACATGTAATCCCGAGGCCGGTTATTCGGCTGCCGGAATATTCATGCCGTCGAGCCGATCCTGACATTTCGATAGATTCGTAACACTGTCCTCGGTAATCCCGTCGCCGTGAAGCGTTCGCATAGGTCGCCGCCGGAGTATACGAGCGGAAAAATTACCGGGTTTGGCACATGAACGAGGGGTTGCTGGGAGTTATACTTCGCTATCCGCCGCCATGACGCACATTACTCCATTACCTCGACCTGTGAGATACCTGGTTCCAGCCGTGGGTGAATTGGGATGGCGATCCGTGCACCACGCGTGGGCGTACCTTCTTCTCGCTCTACTGTGGCCGGTGGCGACGCGCCTCCTCCGAAGCTCCGGGGCAGGCCGCAACGGGAAGGTATTCTTGGCTGGAACCTTTGGGTGCCCGTAAAATGAAAGAAAAACCAACCACGATAAAAGTTGGGATCATAGGATACGAATCGAACGAAAACTTTCACGGCTATGAACTGCACTCGTTCAACCCGGAACAATACTTTGACGATGAGCCAATATCTCTGAAACGCTTGATCGCGCGGGGAGTCTGGGGATTGACCGCGAAGGAGTCGCTGTACTCAGTGGAGGGGCTTGACCGGCTTTATCGTGGCAGAGATTCCAAATATATGAGGATGGTAGGGGATTTTGTCGAGAAATTCCGGGACTTTGATCTCCTGGTACTGTCGAGATTCAATCCTATTCATCCGGAAATTTTGTATTCAAAACTCCCGGGACCAACAAAGATTCTAGGCTTTATTGATGACCCCGGAGCGAGCTACAAACGCGGTGTTCCTTATCTGTGGGCGTTCGATGGTGCTTTTTATATATCCCCAAGCTACGACGAGACGCATTCGTTCCCTGAGATAATGAAAGAATGGGGGTGCGGACAGTATCATTGGTGGCCGCTCGGTGCACGGCATGTGGAGCGTGATTTTAGCGACGGCTTCTACGAGAACCGGCATCTGGATCTTGTCTACGTGGGCGGTTCCTACGGCGATAAAACCAACAAGCTAAAGAGGCTAAAAGCCCGCTACGGCAATCGCTTTCTTCTTCACGGCCGATGGCCGATGCGTGGGTATCACGGCTACATTCGGGGACTGCTGGGGCGTCCCTTTTTTTTCTATAGAGTTACTCCGCTGTCCGAGGCGCAGAAACGAGAAACATATAACCACTGCAAGATCGGGTTCAATCTTCACCTGTCGGGCGTGCCACGCGAAACCGGGAACATGAGGATGTATGAGGTTCCCGCCCACGGAATGATGCTCATGTCGGACAAAGCCGGCTGCGACTTGCACCAGGAAATTTACAAGGATGGTGTCGAATCCGTTTTCTACGACGACATGAATGATGCCTGCGAAAAGATTGACTACTATCTTGCGAATAACGAGGAAAGAATCCGTATCGCTCGTGCCGGCCACGCTAAGGTCAGTAGGGAATTCTGGTGGGAGGATCAGCTCAAAAACGCGCTGGACTGGGCATGGGAAATCAGAGTAAAGAGATTGCGGCAGGATACAAACTCGTGAAACCAGCCGAGGAAGCGTAAAAAACCACCGGCTCAACTTTGCTCGTGTATGTGTTACCGCGTAGTCCGCTTGATGATGCTATTATTTCCACCTTTAATCAGACGGTATGAATGGAGTAAATAATTGAAAACAGCACTGGTTTGCGGAGCGGGAGGCTTCATGGGACACCACTTGGTGGGCAGGCTCAAAGCAGAGGGTTACTGGGTGCGCGGCATCGACTTGAAACACCCTCAATTCGAAGCTACGGTGGCCGACGACTTTGTGATTGGCGATTTGTCACACGTTTCAATCGTGCAGTCAGCAATCTGCCCACCATCCAATAGCGGATCATTCGATGAAATATATCAGCTCGCTGCCGACATGGGGGGTGCGGGTTATATATTTACAGGTGAAAACGACGCCACCGTGATGCACAACTCCGCGTCGATCAATCTCAATGTGCTTGATCGGGTGCTCGCACGCAACACTGCGATGAAACACAACAAGACCAAGATTTTCTACAGCAGCAGCGCCTGTGTCTACCCGCAGTACAATCAGCTCGATCCAAACGACCCGGTGTGCCGGGAAGACAGCGTATATCCCGCCGCGCCCGACAGTGAATACGGATGGGAGAAACTTTTCAGCGAGCGGCTTTACTTGAGTTACCAGCGTAACTTCCGGATTCCGGTCTTCATCGCTCGCTTCCACAATATTTTCGGGCCTGTGCTTCCCGAAAACTCATAACACGCATTATCAAGCCGCCATCCGTTCATAATGGTGATGTAATCCACCAACCTCTGGGAATTGCACTGCCTTTCCAAGTGATGACAGCTGCACTGGTCGTGATTCGGGACTATCCATTCCCAGCGATAAATGCGTGCGCCAGTGATGGTAGTAGTTGAAATTGCTGGTCAGGATCCGTTTCAAATGACGATCGTTCAACACGATGACGCGATCCAGACAATCTCGCCGGATACTACCGATCAGTCTTTCGGCATACGGATTCGCGGGCTTCGTGGTGCAGTGAGCACCTCTTTGATGCCCATGCTTTGGACCCGTCTCTGGAAAGTGTCGCCATAGATCCCATCTTGGTCCCGCAGTAGATACTTCGGTGCCGTATCCCAGGGAAAAGCTTCGATGATTTGCTGCGCAGTCCACTGGGCGCTTGGATGCTCGGTCACGTTGAAATGGATGATGTGTCGTCGCTCATGATGCAATACCAGCAGCACGTAGAGCACTCGAAAGGTTGGGGTGGTAAAGAAATCGATAGCTGTGATGTCTGTGGCATGATTGACCAGAAATGTTCGCCACGTCTGTGAGGGTGGTTTTCGCGGATGCATCATGTACTTCGAGGCGGTAGCTTGGGAGATTTCTATCCCGAGCTTGATTAGTTCCCCGTGGATACGCGGAGCGCCCCAGCCAACGTTGTCCGACTGCATCGCCCGCCAATCCTCAACACATTTCGAGAACAGCACCCAAAACAGACGGTCCACGGGTGAAACCTTGGCACGCTTCACAGATTGCCGGAGTGCATTCAAATTTCGGCCTTGGCCGTAATTGTCACCACCCCGTCCGTCCGAATCTAGGCGATGGTTTCAAAACTGTAACGTTTTATTCCAATGATAAGCGCCGCTCCATTGTCAACCGGCTCCGGCTTTTTGATCTGCACGAAAGACTCCTTATTCGGATCCAGATGAGTGACATACCACTGGTCCTGCGCATAGTCGAACCGGGCATGGGCACTCGCTGAAACCGAAGCATCACTCCCACCCAGAATCTCCCGGTTAACCATCGCCTGGTCACCGCTGAACACGATCTCGCGCTCGTCAGCAACGGAAATCAGGGTAAACCCAGGTTGTGTGCGCATTTCGGGAACGCCTCCTCCCTCAATCAACGGCCTGGTTCCGCCGCCATGTTTGCCGCTGGACACAAAAACGGGCGTCTTTCGATATCCGAAAAATCGATCACCGAACACCAGGGTATCGCCGTCACTAACCGCCACCGCGCCTCCGTTCGTTCTAATAAACGTGGCCCGATTCGAGCTAAGGTCGGTGATGAACCACTGCCCGCCCTTGTACTCGACTCGTGCATGCCTCTCCGAAGAAACTGACAAATCACCATCTAACGCTTCCCGATTGAGCATCACTTCACAGCCTGCGAACTCGAGACGCGATTTGTCGGATTCGCTGATCAACACGAATCTGGATTCCGGTTGTGTTACCGCCCACAAGGCGAGGGTTCCGCGGCTCTCTTTCTTTTTTCTTTCAGCCGCTTTCCGCAGCGCATTCACCTTTTCGAGTGCGTGATACAGTTTTTCGATATCTACATCGAGATCGGCACTGCGGATATAGATCGCATTCTTGAAATGCAACTCCTGCAGCTCTTCGGGCAGATCATTCTTCTCCGGCATTTTGGCCCGACTTAGCAGCACGGGCAGCACCCTCACCCCCTCCGTCTCGAGCGCGGTACCAATTTCAAATCGAACTGGATCATCGCTCTCATGCAAAGCTGTCCTGTACTGCTCCAACCAGTCCGGCCCAATGATCGCAATAAGAACCTTACAGGACATCAGTGCACCCCGAATGCGTTCAAGGTAATTCTCACCGGTATCAATATCATCCAGATCCCGAAACACGTACTCGGGGCCGTAGCGCCGGACAAGCTTTTCTGTAAGCATGCTGGTAGCGAGCGGCCGATCCCCGCGGCGGTAACTAATGAATATTTTTTCCTTTGCCATAGTGACTCTCAAGCGTTTTCGAAAGCGTCGTCAAGGAGGTATCCGCCATCCCTGCGCGCCATAGCTTTTGCCTTTGGCAATTCGCGTCCTGATCGTCATGGCTGCCGGCACCGCCAAACGAACCGCTATATTAACTGAATGGTCTCGTTTTTTCACAAACCACAATTCGCAGGACAATTTTCCTTCGGAAGCCGGTGTACCTTGAATCTGGGAGTTTCAACGAACGGCGCACCGCCATCCGATGATGACATCTACCGATTGTCAGGCGCACCGGATAAAACCGGGGAATTTGTGGTATTCACTACAGACCGGTGGAGCGATTCACCGTTTTTTCCCCGGAAAACTCCGACAGGCCGCAACGGTTTCGGGAGGAGATTGAGATGAACAGAAAATCGCAAAGCGGCATTCGCGAACGTCGATTAATCAATGCGCGGCAGTTCAACACGCTGAGGGCATTCGCCGAAGTCGCCACCGAAGGACACGGCCAGGAGATCTCTGTGGAAGACGTCGCCTGCAACATCGACAGCCACCTTGCGCGCATCGACTCCACACGCGTCGCTGGCCTGCGGCTGCTGATGGATGTCATCGAGTTCGGAATCTCCCTGCCGTCGTTTCGTTTTTGCTTTTCCCGGATGAGCACGGTGGACCGAAAAAAGCTTATCCAGCGCTACTTCATCGAAAAGGCGCGCAGCCCCACTCGGTTCTAAGCGGTTGACCTGGCTGAATGAGTCATCAATCTTGGATTTTTGTTTCTCCTTCTCCTTACTAGCAATCCGTTCACGCTCTAGCTTTTCACTGTAATTCGGATTTTGTTCTTTGAGAGTTTGTTCAAGTCTTTGTTTGGCAGGAATCACATCTCCAAGTTCCACAGCCAATCCATAGTGAGGTGAAGATGTGCCTCATTTTCTAAACTCGGAGATGTCAGAATTGGCCGAGTCCAGCAACTCAATTTCGACTAACGAATGGCCGCAAAGGGCAAGTTAGAACCATCTATAGGTTGTTTGTAATCTGGCAATTTGGGGTCGTGTAGAGCCATCACTGTTGCGCTGGATATGCGGTTTGTCCAGAGAAAGCAATGACCGTTATCTGGTGAACACCGGAAATAGAAATTCACACGGATTCACTGATCTGCGATCAAATCGAATGGATCAATACGGCCAGGAATGCTGCTTGGAAACTTGAGGGCTTTTCTCCCGCTGTATACTCGTTGCTGCCGTTCGCTAAAACGGGAAAGTAGAGTCTATTGCTGCACCGCAGCAGACAGACTTCCGGTCAGGAGCCGACATTCACGACCTGGAGTCGGCATTGCCATGGGTACAGTCGTTATTGCCGATGACACAATTATCGGGGCGGGTGTGGTGTTGGCACAACGGGTGGAGCAACTGGCGGGGGCAGGTGGTATCTGTGACACAGGGTCATGCCATTGACATCGCCGTCGTGAACTGCAAATCCGATGATGCGCCGAGTGAAATGATCCATGACCACCAACACCCAATGACTCTTGAGCGTAATCGACTCGCAACGGAACAGGTCCACGCTCCACAAACTGTCTTTCATATGCCCTAGGAAAGTCAACCAAGAAGGGCCGTTCCCATCGAATTCCGGGCGGTAATACTTGGCCAGAACACGCCGAACCACGTTTCCATCGATTTTGATGCCGAAAGTTTTTGAAATGATTCTCGCGATGCGGGGATAGCCAAAGCGCGGATTCCGGCGATTGGATTCGTCGAGGGTCGAATACCCAGGCCGTTTTAACAATGCGGCCGGGCCGGAAAACAGTGAAAAGAAACCAAAACTGAAATCGGTCGGCCGGTAACACATTTGGTGCCCGCTGCCTGGTGCGACAGACAACGAGCAGTTGCTGCTTGAGTAAGAGGTTCTCAGCAATGATGCCCTTCACACCCCCCGAACCAGGCAGCTTGGCGACAGCCGTCAGCAGATGGATCAGAAGCAGCAAGATGTCCTTTATGTGGTCGGCAGGTTACCAGAATTGCTGTCCACGATAAGATCGTGTTAGCGATTGAATTAGGGAGAAAATTACGAATTGGACACCCACAGGTTCAGCCCCTTTTCAACACCGCGATCATGTGCAGAGAGACCTTTTCGATTTCCACGATCAGATTCTGCACCAGACTCGTGAAATAGTTGTAGAATGCCAGCGTCGGCATGGCGATGCCCAGGCCGCAGGCGGTGGTGATCAGCGCCTCAGAAATGCCGCCAGCGAGTGCCGATGCGTTGACGTTCGCATCCTGTGACAATTCGGAGAATACCGAGATCATGCCAAGTACGGTTCCCAGCAGACCCAGCAGGGGTGCGACGCTGGCAATCGTACCGAGCGTGGTGAGCTGACCCCGGATTTTCGGAACCTCCTGACGCCCCGCCTCCTCCAGGATCTCCTTGAGATCGGCCTCATTTTTGTCGTGATTCAGGATCGCCGCTTCCAGTATCCGGGTCATGGGTGCGGCGTTCTTTTTGCAGTATGCGGTTGCCTCCGGGATCTTTTTTGCCAGCAGAAGACTTTCCACTTGTTGGACCGCTCCCGGTTTAATGATGTTTTCACGCCGCAGGGCGAACCATTTCACGACGATGATGGCGACACCCCAGAAAAACAGAATCAGCAGGGGATAGACCAATACCCCGCCCTTGTTGAACACTTCGACGATACCCATCATCTTACTTTGCTCGCTATTGGCTTTACCCTGTTGGTGTTGATCTCTGGCTGGAGCAACTACCGCGGCACGAGAACCATTTCGATGCGTCGGTTCCTGGCCCGGCCTTCGGCGGTGCCGTTGTCCGCGATAGGATGATGCTCACCATAGCCGACGGCGGACAGCAGGTCGGGATCAATTCCCACATCGTCTTCCAGCAACAGTACTACATTGACGGCTCGCGCAGCGCTCAGCGCCCAGTTACTCGGCCATAGACTGTTCTTGCCCGAGACCGGGATATTGTCCGTATGGCCGCCGATTTGGATCTGCAGATCGCCCAACCGAGTCTTGATGGCGGTCCCCACTTCTCTAAGCAGTTCGGCGCCTTCGGCTTTCAGCTCCGGGCTGCCGGAATCGAACAGTATCTTATCGGACAGCTGCAGAATGATTCGCTGCTTCTCCCTCTTGATACCCAGCTGGTTGTTCTTCAAATAACTATCCAGATCGGATTGAAGGTTCTGCTGCGCCCGCAACAGGCGCTCGACCTGATCGCGATCGAGCTGGGCAATCTTTTTGAACTTATCGAGTTCGGTTTTGAGATCTTGTGCTTCCGAACGCGCCGATGCCAGATCTGCGTCGAGTTCCTCGCTGGTTCGATTTGCGGCAGCCAGAACAATTTCGAGATCAAGGGACTCCCGATTCTTCTCCGCTAGCAGGTCTTCCAGCCTGAATAAGAGCTTTTCCTGTTCGCCGCGAAGTGTACGTTCATCGATAAATTTCGTGTAAATCTGATCGAACCGTGACTTCGCTTCATCCAGTTCGGAATCGGCCTGCTCAATCCTCCCCTGCAGTTGGCGATTCCTCGATGACTGGTCCGTGATCCGGCCCTGCAGGGCCTGCAACTGCAGAGCCTGGGAATCACTAAGCTGTCGCAGCGAGATAATGTTAAAATCCAGGTCCCGTATACGCTGATTCGCCGCGTCCAGATCCGCATCGAGCGCTTCCTTGTCGCCGGTAATGCTGGTCAGATTGGCTTTCAACGCTTCCAGATCTTCGCCGCTGATAAATGAGGTGCTGACGGCAAAAAATAGAACCAGAAGGAATACGATATCAATGAGGGGCGTAATGTCCAGCGACAGCTTTTCGTAGGACAGGCCTTCGTCGAGTTTCATGTCATCGCCTGGTCACGGATTGTCAATTGAGGCAGATGCGCAACTTTATTTTTCGAGCCTGGTGATGGTATCCCACAGCGGCGCCGCCTCGCTCTTTCGGCCAACATCACGTTCCAGCATAAATGCCAGGATCTTCAGCGCTGAAATAAATTCGGGCTGCTTTCGGACGCACTTTTCCAACAACTCGATGGCCTTTGACGTTTCACTGTCCCTGAGCTCATAGCCTTCGCAGGAAAACACCATGTCGGTTTTTCCCACCGTTATGTGGTCACCGAACTCAAGCCATACGTCGTTTACCGTGTCGCCGTTGCAGGTCGTCCCGTTGGTGCTCTCGTTGTCTCGCAACCGGAATCGGTGCTCCGAGAAAATAATTTCGAAATGCCGTCTCGAGGCCGCCTCATCCCCAATGACGATGTCGTTTTCCTGATCCCTGCCCACCCACGTGCTTCCGAAGTTCAGATAATGCGGTTCATCGTCTCCGCCCTGGCTAAGCTTCAGATAGGGCATGCCGGCCGTGCTGTCTTCCGGCTCGTCGGCCGGGGGTGGACGAAACAGCACCGTGCGTAGTGCGCCTTCGGCTTCCTCCCCGGGCGCAGCATCTTGTTGCACGGATTCGGCTGGTTCGACCCTGCGCACAATGGTCTGCGGCTTATCCGAAGTCTGGGTCGTCGGTTCATAGACTCCCGCCCCTGGTGTACCGGGCACGGAATTACCGGCGACGGAATCGACCTTGGCAATCCGTTCTTTGAGACGCATCGCTTCGTCTCTTGCTGCCTGCAATTCGATCTTATTCGCGTCGAGGGCCGCCACCGCCTCGCTCAAGTCTTTGCGTGCGGTTTCCAATTCAGAACGGATGAACCCGCTCGCCCCCTGTGCGCGTACCATGAGAATTGCAAACACCGCCGCCGCGAGCGCCAGCACAGCCATGACCAACCAGGTTGTCTCCACTCCGCTCCAGCCTCCGCATTAAGTTTTCCCTAATATTACAGGAGCGGGGATGAAATGCTTAACAGCGGCGTCAGATCATTGATACTGGGAACGTAAGTACCTGATATCAAGAACATTTCCTGATATTTTATGCCGCAATGGTTATCGCGACAGATCAGATGTGCCAGGCTATTGCTTGCTCCAGTTTGTCGGCAACCACCACCAGCCGCTCGCCGCGGCCGCGGAGATCCGGCATGCCGCCCGGCTCGCCCATCTCGATCATTTTATTGAATCCCTTCCCGACGGCTACGATACCCTGGTCGGGGAGCGCGGACTCAAGTTCTCCGGTGGAGAGAAACAGCGAATGGCGATAGCAACGACCGTCCTCAAGAACCCGCCCATCCTAATACTGGACGAAGCCACCTCGCAGCTCGATTCGAAGTCCGAGAAGACCATACAACAGGCATTGAACGAAATTGCCGAGAACAGGACATCACTTGTTATTGCGCACCGGCTGTCGACTATTATCGATACCGATAGCATCCTGGTGCTTGAAAAGGGCCGTGTAATCGAGCGTGGCACCCACCGCGAACTGCTCGAGGCCAACGGCCGCTATGCCGACATGTGGCGCATGCAACAAGAACAGTAAAAGAGCATCGATGGCAAACCCATTCCGGAGCCTGAATCCGCAACTCAATTCTAGCCCGCTTTATGCCCCTCAACTTTCTGGTTACACTAGAACTCATCTCAATATGCGTCTTGCCCGCCATTGCGGTCCAACAACCGGGAGCAGAAATGAAAGCATCTGATTTATTCGTCAAGTGCCTGGAATCCGAAGGTATCCAGTACATCTTCGGCGTCCCTGGTGAAGAGAATGCAGACTTCATGATGTCCCTGGAACAGTCGGACAAAGTGAGGTTCGTGTTGACGCGCCACGAGCAGGGTGCGGCTTTCATGGCGGAAATCTACGGCAGGCTCACCGGCAATCCCGCTGGCTGCCTCGGCACGCTGGGTCCGGGAGCGACAAATCTGATTACCGGCGTCGCCGACGGCAACATGGACCGGGCTCCCATGCTGGTACTGACGGGACAGGGGGCCACCAGACGTTTGCACAAGGAATCACATCAGGTCATGGACGTCGTGGCAATGTTCGAGCCGGTCACGAAATGGGCGGAGACCATCCGGCATCCCGATACCATCCCGGAAGTCGTGCGCAAGGCTGTGCGATTGGCCCGCACCGAGAAGCCCGGGGCGGTTCATATCGAGCTGGCCGAGGATCTGGCCAAGCTGGATACCCAGGCGAGTCCGATTCCACCACGCCGATTTCGACGGGCCGTACCGGACGACAAGATCGTGGATGCCGCGTTCAGTATGCTGCGGAACGCTAGAAAACCGGTGATCCTTGCGGGTAACGGATGTATACGCCGCAGGGCCAGCAAGCAGTTGCGCTTGCTGTGCGAGAAAACCGGCATCGGGGTCATCAGCACGTTCATGGCCAAGGGTGCCGTGGACATGGACAGCGATTACTGTCTATTCACTGTTGGTCTGGGCAGCAAGGACCGTATGAACCTTGTCCTGGACGAGGCCGATCTGGTCATCACCCTTGGCTTCGACATGGTGGAATATCACCCCAGACTGTGGAACCCGGGCAAGAACAAAACGATTATCCACGCGGATTTTCTGCCTGCCGAAATCGACGAACACTACCATCCCGAGATCGAAGTCGTAGGCGATCTGGCCCATTTTCTCTGGATGATAAACGAGCGGATCGACGCAAACGGTTCGCCGTCATTCGAACTTCAAGGCCAGCGGGAAGCCCGTGTCGCCATGTATACCGACCTGGCGGAGTACAGCGGAGATGATCAAAATGGCGCCATTCGTCCCCAGAAAGCGCTTTGGGACGCACGCCAGGTGCTGGGCCCGGAGGACATACTGTTGTCGGATGTCGGTGCGCACAAAATGTGGATTGCACGACACTATCACTGCCACGAACCCAACACCTGCCTCATCCCCAACGGTTTCTGCTCAATGGGCTTCGCGTTGCCTGGTGCGATTGCCGCATCCCTGATCCATCCGGACAGACGCATACTTGGCATTGCGGGTGATGCCGGATTCTTGATGAATGTCCAGGAGATGGAGACGGCAAAGCGGTTGAACTGCAATCTGGTAATGATGGTGTGGGAAGACAACGAGTACGGTCTGATCGCCTGGAAACAATCGAACGAATTCGGGCGCCACACCGATCTCGGCTTCGGCAATCCCGAATGGATGGAACTGGCCAGCTCCTTTGGGTGGCACGGGCGCCGCTGTGACAACAGCGCGGAACTACAATCCACGCTCGAGGTAGCCTTCGGCGAACCGGGCCCCAGTCTCGTGGTTATACCTATCGACTACAGGGAAAACTACCTGCTGACGAAAAAACTGGGAGAGATCACCGCCACTATTTGACCGGTATAATATTTGTTGGACAACATCTCTGCTGTACTCTGTATTATTGATGCTCTACCTGATGTTCTGAATTTGGTTATCTGACAGTGAGTCGGCTTGATTCCCCCCGGGAGGTCATGACCGCTGAAAAAGGAATTCGCCCGCTTCGTGCCCGGTAAACTTGATTGGCGCGTACTGGGGACTCTGCGGTATATCTAGGTTCTGGCTCTTGATCCGCTGCTTTGTCAATTCTGCGATACGCAGGTATAGCCTGTATCCATCGAGCACATGGTCGTTCTCTCTCAATGCTTCCATGAATGCCTGTGCGAACAGGGAGTGCTCCCCGCCGCCACCATCATTCACAGGTTCCTCGCCGCCAGATGACAACACCATCCGGGTACGCATCTTGGACACCTTCTTGAACCACTTGACCCATTCCTCATAGGTCTTACCCGATTGCAGTCTGGCCATGGCCGAACGCGACATGGCGCCCGAATAACACGAATCGGCTACGATCATGACGTGCTTGGCCGCCATGATATTCAGAATTTCGCTGATATTCCGTGTCGATACCCAGTTGGCCGTGTTGTCTTTCTCCGACTCAACGGGCAGCCAGTATCCCTGGTTATTAACCTGATCGATCTCGCCATGACCGGCATAGTAGACCAGGAGATTGTCATTCTTGGTCAGCTCCTTACGATAGTCGTTGAGGGCCGAGATGATTTCGTAGCGGTTAGCGTTGAGCAGCACCCGGGTTTTGTATCCATACTGTTTTCTTAACAGTTCAGCCACCGTTTTCGCATCGTTAGCCGGGGTGCGGAGGGTCGGAAAATTTGAATAGTTCGAGTTTCCGATTATAAGCGCATGGTACTTGCCAAACCCCTTGATGAACTTGGGTAATTTCTCCTTTTTGGATTCCTTCTTCTGTTCGTCTAGCCGGCGAAACAGGTCGAAGTCGAAAGATACGCGCTGCCCCTGCCGATCGACGACCGCCAAGGTGACGGGTGTACGCCCTCCCGATAGCGGAACCCAGTGCGCAAACAGACCTTCGTTGTCCGTCTCGACCGGTTGATCGTTGACATTGAATCGGACCAGACCAGCCGGGGCCGTGATTTTGCCGATGATCTCCCTTGTATCCATGGCCTCAGCGACGTTCGCCACATAGGTTCCGCGGGTCAGCGTCACGGGCGGTTCGATCAGCTCAATGGACGGGGGGTCGGCTGCCGCGACATCGATCACGGGCGCCACCGAAGACATTTCTTCGAGTTCCCGTTCAACCTGCGCCACCCGGGCTTCACTCTCCACGTAGCGATCCGAAAGGGCTTTTACTTGCGACGAATACTGTGCTTCCTGTTCCTTGAGGTCGGAGCGCAGCTTCCTGATTTCAGCCACATCAACTTCGGCCTGCGCCGCCAAACGGTCGCGCTCGGTCTTGAGGCGCCGCATATCCAACTTGTACAACGCCTCGCGCTGTCCCAGTTCATTAATGGTTTGCGCATAATTGGACGCCACATCATCCAGGTTGCCACGAGCATCTTCGAGTTCAGCCTGCAGTGACATGATCCGCTCGTCGCTGTCGGTCAATGTCTGCCGCAGCGCTTCGCGCTCATTCTCTACAGTTTGCAATCGCGCCAGCCGGGCCATATCCTCGCTGGAGCTCTCGCTCAATTCAGCACGTGCCAACTCCAGTTCCTGGTTCAATGCCTCGAGGCGTTTGCGCAGGCGATCGTTCTCAACCTGCTTGATCAGGAACTGGGACTCGAGTATTGTGTTTCGCTGCGCTGATTCACGCTGCTTTTCCGTGAGCAAGGACGCCTGTTTATCCAGGTCCGAGGCAAGCTCATTCAGTTCGGTTCTCCTGGCATCCAGCTGCGCCTCCTGCTGTTGCAGTTCAAGCTCAAGCCGCTGCCTGCCATCCGCAGAACCGGACCGAATTATCTTCTCCTGTTGCGCAAGCTGCTTGGATATTTCATCCCTTTTACTGCGAGCGAGGTCGAGTTCTTTTTGACGTTCTGTGAGTTCCGATTGCGCCGTACCCAGGCGTTTGCGGAGCGCCGCCGCTTCTTCCTCACCGCGTAGCGTACGCTGCTGCAGCTGCTGAATCTGCTGGTCCTTGGCCTCGAGCGTTACGCGCACCGACGAAGCCCATTGCAGGTCGTCATCCTCGAGTCCCGCAGCGCGGCGGTACCAGTTGAGCGCAGTCTGCATATCGGGTTCAACTCCGAGACCCTGTTCGTACAACTGGCCCAGGTTGATCTGGGCAGGCGAGTACCCCTGTTCCGACGCCCTTCGATACCAGGTAGCCGCCGCATCGTAGTCGGACACCGTACCCAGGCCTTTCTCGAAAATCTCGCCGACATATGTTTGTGCCTTCGGATCACCCTGCTGTGCTTCCGGCAGCCAGATTTTGAGCGCGGTGGCATAGTTTGCCCGGTCAAAAGCCGTGTGCTCGCCGCCGCGGATCTCGCAATCGGTGGCGGTGGCTTTGATCGGCCGCCGGGGGCTCAGGTACGTCATCACACCCCCGACTTTTCTGACTTTTCCGGGAAGCAGACAATCCACAACCATAAGCTTGTCCGCACGCTCGGCCTCGGATGCCGCCTGCGTGGGCTGCTGAACCAACATTCCCAGACTGAACACAGCAATTGATGTTACCGGAAGCCAACGCCAACACGGCGATAATGAGATTTGTGTTGCGTTTCGTCTCATCATTCCCTCCTATTACACGGTTTGAACGGTTTGACCCGCACCGAAACCGAAAAGTTGCTTACAGGCCATTGGTAGATCAACTATAGGAGTGTGCGGATATTGTTTCAACCTTGTCACCGGGCGCAAACTAGCCGGCACAGGGTGATTTCGCCGAAAAGCAGGGTGGTCTTGGTATTTGATCCCACTTAAAATAAATCATACGCAACAACTGCCGGAGCGCTCAGCTTGCCTTCAGAACTGGCCGATATAACCAAATCGGAATTGCCGCCGCGTGATAATTGGCTGCTTCGGCACCTGCTCGATTCCGGTCAGCTGGACAACAGCGACGGCGAGCATATACGAAAGCTGTGCCGGACCCACAAGGATCCACTCCCCAAGATTCTGATACGGCTGGGTATCGTGCCGGAGAAGACGTTGGCCGGCGCCCTCGCCGAATACCACGAAATTCCAGTCATCGAGAAGGCCGACCTGCCGACCGAGGCCGTCGGCGGTTACGAATTCTCTCCCAGGTTTCTGCGCGGCTCGGAAGTTCTGCCACTGTGGGAACGGGACGGAGAGATGTACGTTGCAATGGCCGAACCGGCTGACAGCTTCGTTGCAGATTCCTTGAAGATGATGTGCGAAAAGCCGGTGCGCATCTGCGCCGCGCCGCGTTCCGACATCCTTGACGGGATCGATCGGCTTTACGGTCCGGCCGAGTCGGAGGCGCCCGATTCATCAGCCCGAAACATCGAGCACAGTCAATGGCAGGATCGTATCGTCGATTCCCCGGTTGCTGGGGCGGTAAACGACATGATTGTCAAAGCTGTGGGCGGCAGAGCGTCCGATATTCACCTAGAACAGGCACACGGAGGGACGCGCATACGGTATCGCGTCGATGGCGTATTGCACGATATCGATACCCTGGATCCGGAAATCGGTGCAAAAACCTGTGCTCGCATCAAACTCATTTCCAACCTCGACGTCGCCGAACGCAGGCTGCCACAGGATGGGCGATTTCAACTCGACGTTGACGGCCAGGCAATCGACATGCGTGTGTCCACGATGCCGATCAATAGCGGTGAAAGCATAGTCGTGCGAATCCTTCACCGCTCGCACACCCGAATAGACCTGCAAGACCTTGGATTCAGCCCAGCCGTTGCCGGCGCGATAGATGTCTGCCTGCGGGGCGGACGGGGTTTATTCATGGTAACCGGGCCAACCGGCAGTGGAAAGTCGACCACGCTTTACTCCGCACTCGAAACCTTGAACTCTGCCGACAGTAAGCTCGTCACCGTGGAGGATCCGGTAGAGTACGATCTCGCGGGCGTGAATCAGATCCAGGTGAGGCCGGAGCTCCAACTCACTTTTGCGACCACTCTTCGCTCGGTGCTGCGTCAAGACCCCGACATCATCATGGTGGGCGAGGTTCGAGATACCGAAACCGCGAAAATCACCATCCAGGCCGCGTTGACCGGCCACCTGGTACTGACCACCGTGCACACGAACGATGCCGCCGCGTCCTTTCCCCGGCTGCTGGACATGGGGGTGGAGCCATATCTTCTCGCCTCGACTGTGACGGGCGTCCTGGCGCAGCGGCTGGTAAGGCGCCTGTGCTCCAATTGTCGGGAGGAAATAGCTGCCAACTCGCTGACCATCGACTGGCTGAGCGGGATTGGCGTCGATCAACCCGTGGACCGGGTATTCAGGGCGGTTGGCTGCGGCCGCTGTGCGGGAACGGGTTATTTCGGCAGAACCGCCGTCGGGGAATTCATTACCGTTGACGAGAACATGGCGCAGCTGATCCGCGGCGACCTTAACAGCGACGCAATTCGTGTAGGCGCAAGGGCAAACGGGACCGTCCCGCTGCTGCGGGATGCGGCCGGACGCGTACTTTCGGGAGATACCACCATGGAGGAGATATTCCGCTGTGTGGGAGATTGCCCGGACCAGCTTCCGGGATAGCTATTGTCACAGGCACACCCCAGCTTTTATGAACGATACCGGGCCAAGCGGGAGCTGCCCGAGCTGACTCGGCAGATCTCCGATCTACTGGGTGTCGGGGAACGCATGGACAACGCCCTGGACACGGTAGCGCAACTAACCACGTCGACGTGGCTGCGCGAAGTGCTGCTCGATCTCCGGGGCGAGATCCAGGGGGGATCCAGCCTGTCGGAGGCGCTTCGAAGACATGCCGAGCTGTATTCGGATTACTTCGTTGCCATTGTCGCGATCGGCGAGGCCAGGGGGGATGTCAGCGGAGCCCTGCGTCAAATCGCCGATCAGCTGATTCGGCAACAACGATTTTCCGATGCTCTGAAAACGGCTCTCAGTTATCCCTTGCTGGTGCTGGTCGTCACCGGAATCTCGCTGGTGCTGATGCTGGTCTATGTTCTGCCCGAATTCCATGAGTTGTTTCTGGATACGGGCACGGAACTGCCTTGGCTTTCCCGGTCGGTATTAGGCCTTGGCGGTTTCGTCAGGACCTGGGGCCTGCCGGTGGTTCTGGTCCTGGCGGCGGCCTTGTTTGCCTGGCGTTTTAGCCTGCGCCAGCCTGAAACGCTGTATCGCTGGCACCGGATTCAGCTTCATGTCCCGTTGATATCCGAGATCGTCCGCCGCACTGACGTTGTTCGCTTCAGCGACAGTCTCGCCGCGGCGCTCTCGGGTGGAACCACGCTGATCGACGGCTTGCGTCTGTCACAGGCGTCGATGATGAATCGATATATACGCCGCTCGCTCAATGATGTGATCGACTCGGTAAAAGAAGGAGGACGGCTCGGGGATGGTCTGCACGACAGCTGCGACTTCCCACTACTGGCGACACGAATGATCAAGATAGGCGAGGAAAGCGGCAACCTGGAAAAATCGCTGCGACGAGTCGCGGAGGTCTATGACCGTGAGTTCGATACTACGCTCAAGCGCATGCTCAATGTACTCGAACCGGTTCTGATCGTATCCATTGGCGCCGTTGTAGCGATTATCGTACTGGCCATGGTCTCGGCCATCCAGGAACTCAACAACATGCCGTTTTGATCAATGCGGCACCGCGGTTTCACATTGATCGAACTGGTGGTTGTTTTGACAATTCTGGCACTCATCGTCGGCATCGTCTTGCCAAACGTCGTAGGTCATGTCGGCGCCTCGAGACACAAAACCGCCCGGATCCAGATCGAGGAGCTGGGGGCCGCTCTGGAAACTTTCAGGCTGGAGACGGGACGCTACCCAAACTCGAAGGAAGGACTCGAAGCACTGGTAGTACAACCCAATTCGCTGCCTCGATGGTATGGCCCTTATCTTAGGAAAAGATCCGTTCCAAAGGATCCATGGGGCGTCGAATACCACTACCGTTCTCTGGATCAGGATGGGGTTTACGAGCTGTACACGTTCGGTCGAGACAACATCCAAGGCGGGGAAGGAGAAGATGCAGATATCAAGAGCTGGCAATAGGCACTTCCCGAATCCGGGATTTTCACTGATCGAACTGCTGGTTGTCCTGACTATCATGGTAACGGCCACGCTCGCCGTTGCTGTCGCCGTGCCCCCTCTCCGGCGAGGCACGGAAATCGAAGCTACGGCATCCGGGCTTGCCTCGACACTGAAGAAAGCGCGAATGCTTGCCATTTCCAGGGAGAAGACGGTTGCGGTTACTCTTGATACGGCGTCACGACGCTACTCGATCAAGGGCACACGGGAAATTCGAACGCTGCCTGATTCGATAAGGGTTGACTGGCACTCGGCCAACCCCGGAGACAGCGTTCGATTCTATCCGGATGGCAGTGCCGACAATGCTCGATTGTCGTTGTCCGATAAAAGCAAACGAGTCGCACTGACCGTTTCACCGTTAACCGGGCGCGTCTCGCTTCTGCGGTGATCGAGGCGCATAAAAGATCCCGGCACGACGGCTATACCATCATCGAAGTGGTGGTCGCCTTGGCTGTTGCGGGCATCGCACTTGCCGCGCTGCTGCATGCCGTAGAGGGCAATGCCGCGCGAAGCACACTGTCGCGTGAGTACGTCATTGCGACCACCTTTGGTGAATCCATGATGGCCAGGGTCGGAAGAGATATCGGGTTGGATACGGGTGAAGAGCGGGGACGGATGGGAGGAACTTTCTTCTGGCGGCGTACGATCGGGCCCTACTCTGCCGGTGCGCAGCCGGCTCTGGACGGCGACGCGTCGCCCGTGTCGCCCTACAAAGTCACCATCTCGGTAAGCTGGCGTTCAGGAGGAAAACTGCATGAGCTTTCCCTGCGCAGCCTTCGATTGAAGATAAACCAGAACAATGCGAATTGAGCGGGGATTCACTCTGGTCGAAGTGATGGTGGCTCTGGCAATCACCGCCGCCCTGCTTTCGGCGGTCTATTCCAGTCTATGGGTCGGAGTGGTCTCAACAGCACGAATTTCGAGTACGATCGCTGACAACGACAGTGAACGGACCATTACCCATTTCATACGCAATCAGCTGCGTCACGTGGAAACACGAGGATTCGATGATTCCGCCCCGTTTGCCGGTGGCCAGTTGTCCATGCGTTTTCAAGTTCGCTACCTCCGGGGGGATCCGGCGCTGCGAACGTTCGATATCGGACTGGCGCGCGACGCAATCAAGGGAATGGTTCTGCGGATCGCGGAGTCGGGTGCGGAGGGGCAGGTTCTGCCCATCAGCGAGGTACTGATGGAAAACCTCGAATCAATCAAGTTCGAGTACTTCGGTGTCGGAGATGATGCGCCCCAAGCTACATGGTACGGTACCTGGGAGAGCGCCGACAGACTGCCGCAATTGGTACGCGTGAAATACCGGCAATACGGCAAACTCGAACGTGAGCTGTATCTTGCAGTCGCGGGTGCCATGGAAAATCGCCCTGCATCAACCGAATGATGAGCATAAAACCAAATCACCGAGGCGTGGTGCTGATCTCGATTCTGTGGGTCTTGACCGGCCTATCGATGATCGTCGCGTCGAGCCTGACCGCTGTGCGCACCGATATGCAACTTACGCAGACGCACCTCAGACTGACGCAGGCAAGATCAATCGCGGAAGCTGGAATTTACTGGGCGATTTATTCGCTGCTCAAGCCGCGCCGGACCGCACGCCCCGGGCTGCCCGAAGTATCGATCGAACTGGCCTGGGGCAACGCCCGGGTCACGCTCAACATAGAGAACGAATCGGGTAAAATAGATGTGAATACTGCAAACCGCCGCCTCATCGAAAACGCACTGATCCAGGCGGGCCTGGGCAATTCGGCGGCCCGGGCGCTTACCGACGAGCATGAACGTGCAAAACAAACAGCGGTGGTTTCAGACCGGAACAGAACGGCACCGTTAAAAAAATTTCAAAGTGTCGAGGATTTCACTTCAATATTAGGCGCCCAGCTGGAAGCCAGAAAAAGAATAATCTCGTGGCTGACTGTATACAATGGCCGCGAGGGCATCAATCCGTTGGCCGCCCGCAGGGAAACCCTGCTGGCCGTACCTGGAATGAGCGAAAGGATGGTGGACTCGTATCTCGAAAAGCGCAAACGCTGGCCGTTTCGAACGCCGGATGCGGGCTTCAACCAAAAGTACTTTACCGACCGGCTGTCACCGGTATATACGATCACCGCACACACCAACATCGACGGAATATCCTCCACAATCGACTCCACGGTCCGATTTTCCGCTTTGCGTGACAGGCCATTTCAAATCCTCCAGTGGCGATCGTCGGCGGGTTTCGATCAGGGCTGACCCATGATCAGGGAGTTCTGGCGATGGTGGCATGATGGATTGAAGGCACCCTGGCCTCAATCGATACGGGGTTGGTTCGAGAAAAACCAACGACATTTTTGGGTGGTGCCAGGCAGCACCGGGTATCGTTTCATGTCCCGCAAGGGGAACACCTGGATGACCGTGGCAGACGCGGAAGACAGCACCGGTTTAACAGTGCGCATTCGAAAACGTTTGCATTCGAATCTTTTGATACTGCTCATACCAAAAGAACAGTCACTGGTGCGCTCTGTCACCATTCCCGGGAACGTTGAACCGAGACGCCATATCGAATCAATACTGGAAGAGGTGTCGCCGCTACCGGCCAATCAGCTTTATTCCGACAGCACGACCGATGGTAATGCATTGACGCTGGCTATTGCCAGAAAACCGTGGGTAGATCGACAACTGGGGGAATTGGGCGACATGGGGATCGAAGTCAACGGAGCTACCGTTGAGGGTTTTGAGGATACCCCGCTCAACCTGCTTCCCGGCTCCCGCCACCACGCGACGAACGCGGATGTCAGCGGTCTGATGCTGCTCGTATCGGGCGCACTGTTGTGTACCGTTGGATTCTATTTCGTAACACAGCAGCATTACGACACGCTGGGTACCATCGAAACCAATCAGCGGTTATTACAAAACAAGATCGACAGCGGTCAAACCGCACGGGACGAGATCGACTTTCTTCAGGCCAGGGTTTCCGCGATAGCTCAACGCAGGCTCAACCAGCCTTCACCGCTGTCGCTGCTTGCCGACGTAACACAGTCAATCCCGGATCACACCTGGGTGCGAAACTGGATGCTGGAAGGGGATGCGCTTACTTTGCTGGGCGAAACCACCGATACCGCGGACCTGATATCCGGTCTGGAGGCATCTCCACTGCTGAGTGACGTTCACTATGAATCCGCGATCACTCGAGATCCCGGCAACAATCGGGAAAGATATCGGATTTCGGCAACGGTAGGACCAAGATGAACGCGTCGGCGGTATCGGCTCGACAAATCGTTCTGGCCTATGCGCTGTTGATAAGCGCGGCCGCAGCGATCTGGATCTCTATTTTACAACCTGCCTGGCAAGGGTACCGGGAAACGCAAAACATCATCGAGGCGGAGCAACTCAGACTGCAGCGGCTCGAGCATGCCGTGGCAAACGACCCGGCCCTGGACAGCAATTCGAGCGAGAACATGGCCAACGAGTTGGGTACATATATCGACGAGTTCAGCCTGGCCTCCCGGACCGCGGATATCGGAGGATCGATACTGCGGCAGGATCTGTTGCTGTTGGTGCAGGAACATGGCGGCAAAGCGGGAGATACCCGGATTTCCAGTGGCCCCGATCCATCGATGATCACCGCCTCCATGAACTTTGACATCGACTTGCCAGGTCTCAAGAATTTATTGTATGGCCTGGAATCAGCCAGGCCTTACATATTCGTCGATGTGCTGTCGATTCGGAACCGAAAGCAGGACGAGGCACGGAGCAGGCACCACCACCCGCAGCTCGCGGTCCAGATCAATGCGTCTTCGTTCTGGACGGCAACTCCGACAACCGGTGACGATATCTGAAATGCGGTTAACGGGCCTGCTGCTTGTCGGATTGGGTTTGTGGTTCCTGTGGCAACATGGCAGCGACGTTCCGGTCGGGGACGAACGTCAAACTCAGCGACCGGATTTTAAGACACGGCTACCTGATGACCCGGACCAGCCGGCCATCAGTGAGTATGTCGTCATTCTCAAGCGCCCATTGTTCTCGCCGCACCGGAGACCGCCGGTGAAAGCGGAGCCCGAACCTCAGCCCACACCGGCACCACGCATTCGTCTAAGTGCAATTACCATATCGAACTCCGTTCGGGTAGCAGTGATACGCGAATTGGATAGCAATCAGACCCGACATATTCGTGAAGGTGATAAACTGAATGACTGGGTGGTTGAAAAAGTTGGACCAAACAGCGTTATACTTACCACAGAAGATAGAAAAATTACAATTCCGTTATTCGACGGCGGTTGATCCGCGTATAACGGCACCAATGGAGCTTCCGTATCGATACCCTTAACCTGAGTATCGCACTAGGATCACGCCCATCGTCCCTTGAACGGGGGTTCGGGGTAGGCTTGTCCGGGCGCCGTACTACAATAAGGATCGTAGCTACGGCTACGCTCCAGGTGGTTGCACTCTGTCTGGCGATGACGGCTTGCACCACCGACCCAGTCAAACCGGCGCAGCCGACGGTCAGATCGTCGACCACTGCAACCCCCGGGCAGATGTCTGCCAATACCACCGTCGCGCAATCTTCCGCTATTAATCTGGAACCGCAGCAACCCCAATCCATTGTCGAACCTTTCGAGCGCCGCGGCAGCGGCCTGGTCGTAGGGACACCGGAAGGGACCGGATCTACAATTAGTGGTGACATAGTTCTTAACTTCGATGAAACACCGATCGAAGATGTCGTCGGTGTCATTTTCAGTGAGCATCTGGGGCGCAAATACAGCATCGACCCCGCGGTGCAGGGCAACATCACATTTCGCGGTACGCGGGGCATCTCCGAGGAAGAACTGCTGCCTGTACTGGAAAACCTCCTGGCCGCGAAGAACGCCGCGCTGATCGAACAAGACGGCGGCTACCGTGTGGTGCCGGCAACGGATGCGCCTTCCCTTGCGAACACCAGCATTCTTGGAACCGACATAGCGCCGGATGGGGGCTTTCGCAGCGTCATCATACCGCTCAAATTCATATCGTCCCGGGATATGGCGGAGATCGTCAGTTCTCACGGTGTTCAGGCCACGGCGAACCACGAACGCAATCTTCTCGTCGTGGCCGGGACCACGGGCCAGATACGCCAGGTCAAACGACTGGTTGACACCTTCGACGTGAACTGGCTGCAGGGCATGTCATTCGCGCTCCATCCGCTGGAGCACGCGGATTCGAACGAGGTGGCCCAGGAACTCCGCAGCATCTTCCTGACCGGCGACCCCTCCGCCGGCGGCGGGGGTGCGCGGGTTATCAGTCTCGAGCGGCTTAACGCCATCCTCGTGGTTTCCCCACATCCGGACCTCCTGTCCGAGTACGAGATCTGGATCGAAAAGCTGGATCGCGTTTCGGGTAAGGATGGACAGTCCCTGTACGTGTACCGTGTACAGCACGGCCGTGCGGAAGATCTGGCCACGGTACTGAATGATATTTTCCTGCCCAGGACCATGCGCCGCGTGACATTACAAAGCGAACCCCGGGACCAACTGAACTACCCAAGTCTACAGCCATTGGGCGCCGTGGATGCTTCGCTGGAGCAATCGATGAGCGGTTCGGTTAACGGCGTCGGCGGCGCGTCCGTACGCGTCATCGCGGATAAAAACAACAACGCCCTGCTCATCCTTTCCGATCCACAAAACTATCAGATTGTTGAATCCGCGCTACGGCGACTGGACGTTGAACCGCTTCAGGTGCTGGTCGAGGCCAGCATCGTCGAAGTAATCCTTGGCGATGAACTCAAGTACGGTCTGGAGTGGTTCATGCGCGGCCATTCAGGCGACTACACAGGGGAAGGTTTGCTCAACTTCGGGCTCGGGGACAGCAATGTCATCGGACCCGTGATACCCGGCTTCTCATATATCGTCCGCAAGGCGGGCCAGGTGCGGGCCGCGCTGAACGCGCTGGCGGAGGATTCACGAATCAACGTGTTGTCATCACCCGCCCTGATGGTATTGAACAACGAAACGGCAACCATCCGCGTCGGTGACGAGGTTCCCATCGCCACTCGCAGTTCAGTCAGCAATATCGATCCCAATGCTCCCACTGTCAACGAGATCGAGTATCGCGACACCGGTGTCCTACTCAACGTCACCCCCAGGGTCAACGTGGGCGGCATGGTGACCATGGACATCGACCAGGAAGTCAGCAACGTGACCGAGACCACCACCTCCACTCTCGACTCGCCGACAATCGGTCAACGCCGCATCACCAGCAGCGTGGCCGTGGACAGCGGTGAAACCATCGTCCTCGGCGGTCTGATAAGAGAACAGGAAGCCACCAGGGAGAGCGGTATTCCCGGCTTGTACAAAATCCCGGTACTGGGCAAGTTGTTCGGCACCACCACCAAGGTCAGAGAACGCACCGAGCTCATCGTGTTGATCACACCGCGTGCCGTTTATAAACCGGACGACATGCGCGCCATTACCGACGAATACGAGCGCAAGATGATCGGGCTCGCACCCAGAATGCTGGAGAGTCTGAAACAAACGAAACCCGACAGCGGGTCTACTCCAACCGGGACAGAGGGTCAGATCACCCCATAGGCCATCATCGCGTCTGCTACCTTGACGAAGCCGGCAATGTTAGCGCCCTTGACATAATTTACGGCACCCCCGGACCCCGCCCCGTATTCCACGCACTGTTCGTGGATACTCTTCATGATGCCTTGCAAACGTTCGTCCAGGTGAGCCTCGTCCCAGGACAGGCGCAACGAATTCTGACTCATCTCCAGCCCGGACACGGCCACCCCGCCGGCGTTTGCGGCTTTGCCCAAGCCGTAGAGAATGCCAGCCGACTCGAACACTTTGATGGCGTCCAGATCGCTCGGCATATTGGCACCCTCGGATATCGCCTTGCAACCGTTGTCGACCAGTCCTTTGGCGGCGGCACCGCTGATTTCGTTCTGGGTAGCACAGGGCAATGCGATGTCACAGGGCACACCCCAGGGACGCTTGCCTTCTTGATACTCCGCGCCGAATTCCTCCGCGTAATCGGAGATCCTGCCGCGCCGGACATTTTTCAGATCCTTTATCCATTCCAGCTTCACCCGATCAATTCCCGCCGGGTCGTATATGAAACCACCGGAATCCGACATCGAAACCACCTTGCCCCCCAGCTCGTGCAGCTTCGCAGCCGCGTACTGGGCGACGTTCCCGGACCCCGACACAAGCGCGGTCTTACCGTCGACGCTTTCACCGATGTGCGCCAGCATGTTCTGCATGAAGTAGACCGCGCCGTATCCGGTCGCCTCGGTGCGGATCAGGCTGCCGCCGAAAGCCAGTCCCTTGCCGGTCAACACCCCCGTAAACTCATTTACCAGACGCTTGTGCTGGCCGAACAGATAGCCGATCTCCCGTGCCCCAACGCCGATGTCTCCCGCCGGGACGTCGGTATCTTCACCGATATGGCGCTGCAGCTCGGTCATGAAAGCCTGGCAGAACCGCATAACCTCACGGTTCGACTTGCCTTTGGGATTGAAATTCGCTCCACCTTTTCCACTTCCCATGGGCAGGCCGGTCAAGCTGTTCTTGAAAGTCTGCTCGAATGCGAGGAACTTTAATATGCCCTGATTGACTGAAGGATGAAATCGCAGCCCGCCCTTGTAGGGCCCGATAGCGTTGCTGTGCTGGACGCGGAATCCCCGGTTGACCCGGACGTGGCCGGCGTCGTCCTCCCAGCACACCCTGAAACTGATAATGCGGTCGGGCTCGCACAGGCGCTCGAGGATCTGGGCGTCACGATAGTCCTGGTGATCGTGTATGTAGGGCACGATGTCGTTCGCGACCTCTAGTACCGCCTGGTGGAACTCCGGTTCACCCGGATTCCTTTTGACCAGGCCATCGTAAAATCTTTCAAGTTCTTCTTTTGGAGAAGTCATACGTGCCCCCTAAGATGAGTCAATTTAACGTGCAAATAAAAAGAAAGCGCCTATTGCCAGCACCGCCACGAATCCGATCAGGATATACAGCCACGCCGGAATGGTGCTCTTTGATTCCCGGCCGGTGCCGGTAATCAACTGGTCGTTCGAATCGGGTGCGGCCCTTGACGCCACGTCCGTACTTTCGATCACGAAACGAAGTTCAACCCTGCCGAAGCGCAGCGCATCGCCAGAGCTGAGGAATGATGCCTGGGATTTCTTGCCATTTACGTAAGTGCCACTGGTGGACATGAGGTCCACAACCTTCCAGCGCTCTCCCTGTTTCACAAACTGCGCATGCTTGGTGGATACGCTCGGCTCATCGATGACGATATTGGCGCCGAGCCGACCGAGCGTCATCGCATCACTGGTCAGATTGAACACCTTGCCGGCCCATTGACCGGTGGCCCCGATAAGACTGGGCATCTCGACCTCGGGAATTCCACGCACGATCTGAGTTGCGCCGTCGGCAAACTGATCTCTGAGATCGCTGACGTCCACCCTTGCGGTCATCTGCGGCGTATCTTTTTCATACCAGGCGCCGCCCTTATGCTCGTCGGTCTCTTCTTCGCTAACCGTCTCGGTGGCGTGGGATTCCGATTTATCTTCAGCTGGTTGCTCCTTCGCGGATTTTTCTTTCGCCTGTTTCTCCTTGGCCGGTTTCTCCTTTACCGGTTTCGAAGGCGGCTCGGCTGCGGCTTCCGGCGGTGATGCCGGTTCTTCTTTCTTTACCGCGGGACGGAGCATGGTCCTGTTGTCATCTTCCGGCGCCGTGGCCGGTTGCTCGGGACCGACAACTATGAACTCCTCGATATCGAACCGCACCACGTCACCGACTTCCAACTCGGCGGTCGACACCCGCTCATCGTTTACGTACGTACCATTGGCCGATCCCAGATCCTCGATCCGCAGCAAACCTTCCGCCAGCGTGAGTTTTGCGTGCTTGCGCGAGGAATGGGGGCTCGTCAGTAAAATTTCGCAGTCTTCCCGACCTACCAGATTCTCCCCGCTGATCGGGAACACCCGATCCTCGGCATCTTTGGCCTGCAGGAACCATTCCGAATCCGGTCGTCGCAACTGCGTTCTGTCATTGGATGATTCAGAGTTCCCTTTCTGTGTAGTCATAGTTAGTAGTCTTTAGTTGTATTAATCGATGTCAGAACATTCCCTGTTGTTGCAAGTAATATGCAACGCCCAGTATAGACGCCGCCAGAAGTGCCCCGCCCAGAACCAGCCCCGTTGTCTTTTTCCAATCCCCGGCACCGGGCGCCTTCTCCGGAGCAGTCAGCAGGATCACCGTAATATTATCGTGTCCGCCGTGGTCCACCGCCGCCCGCACCAGTCTGTCGACTTTGTCCTGCGCGGGCGCGGCCTCGGCAAGTATATTACCGATTTCCTCATCGGTGAGTTCCACGGTCAATCCGTCGCTGCACAACATCAATTCCTGGCCACGTGAAAAACGCCCGCGGCGCGTCTCTACACCCAACGGTTTTCCGTCGCCCTCCGCGCCGAGGCACCGAATCAATAGATGCCGGCTCGGATGCGTTTTTGCTTCCTCCGGCGTGATCGCACCGCTCTCCACCAGGTCCCTGACATATGAGTGATCCTGCGTGATTTGCATCAGGTTTCCGTCCCAGAGGTAGGCGCGGCTATCACCGACCCATGCTATTTCATAGTCGATGCCGTCGAGAGATACGGCGACTATGGTGGAACCCATTCCGCTCGAGTTCTCCCGGTGTGCTGATTCGTCCAGGATTTTTCTGTGCGCGACCTGGATGGCGCTGGTCAGATCATCACCCGATGCGAAACGTTCGGCAACGGTGTCGCGCGTGATAGCACTGGCCACGTCGCCGCTTTGATGCCCCCCCATGCCATCCGCCACCAGCCACAATCCGCTCTCGGGATTTGCCAGGTGGGCATCTTCGTTTAACTTCCGGACCGCGCCGGTATCGGTGGACGCGCCATATCTATCGCCAAAGACGTCTCCTTTCAAACCGCCCGAACCCACTGGAATCTCAACGGCCGTCGACAATCGGGGAGGATCATGAATGGGCCGGTCCACAGCTTTCGAGAACGCCGGAAAGGTGCCCGAACCGATTCCACCGGCCGTCCGCTACTGGACGTTGGCCAGGGCTTTGAATGCACGAAACTTCTGCACCAAGCTGGACGGAGCGTAGCCGTCATCGTCATCCACAACCTGGTACATACTGGTTAGTGTCGATTTGACATCCGGTGACGGGTCTTCTATCGCGAAACTCAGCACATCTATGCTCATCACCGCCTGCTCCGCACCAGCATAATCATGGAATTCACCCTGTTCGCCCAGTTTCAGCAGACTGTCCCGTGCCGAGTGGAGTTTGTCAGTCGAAAGTTCCCGGCTCGTCGCCACGCTCTCGAAAGATTCGAGAAGCCTTGAAATTTGTCCGCTCACCTCCACGACCGACTGGCGATCCTTGCCCGATGCGTCGTGGAGCGCCTGAATCAGGGAGTACAGCTCCGCGCCTTTGGATTCATCGAATTGAGACAAAACCACCGTGGCAATGAGAAGGCTGCTGTCATTCAACCGGACCTGCCCCGGACCCAGCGAGGCCGTAGCGGGCTGTGCCGACCAGCCGAGATCCTTGAACGGATCGTGGCAGGAATGACAGTCGAAAAGGCCGATCTCGGGATACAGGGGATGATCAGTGAACAATTTGCCCTGCAAGAGTTCGGCATACCGCCTTGCCGTCACCAGCGCACCCACGGCCCAGCGCCGGGTGGCGGTCTCATCGGTCTTTCGCTGACGATAGTCGTCGTCGACTTGGTAATGTTCGGGTTCACGGATGGTGAACGTGTCCATCTCGAACGCGAGTCGCGGGTGCCCCGCGCCCATTATTCGATGGTTGGCAAATTTATTAGATGTACCAAGATGGCAGGACAGACATAACTCGCCGCGGGCGCGCAGGTCGTCGGTAGGATACATACCGGCATCGAGGTTGCTACGATGGCTTGCGTCCCGGGTAGCGTGGCTTGTCAGCCAGCGCTCCGCGCCACCGTGACAGGCTTCGCATCCGACGCCGTCGTCCAGATGAAAACGCATGCCCCTCTTATCCGGGCCGACGTTGTCGGCGTGGCAATCGAGGCATATATCCGCCTCGTGCGCGTTTTCCAGGCCGAGCTTGCGGGCGATGGCGCGTGAATCTTCGTTCAGCAGGGTCAGGTACGCGTTGGCGTGGCGGTCATGCTTTGCCCAGGTGCGGTATTCATTCAGCAGAACGTTCGACCGCTGGTTCGCCAGCACGCGCCCGTGGCAGACGCTGGATGCACAAGTTGCGGGACCGAGGTGCCGCAATCCGTCGTACTGCGGCAGTGTGCCGGCGTACAGTGGGGCGTGTGCACCGAGCACTACGATCCAGATACCAAGTTTCACTTTGAACAGCACGGATCTGACAAATGTTCGGATGATCATAGCTATTGCCCGGTTGTATTGGCGCCTGCCATTTTCATTCGATCGGCCTCGTCCCACACGTACCAGGGTTCCCCGTTATCGTCTAGGTACATCCTGCGCATGTCGTCAAGCGACAACGGCCTCGAACCCAGCCGGCCAAGCACGGCGATCTGACCGCCGGTCTCGTCGACCGCCCGATCCCGGTCCAACCCCTTGGACAGCGACAGCACCGGATACTTGGTCTGGTACCGTGCGATGATTTCGGGATTGGGCGCGGGGCTGAATCCGTAGAACTTGGGTTGCAGGTCCGGCGAGGTCAGCTGCAGGACTTTCAGACCGTTCTTACCGTCCGCAACGTATCCGATCAGCGAGGCATTGGTGGTCGCCACGATCACATCCCTGGCATCGTTCAGATCGCCGCCGTCGTCGAACATCCGGTGTAGTTTCATTTTTTCCGGTTGTTCTACATCGACGATCGCCAGCCCCTGGGGGCCAGCCGCAACGTAGGCGTAAGTGCGGGCCACGTATATTCGCTGTGCGTCCGCCAGAGAAACGACATTGTTTGCAACCATCCGCGGCTCGACCGGTTCGGTTACATCGACTACCTTAAGGCCGTCCGCATCGGTGACGAACAGGTAGCGGAACTGGAGTGCCGTGGCCCGGCCGTCATTGAGCGGCAGCACTGCAGCAACCTCCGGCGCCAGGGGATCATTCGCATTGAGTATGACCAGGCCCGCGTCGGCAATGATGTAGAGATAGTGGCCGCCGATGGTGATATGCCGCGCCCCGTCGAGGACGCCGTTCTCGTTCCATGTGAGCTGCCGCTTCAGGAAATTGTTGCGCAACTCGCCGTCCGACAGCGTGTTGACATCGGTCAGGATCAGCCCCTCTTCGGCGTCGGTGATGAATGCGTAATCGTAGATCGGATGGAAGGGAAGTTCCTGGTTCGCTACCCGCATCAGGTCGCCATCGTTGCGATCCGGGTGGATGGGCTGATTGGTCGGCAGCGCGATGCAGGTCGCGTTCTTGCTCTTGATCCGGGTATTGTGGCCAAACGGGCTGAACGGGGCGGTGATAATGCGTTGACTGAATCCCTTGTTGCCGACGCTGGCCACATCATAGGCCTGCGATCCCTTGGTGCCTTCCGCCACATACAGGTACTCGCCGCGCAGCTGTAAGCAGCCGACCCTGCCGGATTTGTGCTTGTAGCCGGTCTTCAATTCGCGGTTGTTGTCCAGATGATCCTGATACCAATCCGGATAAGCGTACTTGTGAAGATAGCTGCCGATCACCGCCTGGGGTTCATCCCACTCGGTCACGCGCACCGTGGTCAATCCCTTCTCGCCGCCGACCCAGGCATGGTAGCCGACGAAATTGACGAAGTTGGTGCCGTAAAGAAGCAGCTGCGCCATGATGGCATTGTTATCGTTCTGTTCCGATAGGTGACAATCGGTACAGGTCTTGGTCTCAGTCTTGCGAACGGTGTGCGGAAAGTGGGGTGCGAAGGCCTGTGAACTGAAGCCGCTTGCCGCGATGGGCGGTTGCTGAATATAGATGAGTTCGCGATTGCCATTTCTCGACGACAGCACCAGCGCGGAGGAAGAACGCACCGGGGCGATCCGGCCGCCGTTGATGGCGCCCCGGCGGCCCAGCTGGAACATCTGGTCGCGGGCCACCTGCGGATTGTATGTCGCGTAGTTGCGGCTCTCGGTGTACTCGTAGTGTCCACGCCGTGTTTTCCAGTTCGCCTGTATAGGCAAATGGCAGCCGCCGCAACTGGTGGTCCAGGATGTGTGGCAGGAGTAACACTCCATGTCATCGTCGGGATGCGCCCGATCATCCATCGCCACACCGGAGCCCCAGGACAGCGCTTTTTTGTCTTTGCTCATCAGCTTGGCGCGGGCTGATTTTGCGTTGTAGTCGGCGTGTGCCGGATCGACGCTGTCTTTGACCAGGCTGACCTCCCATTCGCGATCCGGCCACAACAGCGATCGCTGATAGAGTTTCCCGTTGCGCCACTGGAAGCGTTTACGCCCATCCGGATTGCGTATCAGGCTGAGGTCGGTGCCGGTGGGCGGAGCCGCGGGCCCAGTGGTAATCAAGGTCGGATATCGGTCGGCGGTGCCGTGGCAGTCGATGCAGTCGATCTCCACCGCGTTGGCGACCTCGCCATAGATGTGCCCGTTGCCGTGGCTGTCCTGAGCAAAGTGACAGTCGGAACAATGCATGCCCACGTCGAGGTGAATCGACGACATGTGCACGGCTTTTTTGAATTTCTGGGGGTCGGTGTCGGAGACCACTTTACCGCCATTGTCCAGCAGATTGCCGGCGCGATCACGCTTGAAAATCGCGCGGAAATTCCAGCCGTGGCCATGATAGTCGGCGAACTGGGTATCCTTCAGTTCAGGGTTCAATGAAGATACGTTGTTGAGGAATTCCGGGTCGCTCCATTTGCCGCGGATGGCCGCCTCCTCGGGATTGCGCTCGTTTATGTGCCGGATCTCCTCGTGGCTTGGATAGCGCTGTTCCTCGGGCCACATGTGGGGGGCGTCCGACTCGTAGTCCCACATGGTGTAGCCGAGATAGGTGTTGACGAACATGTTGGGTTGATGCATGTGGCAAATCATGCACTGGCTGGTCGGGATCGATCGGGAGAACACGTGCTTGAGCGGGTGCCCGGATTTCTTCCGGGAGATGGTCGGATCCACGGTCTGGGACTTGCCGGTGTGGCCGAACTCTGCGTATGGGCCGGAGTGGCGCGGATCGCGATCGTTGGCGTACACCACGTGGCAGCTCGCGCAGCCCGATGATCGGTAGTCCCCGGGATTGTCGTTGGTGCCCAGAAACCACATGAACGGATCGTTGAGGCGGGTCTTGGTAATATTGATAACCGGCACCGCGATGCGCAGCCCCGTACCGGGTCCGCGGTTGGACTGACGGATATCCGGCCGTCCGGGTTCTTCGATGCGCTGCAGCTGACCCAGCGCATTGGGCAGGGCCGTCTCGGGAAACAGATTGAGTATGTTGCGTCCGCCGCGTTCAAAAATACGGAAGATGTCCCCCGGCCGTACCGTCTCCCACGCCGGCAGCGGATAGAGCAGCGGCAGGATACCGTTTTGGGCGGTCTTTTCCGCCGCGTCCTCATAGACAGGCCCCTGAACGACCGCACCCACGCCGTCCCGAGTGTAAGCCTCACCGATGATATAGTTCTTGAACGGCAGGATGCCGTTGTTGTACGCGGCTCCACCCCACAGCATGGCACCGGTAGACATCAAGCTCCGTTTGGCCGCTTTTATGATCGGCAGATGGCAGGCACCGCAGGCCTCTTCCGCGACCCGGTAGTCCGAAGGATTGACGAACCGGATGAACTCCGGTGCCTCGACGTTCAGCAGCGTGTAGCTGTGTTTCGGGTTGGAACTGCTGGGATACTTCCAGGTCTCGGGATATCGTGGCTGCACATGGGCACTGTCCCGGGCCCGGGCATACTCCGACGAATCCTTTTCGGTGCCGGCGGGTTTCGCGATGCTGTGATCGCCACCGTGGCAATCCGTGCAACCCAGATTGACCGCGGGATTGGAGTGCATGTTGTACGCATCGGACTCGGTGTGGCAGGTCATGCAGCCTTCACTTTTTGCGTCCGCCTGCTGCCGGGATTGATTTGCCGGCGCCGGTGGCGTTTTTACATATTCGATGTCGCGTGGTTTTTCGCCGCCAGCCGCCATTGCCGGACCGGCGACGAGCAGGCCTGAAACCAATAACGCACCTCCCAGGATAGATCGGGCTGTTGTCATGAGTTTCACCTACCTCTAATAAGCCAATATCAAGTTACCTAGAACGGAATACAACGTCTCGTCACTTCCATAAAGATTTTTCCAGCCGCTGCCCGGGTGCAGAATCGCGCCGGACAGACGAAAAACGACGTTCTGCGTCGCGAACGGCCGCCATATCAGAGCGGCGGAAATATCCTGGCCAATGTTTTTACTGATATCACCCTGCGCCCGCGTAAATTCCAGCACCTCGGTATCGGCAAACCACAACTGATTGAAGTTGAGCGACAACCGGGTTTGAGGGCTCAGATCGAAATCCGCCCCAACGCCGATCAGGGTCAGCCCAGGATTTGTGAAATTGGACTGCCCCTGCTCCTTCGACGACCGCAGGTTGGGCAGCAACGAATTACGAGAGGTGAGCGCCACCTTGCCGCCGCCAATGTAGGGAATTCCCTGCCGGATCCAGTAGGAGGTTTCGCCGCCGGCAAACTGCGGGTTGTCGAAAATAGAGTCGAATCCTTTCGCCGTGGTGTCGAATGGATCGTTGTCGCCGCTGGCGTGCGCGAAAGACGCGCGCAACCGGACCCAGTCGAAATCTCTGGATCCCTCGGCCGCTAAAAAATAGGAAAAGACGTCGGTTTTTTCCGGGACGAAAGTTCCAATCGATTCCTCGCCCACGGCAAGGTATGTCGATGCGCTCAGATTCCACGGACCAAAGTGACCGTCGCCGTTGTAACCCAGGTAGACCACATCATAGTCGCGCCCCTGTTCGAGCCCTATCGACGCCGGCCGGGCGAGAAAGTTATTCCGGTCGAATACGAAATCGTCACCCTCGCGATTGCGGTTGTAGATGACGGAAAACTCCGACGTGAACCCAAGCCGCGGAGCGTCCTGTTTATACAGGTTGAAGACGAAAAGGTCGTCGTCGCGCAACCCCTCGCTGACATCGTTCAGCCCCGCATTGATATCTTTGTCTAGCCGTCTGAACCAGGCCAGATTGTACTGCCAGATCGCGTTGTCGCGGATCCCGAAAAAGCGCACGCCGAAGGGCTGATCTTGAAAAAGAAAGCCGCGGAAGTCGTTGGAGAACGGTTGTATCCCGATCCGTATGCTCTCGAAATCGTAGCGCGGCGAGACATCACGGATGTGGTAGTCGTAGAATGCCTGCTGCAGATACAGCCCGCTCTCGTTGCGGCGGTTGCCAAACGAAGGGTCGGCCTTGAGCACGCCGTTCTCTTCGACCTCGGTGATATTCCAGTTGCCCACCGCCACGATCCTGAATTCGTGATCGGGCGGCTTGTATACGGTGTCGCCCTTGTACAGGACGGTCTCGACAATCACATTCTGGTTGAACAGAAACTGCTCTCCTTTGCCGATAACGTCGAGGCTCCCGGGCCGTCTTGTACTGGCACTGCCCACGGGCGTGGGAATCCTCCGCGGCTCCAGGACGGTATCGGAAATGACCGACAGGTTGAAAAACCAGTCTTCACCGATTACAGGCTTATCGGCCTTGAGCGGATTGTTGCTGCTGTAGGGATCCCAGATGTTGGACTCATATCCGAGGGTATCCACGATGCGCCAGCGGTCGGGCACCGGCGGACCGTACCTCAGGAACTCTATCTCGGGGGCTGCTACGCGAGTGGGATCGCATTCCGGTTCCTCGAACGTGAGCACCGGGTAACCGGGGCGGCGGCGCGGACGCGTATCCGTTGCCTCGGAAACTGCGGCACAGGGATCCTGCTTCGCGATGGTCGGGATGGGTTCCTCGGCGGCGGGTTCAGACTTGTCGGCTGCCGCGGCCATTGCCGAAAACAGCATCCCCGGAATTAACAGCAGGACGGCTTTTTGCAGGATTCTCATTTGCCGGAGCAGGCGTCCTGAGCGTCCGAACTTAGGAACGGCGACTGCGGACAGTTGACGTATCTGAGCCGCGCGCCCTGGGGAGACAGGTTGTCGGCACGGATTGCCGGATCCGCGTTATTGATGGTTCCCAGGATCTGGGCGGCCGCGTCCACCGCCCCGAACGTTACCAGATCCTCCTGGTCCGCACCGTCCCCGGACGCCCCGATGCCGCCGATCAGCTGGTCTCCGCGATAGATCGGTACGCTGGCGACGCGCAGCTGGATGCCATTGGCAAATTGCGGGATGGCGCCGCACCCGCCACCGGAACTCAGAATACGGCCGGCCACCGCATCTAGCTGCAGCCCGATGTTGAACGGACTGGCGAGATTGGCCGGCGGGCTGAACGGGCCCGGCGGATTACCGTCGATGCCGTCCGGGTAATAGGGTCGGGCAAGGTTCTGCAAGGCACGACCGGTATATGCCGTACCGTCGGCAAATGCCGTGGGGGTGATGAAACTCTGCGCCCTGCCGATATATCCACCGAGCCCTGCTCCGGTGATCAGCGCACCTGCATCGGGTCGCGAGAACAATGCCGCCGTGCGCGCTTTCTGTACCGCGATGTCGGTACTGGACAGGGGCGCATCCGGGCTGCGCGCGATACCGAGGATCGCGCCGTTGGTGTCCGTGATGGCAATGCTGAACCGCGGCTCTTTGGGCGGCTGCCGAAGCTGCGCACGGGCGCCGGCGGCAATGAGCAGCCCGCTGGCAAGAATCTGGCGCACTTCCACCGCCGTCAGCGCGCCTGGGCCGTCCGTTCCACCCGTTGGATTGAAGCGGCCGGCCAGGGTTTCAGCCGGGGTTTCCGGGTAGATCCGGCCGTTGTCCGGAACGATGCCGGAAGGCGGGGTACCAAATGCCACCCCCCCCCTGACCGGAACGCTGAAGCTTCCGCCCGGGGCGACGGGCGGATCACCGGCGGAGTCGTCCTCATCGTCCGCAGCGGAGTCGTCCTGGTTATCATTGGAACCACCGAAACTGCCGGTGGATGTTGAACTGCTGACGCTGAGCAGGTCGGAAGTGGTTGCGTCGCTAAACCGCAGCTGTCTACCGTCGGCTACGATGCGATCGGCCCGGATACTTTCGGGTGTCTCGAATCCGAGGGTCGCGGCCAGCGCAATAATTTCGTCCACGTTCTTATCGACATCGCTGGGCGTCAGATCGATGCCGTATATGCCATCCGCCATAACCCCGACACCGCCGACGGGTTCTCCGTTCTTGAACAGAGGCAGTCCGCCCGGATCCGCGGCCAGTCCGAGGGGCGCTGATTTTGGACCCGCGCCGCCGCCGCTGGTGGCAACGACATCGCTACAGCTCAACTGGCTGAACTGGACACCGTACAGCGGACCCGCGGGCTGATTGAACTCACCCGGATTGAAATGATCCTGAATGAGCTGGCCGGCTGTGCGGGTTGAAAACGCGTTACCCTTGGTGGAGAAATAGGCTGGTGTAATGGCTTTTGAAATTGCCGCGGCTTCTGCCGGAACGGTCTGACCTTCGAGGCCGTTACCTGCGGGAACTTTGCCCGAGGTTACCACGGCCGTGGCCGACGCACCCGTCATCTGGAATATGCCAAGGCGATTGCCCGCGCGATCGACCACCGCGATGGTTGCCGCGATACCCTGGGCCTGCGCCTCGGCGACGGCTTGGTTGATTACCTGGCTGACCTCGCTCGCAGTCAGTGCTTCGATTGCCCGGGCAGGAGATGCCACGCAGAGTAGCGCGAGAGCCGGAACAGATACTTGTAGCAGTTTCGCCAACTTCTCTTTATACATTCTCTGTCTCCGAAGTAACGACCTCCGTGCCGAGAATAATCATTGGCCGATGCGGCCGTACGCTGCCAGATGAAAATTATGACACCCTATACAGGTTGTAGCAAGTTGATTGCTTTCGCTGCCATGACATTCACGACAGGACTGCAAATCAGGCATTAATACATCCGCACTGATTTCAGACTGTTCTGCTGCATGGCACAATGTGCACTCTTCCGCACGATGGCTGTAGTGATTGAATTGGTGTTTCGGTAGCCACTGACTGGTAATTCTTACCGGTTCGACACGCCACTTCGACAACGGCTCCGACTCGTTTTCACGGGCAATCTCGTGGCAGATCAGGCAGGTGGTTTTCTCGAATATCTGACCCGCAACCTCCCACGCCTTGTCACGTGCGAGTAGGAGGACCTTGTACCGTTGTTTGCTATCCATGGTCGTACCCGCACGACGGCGCTTTCTTCGCTTGCGTCGTTTGTCCGACATATCGGACTCGTCGGCCGCGGGCTGAGTGGTTGCGATAGATTCGGTTGCCTGCTCCGTCTGTTCGTCCAAACTGTTTTCGAGAAACTCCCTGCTGTAGTACTCCTCGAGTGCGAGAATCACCGTATCCGGATCTCCATGGGGAACCTCCCGTTCCGGGTCATCTTCATCGAACACCAGCGTATGGCAACGCCGGCAGGAGTCTTCCATAGTGATCGGTTTCATCAGCAAACCCTGAGCGTCGAGGGTGTGGCAGTCGCTGCAGACCATAACCTCATCGCCGGTTGGTGACTTGACCCCCTCTGGATCAAGGTGCTTGTGGTGCGGAAACTTCAGGTTGGATCGTTCGGCGATGGGTGATGACTGGTCAAAACGAACGGTGCGCCAATCAAGTGTCGCGTCGCCTTGCAGCACCGGTTCAAGCATGGTCAATTTGAATGCAGGATGATCTTCACCGAAGCTCGTCGCGTTCCTCAATACCGTGGCCTTTACCACTGAGTCGAGCGACATATGGCAGTCCGCGCAAAGCGCGTCGTCCTGCCTGACGATGGACGGTGGTTCGTTGTGCTCCTTGTGGCAGTTTTCACACAGGGCCTGATCTAGTTCGGTGTGGGCATCCTTCTCCGCGTGCCTGCCGATATCCTCATGGCATACGAGGCATTGCTGGTTTCTGACCATCCTGAACGGCTTGACGTGACACACATTGCAGTCGTCCCCGATTTCGGGAATGTGGTGAGCGTCGATCAGCGGACCCGTGTCCCATGCACCGTCGTCAGGCAGCGGTGTGGATCTGGACATCGACTGCACCTGGTCGTTCAACAAACCGAGCCCGGGGATGACCAGAAATAGGGTCAGGACAAGCGCGAACAGTAACCATGACCAGGAGCGTTTGTGCAATGAGGTTTGCTCCAGCGTAGTGAGGTACTGCGAACCCGGCACCGATTCGTCGCCGCCCGCATCCTGCCGTTCGAGGGTGAGTGCGAAATCGAATCCGGGCGGCGGATCAATGACGGCAATAACGCTGTTGCCGATCTTGATTGAATCGCCTGGTTTCAAGGATGCACTGCGCACCACATTTTCGTTGACCAGCATGGTCGCGGGCGAGGTCAGATCCCTGATCGCACCCCGGCCGTTCCCCCTGATCGAAATCGATGCATGGTTCAGGCCCACCTCGATTTCGGTGAGCTGGATGTCCTGATCGGTAGCGCGACCGATCGTTATCGTGCTGCCCGGGAACTCATTGTCACTATACTCGAAGCTGCCTTCGTCCCTGTTCTCGATTGTGCGTACAAGATAGGCCACGACGTCACCAATAAACGAAAACCGAAACAACGTGGGTAATCAACGCGGCCAGCAGACCGAACGATAACGGCACGTGGACATACAACCAGATCTGCAGCACGGCGTGAATGCGAATATCTCCCCGGATACGCCTCAGCAGTGCCTGCTTCGTTGCCAGGGTATTCAGCAGATTTTGCAGTTCCACGACTTCGCTCCCGCCGCGGGTTTCAGCCATCCGCTTTGCAACCAGAGCGATGGCGCGTTTCTGTTCCGTATTGTCCTGCAGGCTTTCCGCCTGGCCTTCGCCGAATGACAGCGGCACGACGACTTTCGAACCGTCCCGGCCGGCAAGTTGACGCCACCAGCCACCGCCTACCGCGGTTCGCTCCGCCGCACTCTGCACCAGGGCTTTGGTTTCAGCATCGATTTTATCCGCGGTACGCAGGCTCTGGCGGTCGAGGTCCTCCACCTGCCTGAACATCTGTTCGCGGGTCATGCCGCTGCGAAGTTCGGTCATCAGCGTTGGATAACGCATGTAGGCATAGATTCCGAAAAAACCGCTGAAGATTACCAACACCATGAGGACGTAAGCCAGCGTATGCACGTTCCAGCCGACCTGCCAGGCCGCATGGAGGGTCGCCACCACCAGGACGGCGGTACCCAAGTACACGTGCGCCGAGGTCCAGCCGTGTACCGTACCCACGTTGGACGCGTAGCTTCGTTTTCTGATCCCCAACAGCATGAGCCACAAGATCAGCAATGCACCAATGCCGCCCAACGTATATCCCAGCCACGTTCCTCCATTTGGCGGACCGGGTGGCTGGTGCCACATGTATGCCGCTATCGACGCCAGCGTCAGGATCAGGGCGATCCAGAAATACCTGCCGCTACCGTAGCTGAATATTGACTTGTGCATCGAATCCGGTTCGAGGTCCTAATCTATTCCTGCCACCTTGCCGAACTCGTCGGGCGAAACGCGCAGCGCGGCACCGGTGGGGCATGCCCGAACACAGGCCGCACCGCCCCTGACATCCTTGCACATGTCGCACTTTACGGCCTTTTTTTGCGCGCCCTCCGCGGGAACGTAGGCGGTATCTTCACCGGGTCCCGGACCGGAACCAAACAGCAGCCAGCTCCACAGCCCGGGCTTCTTTTCCGGCTTGTAAGCAAGCTGAATCACACCGTATGGGCAGTTCGTCACACAGTTGCCGCAGCCGATACAGCTGGTATCGATGAATACCTCGCCATCCGGTGCGCGGTGTATCGCATCCGGGGGACAGTCCTTCATGCAATGCGGGTGTTCGCAGTGCCGGCAGGAAATCGGTACGTGCACGGCTTGAAATGACGCACCGGCCTCCCGCTTCAGCCTCGATATACCATCGTGGGTTTCGGCGCAGGCTTTTTCACAATTGTTGCAGCCGACACACAAGGACTCATCGATGATCAGCACATCGGTGCTTTCGCCCAGACCTTGCTGCATGAAGAACGAAATGACATCACCGCTGTCGGGACGGGATGCCAGCGTCGACTCCTCTTCCAGGCGCGCACGCACCTGCGCCTGGACCTGTTCCTTCAGTGCCGGCTCCTTGTCCAGCAGATCCAAAAACGACTCCTTGCCAAGACAGATAGCGTCGGTGCGCACCGCGGCCCGGGCGCTGTCCATTCGTTTGCGGTCGCCGATCAATCCCAGTTCGCCGATATAATTGCCCGCCGCAACGTAGGACAGGATCACATCGCGACCGCCGATGTTCCGCGACAGAGTAACCGACCCGGTCCTGATCAGAAACAGGCTGTCGCCCGTGTCGCCTTCCTGGTAGATGTACTCGCCGGGTTTGAACACCTTGATTTCGGCGGCTTTTGCCACCGGCTTAAGATCGGCGATCGAGGTATTGGGAGCGAATCCGTTCTGGATTGCACGTATGACGAAAATTTCGTCGATACCGGAGGCGATGGCCTCGTTGGAGTTGATCAATTTGACCATGGTGCGCCGCGGGGTCTCCACCAGGATACATTCTTCACCGGCAAGCACCGTGGCGCTGCGCCTCCTGCCAGAAATGAGACTGCGCTCACCGAAAAAATTACCGGCTTCAACCCGGCGCGGCTTGTCGGGGGTCTGAATCTCCACGTACCCGGTCAATATGGTGAAGAACGAATTCGTATAGTCGTCCTCTTCAAAAATCACCTCACCGGGCCTGGGCGCCAACACATTGCTTTCAAACATGAACTCGCGGAACAGAAGCGGATTGATTTCGCCGAACATGGGAATCCGTTCCTGCATCAACTCCATAGACTCGCCGACTCCCATCTCGAACGGCAGCGGCTC